>LNAP01002761.1_pt1 | contig 17267 bp, 20 predicted proteins | sample 602601 | NCBI WGS metagenome assembly LNAP01 (sample SAMN02440304, study PRJNA202911) | soil metagenome | biome: Subtropical and temperate rainforests or woodlands; isolation source: soil samples (1 kg each in a 20% v/v slurry with milli Q water) were... ... | reverse complement strand
TGGAGAAGGACGATTACGTGCGCTTCCAGCGCCTGCTGTACCTCAAGGGCTGGATCGCGCCGTCGTGGCCGGTGGAGCACGGCGGCTGCGGCTGGGCGGGGGCGCGCCGCCACATTTTTCAGGGCCAGCCCGCGGCCCCGGGCCCCCCCGCCCGCCTGCCGGTCTAGCCGGGGAGACCGCGACAAAGCCGCAGACGCCCGCCGACATCATCAACGCTCGTGGCTTCTGGGACCAGATGCCGATCGCGCCGAAGCAGGCCACCCCGGCCCAGGTCGCCGCCATCAGTGCCCGCCAGGCGCTGGCCAACGCCACCGACCCGCAATCGGCGGCTTCCTCAGCCTTCCAGCAGGCCTTGGCCTATGCGCCGCCGTCAGCCCCGCTTGACCGCAGCCAGATCGTGGCCGCCAGCGCGCCGATCCCGCGCAGCGCCCGGCCGGCCTCCGTGGCCCGCAACCCGATGGCGGTCACCAGCATCACCACCGTGCTGGCCAAGGGCAGCCATGGCCAGATCACCGCAATCTCCACCTCGGCACGGCTGTCCGCCGCGCCGGGCCGGGACGACAGCGTCTGGATGCGCATGATGATCCTGGCGCCGAGCGCGATCACCTCGATGTCGACGACGGTAATGGGCGAGGGCGACCTTACGGTATTGCGTGCGCATTTCGTCAAGCCGCAGGCCGCGGTGACGATGAACTTCTCGGACGATCCGCAGCTCGGCCTGGTCTGCGACCAGTTCACCGGTTCGGCGATCGCCACTTTGGCGACCACGCCCTTCACCCGGACAGCTGCGCTGCGCTGAGCGCAGGCGGACGCTGCTTTAGATAAGACTCAGAAGAGATTGCTTTGGCTCTTCCCTTCTCCCCTCGTGGGAGAAGGTGGCGCGGACCAACGGGTCGGCGCAAAGCGCCGCCCGATGACAGGCTCCGTCCGCGTCGGATGAGGGGCCTTTCTCGCAAAAGATTCCCCTCACCCGGCCGCGCTGCGCGCGTCCACCCTCTCCCACCTAGCGAAGCTTCGCTTCGCGCGGGGGAGAGGGAAGACCGATCACAGCATGCCGAGCGCCTGCATGTAGGTGTCCAGGATGGTTTCCTGCTCGGCACGCTCATTGGCATCCTGCTTGCGCATGCGGATGATGGTGCGCAGCGCCTTGACGTCGTAGCCGTTGCCCTTGGCCTCGCCGTAGACGTCCTTGATGTCGTCGGAAATGGTCTTCTTTTCTTCTTCCAGCCGCTCGATGCGCTCGACGATGGCCTTGAGCTGGTCCTTGGCGAAGGAATGCGTCGCCTGATCGTCCAGAACGGACGTGGCAGTGTTTGCCATCGGATACTCCTAGTGGAATTGGTGTGGTGGGACAGGGGAGCGACGTTATGCGCGCCCGCATGTTAAAAAGACACTCAAGAGTGAGACGGTCGGCGTCAAGGCAGCATCGCGGTCATCCACAATGCCCCCACAACTTTCATTTCCCGCTCGAAATTCCAGCGCGAAACGCGTCAGTGCCCGGGGTGGCTCTTCTTGAATGCGGCGGCCTGCTCAGGCGTAGCCGGGGCCTGGTGGAGGGTTTTCCACGTCTCGTAGGGCATGCCGTAGACCGCCTCGCGGCTGTCGTCCTTGCTCATCGGAACCCCCTTGGCATCGGCCTCGTCCTTCAGCCAGTTCGACAGGCAATTGCGGCAGAAGCCCGCCAGATTCATCAGGTCGATATTCTGGACATCGGCCCGTTCGCGCAAATGGGCGACGAGGCGCCGGAAAACCGCTGCTTCCAGCTCGGTCCGGGTCTTTTCGTCGATCGCCGTTTTGTCAAACGCCATGGCTGGTCTCGCTATTCTCGTTGGTGGTTTGCCGGGTTTTACATAAAATGGGGCGCTGTCACAGATTTTGCCACTTCGCCGGCCAAACAGACGCTTTGCACCGCAGGTTTCGCGACCGTTGACAGATCCGACGGCTCAAGCGAAATCGTCAATGAATTGATATAGCCTCTCCCGATGACCACTGCAGATTCTCATTGCCGCTCCCGATTTCCTCGCGCCGCCGGTCTTTGGCCGGTGCTGGCGCTTGTTCTGATGTGGCTGTCGACCAGTCCGGCAGCGGCCGATTTCCGCCTGTGCAACAACACGTCGAGCCGGGTCGGCATCGCGCTGGGCTACAAGGACGCTGACGGCTGGACCACCGAAGGGTGGTGGAACGTGTCATCGCGCGCCTGCGAGACCTTGCTGCGCGGCACCCTGGTGGCCCGCTTCTATTACATCTATGCGCTCGATTACGATCGCGGAGGCGAATGGTCCGGCCAGGCCTTCATGTGCTCGCGCGACAAGGAATTCACCATCAAGGGCACCGAGAATTGTCTGGCGCGCGGCTTCGACCGCACCGGCTTCTTCGAGGTCGATACCGGCGAACAACGCGCATGGACCGTCCAGCTGACCGAATCCAACGAACAAAATCCGCAAAAGCTGCCCGGCGTGCCCGGACCGGCGGGCCCGCCCGGCCAGGGCGGCCTGCCGGGGATGCCGAACGCCCCGGGCAACCCGCTTCCCGGCACGCTGCCGCCCAGCGTCACGCCGGGAAGCAAGCCATGAGGCGCATGCGACGCATCAAGATTGTCGCGACGCTGGGTCCCGTGTCATCGGACAGTGCGATGATCCGCAAGCTGTTCGAAGCCGGCGCCGACGTGTTTCGCATCAATATGAGCCACACCTCGCACGACAAGATGCGCGAACTGGTGAAGACCATCCGCAATGTCGAGAGCAGCTATGGCCGTCCGATCGGCATCCTCGTCGACCTGCAGGGACCGAAGCTGCGGCTCGGCTCGTTCGCCGACGGCGCCATCCAGCTCAGGAACGGCGAGAGCTTCACGCTGGATTCCGACAAGACCCCCGGCGACAACACAAGGGTGCAGTTGCCGCATCCGGAGATTCTCGCGGCGCTGCGCCCCGGCCACGCGCTGCTGCTCGACGACGGCAAGGTCCGCCTGATTGCCGAGGAATGTTCGCCGGACCGCGCCGTCACCCGCGTCGTGATCGGTGGCCGGATGTCCGACCGCAAGGGCGTCAGCCTGCCCGATACCGACCTGCCGGTCTCGGCGATGACACCGAAGGACCGGGCCGACCTCGACGCCGCGCTCGAGACCGGGATCGACTGGGTGGCGCTGTCCTTCGTGCAGCGCGCCGACGACGTCATCGAGGCCAAGAAGCTGATCCGCGGCCGTGCGGCCGTGATGTCGAAGATCGAAAAGCCGCAGGCCATCGACCGCTTGCCTGAAATCCTCGAAGTGTCCGACGCGCTGATGGTGGCGCGCGGCGATCTCGGCGTCGAGCTGCCGCTGGAGCGGGTACCGAGCCTGCAGAAGCAGATGACGCGAATGGCGCGCCGCGCCGGCAAGCCGGTGGTGGTGGCCACGCAGATGCTGGAATCGATGATCCAGAGCCCGGTGCCGACACGCGCCGAAGTTTCGGACGTCGCCACGGCCGTCTATGAAGGCGCCGATGCCATCATGCTGTCAGCGGAATCGGCGGCCGGAAAATTTCCGGTCGAGGCCGTCGCCACCATGAACCGCATCGGCGAGGAGGTGGAACGCGACCCGATCTATCGCAGCGTGCTCACCGCGCAGCGGCCGGAGCCGGAGGCCACCGCGGGCGACGCCATCGCCGGCGCTGCGCGGCAGATCGCCGAGACCCTCGACCTGTCCGCGATCATCTGCTGGACCAGTTCAGGATCCACCGCGATCCGCGTTGCGCGCGAGCGACCGAAACCGCCGGTGGTGGCGATCACGCCGAACGCCGCCACCGGTCGCAAGCTGGCGGTGGTGTGGGGCGTGCATTGCGTCGTCGCCGAAGACGCGCACGACCAGGACGACATGGTCGATCGCGCCGGCAGCATCGCGTTCCGCGACGGCTTCGCCAAGGCAGGCCAGCGCGTCATCATCGTCGCCGGCGTGCCGCTCGGCACTCCCGGCGCGACCAACATGGTGCGCATTGCCTATGTCGGCCCGAAGGCCGACGCGGAGATTTAGGTGGCGGCCGCCCGAACGCTCAGGCGGCTGCTTCGATGCTGACCACGAGACGCTTGCCGAGTGCACGCAGCGCATCGACCATGGCCGGCAGTTTCGTCGGATGCTTCGGATCGAGGATACGCCGGACTTCCTTCTCATCCTTGCCCATGCGCCGTCCAAGCTCACTCTTGGTGATACCCGCAGCGGCAAATGCTTCCAGCACCGCCAGCTTGGCCGCCACGTCAGGCGCCACCGCAACCATCGTAAGTCCCTTGCCTCTAGCGCGCGCTTTGGGCAGCGGCAGGCCACGCATGGGATACGTTAACAGCGCCAGGCCCAGCGCCTCCTCCGCCTGCGCGTAGGCGTCCGCCGGGCTATCGCCTTGCGTGATCGCTTCCGGAACATCCGGAAAACTTACCACAATCACGCCCCGCCTATCCCCAGACTCAAATACTGCCGCGTAGCTGAAGGTCGACACAGCCCGATCCTTTCAATTTGGCCCAATCGCCCATTTCGATCCCCAAGCCCGAGATGCTTTCTGATTTTCCGTGCCGTCTTGGGATCAATCTCGCGGCTCGGCAGTGTGGTGAGTTTGTCGCCGACATAGACCATGGCGTGACCGCCTTTGCCCTTGCGATAGTCGACGCGGAAACTGAGGCCCAGGGCGCGCGCCTCTTCCCGGATTTCGGAAATAAAACGGTCTCGCTTGTCCGTGCGCGACACCCATGACCGCCAACAATATCGGACATTTTTGTCCGATCGTCAATCGATGAGAGCTGGTTCGTGGATTTCGAAGGCTTGTCGATTTTCAGGCGCACCGATTGGCGGGCCTGAAATCGACGAGCAGCGGCAGCTGCGCGCGAGCCTCCGCCACTCTGATCGGAGTGGTGGAGAATCCGGAGATGGGATGAACATGTCGAGGTTCCGGGTTCGCGGCCGGGCTAACGCCGTCCGCGCCCCGGAACGACGAGTGAGTGAGTTAGTTCAGCAGCGTGGCATCCAGCGTGATCTCCGCCTTCAGCAGCTTCGATACCGGGCAGCCGGCCTTGGCCTTCGCCGTCAACTCGTCGAACTTCGCCTTGTCGGCACCGGGGACCTTCGCCGACAGCGTGAGGTGCACCTTGGTGATGGCGAACCCGTCGCCTTCTTTCTCAAGCGTGACGTCGGCCTTGGTCTCCATGTGCTCGGCGGTGAGCTTCGCTTCGCCGAGGATCAGCGACAGCGCCATGGTGAAGCAGGCGGCGTGGGCCGCGCCGATCAGTTCTTCAGGGTTGGAGCCGGGCTTGCCTTCGAAGCGACTGGCAAAGCCGTAGGGATAATCCGTCAGCGCGCCGCTCTTGGTGGAGATGGCGCCCTTGCCGTCCTTGATGCCGCCCTGCCATTTGGCCGAACCGAAAGTCGTGGTCATGCAATACTCCATGAGATGGGTGTGGATGGAACGCTGCGCCAACGCGCGAGGCGGCGGATGGTGCCAAACGCATGCTACCGCAGCACTGCCTTCGGTCGTGTGTCAGCATTGGCAATCATGCCTTCGATCTCGCTGACGACAAGATCGGGCGCCGCATTCTGCACCATGTGGCCGACACCAGGTAGTATGATCAGCCTGGCATGCGGCACGGTCGCGGCGAAGTGACGGGAATGGATCTGCGGTGACACCGTGGTGTCGGCATCGCCGGCGATCACCAAGGTCGGCACCTTGATGTCGCCATAGCGCGGCGCCTGTTCGGTCACCGCAGCTTTCAGCGTCACCAGATCCCACGCATTGGCAAGGAAAGTTCGCGGCCGCAGCACCAGCGGCGTCGCGGTCTGCTGCAGATATCCCTCGGGCATCGCCTGCGGCAGGAATACATTGCGGGCGCCGGGCTCCATCAGGAAATAGCCGAGCGGCAGGGTGATGGTGTAGGCCAGCAGCGGGCCGATCAGCGGCGTGGTAACGACATCGTTATAAGTGCCGACCCCGCCCGGCCAGGGATAGGTGACGCCGGCCATCATCGCCAGCCCGGCGACGCGCTGCGGATAGTCCAGGGCCATCAACGCCCCGAGCGCGCCGGCCAATGAATGCACCACGAGGACGGCGGACTCGACTCCGAGTTTTCCCAGCGTCTCATCGATCATGCGCGCCTGAATTGCCGGCGAAGAATTCTCCAGATCGTCTCGGCTGCTCCAGCCGAGGCCTGGCCGGTCGATCAGGATCACGCGGTGATTTTTGGCCAGCATGTCGCCGAGCGGAAATCGCATGGTCTCAAGGCTGGAGGTGGCACCGTGGATCAGCACGATCGGGGGACCGGCGGCATCGCGCGGACCGATATCCTCGACGTGAATCCGCCCGCCGACGACATCGACGAAGCGGCTGTGAGCTGGATATTTCCGCTCCAGCGCAAGGACGCCGGCCTGCGTGATTAGCGCCAGCACGGCAAGCGCGGTGACAATGCCGATCGCTATCATCGAGGTGGTCCGGGGACGTTTGCGCACGCCTCAGCTACGTAACGGCGGCGCATCGGTTTCGCGGCCGGCCGCGTCACGCTGCCAAGCCGAGCCGCCCGATCCCAGGCAGCTTGAGCGCAGGCCGCCTGATATCGATACCCAACACCGCGCCAAGAAAATTGACCTCGATGCCTTCGATCCAGCCGACGGTGAGGCCGAGATAGCCACCGAGGGTGGCGCGCAGCCCGGTGCCGGACGGAGTCCAGCCGAAGGCATCGCCGGTCCATGGAAAATCCTTGCCGATCGCGGTGGGCGGCAGTGCGATTTTCAGCTCCGGGACCGAGGCCAGCACGGCGGCGACGAAGGTATTGGAATTCGGCCCCGGCCACGCACGGTAATCGCCATAGGCGCGCAGCTTGTAGCCTTCGATGGCCGACCGGATTTTCGGGATCATGGCTTCAGCGGCTTCGCCATCCGCAGCAGCCAGCTCTTCCGGCATGTCGCCGAACCAGCGGCCATCGGCCGCGAAGCCGTTAACGCGGATCGGCTCGCCCCACGCAGTGTAGTCATAGCGCGTGTAGCGCGGCGCATTGCGTTCCTTGACCACGACCCAGGTGTGAACCGCAAAGATGCCGCGCCATCGCACGGTACGCGCAGCGAAGACGCGCACCAGGGCTTCAGGATGCGCGGCCGGTTGGGGCAGCAGTCCGGCGCTGGAGCGGTCCGCGCTCTGCCAATCGACCGAACGGTCGCCGAACCAGTATTTCAATGCCGAGGCGCCAATCGGGGCCACGAGCAGCAACAACAGGACGATCACGAATTTTCTCACCGATGGCAGCCCAAATCCAGCAACCCGCCTCATATGGGGATCGCGCCCGATTTCACCACGGCGCCGCGGCCGATGGTCGCCATGCAGCAGGCCGAACTATCCACGCTATCCACAGGGTCGCCGGGCGGTTTGCCGTATTGTCTTCCGATTAAGACCGGAAAACTATCCTGACTGAAACCGGAGAATGTTCGATGCCCCGCGAACTCAATGACGTCGCGATCGACGAAATCATCGCCGCCTGCAACGGCGACACCCACGGTGCGCTGAAGGCACTTCTGCTGGTCAACGAGCAGCTGGAAGCCGAATTGCAGCAGCTCTATGCAGCTGCGATTCGTGGCAATATCCAGTGCGGCGGCAAGGCCTTGCACTAGCGGTTGGGCGACCGATCAGCCGGCTTGTCCGGGTCCTTGTCGTCGACCTTCGGACAGGTGCCGATCGTTGAACGCGCCGGGAAGGTCACGCCTCACGCAGTTGCCCGGCGCCGCAGGCCGGGGGCGTCGGCAGTGTCGCCGGTCTCGGTCGCAGGAACCTGCATCAGAAAAGTCTGGCTGGAACTGGCGATCTCGATGCCGCATTCCTGGAAGCGGCGCTTCATGCGGCGGTTGAATTCGCGCTGCACCGGCCAGCGGCCGGAATCGGTGCAGCGGATCTGCCCGACGATGGAGGCCATCGATCCGTCCACCTTGTCGACGCCCCACAATTCCAGATCGCTGCGGATGGCCTGACGGAACTCCGGCTCGCCGCGCATCTCGGCGACGATCTCCTTGAGGATCTGCCCGGCGCGATCGGTGTCCTCCTTGTAGGCGACGTTGACGCTGACGGCGGCATTGCCGGCGCCGCGACTGGCATTGGTGATGGTCGTCACCGCGCTGAACGGAATGATGTGCACCGCGCCGTCGCCGGCGCGCAGCCGGATGGTGCGGATCGAGACGTTCTCGACGACGCCTGACAGGCCGGACACGGTGACATTGTCGCCGACCTGCACGGTGTTCTCCAGCAGCAGGAACAGGCCGGTGATGACGTCCTGCACCAGCTTCTGCGAACCAAAGCCGATGGCGATGCCGACGATGCCGGCGCCGGCCAGCAGGGGCGCCACGTTGACGCCGATCTCGCTCAGCGCCGTCAGCCCGACCACAGCCACGATCACACACAGCAACGTGGTGCGCAGCATCGGCTGGAACGTACGCAGCCGCGCTGCGCGTGCGAAATGCGCATTGCGCGTCAGCAATGCCAGTTGCCGGTCCATCAGCGCGTTGCTGCCTTCCCACACCGCGGCGGCAGCCAGCGCCGCAACGCCGATGGTCACCACGGCCGACACCACGCGGCCTCCTATCTGGCCGCCGTAGAACCAGACCAAGGCGTTGACGCCCCACACTTCCAGCATGGCCACGAAGCCCATGACCGCAATCAGCACGGACACGACCTGGCGCAGCAGCGGCAGATAGCGATTGGCCCGCGCCTCAAGGCCGGGAAAGCGTTGCAGGATTTCCGGCTGGATACGGAAGCCGCGATCGATCAGGCTGAGCACGACGATCAGCGCCAGGCGGGTAAAGGCAGCGACGGCCAGCGTGCCGACGAAATACTGCAGCAGCAGTGCGTAGCCGTTCTGGATATTGAGCGCCCAGACGCCCCACAGCGCCAGCACCAAGGCGATCGCCAGAACATGCCAGGCGCTGGCGAGGCGATTGCGCAGCACTGCCACGATGCCGATCCGGCCCTGCGGCGCACGGATCGCCTTGGCCACCGGCCGGCGGCACTGCAGGATCACCACGACCACCAGCAAGTGCACCGCCAGCATCACCAGCCGGATCAGCGCGGCGTAGCCGCCGCGATACAAGCCGAGCAGCAGCGCGACATTGGCGAGCGCAATGCCCGAGACGCAGACGGTGACGATGCGGCGTGTCCAGATTTCGATATAGGCCGCCGTCTCCTCGCGCACCGTGAACAGACTCAGCGGGCCGAACAAAGCGCGCGCTAGACAGACGATACTGCGTGCCAGCACATAGGCGTTGACGATGGCGAGGATTGCCAGTCGCGTCACGCCGGCGTCGCCGATCTCGGTGCCGAGCAGCAGGGTGACGACGCCGGCGAACACCATCACCGGGACCAGTTCCAGCGCCAGTCGGCCGAGCACGAATGGCAGCCGCACCAGCGACTGCCAGGCGCGGGTCAGACTGCGATGGCGGCGGTGCAGGTCCGGCACCTCGGTGATATCGGCTGTCGACGACGGTGGATCGATCCGTTCCAGCACTTGCGCAGGTGCGCGGGCCGCATAGGGAATGCGGGCCTCAAGCATGTTCTGCGGTCGCCGCAGCAGGCGGCCGGCCAGCCATTCAGCCGCCAGCGCGCTGGCAAACACCAGCGCCAGCTTCCAGGCGATATCGAACAACAATTGATAGGTTGCCGGATCTTCGGCGGTGCGTTGTAGCCAGTGCCAGAGCGCGGGAAAGCGCACCACGGAGCGCGCCGCGGCGGCGATGTCGCGACCGGTTTCGCTGACCTGCTCCGACACTGAGAGCAGCAGCTGCGCGCCGAGACTGTCGGCGGCGAGCGGTATCGCCGGCTTGGCCTCCGGCTTCGGTGGTGTCGCCTGGGCGATGGCGCGGAGGGTGTCGATCATCTGGCCGCGCTTGCCGTCGTCCTGCAGGGTCTCCAGCGCGCGGCTGGCCTGTTCCGGCGTCAGCGCACCGGGGCTGGCGACAGGTGGCGTGGCGGTGCTCTGGGCCGCGGCCGGGGCGGCCAGCAGCAGACATAGCAGAGTGAAAAGCGGCAGCGATTTTGGCGGCAAGAGGTTTCCCATCTCGAGGTATCGGGATGACCTGTTTTGGCCGCTTTGATGTGTCGGAAGTTTGCTTCCAACACGACGTTGTTTTGACATTTTGCCGCAGCGCAGCAGAAGCAGGCTCAAGCCACCTCAATCCATCGCAAACGGCCGGGAGAGCCGCGGATCTGGAGGGTCAGATGTCGCGACCCTCGACCTTCTCGGTCAGGGTCTTGACCAGTTCCGGCACCTTTTCCAGATGCGGGTTGATGGCCAGCGCCTTGCGGAAGGCATCGAGGGCGCGCTTCTCGTCGCCGAGTTCCTGCATGATCATGCCGAGACCGGCCAGCGCACCGAAATGCCGGGGCTCGCGCACCAGCACCTGTTCAATGTCCTGCAGCGAATGGGTGTAGTCGTTCTGCAGGTAATACAGCGTGGCCCGCCGGTTCCAGCCCTCGACGTAGTCGGGACGCAGCTTCACGACCGCGTCGAGCAGCTTCAGCGCGACATCCACCTGCTTGGCATCCATGGCGGCCTTGGCACGCATCATCAGCAGGGCCGTGGTGTCGCTGGTGGTCTGGGTCCACAGCGCCCAGATTCGCGCTTCCACATGCTTGGCGCTGTCCTCGTCAGGCGCCACCTTGAGCGCCCCGAACAGGAAATCCAGACCGCGGGTGCGGTCGGCGGGAATCTTGGGCAATTTGGCGGGAGGTTCCGGGAGCTTCTTCTGCTCCGTCGGCGGTGCGACCCTGGGGTCTTTCCCCTGGGCGAACACCGGCGCGGCGGCGAACGCCGCGATCAGTACAATTCCAAAACCTGCGGTCGGGAATCTGAGCGCCATCAGGGAAGTGTAGGCGCGAAAAACCGCGCTGCAAAGCAGCAAGACCGTCACACAGCCGTGATGAAAGCGATTTTTCAGACGGCCCGGAGGCAGCCGATCAGACCAGACTCAGTCGCAATCAGCCCTGACGGGCCTTGAAGCGGCGCTGAACCTTGTTGATCACGTAGACGCGACCCTTGCGACGGACGAGAACGTTGTCACGATGGCGGGCGCGCAGCGACTTCAGCGAGTTACGGACCTTCATGGGACAATCCTGATCTTTTGAAAGGCCGTGTTGGACAGGCCGAAAGTGGCAAAATGGGCTTTAGTCCCGCCGGCAGCTTGGCCGCCCGAGACAGCCGGTTTCTAAGCCATCGGGCGCCGGACTGTCAATCCGCCCGGTGCCCCTCCCGCAACATTGTTGCGGCTATTCCTGCGGAACATGGGCCGCCTGGACCACGGTTTTCCACTTCCCGATCTCGGAATCCACGAAAGCGGTAAAGGCGGCGCCGGTCTGCCTGCCCGGCTCGACCCCCTGGGTGGCAAACTTCTCGCGCGTGACCGGGGCCGCCAGGATGTCGTTCATCGCCGCGACCAGCTCGGTGTAGGCCAGGTTGCCGTCCGCCTTGGGCATATAGAGCCCGAACCAGGCCATCGCCTCGAATCCCCTGACTCCGGCCTCGTCGAGGGTCGGCACGTCCGGCAACGACGTCGCCCGTTGCAGGCTGGTTACCGCCAGCACCCGGATGGTACCGGCCTGCGCTGCCGGAATGACGGTCGGCAGCGAATCGAACATCATCGGGATGTGGCCGCCAACCAGATCGTTCATCGCTGGCGCGGCGCCCTTGTAGGGAATGTGCACGATATCGATGCCGGCCATCTGTTTGAACAATTCCCCGGACAGATGATTCGCGCCGCCGATCCCGGCCGAGCCGAACGACAACTTGCCCGGCTCCTTCTTCGCCATGGCGATGAGTTCGGCCACGGTCCTTGCCGGGAAGTCCTTCGTCACCACCAAAGCGTTGGGCGCGGTGGCCACCAGCGCCACCGGCGAGAAGTCGTTCTGCGTGTCATAGGGCAGCTTGCGGTACAGGCTGGGATTGATGACGTGATGGGTCGCGGTCAGCAGCAGCGTGCCCCCGTCCGCGGGCGACTTGGCCACCATCTCGGAGCCGATGGCGCCGGACGCGCCGGCGCGGTTCTCGACCACGGTGCTGACGCCGAGCCGCTCGCCGAGATACTGCGCAATGAAGCGCGCCAGAATGTCGGTGGTGCCGCCAGCGGGGAACGGCACCACGATGCGGATGGCGCGGACCGGAAAATCATGTGCCCGGGCGCCAGTCAAAGCGGCAGCAAGCAGCAGGCATGAAAGCAGCAGCGTCGGAAACCTTCTCATGTCGACTCCCCCGTGATGATCGCCGGGGACGTTGCCCCAGCCCCAGTGCCGCTCACGTCAGACAGGAAACTCCACCATGGCCTCGCCGGTCGCGACCTTCTCGTCATTCTGGTTGCGCACCAGCACGTCGATCAACACCCAGCGCGATCGCTCGGTGAGCTGCTTCGCCTTGATGATGCCGACCGGCTGGATGGTATCGCCCGGCTTCACCGGCTTCAGCCAGCGGGTCTCGAGCCGGCGGTGAACAGCACCGGCCGGATAGGCCCAGTCGGTGATCATGCGGGTGATCAGACCGAAATTGTTCATGCCGTGCATGATGATGCCGCCGAAATTGGTCCTGCCGAAATTGCCCTTCATATAGTCGTCGTCGAGATGCAGCGGGTTGTAGTCGAGCGAGCCATCGCAGAAGAGCCGGATCGACTCGCGCGAGACGGCAAAGCTGGGGCCGTCGATGGTGTCGCCGGCGGAAAGAGTCTCGAAGGTTGTCATCGTCCTGAATCCTCTCGTTCACCTCGGCCGGATGGTCTGGCCGCGGCCGGAACAGATCACCTCGCCGTGCTGGTTGAAGAAGACGTTGTCGTGGACCACGAACAGCCGCTCGCGCTTGATGAACTTGTCGAGCGCGCGGGCCTGCAGCGTGATGGTGTCGCCGGGCCGAGCCGGCTTGTTGTAGCTCCACGACTGGCCGGCATTGACCGTGCCCGGCGTGCGCATCCAGTCGTCCGCCGGCGTGCAGGCAAACATCAGCAGGATGTGGATCGACGGCGGTGCGATCAGCCCGCCATAGGGCGTGGTCCTGGCATAGGCCTCGTCGAAATAGAGCGGGTGGTCCTCGCCGACCGAACGGCAATACAGTTCGATGGCCTCGCGGGTCAGCAGATAGGGCAGCGTCTTGCGCGGCTCGCCAGGGACGATGTCATCCCAGACCTTGCGCAGATTGGCGTCTTTCCAGAAATCGGTTTCGAAATCCTGCGCTTGCGCCGTCACGTCCCCTCCCATACTGTTCGCCTGACGAACTTAAGTATCGCCTTGTGAACAGTATACACCGCTGTTCCCGACTGACAATCCCGAGCGAGGTCCCCGCCATGGCCAAGGAAAGCGACGGTTACGTCCGCGCCATCGCAAGGGGCTTTGCCGCCATCGAGGCGCTTGGCCGCCCGCCGGGGCGCCATACCCTTTCGGAGGTCGCCGTTGCCGCCGGACTGTCGCGGGCCACTGCCCGGCGCATGCTGGCGACACTTGTGGCGTTGAACTATTGTGAGGCCGATGGCCGCTATTTCAGCCTGCGTCCCCGCGCGCTCGGGCTCGGCCTGTCCTACCTCAACGCCCTGCCCTACTGGGGCTATGCGCAGCGGGCTTTGGAAGACCTGCGCAACGAGATCGGCGAATCCTGCGCGCTCGCGGTGCTCGACGAGACCGAGATCGTCTATGCGCTGCGGCTGCCGGCGCGCCGTATTCTGTCCGCCAATCTCGGCGTCGGCAGCCGGCTGCCGGCGCATGTGGTCTCGCTCGGCCGCGTGTTGCTGGCGGCATTGCCGCCGGACCGGCGGGCACATTATCTCGCCACCACCGAGCTGAAGCCGATCACGCCGCGCACCATCGTCGATTCGGCGCAACTCGGCCGCGAACTCGACCGCGCGGAAGCGCAGGGCTACGCCTGGATCGACGGCGAACTGGATCCGGCGATCTGCGGAATGGCGGTGCCGCTGCGCGATCCGGCCGGACGCGTGGTCGCGGCGCTGAGCATCAACACGATTTCAGGCACCGTGGACGAGCCCGCGGCCAAAGCGCGTTTCCTGATTCCGCTGCGGCGCACCGCGCAGGATATCCGGACACAAACCTCGCTGGCCGGGTAGCGCCCCCAAGCTTTCAATGCCCGGAGCTTTTTGTTAATGCAGCGCCAACCCGCGCCAGGCGCCATATGAGGAAAATCGGGCATGCAGCTGCTCAATCCGGACGATCTCGTCGCCATCGATATCCATACCCATGCCGAGGAGCCGTGCGGCTGCCATGGCGACGACGGCTATGACGATTTCCAGGCGCAGATGGCCGAGTATTTCAAGTCGCCGCACAAGCACCCGCCGACCATCCCTGAAACCGCCGCCTATTATCGCGCGAAGAACATCGCCGCGGTGATCTTTCCGGTCGACGCCGAGCGCGAGACCGGCTTCCGCCGCTACAACAATGACGAGATGATCGAACTGACGCGGCAGAACGCCGACGTGCTGATCCCGTTCGCCTCGATCGATCCGCACAAGGGCAAGCTCGGCGTGCGCGAGGCGCGGAGGCTGATTGCCGACTACGGCATCAAGGGCTTCAAATTCCATCCGACCATGCAGGGCTTCTATCCCAACGACCGCTTGGCCTATCCGCTGTACGAGGCGATCCAGGAAGGCGGCGCGATCGCGCTGTTTCACACCGGCCAGACCGGCGTCGGCTCCGGCATGTCCGGCGGCATGGGGATGCGGCTGAAATATTCCAACCCGATGTATATCGACGACGTCGCGGTGGATTTCCCGGACATGAAGATCATTCTCGCGCATCCCTCCTTCCCCTGGCAGGAAGAGGCGCTGTCGGTGGCGACCCACAAGCCCAACGTCTACATCGACCTGTCGGGCTGGTCGCCGAAGTACTTCCCGCCGATCCTGGTGCGCTACATCAACTCGATCCTGCAGGACAAGATGCTGTTCGGCTCGGACTGGCCCGTGATCATGCCGGACCGCTGGATGGCCGACTTCGCCAAGCTCGAGATCCGCGGCGAAATCCGGCCCAAGGTGCTGAAGAACAACGCGCGAAAACTGCTCGGCATATGACGAAGGACGACATGGCCACGACGAATGTGCTTCAGGACAGGCTGTTGATCGCCAGGCATTACGCCGCAGTGGTCACGGCATTCATGCTGCCTTTCACGACCAGCGGACAAGCCATCGCGGTCTCGGTTCTCGCGGTGCTCGGTCTGCTGACGCTCGATCGGGATCGGTTCATCGCAACCCTGCGGATGCCGGCGGCGTGGCTTCCTGTGCTGCTGTTCGCATTTCTCCTGGTCGGCGTGCTGTGGTCGATGCAGCCGATCGGCCCCGCGCTGAAATGGGTCGGCCCTTACGTCAAGCTGCTGTTGATACCGCTGCTGATGGCCATGTCCATCACGCCGAAGCAGGCGATCCAGATCGGCTATGGCTTCCTGGCATCCTGCATCGTCATTCTGGCGATCTCCTATATCACGATGCTGTGGCCGGGCGGTCCCGGGCTATGGTTCAAGACTCCCGGCATCCCCTTCAAGGACAACGCCGTCCAAAGCGAGTGCTTCTCCTTGTGCGCCTTTGGCCTTGCGTTCGCCGCGGTCAGGGGCTGGCGCCGTGGAAAAAGCCGCCGCGCGATCCTGATGATCGCTCTTGCGTTGCTGTTTTTCGCGAACGTGTTTCTGATCTACATTTCGAAGACCGGCATGCTCGTGGCCGGCGTGCTGCTCGCATTGTTTCTGATTCAATTGAATGGCTGGCGCCGCGCGATGCTTGTCGGGGCGAGCGCCGTTGTCATTGCAGCACTCTCCTTGTGGATGTCCTCAGGAGCGCAAAGGCGGCTCGCCGAAATTGCGACGGATATCCAGCAGGCGAGCACCGGCGCACAGGAAACCCTGTCCACCGCATCCCGGATCGATTTCTGGAACAAGGCAGCTATCTTTGTGAAGGAAGCGCCCTTGTTCGGCCACGGCACCGGCAGTATCAGGCCGCTGTATCAATCGATGGAGGCCTCGCATCCTTCTCCCTATGGCGAAGCGGTCGCGGATCCTCACAATCAGTTTCTTCACGTGACCCTGCAGATTGGTTTGGTCGGCGGTCTTGTCCTGCTTGCCATGTGGGCGGCTCATGCGCAGATGTTCCTTGGGCGCGATATGGCCAGCGTCCTCGGTCTGGCGGTGGTGGTGCAGAATTTCCTCGGCTCGCTTTTCAACAGCCACATCTCTCAGGTCACGCAGGGTATGCTCTACTGCCTGGCAGTCGGCATTCTGGGATCGGTGGTGCGCGGCGCAGCATCGCAAACAGCGAGTCAGCCGAGTTCGAACGACACAGCGATGGAAAGGCTGCCGACGGCCGCTGCCGATTCCCGGTGAAAAACGAGCTGCAACTCCGGGTCAGCGCTCCCCTATCGCCTGCTCATTGAAGACTGCACCGTTGTTGGCTCGCCGTTAGCCTCTCCACTTTCTACCCGCCTGTATGACGGCCTGGCGGTACCGACACGAGCCCCACATGAGCCTTGAGTCCGTCCGCGCATTTTTCGCGAGCCAGGCCCCCGACATCGCCGTCCTCGTCTCCGACCGGAGTTCGGCCACCGTGGCGCTGGCCGCCGAGGCGTTCGGCGTCGAGCCGGCGCGGATCGCCAAGACATTGTCGCTGCGGGTCGGCGACCGCGTGGTGCTGGTGGTCACCAGGGGCACGGCACGTCTCGACAACAAGAAGGCCAAGGCGGCGTTCGGCGCCAAGCCGCGCATGCTCGAGGCCGACGAGGTGGTGGCCCTGACCGGCCACCCCGTGGGTGGCGTCTGCCCGTTCGGGCTGGCGACGCCGTTGCAGGTCTACTGCGACGTCTCGCTGAAGGCCTTCGACGAGGTGCTGCCGGCGGCGGGCTCGGCCAACAGTGCGGTGCGGATCCCGCCGTTGCGGATGGCCGAACTGGTCGGCGCCGCGTGGGTCGACGTATGCCAGGACCCCGCCATGCTGAAGGACGACGTGGCGGCGGCGCCATAGGCGGGGAATATTTCCACCGGCTGGGGGCGCGAAAAGAAAACAACACCAGCGTGCTTTTGCACGAAACGGTGTGCCTGTTGCTATTTTCGCGGCGGCCTCGACAGCGGCTCCGGCACGCATGATTTTCCATCTGATGGACGTGCGACGTCCCGCAGCCAGAACTGGACTGCGCAGCCGGAATGACCGTCATGAGATCGCGAAGCCCCGCGCCCCGTTCGCACTTGCTCCGCACATGGCGGCTCCTGGCCGCCATCGTCGCGGTCGCCGCCGACAGCCTGCCCGCCGCCGGCGCCTAGCGACCGCGCCC
>LNAP01002760.1_pt1 | contig 17268 bp, 31 predicted proteins | sample 602601 | NCBI WGS metagenome assembly LNAP01 (sample SAMN02440304, study PRJNA202911) | soil metagenome | biome: Subtropical and temperate rainforests or woodlands; isolation source: soil samples (1 kg each in a 20% v/v slurry with milli Q water) were... ... | reverse complement strand
TGGGTTGGTTTGTTTTCGCGATCGTCGGGATCTTCGATTTGCTTGGTGGTGACGTGTTTACAGTTCAATGGAAGCGCGTAGCCTCGTGGATTTCGATCATTTTTTGGGTCGGCTTTATTGTGGTTTCGCACGTTAAAAGGGTGCGCCAGAAGGGCCGCAATTTCCTGGACCACAAGCGATAGATACGGAACATGACCATGCAAACCGGTGCCCCGCCATAGTGGGAGGGTGGGCCGGCGTAAGGGCGCCATTCTCGCGTCCGAGTGATAATCAACAAGGAGTCCGACATGGCAGGAACACCATCAGCGTATGTCCTTGCGACAGTGGGTATGACGATCGTCAGCGTTCTATTTTTTGGTGTGGCGGGAACACTGTGCGCAGGGTTTCTTTTCGACATCGGATATTCGATCGATCCGATCGGAGTCGGTCGCAACGCAGCCGCGATCGCCGGTGTTTTCACTTTTGTGTTCGTCGCCGCGGTGTCGTACCGCGATTATCACTATGAGCCCTCGGCCCACAATTCGAATCGTTAACGGAAAAGCAGTTGCACCATCAGCCCGCCATTGTCGCGGGCTTTGCAGTAGTAGGAGAGGAGCGGTTTTCGCGTCGACCAGGAAGCGCAGCCTGGGTGAGCAAGGTCACAATACTTTTCAACGACTTACGATTCTCACGGGAAGCACTGCAAATGAGTGATGAAATCTTTACAAAGTTCGAGGCTAGAGTGACCGTCGAAGGTCCGTTCTCATCTGACGGCACGATTTACGACCCAAAGTCATTGCTGGAAGTGGCGCTACAGCATGCACTGGTCAGCATGCCTGCGGAAGCAGTGTCGAAGCTGGTGGCGGACGTTACTACCAGCATGTTGCACTCGCTTTCGTGCAAGCGTCGGAGAACTGGTGAGGTGGTACGCCTTGAGGACCAAGATCCGGACGGGTACAACGGCCTCTACCTGATAGCGGCAGGGCGGGGAGACCCGACGGATTGCGTTCTGTGTGGAAACCGTTTGTGCAACGAGTGGCCGACCCTTCTTGAGCTTTCTCCCGCAGGAGCGCAGACCGGCGACTATGCCTACCATGTATCCGAGTGCCAGATGCTCGACCCTAGTGGCCAAGACCAGCGTGCGCTTGAAACTCTAGGTCGTTCGGTACTCTCCAGTATCCGCGAAGCGCTGAATTCGGATGACTCAGGAGATCTACAAAAGCCGGGTGGTGATGTGCAGCATCTGTTCATTCAGGATGAAATTCCGCCACAAGCCCGGTGATCGAGGAAGCACAGGTACTTCGGGCGTTCAGCGTCACCTGACTTGCAAACAATTCGCGCACATGCAAGGAGTGGCGGGACAAGCTGATAGGGGCGGACTACTCAACCGCCTTAGGCCTTCAGGCATTGTCCTGTCGTTGTTGATGACTGAAGGGAAATGCGACTACCGCCGCCTTTGGGCTTGCTGGCTGCTGATATCCAGGGCAACAAGTCACCCTGCCCACCACCAGATCCACGAACAATGGAGTAAGCATGGCCCAACAACTGTTTAGCATCACATACTCGTTAACCCAGAGAGATATTGACCAGGCTGTGAGGCTTTCAAAGCTGTACTACACGGATTTGATTCAGAAATTGGTCAAGCCGTATGGGCCCACTAGCAGCCTGTGCAGCTCGCAGGTGGAAATTGAGGTGCGGGCCTATCTGGAGGAGGCATTAACAGGGTTTCATGGCCTATGCGTTGAGGCTCTGGTTGCCAAAGAGGTTTCAACGAACGACGTCGTAGGGTTCGCAATCGCATTAAGCGCTCCTGGCTCTACTGACTGCGGGTTGAACTATGCCGCAGTGCGAAAAGATTTCCGCCGGCAAGGCGTTCTGAGAGTAATGCTGGAAAGCATCAAGTCGAAGTACTCATTTATCGGCTTGAGCTGCCATCCCGATAAGGTTCCCTACTACGAAGCCCTTGGGTTCCGTGCAGACGGTACTGTATTTGTGCAGGTCTCCATGAGTTGGGGGGAGGACAAACCACACCCAATGATGAACACTTTTGACATGGGCCGAAGCGACGAATTGCAGATGTGCACACAGTCGTTCTTGAAGCTTCATGGAGCAAAGGCCGAGGCAATCATGCAGAACCTTGGGGACGTGCAAATCAAAAGAATGGAGGATGTGAAGGCGTACTACCAACGTCGGAATGATGGATTGTCACACGAACATGCAATGGCGTACCTACGTTAACGCATAGGAAAAATGCGATGAACAACACTGAAAAATGGGTCATTCAGAATACTCATGGGCAACTGCTACAGAGTTTCTCGATTGACCCCAAGCAGATCCGCATCAACTGGTTTCGTCCAGATGCTCCCGGCAAAACCAAGGCTGGTGAGAAGGGGCCGTTGAACCTCCTTGCCGAATCAAAAGGGCAGGTTCTGCTAATGGCACTCGTATCACAGGTTCCGACTGAATTTGCTGGAGCCAAGGTTGTGAGTTTGGCGGAGGCACTCAGTGCAATTAGCGACCTCTCCAGTACTGATTCCATGAAGAATTACCCGACCTGTACGAACAGCGTCGAGAGATAGGAAATTCCGACCATGCCGACCACCAATACCCCGCTTGTGCTGTATGTGTACCGCTGCACCGTTTGTGGCCATTCAGGCAAGCTGCATCTACCTGAATCGTCCCCCGAGGTGACAACGGCCTGCTCCGCGTGCGGTGCTGAAGTACAGGCCGAATGGGACGGCGGCGTCGAGCTGACCACCAACGAACCCGAATAACGGAACAGATCGCTACATACCACCGGCCCTTGTGGGCCTTTACGAACATCAGGGGGGACTATGAACATCAAACGACCGGCTCGGGTTGTATGGCTGAAAACGCTCCGCCGCATGAGTCGGGCTCGCCACTCTGTTCGCTACGTGCTGTCCGCAACCGAGTATTTCCTGAGGAGTGATCTCTCCTGGTGCGGATACAAGCACGCGCTGAAGTATCGTCCCATAGCGATTGCATGCGTTTGGGGCGCGTTGATCGTCGATCCGGATTTTGAGGTGTAGCCCTAACGATGGCACAACTCATCTCGCGTTGCAGCCGGTGTAGCGATAGGGGTCATCGTTGACTAAGTATGCGATTGCCTGTCCGCAAAACTAAGAGAGGAGCGCGGTGCCTCGGGCATCTAAGGAAAAACGATGGAAATGACCTACGAAGAAGCGATAAACGAGAATCCGACCGTCTCGCGTGCCGTAGCTGAGCGTGAGTGCAAAAGCCACGCCGCCAACATGGCTGACATGGTGGCGGAACTTGGTGACCATGCAGAGTATCAAGCTCGCGACTTGTTGGTTTGGCTCGGCTACTAATTTGAGTATCGAAAAGTCGCAGCACAGCGGCCTGTTCAGAGAGGCTGGTGCCACTGTGTGACGAACCCCTGCTTGATACCTCACACTTTTGCCACCTTGAGGCGAACGACACCACAGTCAAAACCCATAGGTGTTCCTATCCCCCTTGCAAAACGCAGTTGGGAATCCAGCAGCTTGTCGCTGGTTTTGACCTCGACCAGCTTCATGGTCCCGTCCCTGATCACGATCAGGTCTGGCCACCCTGCACGGTAGTCGTACGGGGCCGCGGAGAACGCCAGCAGGATGTCCGCCAGTTTGTCCCTGCCCAGGTGCTCGAACAGTTTCAGCATGAACGCTTGCTTCACCCTCGGGAAGAATGAAGCGAGTGTCGTGCTTGTGGCCAACTCGTTCACGTTCCGCGCCAGGGCGTCCGGTGAAATGTTCCTGACGGTGTCTACGATCTCGGCAGTGTGCTCCGCCAGAATCGTCATCTGCGCTTCCAGGTACCGGTTAATCGCGTCAACCCGATCGCCGAAAGGATTCCGTGTGGCCAACGCTTCCAACGCTGCGGCCTTCATGAGTAAAAGGGCAGACCCGCCTTCGCAATAACTGACGCTGCCGCCACCGCTGGCGAGCATCTGGCTAACAACTTCCTCTGGTAGCCCGGCCGGGCCTCCATCCAACGACCAGAGGCGTTTGTCGTGCTTCTGCGCCAGGACCTCCGTCAGCGACCAGCCGATATCGGAGCATTGATCGGCCAGGGTGACTTTCTGCTGTTTCATGCAATGTGCCCTCAAGGTGGTGTGTATTTGATGCTCCATAGCCGTATAGCTACGTGTTATGTATTATTCTATGGTGTAGACGTGTAATGCTTCCGGTTACCGACGCTACCAATCACCCAGCACACGCTGATGATTGAAGCATGGAAAGGCCGGCTCGCCGTACGCGATCCATCAAATCCCGGGTCAGCCTTCCAGCAGGTGGCAGAACTCGGCACTTATAAGGGCGAGCAATGAGCATCGAAATGACTGACAGTGTGTTACGAAAAATGGATAGCGACCTTGAGCTGCATCACCGCACCTGGGAGATCGATGGGGATCTGTACCGCTGCCGCCACTGCAAGGCTGGGCAGCTGGCGAGCAAGGGCAGTGAAAAGTTTGTCCACGCGTCTGACTGCGATGTACAAAATACGGCAAGTGATCACCCATGGCTTGATCTTGTACGGCTGACCTCAGTTCTGGCCACGCCGCCGGCCCAGGTACAGACCCGCTATTGCGACAATCAGCATTCGGGCGGTGCCGAATGGTCTGAAGCCTTGCTTCAACTGGAAGTTGTGCGTGAGGCGCATACCAGTCGTGACAGCGCCGAGCGCCTGAAGAACATGGATGCGGGCAAGGCCCTGCGCGAAGCCATCGGCAAGCTCAAAGCTTTGCGAGCGAGTCAGCACCAGGGCGAGCCGGCGGAGCTTGCTTTAGCCAGCATGCTTCGCCTGAATTGGTCTGCTGGTGATGTAGTTCGAGCTATTGCCGAGCAAGGACCGCTGTATCGCAAGCCGCCGGTGAGCCATGGCGACACCGCTGCTTTGAGACAGGTTTATGATCTGATCGGCCTTTCCTACAGTCAGCCGGTGTCTGTGCTGCTGGTGAACTTCAAGAACATCATCCGGTTTGCCGACCTGCTGCACGCCATCGAGAGTGAGTTCCTCATGGTCCCCGGCGAGCCTAGCGGCGAACCGGAGGACGAAGGCTGCGAGCCCGAAGACGTTTGCCTTGTGAACTGCTGGGGATCCTCCAAAGAGAAGTACATCGAGCAGTTCCGTGCCGCGCTGGCGTCTCTGACTGACAAGCGCAACGCGGACATGGCCAAGTACATCGACGTTGTCGAGGGTTGCTACCGGCTGGCCAGCGTCCATTCGGGCAGCATTGACGGTGTTGACGAGCAGGGTGGCGACGAACACGAGGACCCCATCTGCGCCATTTTTCACCGGCTGTATTACGCGAGGTTCCTGGTACGCAAGTCGGCAACAGAGGGAGCCACGTCATGAACATGAAGCTGTGTGATCTGCTGAGTGACATGAACGCGGCCGGGGAGTCTCGCCAATGAGCAAAAACAGAACGATTGACGGGGTGCTGCTGGAGCTGCTGGAAACGATCGAACAAACCTGGCGGCAGGCTCGTGAGTTCTCCCCAAAGGCCAATGAAGTGATCGCTGGGGGGCTCATGAAATTGCGGGCAATTCTCGCGACACCATCTTTTCTGTGTCATGGGTGCCTGGTAGAGACGTGCGATCCGAAGCACTTCGACGAGGCGGGGATGTGCATTCGTGAACAGGTTCCGGCATTGATCGCCGAGAACGAAGAGCTGAAGGCCAAGACCGCCACACGGTGTGGCTATGGCGATGAAAGCCGTATGTATACCTTCTACGGCGATGCGGCGTCGATCAAGGCGCTGGGGGAAATGATTTTCGAGCTTGAGGAACTGCGCCAGGACGCCAAGCGACCTTGGTGGTTGCGAATGCTCACCTTCAGCAGCAGCAAGACTTTAGGCTCGCCGGCCGCGCTGACCAACACCAGTGGGCAGGCTCATTGCCCGCGCTGCGCTGTATGCCATACCGCCGAGGAGACCTGCGTTCAAGCCCTGCGTCGAGTACTCGCGCTGTATGAGCGCACCGAGCATGGATCAGGAGGTGCTGAACAATGCGCCTGAAAAAAGCTGAACGCGAGCAACTGCGTGGCAAATATGACGGTCACTGCGCCTATTGTGGGGTGGAGCTCGTTGGCAACAAGTGGCATGAGGATCACCTTGATCCGATCATTCGCCAAGTTGATAAACCCACCGAGCGCCCGGAAAACCATCGCCTCGACAACATGATGCCAGCGTGCGCCCCGTGTAACCGAAGTAAGGGGCGCCAGGAACTGGAAGGGTGGCGCAAGTGGCTGGCAGGGCATGTGAACAGCCTCAACGAATATCACGGCATTTATCGCATGGCGAAAGCGTACGGGTTGGTTGTGGAAACGGCGGCCCCGGTCGTTTTCTTCTTTGAGAAATACAAGGCAGCGCGAGCATGAAAGCGCTGAGTATTCGACAGCCTTGGGCTTGGCTGATTGTTCATGCTGGGAAAAACATCGAAAACCGCAGCTGGCGTTCTCACTACCGTGGCCGTTTCCTGGTGCATGCAGCAAAAGGAATGACCCGCCAAGAGTACGACGAGGCTAAGGCGTGGGCTTATGCCTGTGGCGCGTTAGAGATCCCGGCGTATAAGGAACTGAAGCGGGGCGGTGTGATTGGTTCGGTTGAGCTGGTGGACGTCCTCGATCACAGCGACTCTCCATGGTTCATGGGGCCCAAGGCCTTTGTGCTGCGCGACCCCCAGCCACTGACGTTCATGCCGCTTAAAGGTCGGCTCGGATTTTTCGAGGTGGCAACCGCACATGACTGACGAACAGGGCTCACCGACAACCGCCTGCCACTGGTCGAGTTAAGGGAAATTCAGATGCTAAAACCCAACCCAACCTTCGAACTGATTGAGTTCAATAGCGTCCGTTATGCTCGGAACGCGGATGCTGCAAAAGTCCGTGTGATTGAGGATGGAGAGTCGCAAGGCCTCCTTTGGATGAGCGCAGAAGACCTGCGTGCGAACATCCGTGATTTCGGTCCCAGCGATGCGCTTGAGAAGGCACTGCGGGCATACGGCGGAACAACGTAGGGAAACCATTGTGGCGACATTGAAAGAAACTCAGGTGCAAAAGGTTCAGTACAAGGACGTTGCTATGACCACAGCAGAGAAAAACGCCGGCATTAACTTCGCTCCAGGTTTTGGGATTGGCGATCTATTGAGCGCGATTGCCCCAAAGAACTCCCCGGCGTTCTCGGCCAACCTGCATCGTTGGATGCGAAGCCATGGGCGAGTAGGAGACACCGTTTACCGTCTTGATGCCGGTGGTAAGTTGGCCAGGGTCTACGGTGCTGGAACACTGTTCCTCGGCCAGCCATATGCCGATTACTGCGGCGATACTGACTTTTCTGGTGTGCTGCTGATGGGGGTGCTGTGCAACGGCCCCAGCGCGACTCGGGTATGTCTTGCCGGTGATGCGCCGTCGTTGATCGAAGTGGAGAACTTTTGGGACCTGTACAAGCAAGTAGGCCGGTGCGCTATCGACGTGAACCACTCTGTCGGGTTCACCGATCATGCCCAACGGTTCCACCAAGTAGACGGGCAACGGACCTGCAAATGGTGCGCTGCGCCAGTAGCGAACAGTTAGGAAAGGTTGCCCGCTGCACCCCAAGCCCTGGCCCAAAAGCTGGGGCCGAGGACGTAGGAATAGGGCACTTTCGGCCCTCGGGATCGAGCAGGAAACATAGATGAATTCCAAACCCTTGGCCCTAGCAGCCATAGTTATTAGTTGCGTCTCTCTTGCTGTTCAATTCGGATGGGGAAAAGCTGCATCAGGTCTTAAAGACGCTGAGCCAATCGCTGACTGGCCAAAAGCTTCTTTTGACCGACCTTGCTTGAATGTGTCGAAAGACGCGGTTAATAGCTTTCAATCGAGCGAAGTTGAAAAAGCAAACTTTTGCACCCCTGATGGAGCGCCGATCAAATCGGTTTTCGTAAATGACATGGGGTCGTGGGAATTTTCGCGGCCTTGGCGCGACAGCCAGGTTATTCAGCACAGATTGGCGTTTAATCGCAAAACGCCGTCCACATCGAAAACCAGCTTTTCGATCTTCACGGGCGGTGATGTCTATTACATCGTCATTGCCGCTGATCGAATCTAGGAACAGACCATGGGTACACAGCAAATTCAATTGTCTTTGCCACAAGGTTTCTCCGACGTCACCACCCATTCCAAACCGCTACAGAGCGACGAGGCATACCTCGCTGTAGGTGATGATGGGATTGTCGGTGGTGGCTGTTTCACCGAGTCACCGGAGACGGCGAACTGGTTCAACGACGCGGTAGCGCACGGTGCCCAGGTGCTGCGCGGGCCTCGGTCGGTTGCAAACCAATTGCTTGGCGAACGCCTCGCTTGACCCACCTAGTTAACACGGAAAATAGTCATGACAGACAACACTAACGACGTGTTCGCAGACCATCCTCGGCCATGTCTGCCTTGACCACAGCAAGCCCTATTTGACCGTCGATCAGGCCACTATACGACGGGCTTACGAACTGGCATTGTAGATACTATGTTTAAACAACGAGCTGGAGTTTTCTGCGCACTGTATATACAATGTATCTACTTTATGAGGTGTTTTATGGAAGTGAAAATTCAGCAGTGGGGCAATAGCGCGGCGATTCGTCTGCCAGCAACAGTGCTCAAGCAAATGAGCCTGGTTAGCGGTGATGTACTGTTGCTTGATGCGTCCGCAGAAGTGATGACGCTCAAACCGGCAAAAGCCAAGCTGCATTATCGGCTGGCTGATCTGATGGCCAAGTGTGATTTGAATGCGCCTGAGCCTGCGGAACTCGCCGAGTGGAACGCAATGCAGCCAGTAGGACGTGAAGTTTGAAGCGGGCCAAATTCAACCGGGCGGATATTGTGCGCTTGAACCTGAATCCAACCGCTGGCCGCGAACAGCAAGGTGATTTTCGGCCGGCGCTGATCCTCACACCTGCGGCTTATAACGCATCTGGCCTCGCGGTCATTGCGCCGATCACGCAGGGCGGCGATTTTGCCCGGTACGCCGGTTTCGCGGTGCCGTTGAGCGGTTCAGGCACCGAGACGCAGGGGGTTGTTCTGTGTAACCAGATTCGCACCGTTGACCTTGAGGCCCGTGGCGCAAAGCGCATCGAGTCGGCTCCTGAGGTAGTGATTGACGATGTGCTGGCCCGTGTCCAAGCACTCTTTGAATAACCAAGGAAAAGGAGCGGGGAGAATGATTGCAACAGTTCTGGCGACAGCAGTGATTTTCGGTTTTGGTTGGTTCGTTCTGCGGTTTGGTCGCAAAGATACTAAAGGATGGTGGTTACGGGATTACTTCGGGAAGGTAGCTTTTTATGTTGCCATTTTCATGGCGATGGTGGTTGGCAGGCAGTTCGATTTCCCGAGTAGGCTTGTGCTCGCGTTACCAGCAGCTTTGATAATGAGTGTAGTTATCGCCTCCCCGTTGACGCTGATCTACTACTTCCGCGTGGTCAAAAAACAGGCCCATTTGAGGCCAAAAGTTGTTGGCGACGTTGACCAAAGCGAATGATAGGAAAAGACGCCATGAAAGACCAGGTAATGGTTACGTGCTCATTGCTCCTGCTGGTTATGAGCAACGTCAATGCTTCGCAAGGCGGTGACGACTACCGATGCACCATCGAGCGCTTCTCTCAGGCTCAAGGCGATGACGGGCCATCCTACAAAATGCTCAGCGATAACATCGTGGGGAAGCAATTCACAGTTGACCGCGCATCTGGGATCACCGTAGGTGCACTGAAAAACTCAACTGATTCGAAGCCCACTGTTATTGATCGAGGAAACAGTGCGAATTCCTTCAAGGTCGTGTCGGTGTTTAGCGCTGATCAGGGGATGCCTGGGACGTCGGTAACAGCATTGAATGTGATGGAGTTCGTTGAGGGCAAAAGAAAGCCATTCAACTTCATGATTAATGACGGAGTGTTCTTCGGAACCTGCGAGCCGTTCTAAGGGAAAATCATGCTCAAAGCACTCGCCTGTTGCCTGCTCCCTGCCGCCGTCCTAGCACCTGGACCACTTTTGGCTTCGCCGGATAAGGTGGCGCTGAATTGTGCCTCTATCTATCAGCACTTGGATCGCATGGGTCGCCTAAGCCTCAACATGCCGCTCCACGGACCTGCCGCTGATATCCTGAATACATACCGGGACCGACTCTGCTACCTCGGAGAAGACGTGTCCCAGGCGGCTGCCGGCCAAGGCCTGACGATGACATCCGGTATTCATCCCCTGAGCAACGTCGCGCTGATTGCCGCAAACAAGCCGCGCTCGGACGGCGGAGAACCAGAAGCAGCGATTGTTCTGATCAAGGCAGAAGGAAATGCTATCCAAAGGCTCGTCCTGGTATCGACTGCGATGGACCCTGAGCTTAAGGTCGAGGACTTCCATATCGGAGGATACGACGAGCTGCGCAATTTGGCGTACATAGAGGCGCATACCGGCGCGAACTCGTCCTCGATCTATACTCTCGATATGGTGGCCCTTCTGCATGGCGAGACGCCGAGAGCAAAGTTTTTCGCGAACGGTCGAGTGGTTTACGTAGATGGCCATTACTTCGGAACGATCAGCAACGGTCCTGGCGATGTGGTCGTCTCACGTACCAAGATCGTCGAAGCAGAGGGACGGGTAGAGTACTTCTTGAAACTGAGCAAAGACGGTAAGGAAATTTGCGAGGTAAGCCCGGAATCTCGCCGCGACTGCATGAAGTAGGGGCTCTCCGATGTGCAACGGAAAAGCCGCTGCCCTTCTGCCCTTCTGCCCGCCAATGTTGCGGGCTTCGGCAGAAATGCAGTACCAGGGCGTGGTTTTGCGTCCGTGAAGCTCAAGACAAGGGAAACGAATGCTGTTTTTCAACTATTTGAAACGACGCGCACTTCTGGCACGGGTTGCTGCTGAGTTGAAAGCCCAGTGTCATGACCAACAGCTAGTCAATGAGGTGTGTTACAGCCCTTCTGGTGCTCACGCTATTGTCGGGTTGGCTGATGATCGTTTTCGCAGTAAAAACCGTCTGCGTATTTTTATGATCGTCACCTTTCTTCTTGCCGAAACCATGTGTGTGATCGGCGTACCTATCACTATCAAGGCAGCGTGTGTTGAGCTGCTTAACCAGCGTCGAGCACGGATTCAGGCGCTGATAGACTCCGGGGCTGGTCACGGGATGTTCAACGAAACTGACATTATTGAGCTGGATCAGATCAGTGATGTGGGCATGCAGCTCTATTGGTCAGAACGCAGGGAGCATTTAGCAAACTCGCTCCTTCAACCGTAGGTAGGAAAGATCGAAATGTCTTTCAAGGAAATGGAATTCAAGTATGACTATCGCAGCTTTGAATACCCCTAGAGATATGGCACTCAAACTGTTTCGCGAAGCAGGAAGAGCTTGGACGGCTGAGGATGCCGAGTCTGCGGCGGATCACCTGCTAAATTTTTGCATAACGAACTCTGCTCTCAGAGACTGGGTATTGCAGCACCAGGGGCACCTTAAAAGATCAGTAGCTTTCGAAAAATGGCGATCAGGTGCCAAAGGCTATTTTGGTGAATGCGCAGATATGGCCAATGTGATTAAGCATTTCGAGTCTCGAAAGAAGATAGCCGTATTGACCGACGTTCTTGAAACGAGAGTCGCGCTGGGTCCTTTTGGGCCAATCGAAGGCTCAGAACGGTCTCACCCATCCTTCGAAATCGTTCTCAGCAATGACGAGAAAGTCGATCTGCTGCAATTTCTTCACCAGATTTGTACCGTTTGGGAGGAGATCTTTCGAGCCGACCAAACACTCGGCGATCTTCCCTTTTATGGGTATTCGATGACGGCAAATCTCAAATAGGCGGTGTTGTATCGAACAACGCAACTGTTCAAGGAAAAGATCGCTGCACACCATCAGCCCGAAAGGGCCTTTTGCAGTACCAGGGCGCGGTTTTCGCGTCCACTGATCGAGGGAATGACCATGGCACGCGAAACCCTGAAAGCTTCCGAACTGGTTCGAGTCCTGCAAGAGAGCATCAAGCTGTACGGCGACCGTCCAGTATTTTTCAGCGACGGCTTCCACAACTACGGCGCAACGTGCCATGCGGAGTCGGCCCCGAACTTCGACGCACCAAAAGCCATGCTGGTGAAAGCGTTCGACCTCGAAAGCGGGATCGATGGCCCCCGTCGCCCCCTCGAAATGTGAAGGAAAATAATCTTGAAAACTATGAACCCGCGACGAAATGCGTTTGCTGTTGCTTTGTGCTTCATCGCTCTAACCGCTTCACTCTCAAGCCATGCGGCCTCCGACCCGCAAGGTCTGGACTTTGTCACCGCACTGAATCCTCACAGCGGCAGCGCCTATAAATCGGCCATGATTTGGTATCTCAAAGGGATCGCAGATCAGCGCGAAATTTCGGAGGCTGTATCCGCCAAGATGAGCAAGCCGCCTTTAGCTGACAGCGAGTGGGCGACCTGCCGCAACAAGCTCTCCCCTGAAGAGCTGGCGACGAAAGTTTCGGAAAAAATCATCGAGCTTAAGCTGGGCGAAGAGCCGTTAGCATGGGCGGTAACCACAGCAGTGGGGGCTACCTGTGACAGCCAGCAAGACAAACTTCTCAAGCTCCGTATCAAATAGGTAAGCGGGTTACGCCGGAGGGGGCCGCCGAGGTACTAAAAAAACGTCATGACGTCGAATATACCGTTGCTGAGGTTCAACAAATACGGAACGAGTTTCTCGACGTTACGGAAATGTTCGATAAGTCCATTGGCAGGGTCGAGACATTACAAACGACCTTACGGGAGGATTTGAGCGCGTTAGACGGGCCAAGCTATCTCTTTGGTACCGAGCCATATCAATGGAAGTAGGCGATGCGCTTGGCAAGGTGCTTTCGCGAATACGCCGCTAGGAAATGCCGCTGAGGTATGTTGCAGCTCACACCAGTCCCTGAACCGATGTAGGAAATTAGTAATGCCCACTGTTCTGATTGACGGTATCGAATACGTGCCTCGCGCAGAGGTGCCTGAACTTACCGATGCCCGACTCAAGCGTGCTTTGGAAGAGTTGGTGTCGATTCAGTATTTCCGAGAGGAACACAAAGCGATTGCACACGCGTGGGATGTTCTCAACGCTTTGGCGCCCGAGCTCGCCGAACTGGCGGGACGTGATCCCAGGGCAGCATACCGGCGGATGCACGGCGCCGAAGACAACTGATCATTATACTGTTGCGGGAAAATCCGACTGCCGCACGGGGCGGCATCGGAGAGCTGCCCGGAGTACCGATTGCCTGGGATGACCATGTCGTCAGAAGGTAATCAAACGTCAGGCCGGGCCGCTCTACCAATGCAGTTACGAGTCAAAGGTAATCGAGCCATGACAGATAAACCCAACAGTCTGACCAAGGCATCAGGCATCACGGCTGACGTGGTGTCGGAGCTAGGCACCTATTACAGCGCCAAGGACATGCGCCAGGTGCAGACCGGCCTTACCACTGCTGCCCGTGAACTCCGTGCTCTGACCCAGCACGGCTCGCTACTTGGCCGCCTGGGCGAGAAACTTTCTATCGAGCAACGCGAGTTGCTTACCAACGCCGCAACGCTTTTGGATTCGGTCAAGTACAACGTCGAGCATGCAAAAGAGCGCAAGGCCCGCGACGAGAAAGCCGTGGCCAAACAACGCCAGCAGTGGGAGCGAGAAGCCGAGCAACTGGTCAAAACGCACTTCTCCCTACCAGCGGACACGGTGGCCGAACAATTGTGTTTACTGGAACTGTACCTGGTAGCACGGGTGGTGTTGGGGCCAGCGGTCTATCTGAAGGGCTACCCGCAGCTGCGCAAAGTGATGCAAGAGGAACCGCCGCGTTGGTCCAACATTACGGTAACCCAATGGCGTCGAAATCAGGCATCCAGTCTCTTGGCAGATATGCAATCAGCCATCAAAGACTACTTAAGCTTGGACTTGAAAATTACACCCGCCCAGTGTCTGGATGAAGTACAGCGCAATTTGGATGGACGGCGGGCCGAAATTCTCTCCCAGCCCCAAGCCGTCGAAACACTCCAAATCTGGACCGAGGCGTTAAAGGGTGCGGCTTTTATTACCAGTGTGATGCCCTCGGGCGGTCCCTCCAGGTAGGACCTTGCATCAGGTACCCCAAGCCCCGCCGTCAAACGTGGGGCTAGGTGCGAAGTAGTAGGACGCCAACTCGGATGGGGGTGGTGAACCGCCTGCTGGACAAGGCTCGCAAAGCTCAGCGCTCAAGCAAGCGGCGTGAAGTGATAGCGCAGGCTCTGAAGTTGGCAGATGAATAAGCAATCTGTTCGGGTTTCGTCGTCGAGGTGAACTGCAACGGCGGTGGCCATCGCCGCGTGTACGCCATTGGCCGCACCGAGCGGAATCCTTGACGGCTTTTCATGCTCGGTGTTGCGCATCTCCCGGATACAAAGCCTACATCCTCCCGGAGACGCCAACATGAACCTGCTCACCGCTACCGAACTCACCTGGCCAGAACAGGTCGCTTTTGATGACTTCAAGATTTTTGAAGGGCGTGTGCCCTGTGAAGGCGCTGCCAAAGCGGAACAATGGCTGGAGAAAAAACGCCGTGAGTTCATCGCCTGCATCATGCATGTCAACGAGGAGGCAAGTTACGTTGCTTTCCTCGCACGACTGATAAAAGAAACCCCATCGCCGGCTGCCCGTGCCGCTGAATTGGTGTCGCACCAATGAGGCCTCGGCTGTTGGTTCTGGTTTCGATCAAGGGTAAACCCCGACTGACAGATGTCCGGGGTCTTTTCCGGTTAGCCATCACCGCACGCAGCTCCGATGAGTGTTCGTGTTGCGTGGTGAGCTTTCAGTAAACGCAGCACCCACCCTGGCCATCTCTTTGGCCGGGGTTTTTTCTTTCTCGTACCCCGACAACAACACAGTGCGATCGGATGCTACTCCACAATTTCTTCCTGACGGATGTTGGGCATCTCTCTACATAACGCCAACTTCTTCAGGAGATGCACGCAATGAGCAAATACCCCCAACTCGCTTTCAAAATGGTTACAGGCACTCAAGAGGCTACAGCACTCGCCACGAAGCTGGTGTTGGTGTCCGCGTTTTTCCAGGTAACACCGCTGCCAGGTGATGAGTACGAGTTTGCCGTCAAGATTGACAGAGAAAGTCTACTCGCCGACCCGGTGGATAGGCCTGTCGGTGAATTCGAGGACGCTGATTTCACCACCATGGACTTGAAAGACCTGGCCGCGTGGTACCAGCGCAACGTGGGTTATGACCCGGTGGAGGACGATCCGACGACGCAGCTTGAAGATCTCAGGGCTCTTTGCACTGAAATGCTCGCGATCGACCGTGCAGGTGGATTGGACTCGAATTGATTTTCAACCCGCAACCAGAGGCCGGCCTTGCCTGCCCTTAGGAGCATGTAAATGGCTAATTTCACGAGAGTCATGATTCAGCAGGACTACCGAAACTTGCACGGTGAACTGATCGCAACGGTTGGAGCAAAAGGGACAATCAGGTCTGAAGATCGCGGTAGGCTGGGAATAGATTTCACTGATGACGACAGTGGCTGTTTCGTTGCTCACGATGCTTGTGGCCGGAAATTCCATGAGATCCCTTGCCACAACATCAAACACCTCTACTCGTAACGACTACCTGCTACGGCCGGTACCCTGGGCAATCCAAGGACATCGACTATGAATGGTTCCAGAGTCATCAAAAACTATCTGAACGGTCTGTTCATGAAGCGCATCATGGCTGACAAGGGTTGGACGAAGGAGGAGGCGACTCGCCACCTTGAGAACTTTGTGAACTGCGGCAAGAAGATCTCCGTTTCCCAATACCTCAAAGACCTTTGAAGCTCAACTGCACAGCTTGCTGGACAATCTCCCAAAACGCAGCACCCACCCTGGCCATCTCTTTGGCCGGGGTTTTTTCTTTCTGGTAACGCGCTAACAAGGAGCTGGCAATGTACCTACGTTTTTCCTGACGAATGTTGGACATCTCTCTGCACAACGCCAACTTCCTCAGGAGATCCACCATGCAAGCAGTTCAAATCATACCCGCCAGGGAGCTTCATCCAGTCCCGACAATGATCAGTGCTGGTCGTTTCTCCCGGATCGTGGCACGGGCTGAAGCGTGCATCGCGCGAATTGGCGAGCTGATCGACCAGAGTTACACCTGCTGTTCGGCAGTTTCCTTCGGGAAAGACAGTAGCGTCGTGTTGATTCTGATGCTGGAGGCTATCCGACGCCGAGTGGAGGCTGGGGTATACGTGCCGCCGGCATTTGTAACCACGGCGAACACTGGTACCGAGAATCCGGCCATGGACGTCTATGCCGACGCTATGATCTCCGAACTGGAAATGTACTGTGCCCGGCACAACCTGCCGATTACGGTGATCAAGGTACAGCCTTCGATGACCTCGTCGTTTGCCTACGCCACCCTTGGCCGTGGAAAGCTTCCGGTTTTCGCCGGCGCATCCCGAAGCTGCTCCGTGGACTGGAAGCTGCGTCCGCAGCAGAAGGCCCTCAAGCAGCTGCTCTCAACACTTCAAAATCCTGGTGAGCTGGTTACGTTCGTGGGCACCCGCCTATCGGAGTCGACAACCCGTGCAACCAACATGCGTGTGCGGGGCGAAGATGAGGCCGGACGGCTGGCGCTGAATGAGCACGGTTCTTACAACTGCTCGATCATCGCTGACTGGGAGATGGAAGAGGTCTGGGAACTGCTGATGGCATGCGATGCGAAGCGCGGTGGTCCGTATCGGACGTACGTCGACAACTTCAACTGGTGTCTGGAGCTCTACAAAGAGGCAAATGAAGGCGTGTGCGCGATCATCACCGGCGACGGTGGTAACAAGGCGGCATGCGGATCTCGCTTCGGTTGTGCGTGGTGCACGGTCACCGGTGATAGAGACAAGTCCATGGAGGCACTGATCGCCTCGGCCCCCGAGAAGCACGGGCACATGACAGGGATCAACCGTTTCAGGAACCATCTCATCAACACCCGCTGGGACATGGGGCGTCGAGATTGGATCGGGCGAACCTACTCTGAAGCCGGCTACATCAACGTCACAGGGACGGCCTACAGCGCAGCGATGCGTCGTGAGCTGTTGCGGTACCTGCTGACCCTGGATGTGCTGGAAGAGGAGCGGGCAGAGGAGCACGATGCGCGCATGTTCCGCGGCGAACTGGAGAAGACGGAATCCAACGAGACACTTCGTGGGATCACCTTCCAATTCATCACGCCAAAGAACCTTCTGGCCATCGACTTCGCCTGGTCACTGAGCTACGGCTTCGATCACGCCTTTCCGGCG
>LNAP01007492.1_pt1 | contig 17271 bp, 15 predicted proteins | sample 602601 | NCBI WGS metagenome assembly LNAP01 (sample SAMN02440304, study PRJNA202911) | soil metagenome | biome: Subtropical and temperate rainforests or woodlands; isolation source: soil samples (1 kg each in a 20% v/v slurry with milli Q water) were... ... | reverse complement strand
CAGGCCATCGTCGGTCTGACTCACCGCAACCCGAACCTTGTCACCCGTTTTGAAGCCCTGCATCAGCGCCGGGTTGGCGAGTGGGAACGTCATCGTCATACCAGGCATGCCCAGAGTCTTGAAAGGACCATGGGCGAGCGTGACTTCTTTTTCGTTGATCTCAACGATCTGCCCATCCGTTTCATGAAAGCTGGAGGCTGCTGCGCTGGGTGGTGACTCTTCCTCCGAGCTTGCAACGATGCCCTTGAGACTGGCCTCCGAGTCGAGCAGGAACTGGCCAGAGGTAACCACCTTCTGGCCTTCTTCCAGACCTTTCAGTATCGCCGTCTTGCCATCACTTTCCTGCCCGAGTTGCACCTCCACTGGACGATAGTGGCCAGCGTCTTCGGCGAGCATCACCAAGGCACGTCGGCCAGTGCGAATCACCGCTTCGCTCGGCACCCACGACACACTTTGCTCGGTCGAGCGGTTCAGGCGTACCTGCGCAGTCAAACCCGGTCTGAGGCGCCCGTCAGGATTGGGTAGTTCCACCCGCACGCGAAGGGTGCGGCTGTCTGGATTGGTCTCGGGCAGAATCGCACTGACCTTGCCATTGAGCATTGTCCCTGGAAAAGCTGGCAGACGCGCTTCGACTGCCTGTCCCACGGTGATCGATCCGGCATCCGATTCTGGTACGGCCACCGCGAGCCAGACACTACTCAAGCCATTGACGCGTGCCAGGGTGTCGCCGGTCGCCATGGTCATCCCCGTGCGTAAGCTCAACTCTTGCAGTACACCGGCAATAGGGCTGGTGAGCGTCAGGTTCGGCTGCACCTTTCCGCCACGTTCTACCTGAGCAATCAGTGCTGCCGGCATTCCAGTGAGCCGCAGTCGCTGGCGGGCCGCAGCCAACAGGTCAGCATCCCCGTTGCGCTTCAGGGCAAGAAACTCTGTCTGCGCAGATGCCCACTCTGGCACCAGGATATCCGCCAACGCCGCGTTGGCTTTGAGTAAATCGCCGGGAGCATGGGCATAGACCCGCTCCACAAAGCCAGTGGTGCGTGCCTGAATCACAGCGACATCACGTTCGTTGAACGTCAAGGCACCTGTCACATCGAGGCTCGACTCAAAGATCCCACGGGTGACTGTCGCAAAACGCAGACCGAGGTTCTGGGTCAGACTTGGATCGATACTGACGGTCGCACGATCCCCTGCGCCACTGGAGTATTGGGGAACCAGTTGCATGTCCATGAAGGGCGACTTGCCCGGCTTATCGAACTTTTGCTGCGGGTACATGGGGTCGTACCAATACAGAGCCTTGCGTTCATCCGGTGAATTGAGGCGCTGTTCCGGGGCGGTACCTGGTACTGCGCTCATGCGCTGGTGCGCGAACCAGTAGCCACCAGCAACACCCAATGCTAGCGAAATGCCTACCAGCAATGCCCCGTTCCCTTTTTTAAGGATCTCCCCATAAGCAAAATACAGACGCGCACTGGTCAGTGCTCGCTGCTCTTCCACATCGATCTGTTTGAGACGGGCTTCGATGAGTTCACGTCGGGCGGCAACAACGGCGTTTAAATCGCCTTTGCCGGCGCGGTAGCTGGCCATGCTGAGTTCGACCTTTTCCTTGGCTAGTGGTAACAGGCTTTCCTGGTTTCGGCGCACGGCACGGTTCAGGCGCTCATAGTCAGCCAGTTCGTTTTCCAGTTGCTGAGTGTGCTCGCGTGACAGGGCTTCGCGCTCGGCCTCAAGCTGACTGAGTTCAGCCTGTTTGGCTGCGATTTTGGGGTTTTGGCGCGAGTCAGGAAACAGCGGCAGGTCCCAGGAAAATTGCACGCTGAGCATATCGCCAAACTCACGGCCACGGCGCTGGTAATCCAGTTCCCAGCTCCAGTCCGACTGCTTCTCCGACACGGCTTCACGAACCTTGGCTTGCGCTTCGCGGGTCATCGGCGCAAACGCTGCCAACTCGGGATGGTGTTGCAGTTTATGGGCGTAGCCTGAGGTATCGACGGGCCACTCCGGCAAGTTGCCCACAGGCTTGTCGTTGGCGGCGGAGCCAATCCAGCGTTTGAGGGCTGCTCGGGCCTGCGCTCTCTGGAGAATCAGATCATCCTGTTGCTCCGCCAGTTGAGCCGCTTCTTGCTTGGGCGTCACCGCATCGGCGGGTTGAGCGCGGCCACCGGCAATCTGGGCCCGGACGGTATCGGTCAACAGGCGGTTTTCTTTGTAGAGGTCCTGGAACAGCGCGTCTTTGCGCTCAACCGAGTAGCTACTGATCCAAGCCAACGCCGTGGACTGGCGTACCTTCAGACGTTCGACTCGACGCTCCGCAGCGGCGCGATCAACGGCCGCATCGGCGACTTCAATGCGCGCTTTGCGCTTGTCGCCGTTGGGCATTTCTTGTCTGACTCCGACCATTTGCATAGTCATGAAGTCCTGATCGATGCTCCAGCGATCCGGACCGCCAATGGGGTAGTTCTGCACACCCAGCAGCAGTTTGGGGTCAGGTAGCTCACCGGCTGGAATAGCCGCGCTACTGGCAGCCTGAATTTTGGCGTCTTGTGCGGTCAGCGACGGTGCATTGTTTTCGGCCAGCCGCAACGCTTCATCGAGTGTCAATGCGCCAGCGAAGCTCGGCAATGCCAATACGCTTGCCGCCAGACCGGCCACGAGGGACCAACCTGTGCAATAGCACTTGGAGTTCATGTTTACGATTCCTGTGATCATCCACTGCACGCGTCAAAAGACATGCGCGCAGCTAGTTCATCCCACTAACGCGGAATGAGGCTCAATGTGGGACAGGAATCAAACGCGAGGCGGTCGCCATACCCCGGATGGGGTCTGTACGGGTAAAGAATCACTGAAGAAGGAAAGCACTACGGGGCTGAATAAAGTGACCGGAGGCTTGAAGATCGAGACTTGCAGCATGCCGCCCGTCTTGCATTCCTGGCCCGGCTTACAAGGTTTGCCGTGCTCGGAAGGGCTTTTCATATCTTTGCAGCAGTCCATCACCATGTCGTCCATCATCGCCATGCCCATCGTCTTCATTGGGCAAGGTTCTGTCGGTGCCTGAACGCCCGCCATCCCGCTGAGGGGAAGCGCCAGGCTAATCATGAAAATGAGGCAAAACCGCAGATAGCGTTTCATGGGCTGGAGTGTAGTCGCTGCAAATGGCTCTTACAATTGGACTCATGTCATCAACAACCTCTCGTCAAAGTCGGACGTAGGCGATAACACCTGACGTGAATTAAGGCAAAATTATGTGTAAAAAATAGGCGTTCATGCCGAACTATTTACCCGTCATACGTGGGCTCGCAATACCCGTCCCCGCCATTGAGCGGGGAATTCAGCCGACAATTGGCTTTGTTACCCTAAAAGTGTGCATTCGGCACCTGTGCTGTCATCGGATCGCTTCTCGATTGTGTGGTGGGGCTAATCCGCCGAGTGATCACTTCCAATCGCATGTACTTGAAACTTCCGCCTAAACGGCGCGAACAACTGGGCTCGATACCCAGTTGGGTAGTCACGCTCTTGCAGCCCTACCTGCGCATCGCCGAGCTTGTCAGCTCCGTCATAGAAGGTTCCGAACAGGTGATCCCACAAAAGTAAGAACTCGCCGAAGTTTACTTGGGCATCTTCGAACTCTCGCTTATGGTGCCAGCGATGTGTCTCCGCGACCCCAATCACGTTGCGTAACCAGCCCAGCGAGTAATCCAGGTTCGAATGCTGGAAAGCCAGGTGGACGGTCAAGATGCTGAACCAAGTTGCGACTACAGCAGACGGTGCCCCTGATGCGAGCAGAACCACCAAACCTGGTCCGGCCATCAGCGCGGCATGCAGAGGATGTCTACGTTCCCCGTTCATCCAATAGAGTCGCTCTGCGCTGTGATGAATCATGTGAAAACTCCACAACCAATGCACCCGGTGGCTGATGCGGTGCATGAAGTACAGGCTCAAATCGAGCACAGTGGCGACCAGAACCAGCTGCAACCACAGAGGACTCTCGATCGGGAAGAGGCGAACCGAAGTCGGCACCGCATCGCCAAGCTTGGCCAGAATCTCAGCAGTGAACTGAATGACGGAAAGGTTGATCAGCATGTGCAACAGGTCTGTGGTGGTGTCGTGATGATCTTCGAGCCAAGCTTCGCGAAAAGGCTGGAGTCTCTCTAAACCAGCGATGACTAAAAGCCCCACCGCGGCGACCAGGGGCATGATGGGCCACGACGGTATCCCGGTATACAGCGACCAGATCATGAAGGCGGTACTGCCACCAAATACAAGTGGATAGCTCATCCAGCGTATGGCACATCGAAGGGAAAGAGGCATCGCAAAACTCCTGTATAGGGAGCCATGACGATATGTGCAGAGGCTAGCGTTTGAATTGAACGAAAGAGCTACGATCTTGGAAATCCAATATTTCTATGCTTGACCTTATAGCTGCTAGAAGGTTTGTAATCGATAAGACTATGTCCAATTGGAGAATCGCCCCATGAGCTCCCGTGATAAATCCTGTGGCTGTGGCCCCGCTTCGGCGGGCCCGGAAGTAGCAACTACGCCTTCACCCGAAGGGACCTGGGTCAGCAATTTTTCGGTGCCGAAAATGGACTGCACTTCCGAAGAACGAATGATCCGGCTCGCGCTAAATGGCCTACCCGAGATCAATTCATTGTCCTTTGATCTATCGGGTAGACGGGTAAGCGTATTTCACGAAGGAGCAGTTGATCAGATTGCCATTAAGCTGGAGTCACTTGGCCTTGGAGCAACGCTGCTAGGCACACAACCAGCAAGCCGGGAGTCCGCGTCGGCCAACAGTGCCAATGAGGAGCTGAATGCTTCAAAAGAAGCCGGCACGCTGAAGATCTTGCTCGCCATCAATGCCGCAATGTTTGTCATCGAGATGGGTGCTGGCTTAATCGCTCAGTCGACTGGGCTGATTGCCGACTCGCTGGACATGTTTGCTGATGCTGCCGTCTACGGGCTAGCTCTCTATGCGGTCGGCCGCAGCGCGCAGATGCAAGTACGTGCAGCCCATTTGGCGGGTTTTTTCCAGATCGTATTGGCTTTGGGTGTGCTTTTTGAAGTGGCTCGACGCTTTCTCTACGGCAGTGAACCTGAATCAATGTTGATGATAGGGATTGGTACCGTCGCGCTGGTGGCAAACGTTAGTTGTCTGTTGCTGATTTATGGCCACCGCGAAGGTGGCGCACACATGAAAGCGAGTTGGATTTTCTCAGCCAACGATGTGATCGCGAACATTGGCGTAATCGCTGCGGGGGCATTAGTCGCATGGACGGGATCTCCCTACCCAGACTTGGTGATTGGTACTGTCGTGGGCCTCATCGTGCTAAACGGTGCGCGCCGAATTCTGGCGTTGAAGGCCTAACCATTCGGATCGGCACATGGCCTTAATACCCTATGGTCGCACAGCTCGCGAGGAACTCGCTTCGTGCAGGAACACCTCGGCGAGCGCCGATGAGGGATCGATACCCAGTAGCGATCGAAAGGTCCTGGAGAAATGAGCAGAGTCGGAGAAGCCTGACTCGTGCGCGGCATCCGTCATAGGTCGTCCGCAGGCCAAGTATCGAACCGCTTGGGTCAGGCGTAGCCACTTGGCGTAGCTGCGCAGTGGCAAACCAGTTTGTTCCACGAACCAGTGCGAAAATCGAGTTGGCGATAGGTGGACCAGTGCTGCCAACTCTTCGCGTCGTACCTTGCCCTCGTGAATCGCTGTGCTGACTACCGCCACGCGCGGATCTGCGGCTGGTAGGACGTCGAGTACCTGAAGAGCCCTTCGCACCGTAGACTGAGGGTCTCCCGCGCCTTCGTTCAGGGAGTCTGCAATTCTTTGGGCGTCAGATGGTGCGATCTTAATTGGCGTCGGCGTCATGCTCTTTGGCAAAACCTGGGCTTCACCTCCCAGCACATCCAAGTAAATCGAAACGATAAGGGCTCCGCTGATTCGATGGCGGACTCCCGCAGGAATGAACACCGAGAACCCGGTGTGCTGACTTTGCGGGCATTCCACGGTCACAGGCAAATCGAGGCCGATGGCTATTTGATGAGCCTGATGGTGATGCCAATCCTGATGGCCGGCACGGCCAGCAAAGACCGCCAGCCCAGGTGCTAGCCAAGCGCGACCGGACCACCTGAGCGAGCCGACAATAAGGTCGCGCTTCATTGTCAGCGCTTACCTGACATTGAAGGGCTTATCAGGCTACCCACTAACAAAAACAGTACACCGCCAACAATGGCGATATCAGCGAGGTTGAACGCCGGCCAGTGCCAGCCTTGGTAATGGAAGTCCAGATAGTCCACGACAACCCCCCGGACAGACCGGTCGATGAGATTACCCACCGCCCCACCCAAGACGAGGCTGTAACCCAGGGCTTCGCTCCAACGACATTCTCGGCGAAGGATCACGATGAGCGTCGATGCAACGGCCAGGGCAATGACAACGAAGAGGTAACGCTGCCAGCCGCCAGCGTCAGCCAAGAAGCTAAACGCGGCACCGGTATTACGGGCATGCACCACGTTGAAGAAGGGGCCTACGGCGAAGGACGAGCCCAGCTCATACAGGTGCTCGATGGCGAACTTGAGGCCTTGGTCGAACAATGCCAGGAAGGCCGCGATTCCCCACCACAACCCAGGCATCGGGACGTGTGTAGCCTCTTGGTAAGTGTTCATTGACTGTCCCGTAGTAGCTGTTTCAGCTCATCTGATAGCGGCATCGGTTGAAAGGCGCTGACTCTTGCTCGTCCGGTATTGCCCAGAGGCACCCACATCTTGGAGAACAGCAAAGCAGCCGGAATGCGCGCCGCCTGGCCAAGCATCTCTCGGTAGTCCCGCTCCTCCCAGCCGGCCAGAAACATCAGCCAATGGCTGTACGCATGGAGCACAGGCATTCGCTGGGTAAGGATGTGAGCCCTTTCCAGCCAGGGATAAGCCCGCTGAGGGGATTTTGCCCCCAGGGCCTGCCTGGCGTTCAGGAAGGATTCGTCAATAGCCGCGCGCAAGTCGTTGTTCATGTCAGTCTCACTTACGCAGCAAGCGCAGGCCATTCAGGACGACCAACAGGCTCACACCCATATCAGCGAATACCGCCATCCACATCGTGGCATGACCGGTGAGCGTGACGACCAGAAAGATGACTTTAATGCCCAGAGCGAGCGCGATATTTTGTGTAAGCACTGCTCCGGTCTGGCGGGATAGACGAATGAAGGCCGGAATTTTGCGCAAATCATCATCCATGATTGCGACGTCGGCGGTCTCGATCGCAGTATCGGTGCCGGCAGCGCCCATGGCGAAGCCCACATTGGCCCGAGCAAGCGCCGGAGCGTCGTTGATGCCATCACCCACCATACCCACAGTGCCTTGGTTATTGATCAAGGCTTCGATGGCATTGAGCTTGTCGTTCGGCAGCAGGCTGCCCTTGGCCTCGTCGATGCCCACCTGGGCGGCGATCGCCTGCGCGGTGTGCGGGTTATCGCCCGTCAACATCAAGGTCTTCACACCTAGTGCGTGGAGTTCCTCGATTGCGACCCGGCTGGTGTCCTTTACCGTATCGGCTACTGCAAACAATGCCAGCGCCTGGGTGTCATCGGACAGAATGACCACAGTTTTGCCCTGCCGCTCAAGGTGGTCCAGCGCAACTTCGATGTCCGGCGAGCAGAAACCCAGCTCTTCCAGCAAACGGTGGTTGCCCAATTGGTAGCGCTTCCCCTCGATCGTGCCACGGACGCCGCGACCAAGTAGGGCTTCGAAGTTCTCCACCTCCAGCATACGCAGCGATTGCTCGGCCGCTTGTTTGGCGATGGCCTGCGAAACCGGATGATCCGAGCGGTGGGCAAGGCTCGCGGCGGCAGTGCGATAATCTCCAGGCACTCCATCAGCCAGGGGCAGGAAATCGGTTTGTACGGGCTTGCCGTGGGTAATCGTCCCAGTTTTGTCCAAGGCCAGATGGGTGATCTTGCGACCGCTTTCCAAGTACACACCACCCTTGATCAGGATGCCTTTTCGGGCCGCCGCAGCGAGACCGCTTACGATGGTAACCGGGGTCGAGATCACCAGAGCGCACGGACAGGCTACTACCAGGAGCACCAGCGCCCGATAGATCCAGTCAGTCCATAATCCGCCCATAAGCAGTGGCGGTACTACCGCAATAGCGACGGCGAAGAAGAACACCGCCGGCGTGTAAACCTTGGCGAACTTATCGACGACCCGTTGGATCGGGGCCCTCGAACCTTGGGCTTCTTCAACTGCATGAATGATCCGAGCCAGCGTCGTGTTGCTAGCCTCAGCCGTCACGCGGTACTCGAAGGACCCCGACCCATTGATGGAGCCGGCATACACAGGATCATCGACAGTTTTCTCGATGGGCAGGCTCTCGCCCGTGATAGGTGCCTGGTTGACGGTAGAGTTCCCGGAGGCGACATCGCCATCCAGGCCGATACGTTCGCCGGGGCGTACTCGAACCAAGGAACCGATCTCGACGGTTTTCACATCGACTTCCAGCCAGCTGCCGTCTGACTGGCGCACGGTTGCGCGCTCCGGGGTCAAGTCCATCAGACCCTTGATCGCATTGCGCGCACGATCCAGCGACTTGGCCTCGACCATTTCGGCAACGGTAAACAAAAACATGACCATCGCCGCTTCTGGCCACTGTCCGATCAGCACTGCTCCCGTCACCGCAATGCTCATCAAGGCATTGATGTTCAGGTTAAGGTTTTTAAGCGAGATCCAACCTTTCTTGTACGTCGTGGGCCCGCAGAGTGTGATGGCGAATAAGGCGACGGCAGCAATCACCCATTCCGGGGCTGACTGGGTGAAGTGCAAGACTTCCGCGCCTACCGCTGCAACCCCGGACAGCGCTAGTGGCCACCAACTGCTTTTACGCGGTGATGCAACGTCAGACTGGGCTTGCGGTGTATCCGCGTTGGCTACCTTGCCCTCAGCAGTCAGCGGTTCAGCGTGCATGCCAAGCGATGACACCGCCGCTTCAATACCCAAGGTGTCCGGCAGTTCGTGCCAGACACCTAGAGTGCGGTTCATCATGTTGAATTCCAGTTTCTGAATTCCGCCCATCTTCGCAAGCTTGCCTTCAATCATCGTTTGCTCGGTAGGACAGCACATTTGTCCGATCCGGAAACTACTGAAGCGAGCCGTGTCGCTGGCATCGGCTGAAGACACTTTTGCTGCACAAGCGTTTGAGCCATCCGCACCAGAGGTAGGACAGCACGCGTCGGTAAAGAGATCGTTACCAACCGGGGCGGCAGATTTGCTCGGTTCGGCGAGGGCATGCAAGGTGGAAGCCGATGTTACGGCAGCGCAACTCGATTTGGCGCCATCCAAAGAAGGAGAGCAACAACCGACGCCTTCTGCCTTAGTCGGCACCGGATTAACGTCCAAGGTTTTCGCAGCGCAGCAACTGCTCTTGGGCGGGTTCAGGACTGCATTTGTATCGCAAGTCGTTACGGTGGGTGCACAGCAACCTGTCAGTGCTGTCGGATCAAAAACCTCTACGCCGGCCTGACTTTCAGGTGTTTGCTTATCACCGCAACAGCTTTTCATAAAGGTACTCTCCACAAGTTATGGTGAAGAGTGAACACCCTATAGCCACTATAAGGTCAAGCGCTGATTCGATACCGAAGAGCATTTTTCAGCGCGACCGTTCGTGCTTACCGCGACTGGTTGATTTCGCTCCAAATCAGATCATAGAGCTGCTGGGCACCGAAGTTGGTCAGCGGCTTACCGTTGACGAAAAATGTTGGTGTTCCGCTTACGCCTACGGTTTTCGCATCGGCGGCATCTCTCTCTATCGTGGCGGTGATATCCGGCGACATCATGTCCGCACGAGCCTTGGCCACGTCTAAACCTGCCTGAGCCGCTGCATCCCATGCCGCTGTAGCTTGCGCATCATCATGCCACTGCGGCTGGGCAGCCAGGACAGCTTCAAGCACCGGTGCAAATACGCCCTGTTTGCGCGCGGTCTCGAGGATCCGGATGGCTTCTTCAGACCCTACGTGAAGCTTCACATAGCGCAGCACCAGTCGAGTATCGGCTGGGTGCTGGGACATCATTTTTTTAACGATGGGGTAAAAAGCACGGCAGCTTTCACACGACGGGTCGAAGAACTCAACAATAGTCACCGGGGCGTTGGCAGGGCCGAAAGTTGGTGAATTAAAGCGCTCCAGCGAACTGTTTTGCGCCACGGGTGCTGTGGCCTGGGGAACCGTGGCGGCACGATTATAAAAAAATGCGGCGGCGGCGAAGCCGACAATGGCAAGGACACTGATGGCGAGGACGACGGTGCGTCTGCTCATACGGTAAATCTCCGACGGATGAGAACGAGAAGAATGATCAGGATGCTGAACACGCTCAGCGATAACAGTGGCAGCGGAACACCTCCGAGAATGGTCATGTCGACACCAGAGCAGGACGGGCCGGCCCCGCAAGGTTTGATGGTTCCGAAATAAAGCAGGTTGTGATACAGCGCGATGAGCCAGCCCATAACGGCTAATGGCAATGCATAACGCCAGACGCCCGCGTCCGACATGCAGCAAGCAACACCCAGCACCAGGACGAGGGGGAACATGAATGCACGTTGAAACCAACAAAGAACACAGGGCACTTGCCCCATGACTTCGCCGACGAACAACACGGCAAGCGTTGATACAAGGGCAAGCAGCCATGCGCAGAGCAGGAGCGCCCATACCCCGGATTGACGTGGCTGGTGTGTGGTTTCCATCGGATCAAACCCTTTATGTAGCGTGGTAAGAGCGAGCACGGATTTGCTTGCCGCCTGAAGCGAGTAGAATGAAGGTTCTAGCCACTATAAGGTCAAGCGAAATGAGTGCGGCCACTTACACGGTCGGTGCCTTGGCGAAGGCGACCGATACCAAAGCGGTAACCATCCGCTATTACGAGCAGTCAGGGCTGCTGCCTTCTGCCGGAAGATCACCATCTGGCTACCGCTTTTACACGGATGAAGAGCGCAACCGGCTATTGTTCATTCGCCGCAGCCGCGCACTGGGTTTCAGCCTGGATGACATTCGTGAGTTGCTGGGTCTTGCTGATCGACGCGATGCTTCCTGCGCTGCAGTGGACGCAAAAGTCGAAGGGCAATTAGAGCAGGTGCGAATGCGTATTCGAGACCTGCAAGGGTTAGAAGCCGAACTGACACGACTGAGCGTTTGCTGTCAGGGGGGTGTTATAGAGCAATGCCGCATCATTGAGTCGCTGTCGAGTCGCAGTTAACTGACGAAGCTCTTCGTCAAAATGAAGCCAGCAGTGGCGGCATCTTTTTGTGAAGTCCCCTTACATCGGCTTTACCGTAACTACTTCCACAAACCTGAATTTCTTCCTGGCCGCCTTGGTAGCTTCTTGCTCCGCTAGAAGTGTACTCAGCGTATCCGCCTCATGGACAATTTCGTGCATCTTGCCCTCAAATTCATTGCCCACCCGAAGCGTGACTCTCAGTCTAGGTGTATATGCTTTCGTAACCTTCTTTTTTTCTACCACCTTCGTCGACTGTGTGATCACAACAGCCGGGAGAGGTTTTTGCACCGGGGGTGAATTGTCCTGGACTACCTGCTCGCCAGCACCGAACAGCGCCCGGCGCATCTCTTCTTCAGTTAATTCTGGGTTCATGCCAATTCTCAGGGGATGTTGAGTAGCGATTACGATTCTATCAGCATGACAAATTTCTCCAGCAGAAATTCATCTATGGTCAGCTTATCAAGTGTTTTTTTGTCTCCACGGCGTCCATCTAGCTCATTTGGGTGCGCATCGCTGAGCCAGCTCGTTTAAATCGGTATTTATCAAATGAGCTAAGGTGTTATGATATAGCTCAAATGAGTATAGTTAAATGACCACTCCCAACTAGCCATTTGCCGATAGCATATTGAATTTCGTTCTTGCCCATTTGAAGGTTTAGCTCGGCATCGCGATCTCAGTTTAGTAATACCGGCTGCAGCCGAGACGTGCTGGTCTACGCCGCGCAAGGCAGCCACGTGACCGACAGCAGCGCTGAGCAGTCCTATGCCTATGAAGGCCCGGCCACCGTCACGGTAATAGCCTTGTACCAAGGCCACTCGCCCGTCACGTACATTAAGCTTTCACCTTCAACTTGTTACCAAAAAAGATGTCGATCAGTAGCTTTATTCCCAACGTTACAAATGCGCAATTCAGGGCCGATTCCATCAGGCCGCGCTCTAGCTCTCGGCCGCTAAATTGTAATGCCATTCCGTAGAAAATGAGCCCGAATATGACAACGTAGGCCACAACAACCATGCTGAGTCGGCGGATACTGCGAATAAGGTTCAACAACACAGGGTTCATAGCGACTCCATGCCTCGTTTAGAAGTGAATTTGGCGGAAATTGGCGATCTGGCCTTTTTCAAGCATGCGTACCGCACCGCTTGTTTGGGGACGAAGGTACTTCAAATCTTTGATATCGATCTTCAGTTTGCGAGCAGCCTCATCCCAGTCAGCAGTTGCCAAGTTGAGCAGCAGCAGCGTGCCGGCATTCTTAATGAAGTCGGAGCTGAAATGCGCAGGGGATTGACCCGCCAGAAGTATTGCTAGGCCAAATTTACGCATCTCGGTGACGACGACGTTGATCGGGTTCGAAGCGTCCTCATCGTTGAATTTCTTTGACTCATCAAGAACGATCAAGCGGCGAAGTTTTCCATGGGATTCCCCACGCTGCATCATCTCCCGGATGATTGCGCGCATCCGGAACCTGACGAACATCTTCAATTCATCCTCGGACTGGGCGAGGGGTTTGATGTTGTGCCGGCGAATCCGAGCGTTGCCGAACGGTGGTGGGTTGGGGTTGAAAATCCCAGTCGCGATCAGGTTCTCCAGTCGAGTAATGACGCTCAGCATTACATCCTTGCTGTGGTACTTCATCGCATCATCAAACTCTCGCCCGGTCTGCAGGTTGTTCAAGAATGTTTGGTGAGCTTCAGCGGCCTTTGTCTTCGCTGTTTCAAGCCGTTTTTCCAGAGCTTCGATATCGGAGTCGTCGTTTCGCCCCTTTGACTTGGCCAGATCTGAACGTCGCTTGTTCATTGCAGCCATTGTTCTGCAGTAGTCTTCGAAGCAGCTCAGAGCTTGTTTACCGTCATCCTGGTCATCAATTCCCATCCAAAGGGCGCGCAACTTCCGCTTGGCCAGCCTCACGACGTCGGAAAGGGTAGGGTAGACGCCTTTCAGCTCGGCCCAGCGCTTGTGCTGGATGATGTCTTTGATTTCGTCATCCGTCGCCTCACGGCGCTGCCATGTGTGAGGCTTATCAACATATATTCCGCGGGCTGCGTAGGCATCCGTTAGAAGGTGCCGTAGCACGCCTTCCTGGTTGCCACCAAGCTTCCTGGAAGTACTGTTCATTGCTTCAATCACATCATTCACAGCCCTGCGCACACCACCGTAATGGGGGTCGGTGTTCAACACCATCGGGTTGAACCCGTAGCGTGTGGCTTCGCTGAAAAGGACGGTTTCTGCACCAGGTATCTCGATGTCTCCGTGATAGTCGAAGATATCGATCTCTACCTGTTCGTCCATGTTGGTGACGAACTCTCTGATCCAGTGCGTCTTGCCGGCGCCCGAGGTTCCCGCAACGCCGACGTGGTGATTCGAAACTGCATCGGGACGCCAGTAGATAGGCAGCTCGACCTGGTCCTTGGTCAGTTTCCAAAAGTCATTGCCCAGCTTGATCGCTGTCATCGTGCCCCCTTATTAATCATATGCATCTTCAGGGATTTCAAAATCCTCCCCATCGTCGCCGAGCATTTCCTCGGGCTCCAGATCAGGTTTAGGTTGATGGAAATATCCTGTGAGTCCTTGCGCTTCCGCTGCATGTAGCGCTTTTCTTGCGGCCTGGAACAATGCAATGCCACGCTGCTCAGCAGGAACGTCGAAACGCTGAATACTGTCCAGGTGCCGAGCTGTTGCTACAACCTGGTCCAAGATCGGGTCATCGAGGGCCGGGTAGTAGGGTTTCTCTACCCGGCGAAGTTGGGCGGCAATGTAGTCGACTGAGTGGGTATCCTGCTTACTGATACGCTCGGCACTTTGGGGCAAGCGGCTGTATTCCGGCCGCTCGATCTGTAGGAATCGATTGATGCGGGCAGAAAGCTTGCTGGTTTTTTTGTGATCGTCGGGAATGTAGAAGCTCGATGCTGGAATCACCGCGTCCTTGAAGATCAACATTCCCTCGCCGGCCTGCAGCTTTTTCAGTTCGCCAAGCTCGATCTTATTGCGGCGTTCGATGTTCGCGGCACCTTGAGCCTGGTAAGCACCACCGGTGTTCTGGTCGTACCCGGTGAGAACGCTGTAGTAAGCCTCCCCACCCGCCTTGCGAATGTAGTCGTACGTATCCTCAGGGTCTTCCAAAGCCAGCACCCATTTCACTTTGGTGTTGGCTAGCATGGAAGGTGCCTCGTCGGCAGCCTCGCCTCGTTTAAGCCCCTGAATATCTTGCACGGCGGCGACCATCATGAAGCCAAGGCTTCGCGCCTGAGCAAACATTACGGCGATGCCTGCAGCAAAGTAGTAGGCCAGCTCATCACTGATGATCAGGTACGGATTAGGGGCATTGGTAGCCTTGGTATCCAGGACGTCTGCGCGGGTACCCTCTAAGCGGTAGCCAAGATTCTGGGCCATCATCAAACGGATTGAAGAGATGTAGAGCTTGCCCAGCGAGGCAGCCTCTGAGGCTGACTTTTCGAGAGTTGGGATCATGACGGCAATCAGCCGGTCATTGAGAAGTACGTCCAGCATGTCTATTTCGGGAAACTTGTCCGCGAAGATATGACCGTACGTATCCATCATCATCGACAGGGTGCGTGCAAACTGACCGGTCAAATAACCGTGCTGGTTGAACACCTCTGCATCCCACTTCGACGGATCTCCAGCGAGCTGCGGATTGAAACCTGGCAAGCCGGTTTCAAAGTAGGCTTTGATTGGCAGATAGGCCAGCTCAGGAATAAGCCCTTGCTGACCTTCGATGTAAAATTGCACCAGATTTTGGAGTGCGAGGTAGTGGCGGATCACCCCGATAGAGATTTCAAGTTCACCTTTGGCGCGTTTGTAACAGAGCGTACGCAGCAGGGCGTCAATCATGTTGAGAGCTTTCTGCTGCCATTGAGCACCGTCACCGCTGGCGACAGGGAGCAACGATGCCATCAGTTGCAACAAGAAGTCAGCCGCGGCATCCCCGAACGGGTTCATGGAGTTTGATTGAGGCTGATTCATTGCATGAAGGCCAGATTCTCTGGCCACCATGTGCTCGAAGGGATCCATGCCACCGGTGAGGTAGTTGAGGATGAGGAAGTCGTCCTCGCGCCCATGCCTGCGAGCTAACGACCAAAGACAGAACGCCAGGTTGGAGTCTGCTTTTCCGTCCCCGTACGATGCTCCAGTACCCCAGCATATGGCGTTGTAGTACATGCCCATCAGGGTTTCACTTTTGCCCGAACCTGTAGTGCCTGGCAAAAACAGATGGGTACGGCAGTCAGAGTTGTTTAACCAAAGCTCCCGGCCTTCGTCAGCGCTCGCCGCAATACCGTCTGTGTTGGGCGTACGTAGAAACCCGAGGTACATGATGCCCCCGGCTGCTAACAGCTTGCGAAAAAGTCGCGATTTTGTGAGTAAGCCCCAGAGGAAATTCTCCTCAACCAACTCTTCGTAATAATCCGTTCGATCCAATCCGCCGATGTCTTTGGGCATCCGGATAGGCATACGGAACTTCTGATCCTTGAAAGCCATGATCAGCATGGACAAAAACAGGATCCAGACGGGCCACAGGACTGGTTGATAGAACAGCAGGCCAGCAATGGCTAACAGTGCCAGCTTGAAATTGTTCGGGCGATACAGTGCAACATTGAACCTGGTCCAAGAGCTGCGTACGTCCCTTGATATGCGTCCAGGTTTGATCTCGTGCTGTGAGTCGAGAGACATCTAGTGATCTCCTAGGCGGGCAACGCCATACCGATCGTTCTTTCAAACTGAGCGGTAAGAGCCTGTTTATAGAGGGTTGCCTCACGAACGCGGGCGAGTATTTTGCGTGCCTTCTCAGCAGCGCGTACCTGGGATTCAGGTACTTCCATGTCCAGTCCGTGCTTGACGTAGTCGGCTAAAAATCGACTCAAGGGATACGCAGCCTCCAAAGCTTGGTTCCATGCGTCCAGGCCGTGCGTCCTGATCAGCTGATCGGGGTCACTGCCTTCCGGTAGAAACAGAAATTGGACGGTTTTACCGTCGCGTATTTCCTCAAGAACGACTGCTGAGGCACGTAAGGCGGCAGATCGGCCTGGCTTATCCCCATCGAAAGCAAATGTCACTGTGTCGGCGTTGGTGAAAAGCCGTCTGGCCTGCGCATTCGTAAGGGCGGTCCCCATAGGGGCGACGACTCTACAGTCCCCGGCCTGGTGAGCTGTGAGTACATCGAAATAGCCTTCAACCACGATAGCGTGACGGCCACTGCGAATGGCGGGCTTGGCGACGTTCATTGCGTACAACTCGTTGCCTTTGTGAAAGAGCTCTGTCTCAGGTGAATTGAGGTACTTGGGTGTGCGGTCGGGCTTCTCGATCAAGGAACGGCCAGCAAATCCAATCAATGCAGCGCTTTCGCTGTAGATCGGAATCATGACCCGGTTGCGGAAGCGGTCGAACAGCCGGCCGTCCTCTGCACGGATGGCGAGTCCACAGTCGATGAGTGTTTCTGGGTCGTGCCGTTTCACCAAAAGCTCAACGATTCCGGTCGCTACGGTGCCTAACTGGTAGGAGGTAATCGTTTCTTGGGACAACCCGCGGGTAGTAGTTAGGTACTGGTGACCTGCGGGACTACGCTCGATTCCTCCCGCGTACAAGCGAGCTGCGTCCTGCAGTGCCTTGTAAAGGGATGCCAAGCGCTTTCGAAGCATTTGGGATTCAGCAGAGTCGTCGGTCTGCGATTCTGGGACTGTGATCCCTGAGTCTGACGCGACTGCGGCAACGGCCTCTTGAAAAGGAAGCTTGTGGAATTCCATCATCCACTTGATTGCATCACCTTGCGCGGGACACCCATAGCACTTGTAAGTGTTCCGCTCAGGCGATACTTCAAAAGAAGGCGTTTTCTCTCCATGAAAAGGGCAGCACGTTTTGAAAGCCTTGCCCGCCTTTTTGAGGGTGATGTCTCTTCCAATGATTCCCACCAGGTCTGCGTCCTCACGCACACGGGCAAGGAATTCATCGGTGTACCGGATGTACTTGCCCATGAATATCCTCACTGCGCCTTTGTTTGATCCA
>LNAP01002758.1_pt1 | contig 17272 bp, 17 predicted proteins | sample 602601 | NCBI WGS metagenome assembly LNAP01 (sample SAMN02440304, study PRJNA202911) | soil metagenome | biome: Subtropical and temperate rainforests or woodlands; isolation source: soil samples (1 kg each in a 20% v/v slurry with milli Q water) were... ... | reverse complement strand
GCACAACGAGCAGGCCTACACCCGCGAATGGCCGATGAAGATCTGGTTCCATTGCGTGACGGCCTCGCCGGTTGGCGGGGAAACGCCCATTGCCGATAGCCGCGCCATCTATCGGAACATGCCGGCCGTCATTCGCGAGCGCTTCGCCGCCGGCGTCGTCGACGATCTGCGCCGCGACGCGCGAGGGCAGGATCAGGCTGTCGCCGAGCTCGAAGGTGAAGTTCTCGATGTCGCCGGCGATCGCCGCCATCTCCAGGATCTGGATCGCGCGCTTGGCGCGCACGGTCGGAATCCGCGGCGCGGCCTTCAGCGGGGTCTGCGCCAGATTTTGCAGGATCAGTGCGCGCTGGGACGCATCCGCGCGGAAGAACATGTCGTGGATCTCGGCCGCGTCCTTCGGCTGCATCGCCATATTCGAGGCCATGCGCAATTCCGCGTCGGTCGGCGTACGGACCGGCGAGGGGGCGGATGCGGGTGCGGGGATTTCGCGCGCCAGCGGAACCCTGCGGCCCTCCTGGGCCGCGACGAGCCCGAGCTTCTGCAGCACCGGGACGGGCGTGGAGGGATAAATCGCAAGCCGCGCCTTGACGGCCGCGCGCGTCGCATCGTCGACCTGGTCGATCAATCGTGTGGCGAGCTCGACGAATTGCCGCTGTTCGTCCTCGCTGTGGACGCGCGTCTGGACATAGAGGTCGGTCAGCACGCGCAGCAGCGTCGGGCGGACATCGACGCCTTCGCGACGGGAGAGGCTCATCAGCCCGTCGAATCCGGGAAACAGCGACTTGGTCATGGAGAGATACGCGACCTGGAAAAGATACTCGGCCGCCAGCCTATCGCAGGTTCCTTTAAAGGCTCGTTAAGGAAAACGAGGCGTGAAGTTCGCGCCGCAAATTGCGGCGTCGCCGTGCCGCAACGGGACGCGGGCAGGCGGCCCGTGCGGTTACGGTCCGGCGGGCGCGTTTACATCCCGTTAACCATGAGCTGATCTTAATGAATGCACATTGCACGAGCGCGCTCGGTCGCGCGGCAATTGATAGAGAGCTGATATGGGGACCATCATCGAATTTCCGGCCGGTCGCCGGGTAGGCTCGTCAGGAGACGCCGCACCGCGTGCGGAAACGGGAACGATTGTGATCCTCCCCGTGATCCGCATCGAACGCGAGACGGACGAAACCAGCGACGGTCGCGGGCCGGAAGCGGGCACAGCGCCGGGGCGCCGTCGTCGTCGCCGCTAGCATCCGGCTTTTGCAATGCCGGACGTCATCCGCCAGATCCGCCCCGTCGTAACGGTCATCCTGCTCGCATTCACGGGCGCGACGCTCGCAGCCTGCAGCGGCGGCGATTTCGGCCGCACCCGCGCCGACATGCGCAGCGACGACATGCATAGCTGGCTCGGCGCCGAGGTCACCTCCAGCGTCGGCTTGAAGCCGTCGCGATTCCAGCTCACCGACGAAGAGCGCCAGCTTCGCGACCTCGCCTATCCCATGATCGAGCCGCCGCTGTCGCGCCCCGCATGGAAGAGCGTGTTCGGCGACTACAAGGCCTTGCCGTCGCCCTGGCGGCAGAAGATCGTATTCGACCGCACCATGTATGGGCGCACGCTGATCGACGAGCCGCACCGCTCGCATTCCTCGCGCTATGCGCAGTTGATCGAGGACGTGCGCAACGACCCCAGCCGCTTCGAGCCGTTCTTCGGCTGCGCGATCCGCGTCATCGACCTCGACAAGAAACGCAACGCCAGCATGGCGCGCGTCTCCGGGCTTTCGCCGACGGAGAAGGCGGACGCGGTCGAGCGCATGCAGGAGAACTCGCTGATCATCCAGTGGGTGCAGCTCTCTCTCGAGCAGCGTGTCTCGTCCTACCGCTGGGCGCTCGAACGCCTGGTGATCCAGGCCCCCGACGGCATGGCCGCCGACGCCGACCGCCTGATCGGCGAGCTCGCCGCCCAGACCGCCAACCCGCCGGTTGCCGCGCAGCCGCCCTACGGCCGCGCGGTGGTCTCGAAGGGCTGATGCCTGGCGCTTTCGGGCGCTGCGGCGGCATTGGACCGGGACAAGCGCATCGCCCATCCGTCAGCGCTGCCTGTCGTGCACGGAGATATCGGACGCCTTGAGGCCCCCGAGGTATCGGTCTTCCGAACGATCGTGCCTGGATCGACAGCTCCTGAAGCACGACGATTAATTCCGATCTCACGTGCTTCCGGATTTGTTCGAGATCGCTGCCGACGTTAGTGCGGTTCCAATCTGAAGCGATTCTAATCTGAAGTGATTCTAGTCTGAAGGGATTCTAGTTCGAACGTGCGCAACAGCGCCTGAATACGCTTTCGTCACGTCGCCGTGATTGTTACGGCTGCCCTCGCAATCTCAGTTGGAATGTGAGGCGTGTTGGGAATGAAGAACGCGAAATTTCTGTTTTCGGTTTCGACGATCGCGTTGGCGACCTTGACGTTCGACGTTTCTGCCTTCGGTCAGCCGGCCACTCAACTCGCTCCTGTCGTTGTCGAATCCGCAGAAGCGCGACCTGCAGCCCGTCCGAAACCTTCGCAATCCGCACGAACGGCTGCGCGACGCAACGCGGCACGCGCCGCCAATGCTCAGCCTGCGGCTCCGGTCGCGGGTGCGTCCTCGCCGGGGCGCGAGACCGCAACGGGTCCCGTGCAGGGCTATCTCGCGACCACGAGCGGCACGGGTACCAAGACCGATACGCCGCTGAATCTGACCGCACAGTCGATCTCGGTCGTCAGCGCCGAGCGCGTGCGGGATCAGGGCGTCAGCAACATCCAGGAAACCCTCCGCTACGTGCCCGGCGTCTTTGCCGAGCCGGGCGGCGTCGATTCGCGCAACGATTATTTCAAGATCCGCGGTCAGGACCCGAACGTCTATCTCGACGGCACGCGGGTGAACAACCGTAACAACTTCAACGAATGGCGCGTCGATCCCTACATGCTCGAACGCATCGAGGTGTTTCGCGGGCCCGCATCGGTGCTCTATGGCGACACGTCGACGGCTGGTCTCGTCAACCTGATCTCGAAGCGTCCGCGCGCGGATCAGGCCAGCGAGATCGGCGTGTCCTTCGACAATTTCGGCCGCAAGCAGGTCCAGATGGACTCGACCGGCAAGGTGACCAAGGACGGCGAATGGCTCTATCGCTTCGTCGGCCTGTTCCGCGACAGCGGCACCCAGGTCGATTTCGTCCCCGACAACCGCATGCTGCTGGCGCCGTCGCTGACGTGGCGCCCGACGACGAACACGGCCTGGACCGTGCTCGGCGTCTACCAGAAGGACAAGACCGGCACCACCAACGGCTTCCTGCCGCGCGAAGGCACGCTGACGCCGAGCATCAACGGCTACATCCCGCGCAACCGGTTCGTCGGCGATCCCAATACCGATCTCTACCAGACCGAGACCGGTGCGATCAGCAGCCTGCTGGAGCACAATTTCAACGACGCGGTGAAGTTCACGCAGAACCTGCGTTACGCCCATGTCGACGGCATCTATCGCAGCGTCTATGCGAACGTGTTCTCTACTGACCCGTTCCTCGACGCGTCCAGGCGGACGGTGAACCGCTACACCAGCAACCAGGAAGTCTCCAACGACAACTACACCGCCGACAACAATCTGCAGATCAAGGCGCTCACCGGTACGCTCGAGCACAAGGTGCTGTTCGGCGTGGACTACCGCGGCCTCTATGCCCGCTCGTCCGTCGGCGGCGGCTTCGATCCGACGCCGTTCGATCTCTATGCGCCGGTCTACACCAGCGTCCCGCTGCCGGATCTGGTGCGGGGACCGAACGTGCTGCAGACCCAGACCGGCCTTTATGCGCAGGACCAGATGCGCCTCGGTCCCTGGCTCGCGACGCTCGGCGTCCGGCAGGACTATGCCAGCACGCGCATGACCGGCGCGGACAGCGACAGGTCGGCGACGACGGGGCGCGCAAGCCTGATGTACGAAACGCCGTTCGGCTTCAATCCCTACGTGGTCTGGGCGCAGTCGTTCAATCCGGTCTATTTCAGCCCGACCTATGGCGGCAGCAACTGTCTCGCCGGGCCCTGCAAGGACCAGCGCGGCGAGATCTACGAGGTCGGCTTCAAATACACGCCGATGCAGGGCCTCGCGATCAACGGCGCGATCTATGACACCGTGGAGCAGAATCGGCTGGCGGCATCGAATGATCCGTCCAATCCCTACGCATCGACCCAGATCGGACAGGTCCGCATCCGCGGCGCGGAGATCGAGGTCATCGGCAAGGTCACGCCGGATCTCGACGTGATCGGCAGTTATTCCTACATCAATGCCAAGGTGGAAAGGGGCGATAATGTCGGCAAGACCGTCGAGGGCGTGCCCGCCAACCAGGCGTCGCTGTGGGGCAAGTACCGCCTGAGCGCGCTGGGCCTGCGCGACGTCGCGATCGGCGCCGGGGTGCGCTACATCGGCGAGTCCTACGAGGAGACCAACACCTACACCATTCCGTCCTACACGCTGTTCGACATGATGATCGCCTACGATCCCGGCAAGTACAGGCTGCAGCTCAACGTCAACAATGTCGGTGACGAACGTTACGTGGCGGCCTGCTACGCGCGCGGCGATTGCTATTACGGACAGGGGCGGACCATCCTGGGAACGGCGACCGCCCGGTTCTAGGCTGAACCGTCAGGCTTCGATCGCCGCGAAATATCGTCGGCGGGGATGAAGCGGAGCGTGCCGGCACGACGCGTCGGCTTGCCGGTGTCGTTGGTGTGATTGACGCCGTCCATGACCGGAACCTCGTGGAAATCGAACGGGCTGATCCCGTCGAGGCAGGCGACGTTGACGGCATAGAGCGACGTGTCCGATCGCCGCTGATGATGGGTGTAGATTCCACAGACCGAGCAGAAGAAGTGCTGTGCCGATCCGGTATGGAAGCGGTACGTCGTCAGCGTATCCTCTCCCTTCAGGAACTTGATCCCGCCCATCTCCGCCATCGCCACGACGGCGCCGCGCATGCGGCAGTAGGAGCAGGTGCAGCGGCGGATCGACTTGAAGCCGTCGCTGAGCGTCACCTCGAAACGCACTGCGCCGCAATGGCACTGGCCCGCCCGAACGGTCATGTCGTTCATGGTGCGGCGTCTCCCGTCAATTCGTGAACCTAACGCGCCTCGACCACTTCGCCGTCCTCCTTCACGAACCGGCCGACGGGTGCGTCCAGCAGATCGATAACGGCTTCGGAAGGGCGGCACAATAGCGTGCCTCTGTCCGTCACCACGATCGGCCGGTTGATCAGGATGGGATGTGCCATCATGAAGCCGAGCAGCTCGTCGTCCGTCCACTTGGAATCGGCAAGGCCGAGCTCCTTGTAGGGCGTACCCTTCTCGCGCAGCAATGCGCGCACCGTGATGCCCATCGCCGCGATCAGTTGCTTGAGCGTTTCGCGCGAGGGCGGCGTCTTGAGATATTCGATCACGGTGGGCTCGGCGCCGCTCTGCCGGATCATCGCCAGCGTGTTGCGCGAGGTGCCGCAGTCGGGGTTGTGATAGATCGTAACGCTCATGCGATTATCTCCGCGATCGGGAACGGCCCGTAGGCTGTCATCTATCTTCGTTCACTTGCGTGCCTCGGCGGCCGTGGGAGCTTTGCCGGCGCCCGCTTCATACCAGCCTCTGGTCGCCTTCACGATGCGGACGACGGATAGCATCACCGGGACCTCGACGAGAACGCCGACGACAGTCGCAAGCGCCGCGCCGGAGTCCAGGCCGAACAGGCTGATCGCGGCCGCGACCGCCAGCTCGAAGAAGTTGCTCGCGCCGATCAGGGCCGCGGGAGCGGCGACGCACCAGGCCACGCCAAACCGCCGGCTGAGCCAATACGCCAGGCCCGCATTGAAATAGACCTGGACAAGGATCGGGACGGCGAGGATCGCGATGACGCCCGGCTGCCTGACGATCTGCTCCCCCTGAAAGCCGAACAGCAGCACCAATGTCGCCAGAAGCGCGGCAAGCGAAAGAGGCTGCAGGGTCCGCAGGCTGCGGTCGAAGGCATCGCCGCCCTTTTGCAGCAGCACCCTTCGCCACGCTTGCGCGACGATCACGGGAACCACGATGTAGAGCAGGACCGAGAGCATCAGCGTGCCCCAGGGAACGCTGATGGAGGCCACTCCGAGCAGCAGCCCGACGAGCGGTGCAAACAGGAAGACCATGATCACGTCGTTGAGCGCGACCTGGCTCAGCGTATAGTGGGGCTCCCCCTCGCACAGATTGGACCAGACGAACACCATCGCCGTGCAGGGCGCGGCGGCCAGCAGGATCAGACCCGCAATGTAGGACGGGATCTGGCCCGCCGGCAGCATCGGCGCGAACACATGGCCGATGAAGAACGTGCCGAGCAGCGCCATCGAGAATGGCTTTACGGCCCAATTGATGAAGAGCGTCACGCCGACGCCGCGCCAATGCTCACGGACCTGGCCCAGCGAGCCGAAGTCGATCTTCAGCAACATCGGCACGATCATGAGCCAGATCAGCGCCGCGACCGGCAGGTTGACCTTGGCAATTTCGGCGGTTGCGACCGCGGCAAAGAAGCCGGGCATGACATGTCCCAGCGCGACGCCGGCCACGATGCAAAGCGCGACCCAGAGAGTGAGGTATCGTTCGAACAGTCCCATCGGCTACGCCACGTCGTCATTGGAAAGGGTTGCGCCCTCGGAGCGGCCGATCTCGCGCAGTTTGGTGCCGAGCGAGAGCTTGTCGACGCTCTTCAGCGGCAGGCTCACGAAGGTATCGATCCGGTTCTTCAGGTAGCGGAACGCCGTGACGAACGCCGCCTGCTTCTGCAACTCCGTGCCTTCGGCAGCGGCGGGATCCTCGATGCCCCAGTGCGCGGTCATCGGCTGTCCCGGCCAGATCGGGCAGGCCTCACCGGCGGCGTTGTCGCAGACGGTGAAGACGAAATCCATCACCGGCGCATCGGGCGCGGCGAACTCCAGCCAGCTCTTCGAGCGCATTCCGTCGGCTGGATAGTCCATGCTTTCCAGCGTGCGCAGTGCCAGCGGGTGGACCGCGCCTTTCGGCATGCTGCCGGCGGAGAAGGACTGGAAGCGGCCGGCGCCGTCCTTGCGCAGAATCGACTCGGCGAGGATCGAGCGCGCCGAATTGCCGGTGCACAGGAACAGGACATTGTAGATCTGGTCAGGCACGGACTCGTCCCTTTCGTTTTGGAGCGCAGCAGGCTTGCAGGCTGTCGACCACCGGCTCGCACACCTCAGGCCGCCCGCCGCAGCAATCCCGCAGCAGGAAAACCGCGACGTCGCGGAATTCGGCGAGGTTGGCGCGGTAGACGATCGAGCGGCTGTGCCGCTCGGAGGTCACCAGGCGCGCGCGCGTCAGGATCGACAGATGCGCCGAGAGCGTGTTCTGCGGTACTTCCAGCAGGCGCGCGAGATCGCCGGCTGCAAGGCCGTCCGGCTCGTGCCGGACCAGCGTCCGGAACGCCTCCAGCCGGGTCGATTGCGACAAGGCGGCGAGGGCGAGAACGGCTTCTTCGGTTTCCATATATCCGGACTTATGGAAATGTTGCGCCGTCGTCAATCCGGAATTTCTCGAGCCGCTTCGCGCATGGAATTTCTATTTCGAATATTCTAGAAATACGGTTGACGGAGCCGAGGCAGCGGCTCATATTCGGAGCATGAAGATCGCTGACGCAGCCGCACGTCTGGAAGCCCTGGGCAATCAAACCCGGCTGCAGATCTATCGCGCCCTGGTTCGGGCGGGGCACGCGGGCATGCCCGTCGGCCGCCTGCAGGACAAGCTGAAGATTCCGGCATCGACGCTGTCGCATCACATCAAGTCTCTGGTCGCGGTCGGGCTCGTCAGTCAGGTCCGCGAATCCACGACGCTTGTCTGCCACGCCAACTTCGATGCGATGCGGGGGCTGGTGGATTTCCTGGCGGCGGAGTGCTGTGCGGACGACGTCGGATGCAAGGATGCGCAGACGGCGGCTTGAGTTTTCGTCGTCGATTTATTCGATGATTCTAGAACGATGGGAGTAGTGACATGAGCGGCGCAAAGACAGTTGCCATCATCGGAGCAGGGCCGGTCGGGCTGGCCGCGGCAGCCCATGTGCTCGAACGCGGCCTGTCGCCGATCGTGCTGGAGGCCGGACCCGAAGCGGGGCATGCGGTTCGCCAGTGGCAACAGGTCCAGCTGTTCTCGCCGTGGGAATACAACGTCGACAAGGCCGCGGCGCGCCTGCTCGCACCGACCGGATGGAATTCACCGGACCCGCAGTCCTACCCGACCGGCGGTGAGCTGCTCGATCGATATCTGACGCCGCTTGCGACAAGGACGCCGCTGCGCGATGTGATCCGCACCTCCAGCCGCGTCTCGGCCATCAGCCGCGTCGGCTTCGACAAGGCGAAGACGAAGGGCAGAGAGCAGGCGCCGTTCGAGATCCGCTATCAGAACGGCAAAGGCCCCGAAGTGCTGCGCGCCGATGCCGTGATCGATACGTCGGGCTCGTGGTTCTCGCCCAATCCGGCCGGCCGCAACGGCTTGCCGGCGATCGGCGAGCGTGAATGCGCCGGCCGCATCGCCTACGGCATGCCTGACGTTCGCGGGGCTGCTCGTGGCAGATATGCCGGCAAGACCGTCGCGGTGCTCGGCGCCGGTCATTCCGCGGTGGGCACGCTGATCGATCTCGTGCACCTCGCCGACGAGGCGCCGGGGACGCAAGCCATCTGGCTGCTGCGCGGCGCCGATCCCGCCAAGGCCTTTGGCGGCGGCCGCAACGACAAGCTCGCCGCGCGCGGCGAACTCGGCAGCACCTTCGCCGCGCTCGTTGCCGCCGGCAAGATCAAGGTCGAGACCCAATTCGGCGTCACGGATCTCTCAGAGCTCGAAGGGCGCCTCACGATCGCGTCCGGCGGCTGCTGCGGCGCGCGGAGCGTGGTCGCGGACGAGCTGATCGTGTCGACCGGCTTTCGTCCCGATCTGTCGTTCCTGTCCGAGCTGCGGCTGCGGCTCGATCCTGCCATCGAGGCGCCCGTTGCCCTCGCGCCGCTGATCGATCCCAACGAGCACAGCTGCGGCACGGTCCGCCCGCACGGCGCGCGCGAGCTCGCCCAGCCCGAGCCCGGCACCGGCGTGCGCGTGGCGATGGACGTGTTCGCCGCCGGTTTCGGCGCACCTCTCGGTCAGGCGATGGAGGAGGAGCGCACGGCCGCGCAGGCGGCACAGGTCGCGGTGCACGATCTGCGCGAGCGCACCATACGCTGGGGGCTGACCGGCGTGGTGCTGGCGTTCGCGCTGGCCGTGCTGATCTACCAGTTGCTCGGCCGCTCGCTGGTCAACCGCGTCGCCGATGTCGCCACCGCCGCCGCCGCCATTGCGCAGGGCCGCTCCGATACCCGCCTGAAGGTGACCGGCCATGACGAGTTGAGCCTCGCCATGGCGCGGTTCAACCGCATGGCGGCGCATCTGGCGCGGCGCGAGGGCCGGCTGGTGGCCGATCAGAAGCACCTACAGGAGATCGTCGACGCCCGCACCGCCGAGCTGCGCGCCGCCAATACGCGGCTGGAGAGTGTCGATCTCGCGCGCCGGCGCTTCTTCACCGATGTCAGCCACGAGCTGCGCACGCCGCTGACGGTGATTCTCGGCGAGGCGGAAATCACCCTGCGCCCGGCCAACCCGACGCAGGAGGATCTGCGCGCGGCGCTGCTGGTGATCCAGACGCGGGCGCGTCGGCTGCACCACCGGGTCGAGGATCTGCTGCGTATAGCGCGCTCCGAGAGCGGGCAGATCGAACTCGATGCCTCGCTGTTCCCGGTCGCCGACCTGCTCGATGAGGTGCGCGAGAGCATGCTGCCGGTCGCGCGCGCGGCCGGTCTGGCGCTGGAGACATTCGCCGCGCGCGATGATATCGCCCTGCATGCCGACCGTGACTGGCTGCGCCAGACGCTCGACGGCCTGGTGTCCAACGCGGTGCGCCACTCCCAGGCCGGCGGCACGGTGCGGGTCGAGGCGGCGGTCAAGGGCGGCGAGGTCGTGATAAAGGTGCGCGATCAGGGTACCGGTATCCCCGCCAATGAACTACCTCATGTGTTCGAGCGGTTCTGGCGCGGAGCGAAGGCGGCCGGCGAGGGCACCGGCTTCGGCATCGGCCTCGCGCTGGCGAAGTGGATCGTCGACCGGCACGACGGCACGATCGAGATTGAGAGCAATACCGGCGGGGCTGGGGAGCGGGGGACGGCGGCGCGCGGAACATGCGTCACCATTCGCCTGCCGGCTCCGGTACCGGACATCTCGCTGGAGGCGGCGCAATGACCATTCTGATCGTCGAGGACGATCCCGATATCGGCTCCCTGCTGCGGCGGGGCTTTTCCTCGGAAAGCTATGCGGTGGAACTTGTTGGCGACGGCGACCAGGCGCTGATGGCCGCCAATGGCAAGGCGCTGGAGGCGATCATCCTCGATGTAATGCTGCCAGGGCGTTCAGGGATAGAGGTGTGCCGGGCGCTGCGGGCCGGCGGGCAGACCGCGCCGATCATCATGCTGTCGGCCCGTTCCAGCGTGCATGAGCGCACCGAGGGGCTGATGGCGGGGGCGGACGACTACATCATCAAGCCGTTCGCATTCGAGGAATTGCTGGCGCGGGTGAAGGTGCAGGCGCTGCGCCGTAGCAGCGGGGAGGCCGAGCAGCGCACGCTGACCGTCGGCCCGCTCACCCTTGATCTCGACACGCGGCAGGTGCAGGTCGGCAATGCCCGCGTGCGCCTCACCGAACGCGAGGTCGAGCTGCTGGCGCTGCTCATGCGCCATGCCGGCGAGCCGCTGGCGCGGGCTGACATCTTCGCTGCCTTGTGGGCCGGCCACGGCGGCGCCTCGCTCAACGTGGTCGACGTCTATGTTGGCTATCTCCGCCACAAGCTGGCTGAGGCGCTGCCCGAAGGCGGGCACATGATCGTGACTGTACGCGGCCGCGGCTTCATGTTCGAACCGGAACCGGCTTGAATTTGGGGGGTTATCCCAGGCATATTGCAACGCAACAAACGTTTGTGCGTGGCATAATGTAGGCCGGTAAGGAAGTTTTGAAGCTTTACTTGACGATCTTGTTTCGAGTCACCACACTACTATTGCGGTCTAGAAGGATCGTGTTTCAAAGCTGCTTCTTATGATCTTCTTAGAAGAATATAGGGGTCGGCTAAACTCAAGGGAGGCTTACATGGCCTGGACAACTCCTCGCATCGTCGAAATCTGCGTCGGCATGGAAGTGAACGCCTACTTCCCGGCGGACTTCTGAGCTAGTTGAGAAACGGGTCGGCACGCGAATTGGCATACTGATGCTCAACTCCGCGTCCCGGTTGCGTCTCATCGTGCTCGGCTCGGCAGCCGGCGGAGGCTTCCCGCAATGGAATTGCCGCTGTCCGGTCTGCACGCTTGCCTGGGATAATGATCCCCGCGTCCGGCGACGGACGCAAACGTCCGTCGCCGTGAGCGCGGATGGAGAGCGGTGGGCACTTGTGAACTGCGCACCCGAAATCCTGTCCCAGATTCAGTCGGTGTCGGCCTTGCATCCGCGAGGGGCCGGCCGGCACACGTCGATCGCGAGCGTGCTGCTGACCAATGCCGACATCGACCATGTCGCTGGGCTGCTGAGCCTGCGCGAGGCGCAGCCCTTCAAATTGATGGCGACACCGGCGGTGCATGGCGTGCTGCGCGCCAGCAGCGCGTTCGACGTACTGGCGGACGATGTGGTGGACCGGCGCGATGTCGCGCTCGGCACAACGTTTGATCTGGTCGACGGCGTGACCGCCGAGATTTTCCCGGTGCCCGGCAAGATCGCGCTCTATCTGGAAAAGCGCGAGCAGCAGGAGACCGGCGAGGTCGCCACCCGTGTCGAGGGCGAACAGACCATCGGCGTGGAACTGCGCTCCGGCGAGAAGCGCATCGTGTTCATTCCTGGCTGTGCGGTGATGACGGATACGCTGCGCGTGCGGCTTGAGGGTGCCGACGCCGTGCTGTTCGACGGCACGGTGTGGCGGGACGACGAGATGATCCGTGCGGGTGTCGGCATCAAGACCGGCCAGCGCATGGGGCATATGGCGATGTCGGGCGAGGACGGGTCGATGGCGGCACTGACGAACATCAATGTCGGCCGCAAGATCTATGTCCACATTAACAACACCAACCCGGTGCTGATCGACGGTTCCATTGAGCGTGTCGAAGCAAACCGGGCGGGATGGGAAATCGCCGAAGACGGGATGGAAATCACGCCATGACCACGTTGTTGTCACCGACCGAACTTGAAGCACGCCTACGCGATGTCGGCGCGCGCCGCTACCACAATCATCACCCGTTCCACCGGCTGCTGCACGGCGGCAAGCTGGATTTCGGGCAGGTGCAGGCCTGGGCACTGAACCGCTATTATTATCAGGCCATGATCCCGGTGAAGGATTCCAGCGTGCTTGCGCGCATGGAAGACGCCGAGCTGCGACGCGTCTGGCGCCAGCGCATCATCGATCATGATGGCGACCATGAAGGCGAGGGCGGCATCGCCCGCTGGCTGGTGCTGACCGACAGCCTCGGGCTGGACCGCGACTACGTCACCTCGCTGCGCGGCCTGCTGCCGGCGACGCGCTTCGCGGTCGAGGCCTATGTGCATTTCGTGCGCGACAAGAGCCTGCTGGAGGCTATCGCCTCCTCGCTTACCGAGATGTTCTCGCCCGGCATCATCGGCGAGCGCGTGGCCGGCATGCTCAAGAATTACGACTTCGTCTCCAAGGACACGCTGGCCTATTTCGACAAGCGCCTGACGCAGGCGCCGCGCGATGCCGATTTCGCGCTGGAATACGTCAAGCAGCGTGCCCGCACGCCGGAGCAGCAACAGGCCGCGATCCGTGCGCTGGAATTCAAGTGCGACGTGCTGTGGGTGCAGCTCGACGCGTTGTATTTCGCCTATGTCGACCCGAAGATGGCCTATCCCGGCGCCTTCGTGCCGAAGGAGAGCTAAGTGACTGCCACGCTTGCCTTGACCGGAACTCCTAAGCTCGCGCGCGGCGTGCGGCTGCGGCACGACGAGGCGCGTGGCCAATGGGTACTGCTGGCACCGGAGCGGGTGTTGAACCCCGATCCGGTGGCGGTGGAAATTCTCAAGCGTGTCGATGGCGTCAAAACCATCGAGGAAATCGTCGATGAACTGGTCGCGGCCTTCAGCGTGGATCGCGAGCGGGTCGAGGTCGACGTTGACGCCTTCCTGAAAGGCCTAGTCGAGAAGGGCATGGTAGAAGTGGTGGCAAGCGAGGCCACACCATGAACGTGATCGCAAACCTCGTCTCGGAAGCGCAGGCGCTGGTGCGTCCGGCCCCGCCCGTGCCCTATGGCATGCTGGCGGAGCTGACCCACCGCTGCCCGCTGCAATGCCCCTATTGCTCCAACCCGGTTGAACTCGATCGCCGCAATGTCGAGCTCGATACCGCCACATGGCTGCGGGTGTTCTCGGAGGCCGCCAAGCTCGGCGTGCTGCAGGTTCACCTGTCCGGCGGCGAGCCGACCGCCCGCCGCGATCTGGAGGACATGATCCGCCACTGCGTCGAGGTGGGGCTCTACACCAACCTCATCACCGCCGGTGTCGGCGTCACGCCGGAGCGGCTGGCGGCGATCTCTGAGGCCGGCATCGACCATGTGCAGCTCTCCTTCCAGGGCGCGACAGTCGAGATGACCGACCACGTCTCGAACTTCAAGGGCGCCCATGAGCGCAAACTGGCGGTCGCCCGCGAGGTGCGCCGGCTTGGCCTGCCGCTGACGGTGAATTCAGTGGTGCACCGCGCCAACATCCACCAGATCCCTGATTTCATCGAGCTGGCGCTGAAGCTGGACGCGCGGCGCATCGAGATCGCGCACTCGCAATATTATGGCTGGGCGTTGCGCAACCGCGCCGCCTTGATGCCGACCCGCGACCAGGTGTTCTGGGCACTCGACGTGGTGGAAAAGGCGCGCGAGCGGCTGCGCGGCGTGCTGACGATCGACGCCGTGGTGCCGGACTATTACGCCAAATACCCCAAGCCCTGCATGAATGGCTGGGGCCGGCAGTCGCTGAACGTCACGCCGTCCGGCAAGGTGCTGCCGTGCCATGCCGCCGAGACCATCCCGAACCTCGATTTCTGGAACGTGCGCGATCACTCGCTGGCCGAGGTCTGGCTGGATTCGCCAGCGTTCAACGCGTTCCGCGGCACCGACTGGATGCCGGATCTGTGCAAGAGCTGCGAGCGCAAGGAAGTCGACTGGGGCGGTTGTCGCTGCCAGGCGATGGCGATCGCCGGGGATGCCGCCGCGACCGACCCGGCCTGCCATAAATCCCCACTGCACGGGCATCTGCTCGCGCTGGCGGAGGCCGACGCCGTCAGCCGGACCAATGGCTACGACTACCGGCACTACAGCGTGCCGGACAAAGCCCAGTAAAACGGGCCCAATAAAAAGACGACCAAGGGAGTTCTTGCCGATGAAGCGTTTCGCCACCGGGCTCGCCGCCCTTCTGCTCACCGCCCCGCTGCTGGGCGCCACTTGCGCGCTCGCCGCGCCGACCGGGACCGAGCTTTTCTTCGGCACGCCCTATCTCAATCGTGTGCAGCCGGGAACAAGTATCGCCTATGATTACAAGCACATGGCGAGCGAGGCCAAGCTCGGTGAGAGTTTTGACGAGAAGCTGGAGCTGAACGTCACCGCGCCGCCGGAGGATGCTTCCAAGCGCGTGGCGGCGGTTGATATAAGGCGCGGCGAGCGCCACACAGAGGCTGGCCCGTTCCCTACCATGAACGGCAACCCGGTCTCGCTGGTGCTGCTGGAGCGCGACGTGAAGGAGATGGCGCAGCTCACCAAGGGCAGCCCGTTCTACATTCGCAACCGGGTGCGCGACAACATCGCTACCGGCGCGGTGGAGGCAGCGACGTTCGATTATGCCGGCAAGCCGGTGGAAGGCTGGAAGCTGACCATGGTGCCGTTCGCCAACGATCCCAACAAGGACAAGCTGCTGGAACTGGCAGGGCGGCGCTATGAGTTCCTGTTCTCGGACGCCGTGCCGGGCGGGCTCTACGCCATCCGCGTGGTGACGCCGAAGGCCGACGGCACGTCCAACATCATCGAGACCAGCCTGACGCTGACTGGCGCGAGCGTGCCGGCTCCGGCGGCGCAGTGAGGAGAACGCCGATGCGCATCATCGCTGGAACGTTGCTGATTATCGCTCTTGGCATGGGCGGCGCCCTCGCGCAGAGCCCGCCCGGTCCCACCACGGCTGGAGTGGTAAGCCCCGCGCCATCGGCGCCGAATGCCGGCGTCGAGAACGACTACCCGACCGTCGCCCGCGCCGATTATGTGTTCGGCTGCATGGCGGCGAATGGGCAGACCCGGCAGGCGCTGGAGAAGTGCTCGTGCTCGATCGACACCATCGCGACCATCCTGCCTTACGAGAAATACGTCGAGGCCGAGACCATCCTCAGCGTCGGGCAGGTGGCGGGTCAGCAGGCCGAGGTGTTCCGCTCCACCGGCATGTTCCGCGACATGGTGGCGGACCTGCGCCGCGCGCAGGCCGAGGCCGAGGTGACGTGCTTCTATTGAGGTGAGAGCAGGCGGGGCTCACCCTGCCGGTTTCAGTTCGCCCTCGAACTTGCGGCCGTCGGTGTCGCCGGCATCCACCCGGATGTCCTTGCCGGTGGGCTGATAGGAGAACTGGATGGCCGGGTCCTCGCTCAGCGAGATGCCGCCAACCATTGAGAACACCAGCTCGTCGCCCTGCTTGACCTCGATATTGTCGACGAATTTGGCGGGGATGTAGAGCCGGGTCACCTGGTCCATCTGCAGGCCGGAATAGTTGGGGTGGCGGATCATCAGCTGCACTCGCGAGAAGCGGTTGGACTTGGTGGCATCGCCCATCTGGCCGTCCTGCACCACGCGCAGCTTCATCTGGCCGATGTTCTTGAGCGCGGCTTCCTCGTCCTTCATCGCCGGGGCCGAGCAGCCGCCCGACGCCTTCACATAACGCGCGGCCATGTGCAGCTCGCCGTCGCTGGTCTCGGCGATGGCGCGGATATAGCTGTAGGAATTCACCCGCAGCCGCGTGCCCAGCGTCACGTCGTGGCGCTCGCCGCCGAAGCTGAAAGTGGCCGCGACCGGCGCCGGGTTCTCGTCGACGATCAAGGTGAGTTTCTTCACCGTGCGCGGATCGCCCTCCGGCAGCAGCACCTCGACCTCGACCGGCACCATGGCGGCGTCTTCCGCACGCACCGGGGCGGTGAGGCGCACCAGCGGGCTGGTGTCGACCTTACGCTCGCCGAACACGTCGGGCTTGAGCGAATTCCATGTGGCGTCGGCGCCCGGCTCCTGCGCGGCGGCGGCCGTGGCGGCAAGGGCGGACAGCAGGACGATAGCGAAGAACAGGCGGGCGCGGCGCATGATCGTGTCTCCCGGACGCCCGCTGGATCATTTCTCGTCCGGCGATGCGAGCGCGCATCATACACTTGATAGGCGTGGAATACAGTCACATGGTGAGGAGCCTGCGGCGGGTGGCTCAGCCCTGCGCCGCCAGATGGTGCAGGGCGATACCGCTGGTGGTGGCGACATTCAGCGAATCGAAGCCGCCCTTCATCGGGATGCTGATCGTGCGGGTGCGGGCCATGATCGAGGCCGGCAGACCCGGCCCCTCGGCACCGAGCAACAGCGCGGCGCGCTTCGGGCGCGGCACGTTGGAGAGTGTGGTCTCCCCCGCCGGGCTCAGCGCCAGCAGCTCGAAACCGTTGGCGACCAGCAGATCGAGCACCGCGTCCGCCGATCCCTGGCGGGCGAATGGCACGATGAGGCTGCCGCCGACCGAGACGCGGATCGCCTTGCGGTAGAGCGGATCGCACGAGGCGAAATCGAACAGCGCGGCATCGGCGCCGAAGGCGGCAGCGTTGCGCATGATGCCGCCGACATTGTCGTGATTGGTGATGCCGAGCGGCACCACGACCAGCGCCTGTTCCGGCAGGCCCGCGATCAGGCTCGCCATGTCCGGCTCATCGCCGCGCAGCCCGATGCCGAGCAGGCCGCGATGGATGTGGAAGCCGGTGATACCATCGAGGATGGCCTGAGAGGCGGTGTAGACTGGCAGGTCTACGGGTGCCTGCTCCAGTAGCGGAGCCAATGCCTCGACCCGGCTTTCCGACAGCAGCAGCGATTCCAGCGGGAAGCGGCTGCGCGGCGACAGCGCGACATCCAGCACCGTGCGCCCCTCGACAATGAACCGCCCGCCGCGCCCGACAAGGTCGCGCTCCTTGATGAC
>LNAP01002757.1_pt1 | contig 17273 bp, 13 predicted proteins | sample 602601 | NCBI WGS metagenome assembly LNAP01 (sample SAMN02440304, study PRJNA202911) | soil metagenome | biome: Subtropical and temperate rainforests or woodlands; isolation source: soil samples (1 kg each in a 20% v/v slurry with milli Q water) were... ... | reverse complement strand
ATGGGCGCCCCTGCAGTTGGCCCATCACCAGCACATCACCGCCACCGTTGATGAGCGCATTGCTCACGCCCTGCTGGCGCAACACCCGCATGCCAGCTTCGAGGATGGGCAGCTTGGCAATGCCCCCCAGATCCAGGGCCATGCCCTGCCGGGCGAGATAGGCCGTACCCGCTGACTCATTGAGCACCAGGCGCCGCGCATCCACCAGTTGCCGTTGCCGGGCAACAACCCCGGCAGGAGGCACTGTCTGGTGGCCTGCTTCAAAGTTCCACCCCTTGAGGGAGCCCACCGTGATGTCGAACGCACCATCGCTGTCCCGGAACATCTGTTGGGCCGTTTTCAGCACCCCCATCACCTCGGCCGGAACGGCGACAGGCTGGATACCCGCCGCACGGCTGATGCGGCTGACCACGCTGTCGGGCTGATAGCGGCTGAACAGTGCTTCCAGCCGCGCCATCTCAGCATGGGCCTCGTCGATGGCATGGCGCAGCATGGGCACTTCGCCGCCGTTCACCACGATGTCGACCTGCGTGCCCATCAAGGCACGCGATCCCCGCTGCGGCGCCCGGGAAACCGGGGCCGCCGAGGCCCACGACACGCACCCCAGAAGAGGCAGTGCCATGGCCATCCGGCGCCTGGTCAGGCTGAACACCGTCGATTCAGCGGATTTCATGGCGCGCCGCGATCAGATGGCCTGATCGGCCATGAAATCCACAGCGGCCTTCACTTCGTCGTCGGTCAGCGTGGTGCCGCCGCCGCGCGCGGGCATCATGCCCTTGGCGCCCGTGAAGCCTTCGATTGCATGCTTGTAAAGCGTGTCCTTGCCTTGGGCAATGCGCGGACCCCAGTCCGCCTTGTCGCCGGGCTTGGGAGCGCCCGCCACACCTGCGGCATGGCACAGGGCACAGGTTTTTCCATACACGCTCTTGCCGACGGTGTTCTCGGCCACCGGTGCGGGAGCCGCGGCGGGAGCAGGAGCCGCTGCCGGGGCAGGTGCGGGAGCCGGCGCAGCCGCTTCCGTCGATTTCTTGTCGCCGCAGGCACCGAGCGCCAAGGAGAATGCCGCGATGGCAAGCAGACCAGATAGTTTTTGCATGGGGTTGTTCCTGTACTGAGGGTCAATAAAAAGAGGTTTTGCACCGGCCGTAAAGGCGCCGTATCCACCAGGGCGCCGACCTCTGGTGCACCACCAACCGCTGGGTTCGCTCACACGCTCCAAGGCATCCGATCCTCGCTCACACACACCGGAACGGCATGCCTGGAAAGCATCATAAGTAGGATGCTATGGTTCACGCAACATGCCTAATATAGGCCCGAAGGCTTGACAGGGCCTCGCCTTTCGGTTGTCAATGTATGACCTGCATCAATTTGATTCATTTTGAATGAATCTATAGTCAACCCCATGCACTTCCCTCCATCCATGGTCCGATTCCGCTGGTGGATATTGGCGTGGTTTTTGATGTCTCTGGGTGTAGCCACCGCAGCGCCAATGGTCCAGCCCAAGAAAATGCTGGATGTCGTCTGCTCCATGGGTGGAGCCCTGAAGGTTTTCGCCCTCAACGACGACGGAACATTGGAGCCAGATGCCGCCGCGCTGAACTGCCCCCAGTGCCTGGTGGGCGGGGCGCCTCCCCATGCCGCTTTTTCGCTGCCGCCAGCCATTGCGGCGGACACGGCTCTTCCCCCGTTTCATCCATCTCCCCGCGCTGTTGTCGCTACGGCAGCGCCGCCACCGGCGCGGGCACCCCCGTTTTTTCCGAGCCAATCCTAAAGAGGTAAACCATGAGCGACAAGAGAGAAGTGAATCCAGAAACCGCCGGCATGGGCCGTCGTCGTTTCATCAATACCGCGGCCCTCGCAGGCCTGACTGCCGGCGTGGCAGCTTGCACCGACAAGCCAGCCAACGCGCCCGCCACAGCGGCCTCGGGCCCTGTCGCGGCACCTGCCGCAGCCCACACCGACGCGGCCAATGCCACGCACCTCAAACCCGGGGAACTCGACACCTATTACGGTCTCTGGAGCGGCGGCCACAACGGCGACATGCGCGTGCTGGGCCTGCCGTCCGGCCGTGAAATCCACCGCATTCCCTGCTTCGTGCCGGACGCACTGGTCGGCTGGGGCATCACCAACGAGTCCAAGAAGATCATGGGCACCAAGCCCGATGGCAGCCTGCGCTACACGGTGGGCGACACCCACCACACCCACGCCTCATACAAGGACGGCAACTACGACGGCCGCTACGCCTGGATCAACGACAAGATCAACAGCCGCATCGCCCGCATCCGCCTCGACTACTTCATCTGCGACAAGATCACCGAATTGCCCAACGTGCAGGGCTTTCACGGCATTTTCCCGGACAAGGCCGACCCGGTCGATCCCGCCATCAACTACACCACACGGGTGTTCTGCGGCGCCGAATTCCACATCCCGGTGCCCAACAATGGCAAGGATGTCGACTCCCCCGAAAAATACCGCACCATGTTCACCTGCGTGGACGCCGAAAGCATGGAAGTGCGTTGGCAGGTGCTGATTGACGGCAATTGCGATCTGACTGCCACGTCCTATGACGGCAAGCTCGCCGCCACCAACCAGTACAACATCGAAGGCGGCGCGCACTACGAGGACATGATGTCGGCAGAGCGTGATGCCTGTGCGTTCTTCCACATTGCGCGCATCGAAGAAGCCGTGAAGGCCGGCAAGTTCAAGACCTTTGGCGACTCGAAGGTGCCCGTGGTCGATGGCACGCGCGAATCCAACAAGGACGCCAAGACCGCGCTGGTCGCCTATGTGAGCGTGCCCAAGAACCCGCACGGCGTGAACGCCAGCCCCGACGGCAAGTACTTCATCTGTGCCGGCAAGCTCTCGCCCACAGGCACTGTGATCGAATTGACCAAGGTGCTCGACTGGTTCGACGGCAAGTCTGAAAAACTCGACAACGCCATCGTGGCGGAAGTCGAACTGGGCTTGGGCCCGCTGCACACCGCTTTTGATGGCCGCGGCAACGCGTACACCACGCTGTTCCTCGACAGCCAAGTGGTCAAGTGGAACGTGGAGGCCGCCATCAAGTTCCATGCCGGGGACAAGAACTCCAAGTACGTGGTGGACCGCGCCGATGTGCACTACCAGCCAGGCCACATCAATGCATCGCAGTCCGAAACCAAGGCTGCCGACGGCAAGTACCTGGCCGTGGGTTGCAAGTTCTCGAAAGACCGCTTCCTGCCCGTGGGCCCGCTGCACCCCGAGAACGAACAGTTGTTCGACATCTCAGGCGAAAAGATGGTGATGCTGGCCGACCACCCGGTGCGCGGCGAGCCGCATGACTTCATCATTTTCAAGCGCGAACTGGTGCGCCCCAAGCAGGTCTATTCGCACGACGATTTCCCGCTGGCCATCAAGGACGCGAAGGAAAGCGGCGTGTTCCGCAATGGCAAGAAGGTCACGGTCAAGCTCACCTCGCAAGCCCCCGCGTTCAGCCTGCGCGAGTTCAAGCTGAAGAAGGGTGACGAGGTCACGCTGATCCTGACCAACCTCGACAAGATCGAAGACCTGACGCATGGCATCGCCATTCCAAAGTACAACGTGCAATTTATCGTCAACCCGCTGGAGACCGCTTCGGTCAATTTCGTGGCCGACAAACCCGGCGTGTTCTGGATTTACTGCACCAACTTCTGCCATGCTCTGCACCTTGAAATGCGCACGCGCATGATTGTGGAAGGCTGATAGGCGGTTCACTGGGTTGCGCGGCAGCGATGCTGCGCAACCCGCTACAGGAAAGCGTGATGACTTTGCTTCGCCAATGGTTCGCGATCCTCGGGATCGCTTTTTTTCTGGCACTGTCGCTGTTTGTGCCGCGGGCCCAAGCGGGCGCCTACGAGGCCGAGTTGCCCGCTGACCTGCACAGCGCCAAGGACATGTGTGCGCTGGTCCCTTGCGCCGATGTGTTTCCGGGCGCCACGCATTTTTCCGAACGCAAGGGCCAGCCGCCCTACGTAGAGGCTTACGACAACGCCACCGCCGGCAAAAAACTGCTGGGCTATGTGATGCTGTCCACCGACATCACCGACACGCCTGCGTATTCGGGCAAGCCCGTGGTCACACTGATCGGCATGGACAAAACCGGCAAATTTGTCGGCGTCAAGGTGCTCAAGCATTCCGAGCCCATCCTGCTGCTGGGCATTCCCGAGTCGGCCCTGCTCAAATTCAACGACCAGTACCTTGGCAAATCGGTCACCGACAAGATCGAGGTAGGTCAATCACGCCCCGACGAGAACGTGCTGGGGCTGGACGCCATCTCGGGCGCCACGGTCACCGTGATCGCGCAGAACCAGGTCATGATGGCTGCGGGCTCTGCCGTGGCACGCCAGGTCGGCATTCTGGCGCCCACCGTGCGCGAACCTGCCCGCTTCGTGGTCAGCGCAAAGCGCCTGACCTGGGCCGAGCTGGCGGATCAAGGCCTGGTTAAACGCCTGCGGGTCCTGCCCGAACAGGTGGGCCTCGAGCGCAGTCCAGAGCCCTTCATCGAATTGTGGTTTGGCGACCTGAACCACCCCGATGTGGGCAAAAGCGTGCTGGGCGAAAACAGCTGGAACAATCTGCGCCAGCAGCTCAAGGAGGGCGAGAACGCGCTGTTCGTGATCCGCACGGCGGGCAAGGAATCCTTCAAGGGCTCAGGGTTTGTGCGCGGCGGCATCTATGACCGCGTGCAGGTGCGCCAGGGCGCCGACGCCTTCACCTTCCGCGATCTGGACGCCCTGAACCTCTATGGCATCGAGGCGGCAGGCGCCCCTTCGTTCAATGAATCGGCGATCTTCATCATCCGTTCGCCCGCGTTTTCAGCCGCCTATCCCTGGAAGCTCAGTTTCCTCGGCAACCGCGTGGACCGCGCCACCGGCAAGCGCAGCTTTGCTACCTTCGATGCCAAATACTGGCTGGCCGCCGACCTGTTGCAAGGCGGCCGACCGGTGATGGAAGAAACCGCAGCGCCCTGGGTGCAGGTGTGGAAATCGCGCGCCGTGGGGATTGCCCTGTTCGCCGCCTTGCTGATCATGGTCACCGTGGTCTATGCCTTTCGTGAAAAGCTCACGCGCCTTTCAACCCACAAAAACAAGTGGCCGGTGAATGCCTTTAAATACAGCGCCTGGGCCTTGAGCATCGGTTTTGTCGGCTTTGGTGTCATGGCGCAGCCTTCCATCACCCAGGTGCTGACCTGGCTGCACACCCTGCTGTTTCATTGGACCTGGTCTCTATTTCTCTCCGACCCCTTCATTTTCCTGTTCTGGATCTTTATCATCCTCACCGTGTTTCTGTACGGGCGTGGCCTGTTCTGCGGCTGGATGTGTCCGTTTGGCTCCCTGTCCGAGGCCCTGTACAAGCTCGGCGGCCTGATCGGCTTGAAGCGCTTTCAGGGTCATTTACCACGCGTCTGGCATGACCGGCTCAAGTGGGTGAAGTACGCGGTGTTCTTGGGCCTGCTGACGGTGTCTTTGTTTTCCTTGGGTCTGGCCGAAATGCTGTCCGAGGTGGAGCCCTTCAAGACCACTTTCCTGGTGGGCATCAGCAACCGTGCCTGGCCTTATGGCCTGTTTGTTGCTGCGATTCTGGGCCTGTCGATCTTCATCGAGCGTCCCTACTGCAAATACATCTGCCCACTCGGCGCCGCACTGGCCATGCCCAGCACCTTCCGCTGGTTCGGCCTGCCGCGCAAGCAGGACTGCAACAGCTGCAAAGCCTGCGCCGTCGGTTGTGGCTCGCTGGCGATCGACGCCGATGGCCGCATCGACCACCGCGAATGTCTGCACTGCCTGGATTGCCTGGTCCTGTACACCGATGTGAAAGGTTGCCCGCCACTGGCCAAGGAGCGCAAGCGACGCGAACGGGACGGTCTGGAGATCACGCCCATTGGGCGCGACGGCTATTTCATTCCGATCCACGCCACTCCGATGGATGCCAAGGTCAGTCAAGGCCCCGACCCGCGCATGCCGACCGACCCGGTGCCGCGGCCCCACAAAACACAGGCCCGGTTTGGGCGGGCACTCTGGCTTGAATTGGTAGACCACCTGTGGCCCTGGAGCGCCGAGGGATGGACGTCGCAACGAGCGCTACAGATCGCCGGCTTGTCGCTGGCACTGGCCGCCACCGTGGCTTGGGTGCTGGCAGCAACGGGGCGCCTGTCGGCCAGCGCCATCATTGGCTGGTGGATCGGCTGGAGCGTTTACGAGGTTCTGATTCGACTGTCGGGGCGCCGCTATGTGAAGGACGGCCCCTGGTGGCAGGGCCACTACCGCTATGCCAGTGTCATGGACATGCTGAGTTACGTGGGCTTCAAAAACTTGCTCATTGGTGCCGCGTTGTTTCTGGGCCTCAAAGCAGTGGGGCTGCTACTGGTATGAACTCATATCAAAAAATTTGAACTGTCTTACAACCCAAGAAAGGAAAATTCTCCATGAACACTCCCAATAATAAAATCGCGATCCCCAGGGATCTGGGTCGTCGCAATTTCCTCAACAAAACCGCAATTGCCGGCCTCGCCGGGGCTGGCTTGTCGGCCGGCCTGGTTGGCTGCAACAAGACGGCCGGTCCGGCTGCAACCGGCAGTCCCGCTGTGGCGACACCAGAACCGGCCAAGAGTGGTGCGGTCGATTACTCAGCCTACGAGGTGCATCCCGGCCAACTCGATACCTATTACTCGTTTTCTTCCGGCGGTCACTCGGGCGAAGTTCGTATCTATGGTCTGCCCTCCGGCCGTTTGTTCAAGCGCATTCCGGTGTTCAACATTGACTGTCTCGTCGGCTGGGGTATCACCAACGAGTCGAAGAAGATCATGGGCACCAACGCGGACGGCAGCCTGAAATACTTCACGGGTGATACCCATCACGTGCATCCGTCCTACACCGACGGAACCTACAACGGCAAACACCTTTTCGTCAATGACAAAATCCACGGTCGCATCGCGCGCGTGCGGCTCGATACCATGGAGTGCGACAAGATCACCGAATTGCCCAACGTCCAGGGTTTCCACGGGATTTTCCCTGACAAGCGCGATCCGGTTGACGAAAAGATCAACTACACAACCCGCGTTTTTTGCGGCAACGAGTTCCACATTCCCCAGCCCAATGACGGCCGCGACCTCAACGACCCGAGCAAGTATTTCTGCCTGTTCACGTGTATCGATGCGGAAACCCTGGAGCCACGCTGGCAGGTTAAGGTAGACGGCAACATGGATTTGGTGGCGACCTCCTACGACGGCAAACTGGCCTGCTCCAATCAATACAACATGGAGAATGGCGCCCACTATGAGGACATGATGTCGATCGAGCGCGACTCCTGCATCTTCTTCAACATTGCCCGCATCGAGGCAGCCGTCAAGGCCGGGAAAACATTTTTCATCGGCAAATCCAAGGTCCCGGTGGTGGACGGCACCAAATCCGCCAACGCAGACCCGAAGACCGCGCTGACCTGCTATGTGCCGACACCAAAAAACCCGCACGGCGTCAACGCCAGCCCGGACGGCAAGTACTACGCCTGCTCCGGCAAGCTCTCGCCGACGGCCACCCTGATTGAGCATGCTTTGGTACTGAAATGGTTCGACGGTGAACTCAAGGAACCCCGCGACACCGTGGTCGCCGAACCCGAAATTGGCCTGGGCCCACTGCACACCGGTTTCGACAACAAGGGCAACGCCTATACGACGCTCTTCCTGGACAGCCAGATCGTCAAGTGGAACCTCGAGGCCGCCATCAAATCCTTCAAGGGTGATAAAGCGGCCAAGCCGGTGGTGGACCGCATCGACGTCCAATACCAGCCAGGCCACGGTTTTACGTCCATGGGCGAGACCAAGAATGCCGACGGCAAATTCTTCCTGTCGGACAACAAGTTCTCCAAGGACCGCTTCCTGCCGGTTGGACCGCTGCACCCGGAAACCGCGCAACTGATTGACATCAGCGGCGACAAGATGAAGCTCGTGGCCGACCACTCGGTGTACTCCGAGCCGCATGACTCCATCATCATTCCACGCGAGCTGATCAGGACCCGGCAGGTCTATGACATCAACGAGTTCCCCAACGCGGTCAAGGATGCCAAGGAATGTCGTGTCGAGCGCAAAGGCAAGAAGGTGACGGTCTACCTGACATCCCAGGCGCCAACCTTCGGACTGCGCGAGTGGACGGTCAAGAAAGGCGATGAGGTCACCATCATTCTCACCAACCTGGACAAGGTAGAGGATCTGACCCATGGCTTTGCCATCCCGAACTACAACATCAACTTTATTGTCAACCCGCAGGAGACCAAATCAGTCACCTTCAAGGCCGACAAGCCCGGTGTCTATTGGTGCTACTGCACCAACTTCTGCCATGCACTGCACCTCGAGATGCGTTCGCGCATGCTGGTGGAAGCCTGAGTGACGGCGGCACAGCGCTTGGCGCAGAGTCCTGGGGTGCCGCACACGCTGGATGGCCAGGTGGGACTGAAGTGTCTGCACTGAAGCACTGGTCTGCAAGGCTGGCCCTGGCCGTGCGCGCCACGGCGCTGCTAGTCGCTTCGCTGCTGGTCGCGGGCGTCGCAGCGGCCGCAGAGATCCGGGTCCATCCGGGCGACTCCATCTCGGCGGCAGTGGCGCGCGCCAAACCCGGTGATACGGTGGCGATTGAGCGCGGTCGCTACCAGGACAACCTGCGCATCGACAAGCCCCTGAAGCTTGTCGGCATTAACCGGCCAACCATCAGCGGCGGCCTCGCGGGCGACACGATTCGCATCGTTTCGCCGGACGTCAGCGTCGAGGGTCTGATCGTCACGGACAGCGGTGATCGCCTGGGCGACCAAAATGCGGGCATCTACATCCAGCCCGGTTCGGACCGTGCAGCCATCAAGCATTGCGACATCGCCTACAGTCTGTTTGGGCTTTGGATCGAAGGGGCCAAGGACGTCCAGGTCATCGGCAACCGGATCACCGGCAAGCGTGACTACGCGTCGGCCCAGCGAGGCAATGGCATTCAGCTTTACAACACCACCGGTGCCCAGATCATCGGCAACGAGATCAGCTTCGCGCGCGATGGTATCTACGTCGATGTTTCCTATCACGCGATTTTTCGTGGCAACAAGATTCACGACGTGCGCTACGGAACCCACTACATGAACTCCCACTTCAACACCTGGGAGGACAACGAGTCTTATCACAACCGAAACGGTCTGGCGCTCATGATGACGCGCAACCTGATCGTGCGCAACAATCGCACCTGGGGCAATTCAGACGTCGGCATCATGCTGCGCACGATCCAGGATTCGGTCATCGAGGGCAACGTGGTAGCGGGCAACCGCCGCGGTTTTTTTATCTATGACGCTGAATACAATGCGCTCCGCAATAATCTGATCATTGACAACGATGTCGGCGCGCATGTGTGGGCCGGCTCGATTCACAACGAGGTCGAAGGCAACGATTTTCTGCGCAACCGGGAGCAGGTGCGTTACGTCGCAGCGAAGGACGTCCCCTGGGGTGTCAAGACCGGCAACTACTGGAGCAACTACGTCGGCTGGGACCGCGATGGCAATGGCATCGGCGACGTGCCCTACGAAGCCAACGACGTGGTGGACCGTCTGGTTTGGCGCCTGCCGGTGGTCAAGCTCCTGCTCAACAGCCCGGCCATTCAAACCCTGCGGCTGATCGCGCAACAGTTTCCCCTGCTGCGCTCACCCAGCATCGTGGACGGCAAGCCGCACATGCAACCCACCCACAGCAACTGGAGTCAATGGATTGGCAAACAAAGTAATTGAAGTCCACCAGATCACCAAGCACTACGGCTTGATCCAGGCGGTGGACGGCGTGGACCTTGCGGTCGAGGCCGGCGAAGTGTTTGGCCTGATCGGGCACAACGGTGCCGGCAAAAGCACCTTGTTCAAGATGATGCTGGGCTTGATCCCGGCCACCTCGGGCGAGATCCGGATTGACGGCGCGCCGGTTCGCGGCGAGGAATTCCGCCGCGTGCGCCGCCACCTCGGCTACCTGCCCGAGAACGTCGTCTTCTACGACAATCTCAGCGGCCTGGAGACCCTCGCCTTCTTCGCCCGCCTGAAAGGGGTTGACCTGGGCGAATGTGCTCCGCTGCTGGAGCGGGTCGGGCTTACCGCTGCGGCCAAGCGGCGCGTCAAGGGCTACTCGAAGGGCATGCGCCAGCGCCTGGGCTTCGCGCAGGCCCTGCTCGGCAAGCCCAAACTATTGTTCCTCGACGAGCCGACCACGGGCCTCGATCCCGAGGGCATTCGCGAGTTCTATCGCATCCTGAAGGAGATGAGGAGCGCGGGGGCGACCATCATCCTGACCTCCCACATTCTGTCGGAAATCCAGGAACGGGTCGACCGTCTCGCCATCATGAAGACCGGCAAGATTCAAGCCATTGGCACCGTCCAGTCGTTACGGGAGAAGATGGCGCTGCCCCTGCGGTTCGAACTGCGGCTCGCGCCGGGCGCGGAAATCGAATTGCGGCGGATCGTCGACACGCTGGAGGGTGCCCAGCTCAGCGAAGACGGCGAGCGGGTCACGGTCCATTGCCAGCGCGAAGCCAAAATGCCGGTTCTCCAGGCCCTGGCAGCGCTCGATGGCCGGATAAGCGATTTACACATCCACGAGCCGTCTCTTGAGGACGTGTTTCTAGGCTATTCGGGATGAGAACATCATGACTTTTGCAATCGAACCCAAACAGATCGGCATCATCGCCGCCAAAGAATTCCGCGAGCGCATCCGTAACCGCTGGGTGCTCGCGGTGACCACCGTCTTTACCGCCTTCGCTCTGGTCATCGCCTATTTTGGCTCGGCGCAGCAAGGGGCCGTCGGCTTCAGCAGCATCGAAGTCACCATTGCCAGCCTGGTCAGCCTGGTCATCTACCTGATCCCGCTGATCGCCTTGATTCTTGGCTTTGACGCCATCGTTGGCGAGCGCGAGCGCGGCTCTCTGGACCTGCTGCTGTCGATGCCGATCACGCGCCTCGAACTGCTGCTGGGCAAGTTCCTCGGTCTGTCCGCGGCCCTGGCCTGTTCCACCGTGATGGGCTTCGGTCTGGTCGGTCTGCTGCTCGGCTTCAAGCTGCCGCCTTCTGCCTGGTATCACTATGCCGGCTTCATGCTGAGTTCAGTGCTGCTGGGCATGGCCTTCCTCAGCCTGGCGGTCATGGTTTCGGTCTTCGCGGCGGACCGCACCCGGGCCAGCGGCGGCGCCATTGCCCTGTGGTTTTTCTTCGTCCTGGTCTACGACCTGATCCTGCTGGGCGCGCTGGTCGTCAGCGGCGGTGCGGTCGCCACCGATGCCTTCCCCTATCTGCTGCTCCTCAACCCGGCTGACGTCTTTCGCATCCTCAATATCTTCGGGCTTGAAGAGGTTCGAACCCTTTACGGCTTGACCACGGTCTTCCCCGAGCGGCTCGCCAACCCGGGGCTGCTCGGCGCGGTCATGCTCGCCTGGATCACCCTGCCCCTGGCCGTCGCCAACTGGAAATTTCGCCAATGAAAACATCTCACACCCCCAAGCTGCGTGCCACCGCTATCGCATTCACCTTCGCCCTGGCATTGACCGGCGCTGCTGTCCTGGGCGGCTGCAGCAAGAACGAACCGGCTTCTCTCCAACCGATCGAGATCAGTCGCGACACCAGCTGCAGCCTGGACGGCATGACGCTGATGGACTATCCCGGGCCGAAGGCGCAGATGCAATACGATCATGGCGAGCCTGACTTTTTTTGTGACACGGTCGAGATGTTCTCGATCTACCTGAAGCCCGAGCAGCAACAACGCGTGCGCGCCGTCTTCGTGCAGGACATGGCGCAAGCCGACTGGAACAATCCGGTGGGCCACTGGATTGATGCCAAGACCGCCTTCTACGTGGCCGGCTCCAAACGCCTGGGCTCCATGGGGCCAACGCTGGCATCATTTGCCAGCGAGGCCGACGCCGGCAAATTCGCCGCCAAGGAAGGCGGCAAGGTTTATCGGTTCCAGCAGATCACCCCCGACATGGTCGTCCTCGACGGCGGGGTTCTCAAAGATCAAAAAATGTAAGAGGAATTTCGTGAGCAACTTTTTTGAAAAACTACCGTTTGAGGCGGCACAGGAGCTGGAGCAGCTGAGCCGCATCGCATTCGAATTGCGCGAGGGCCGCAAGCGCTTGCTGCAACAACATGATGCCGACAGCGAGGAGGCTTTGCTGGCGCTTGTCAGCAGCGGCGCCGTCGCCGAGCACCCTGGCTACGATCACTACCTCGGCGCCCGTATTCTCTCCAAGACGCAGCAAGCGGTGCGTAAGCAGTTGCAGGCGGTCATGGGGGAACTGGGAGGCCAATGATGCTGCACAACGCCCTCAAGGAAGCCATCGACTCTCAATTCGCCGAAGCCATAACGGAACCCGCCGAGCTTTGCCAGGATGCGCTGCTGGTGCGCCTGGACAACGGCGTCGTCATCGAACTGCGGATCGCCAGCGCCGAGGAATATGCCATCGCCTGGCGTTGGGGTGACACAGAATTGCGCATCGACACAGCACCCCTGCATCCGCAACTCTCCACCTACCCCAACCACTTGCATACCGGCGAAGGTCAGCTGCTGCCCGATCCGCTCACCCAACCCGGCCGCGATCCTTGGGACAACGTCAGCGCTGTGATCACGGCACTCATCGGCGATCCCCTGCTGCAGTCCCATCGGGAGTAGGTACTTTTGCGCTAATCGAACGCCAGACTCAAACGATTGAACCTGAGCGGCGGCACGCTGCTTATTGCTCAGCTGCTGGTACTCGACGCAACCCCGACCCTGGCAACGTCGCGGAATGACCCCAGTCTGGCGGTTTCAAGGTGAGCTTACTTCAGCGAGCTATGATTTTTTTGGCACCAAGTTGCCCTTCACGAGCGCGGCTGACTGGAAACCAACTTAGGCAATTTGGCTGCCAGAAAGCAGCCGTTGACGAATAACCGCAAACGCTCACTTGTCTCGGACTTCTCCGTTGCCAATGTCAGCAATGTGGATCTGTCGAGGGGAACAGAAGGGCCTCTTACTGGAAGTCCGCGGTCAATCCGATGAGCATTCCATGGTGGCCTCAATGGCCGGTATCCGGCAGGCATTTCGGCGAACTGAAATTCGGCTTTGGAACCTTATGCACATCTCTGCATAATGCAGAGAGTCTTTAGCCTGGCGGCTGCGGCGCGCAGTTGCTAATCAACGCGGATGCGGTTTTTCCGCAGTCGGTAGGCTAAAGATCCCGTTGGACTAAACCGCCAGTGAGCTGCTGGGGTGCTATGGGTATTGAATCCACGGTTGCCTGTTCTGGGCAGCGACACAAACGTTAAATCCCGATAAGGCTTCAGGCTTCGTTATGGGCGGATGTGCGGTTTGACATCGGAGCTGTTGTTGCGAATGGGGCTTCAACCATTGCCAGCCAAGCGTGCCGATGCGACCCCAGTGGTGTTGACCATGAACATACGAAGTCATCCACACCGCTCTCCAGCTTGGGAATTGAGAGGCGTCAGTGTTCAGTATCGGGTAGTCATTCATGAGGTTTTGGCCGGTGGACCACGAGGCAAAACACCTGCAGTGAAAGACTCGATGCGCACCATCTGCCCCTTGCTGCAATGCGGGCAGTCACGCAGCGAAAACCCAGTCAGACGCTGATACCGGTCACGGTAATCGAGCGTTTGATCTGGCGCATCTCCTGCCGCCACGGGCGCTGATGCCCCCAGCAACTTGCGACACAAGTCAATCTTGACCTGGCGATAACGGTTGGCCAGAAATCCATAACTTCGGATGCGCTGAAACCCAGATGGCAGAACGTGCAACAGGAATCGGCGAATGAACTCTTGGGCCTCCAGGCGCATGGTCTTGTTCTTTGACTCATGGCGATAGTCCTCTTCCAGGCAAATGTGACTGCGCCGTCACTGAAATCAAGCAAACGGTTGTTGGAAATTGCCACCCGATGGGTATAGCGCCCCAAATATTCCAACACCTGCTTGGGGCCACCAAAAGGCGGTTTGGCGTAAACCACCCATTCGGCTTGAGTGGCAGGAGCAAGGTATTTGGCAAAAGCCAAACGATCCAGCAGACCCTCAAGGCTGTTGAAGAAATCCAACTCACCCCCATCGAATGCCTGCTGCAAGTATTCAAGAAACAGGCGACGAAACAGCCGCGACAGCACCCGAACCGGCAGGAAGAAGCCGGCGCGACAGGCAACCCAGCGCTGACCATCCGCAGAGATACCCCCGCCGGGTACCACGCAGTGCAAGTGCGGATGGTGCAGCAAGTTCTGACCCCAGGTGTGCAAAATGGCGATGAAGCCAATCTCGGCACCCAGGTGTTTGGAGTCAGCACCAATGGTTCGCAATGTTTGGGCAGTAGCCTGAAACAGAATGTTGTAGACCACCTCCTTGTTCTGATACGCGATCGCGGCGACTTCCTGTGGCACGGTAAACACCACATGGAAATACGCCACCGGCAGCAGTTCGACTTGTCGGTCAGACAACCACTGGGCACGCGCCAACGACTGGCACTTGGGACAGTGACGATTTCTGCAGCTGTTGTACGCAATGCGCTGGTGGCCGCAGGCATCGCATTCTTCAACATGACCACCCAATGCCGCCGTTCTGCATTGCTCAATGGCGCTCATGACACGGCGTTGTCCCCGGCTGAGCGTGGCCGCGTGTTGCATACGATAGGCAGGGCCGCAATGGCGAAAGATGTCCGCCATCTCCAGCCCGGCAGGGCGCAAGGTCAGACCTCAGAAATGAGTTGTCGTACTGGCTGCGTATTCCGGCGACTATGCATAGACGTCAACTATGCGTAGTTCATCTCGGTCTCCCTGGCTAGGGTAAATTTCTTCGTGGGGCGATCGACGCATTGCCTTGATGCACTAGACATAGTCCTTTCGTTCTGGTGCAGTGGTATTCCTACTTCTGGAGACCACAATCATGACCAAACTTCTTTCTTGCCCCGTCCCCCGCGAAAGCGACTTGGACGCCGGTCCGCTGGTATCGAACAATCAATGTTACGAGCAATACCTGTTTGACCACGGTTATGCCGCTGGCTACATCAAACGCTGCAAGAGCGGCGTCACGCATCTGTCACGGTGGATGGGATTCACGCAAAGGAAGGCCGACGAGGTCGGCGAGGCGCTGATCGCAGAGTTTCTTGACGTCCATTTGCCGCGTTGCTCATGTAGATCGGTACTCCACGACCGAAGCAGCCTCGGGGCGGCGCTCGGGCACCTGTTGGCTGCGCTTCGCGCCACCGGCGCCATTCCACTCAGGACCACCGAATTGACTCCAATCGGTGAGGAACTCCGACGCTATGACAAGCATATGATCGAGGCGCGTAATCTGGTGTCCAGTACCCGTAAGGTAGGGTTGGCAGTCGTCGGGCGCCTGCTTTTCTCGTGCTTTGGCAATGGCCGCATCAACTTCCCAGAAATACGGGCTGAGCATGTTCGAAACTTCCTCATTCAGCAAGCCACACTTCACAATAAACCAACCAGTATCAGATATGTTGTTTCCAGTCTGCACAGCTATTTCCGCTGGCGCACAACGTTGGGCGATCAGGTTCATTCGCTTATAGGAGTATTGGTCTACCCGGCCAACTGGCAACTTGCATCGCTACCAAAGGCGCTCAAGCCCGAGGAAGTCGAGCAACTCGTTGCCTCGTTGGGGCAGGCCGGTCCGTTGATGCGGCGGGCTGACGCCATGGTGCGCTGTGCGCTGGACCTCGGACTGCGCAGCGCCGAAGTTGCTCGTCTAAGTCTGGACGACATTGACTGGCGCGCCGGAACGATTGCGCTGCGTGGCACCAAAGGGCGGCGCGATGATGTGATGCCGTTGCCCGTTTCTACAGGCCAAGCCATCGTCGAGTATCTGAGCCATGAACGCCCGAAGACCAAGCATCGAATGTTGTTCGTGCGTCACGTTGCACCGCGTGAACAGCCAATTGGACCGAAGGTGGTTCGCCACTCCATTCGTCAAGCCTACGCCCGAGCCGGACTGAAATATACCGGTTCGCATTTGCTGCGCCACACCATGGCCAGCCGTCTGTTGGCTGGTGGCTCGTCACTGAAGGAAGTGGCCGACGTGCTGCGTCACCGCTCGCTCGACACCACGCTCATCTACGCCAAGCTTGACAGTCGCAGTCTCGTCAAAGTGGCGTTGCCCTGGCCTGGGAGCGCAGCATGAGCGCCGATCTCGGGGGACGCGTCGAGCAGTATTTGGAGGAGCGTCGGCGCTTGGGCTTTGAGTTGCGCTGTCAGGCCTATTGCCTGCGCGGCTTGGCCTGTTATGTGCGCAACATCGCCGATTACGAATCGTTGACTCTGGATGTCATGGCCGAGTGGGCCCGGCAAACGAATCTCAGTCGTGTCGATTCGCGAACTTGGGCGCGCCGCCTCAAAAGCCTGCGCCCATTCACCCGTTGGATGCAACAGTTTGAGCCGCGTACCGAGGTGCCTGACTACACTATCTTCGGTCGGCCGTCCGAGCGGCCTGCACCACACATCTACACTGAACCTGAAATCATCGACTTATTGGCCGCCGCACGTCGGCTCGGACCTGAGTCCGGCCTGAACGGCAGGGTCTTCGAGATGTTGTTCGGTCTGATCGCCTGTACAGGCATGCGCGTTTCTGAAGCAATCGGATTGCACAACAGCGATGTGGATCTACAGCGCGGCCTGCTGACGATCCGTCGGACGAAGTTTGCCAAGTCGCGCAATGTGCCGATCCATTTGAGTGCAGTGTCAGCGCTTGGCAAATATCGCTGGATACGCGATCTGACTGGCGCCACGCAGGATGAGGAGGCGCCGTTCTTTCCCGATACTCGATTGCGGCGCCACGGCGAGCCGCTTGATCAACGTCATGTCGAGCGGGTCTTCGAGGGGCTGAGAAAGGAACTGGCCTGGGTCAACCGCGGCACTCACCACGCACCCCGTATTCACGATCTGCGCCACACATTCGTCGTACGTCGCATCCTGCTATGGCAGCAGCAAGGAGTCGACGTAGATCAAGCAATGTTGGCATTGTCGACCTACGTTGGCCACGCGAAAGTGAGCAACACCTATTGGTACCTGCAGGCGGTGCCGGAGCTCATGGCGATCGCTGCACAGCGCTTCGAGGACTATATGCCGGAGGTCTGCGATGTCTGAACGCACCTCTCAACCACCGTCATTCCCAGCCATCGTGCAGCAGTTTTTTACCGACTACTTGGTGGCGCAGCGCGCCGTCAGTCCGCGCACTGTGGCGTGCTATCGCGATGCGATCACGCTGTTCCTTGACTTTGCCAGTAA
>LNAP01007611.1_pt1 | contig 17275 bp, 14 predicted proteins | sample 602601 | NCBI WGS metagenome assembly LNAP01 (sample SAMN02440304, study PRJNA202911) | soil metagenome | biome: Subtropical and temperate rainforests or woodlands; isolation source: soil samples (1 kg each in a 20% v/v slurry with milli Q water) were... ... | reverse complement strand
GCAACTTTGACAGGTTGATCCAGTGCACTCTGCATCAGTGCGTTGTAGACCCGGATGATGTAGATGCCGTTGTTGTCGAAATAGTCTTCTTTTAAGAGTTGCCTAAACGCAGCAGGCTCGATCGTTATGAGCTGATCCAGATCCATGGGGGCGACTTTCCTGTGTTGATAATCCGTGACGTCTGAGGGCACGCATGGGTGAGAGAGCTTGATACCGTAACTGCGTTTCTAATTTTTGCTTGGCTAAGCCAAAGCTGACCAGCCCGTTAACCTCCGTGGTGAGCGTCCAAACGAAGTCGACTCGTTGACGCATGGCAATGCAGCCGTACGTTTTTTCCTCTTCCTGATTGAATGTCACGATGCCCCATGAAGCTGCGTCCGCCGTTTCCAGCCAGCAATTGGCATCGAGTCAACAAAACCTAACCTCCAAGGTAACGCGAGACCATAGATATCAAACATATTTTGAGGAATCGGGTGCATTTCTAGCTCGCTTCCGTAACGGCTCAAAATCGTCTTTAGGATGGTCGCACCTATTCGTAGAGTTTCTAGACGTAGTCGCATCTATTTCTAAAGCTGTTCGCACATAATTCCACAATGAGAGTAGGAAAGACGCGGCCTTCAGAACTGATCAGTCGCATTAATTAACAAAACCTACAGAGGGTCAAAGCCGCAACCGGGGGAAATCACCTTGGCCCACCATGGGGTGCTGTTCCTGGATGAGCTGATATTTTGACTTTTTAGGTTTGGTTGTCAAAATCGAATTTAGACCGTCAGATCAGGGCTTACCATGGCATTTCCGTCCATACAATCGTTGCCAATCTTCTCAAATGGGGTCCACTATGATCACTATCCGTATGAGCAGCTGAATGAATACCAAAGGGCAATATTTACCGACGCAACGTCGAGCCGTGGTCGGCTATGTTCATCGGTGAAGCAGATTACGCTTAAAAGTTTTGAGTGCTACCTCCAGATAACCCGTCAGCTGGCAACTCCGCGATCGCAATCGAAATTCCGAAAGGTGGCGGAAGGCTTCCTAGGTTTTTTATATTCAGAAAAACATATTGAAACGACTCCGCTACTTCGCGCCCAACGAGCGAAGTTTTTCATATCAATAATTCCTTTCCTATCAGAGAAATACCCCAGCAAGAAAGAGTATTCATTTCCCTTGACTATCGAAGCAATAAACAAATACATAAGTGTGCTGAATAGCTTAGAGCAATGCCCCAAAAAAATAGAATATTGGCGAGGATGGCCGTTGCTGAATGTTTCTGGAGGAATGCATTTTCTTCCCTTATGGGCGTTTTACCGAAAGCTTGGTGCCGACTTTACAAGGAAACTCTATTCTGAAACTCATATCTTCCTATCAGGAAGGCGTTATCGAGCAATGCCAATGCTATCGAATCTAGGAGATTTTATAGAGACTCAACCATCAGATATCACACCTACACACTTAACTTCAGACGTATTCATGAGCGAATTCTGGGATCGTTTTGTGAAGTATTACGTTACAACAGCATATGATAGCGGAAAAGGACAGAAACTAAGCACCATCGCATCGGCCTGGAACGTACAATTCTCAGCTTTCGTGCGCAACCAACTTATTCCAGCATCCCTACTAAGCGGGGGGTATGCTGGATTACCCGTGTTACCAAAGAGACTTTATACCGACGCGGCTTCAAGAATCAGCACTGGAAATGACGGAACACTCGTTCATTCAAAATTATTGCACGATATTCCACTAGAGATTACCGACCAAGCGGCTATCTACCACATCTTTGACAGCCTAAACTCATCAATGAACGACTTAACAACCTGGGCTAAAGCTGAAGTCGCAGATCTGCATGCCAGACTAAATCGTCGATTGCGAGAAGCACCGAATGGAACACTGCGCTGGATCGGTGGATCTGGAGAAAACGAGGGAGGCCAAATTCAATGGATGAGAGATCGGAATAATCCAGCGTGCTTTGCTAATGCAGCACGAAATATCGAAGAGCACTCCTATTCATATATAATGGAGCGAGCCGTCCAAATTTTTGCTCCGCCATTTGCAGAAACAGCATATGAGCTAGGATTAGCAACAACAAGCTCATTGTACCCACACTGCCTACTACTCGTAAGTCTGTATCCAAAAATCACCGTTGGTTTCTTGGAAAACTTGGAGATATATGATGAGCATGGGAAAAAAATTGGATTCATCCCAACCGACAACGGGTATCAATTAGTTGGATATAAACTTCGTAGAGGGCACCGTGAAGCTGAGCAGGTTATTAGCCTTTGCGAGTACGGTGCATATCTTGTTCAACAAATAATGGACGTCACCGACTACGGCAGACGATACCTACAATCTATTGGAGATGATAATTACAGATATTTATTATTATCCGCAGTTAGAAGCTTCGGCAAATTTCAGCGACCAAAGTTAGCTTCGGTTACCACATCACCCATCCCAATAGAAAGACTGGTATCCGGCTTAAAGAAATACACGAACCTAGATCATGCTGAAGCTACGTACCTCGCACAACGCGCTAATCTCTCCACAATTCGCGCGACCGCTGGAGTAATGATCTATTTAGAATCAAAAAGCGCAAAAAAAATGTCCGAAGCTCTTGGCCATAAATCATTTGATCCATCGTTGTTAGCGCGCTATCTCCCAGCACCCATTTGGGATTTCTTTCAAGATCGATGGATTAGAATTTTTCAAGCAGGAATAATTATCGAAGCGATGGATGGGAGCCCATACAAACTGAAGGCTTCAGGTTTTGACACCTTAGAACAGGTTGAGGAGTTTTTATTAAACCACTCGATACAACTCCCCCCTGAGGAATCAAACACTCGCTTTAGCGAGGCGCGGCCCGACAGCTCTATATTGGTATCACTGAATGAACAAATTTTTGAAGAACTATTAAAGCTTAATGATTCAAGGTACAAATCTAGCAGCCATATACAATCAAGTCTTTGGAAAGATCTGAGCTCTAAAATAATCACTCACGTTGACTCGTGCCTTAGTGATCGACCAGACATTCAGCTTGCACTCTCTAACGCTAAAAACAAACTAGGGATAACCATTTAAATGAACGCGAAAGAAAATATTCACGCGTTGGCCTTTCTGGAAGAAATGTTCCCCTCCCAGAAAACTCGGTTTGAAAGCGAATGGTTGACCTCGGACTTTGATTCCAACGTATGGTGCTTTGATTTCGCGCGCGGGTATAGATTTTGTGTAAATTTCAACGTGGAGCTCGAGGACGGGTCTAAACTTTCCGCCCCCAAAAACAAAAAATTATTGAAATTATTCAAAAACTGGATAACCGTTCAGAATACCCAGAATTTAAATCAAGGTGTAAAACCAGGTAGTATCACCGCGTACGCTAACACGCGAAGAGCGATAAACATCATTGACTACCTTTTGCTGAACAGTTCGCGCCTTAAGCTCGCTAGCCATGGATTAAACCTTCTAACAGAAAACGATGTCGCAGCGTTTTTTTATCAGTTGTCGAGTTCGGAAAAAATTGCTGAAGGGGTCTATAACTGGCGACAAACTGTGGTCGATTTCCTAAGAAGATCCAGTGAATGTAGCGATCAGATTGTCTCACGTTTCGCTGAAAAAAATCCCGATCTCTATTTTTTAATGATTCAAAATGAAACAGCATATGGCCTTTCGCCAAGCGAAACTCTTAAAGTCAAAATATGGCTACATGAGAACGATTATTATAGCCCCATTCTCAGCTCGGGGTACAGGTTAACGGTAAGCATCACCCGACTGGCATCACACATCTATAAAAATACCCTTGTGGGGGGCGCTATAAAAAGTGCTTTACCTGAGCTAAATCTGGCCCCTTATCCAGGGATGACAACTGAGTACAATGTCGTTGGCGTTCGTACGGCAAATGAAGACTCGATGTCAGATCGACAGTTTACCAAATATTATGCAACTTTTATGGCGATAAACAAACTGCCAGAATTAGGAATTGAAATTCCCAGTCATGCTTTTACTAAGCTCAGTTTGAGTGCTTTGAAAGCGCACCTAAATTTAGCGCAAACCATGCGTTTTAAGACATTGAGGCCGAGTATCCTATTACCTGCGCTGCAGAAGGCTATCGATTTTATTTACGAGTACGGAGAAGACATTTTCCAATCTGCTTCTGCTGTCATTGCTGCTCAAGCAAAGTATGGTGAGAGCGTAAACGATCCTGATTCGGATTGGTGGGTTCGCAAAGCTATCACACCTCGTTTAGCTGGGTTAGGAGTCCAATGCTGGAGTCTTAGCACCAAGATGCTGGCTGGCAAAAAACTCTCTAAAGAACTTAGAGAAAACAAAGTTCAGGAGTATTTTAACAGGCTCCGCAGTAACGAGGGGCTGTGGGAACTGTTACGAGTATATTATGGCGCAGCGCAATTGATCATCGGATTACTGATGGCGCGGCGCCAATCGGAACTTAAAAGCCTGATGCCGTTTGAGTGCCTTGATGACTCAAAGCGAAATTTAATATTTTTTAACGCAAAATCCGGATTTTTATCCAATAAACAAATTTTAAAAAGACCCATTCCAAGTATCGGCGTTCACATTATTGAAACATTGGAAAACTTCCAAAGCCTGCTGCTCAAAAATAAACTTATTATTGAGTATACATATTTGTTCGCCCCGCCTGACAGATATGCAAAAGGACTAAAAAAGAGCTTACATTCGCCTGCCTACAATAGAAGTATTGATTTTTTCTGCGACTACATTGAGGCACCTCGAAACAGCGAAGGATCAAGATTTTATTTCCGCCAGCACCAACTGAGGCGCGGCTTTTCGATGATATTTTTTTGGGGCAATTCATTTGGTGGCCTCGACACATTAAGATGGTTCTTGGGCCATGCGGATCTTGAACACCTCTATCATTACATTACTGAAGCCACTCCTGGAGAAGTACTTCGCGGGGTAAAAGCAGCTTATCTGGCAGACTCCTTAGCGGCTGGCGATAAAGAGGTATCCAATGAACTCGCGGCAGCTCTACTTTCACATTTTGGAACATCTGAATTTACCATACTGGATTCTCAAGAAGTAGAAATCTACTTGGAAACACTAATCGAAAACCACTCGCTAACTGTCGAGCCGCATTTTATCAAGATAGACGACGTAACTACCTATAGGCTGGTAACCAAGCTGATAAAATCAATATGAACAAAAAACTTCATTCGACTATCAACCTTTACAATTTACTTCTCGATATTGCCTCTCATCCACACAAATATCAGAAATCAGCGATAGGAGCTTTCTTAAAATCACAAGGCTCATTAGCTCGACACTCAGCTCCGGATAAAAACATCTATCCTTGCTCTTTAAATACGTTGAAGACCCGTGCTGATTGCTTTCTTGCAGGAGGCTTTGAGGCTATGGATCATGCAAGAATTTCGGCACTAAAAGCGTGTTCCCCAGTAGTGGTTCTGATTTCTGCTCAAGACAAACCTAGAACGTTAAAAGACGACGTCATTGCTCTTAAAAAAGAAATACAGTTTCTCAACGAAGAAATTCTTTGCTACACCATCGCATTAGAAACAAGCATGGAACAGGCAAGAACGTACGCCAAGAAGACAAACAATATAGTAAATATTCAACTCTGCGAGAAACAACAATCGGAAATTTATGCACTATTGAAATACCCCAGAGTAACGACCAATGACTAAACTTTATCGTTTGACATCAGCACACTTTCAGCTACCTTTAGCGCTACTTTCCGATCAAACATATATTTTCAACTCAGCTTCGTACATCCCGATGCTTCGCTATCCTAACGGCACATGGTGTCACTACTCTAATTGCTACATGCATTCTCTTTATAGAAAAGGATTGTCTCGCAATAACAAAGGCGGAACATTAAAAACCTATGCGGGCAACATAAGCCATTTACTGCGCTTTTGTTCGGATAACGCGATTGATGTTGCGCAAATGACCGACAGCCTCTTTATACTATTCATGCAGACGTTGCTTAACGACAAGAAATCACTGTCTACAACACACACACTTCGGTCGACAACTTCAATACTTACGATAGGGAAAAACTGTATCGACTTACTGGTCTATATCGGAAAAATCACCGGTAGAGATGAGTTTGTCGGTAAAGATGGAGTGATCAAAGCTGAAAAAAGAAAAGCTGAAATCGATATTGGGAACGGAAGAAAGCGCATCACCAAATACTATTGGCATCACCGTTCATTTCCTGAGCCATCTCCTGACAAAAAAAGATTCCCGATTACTGACGCTCATTCTAATGCCATTATCGAAGCAGCCGCTGGTACTGAGGACCTTTTTCTCAGAAAGCGTAGATTCGTGATGCTTAAACTACTTGCCCATACTGGTTGCCGACGTTCTGAATTGGTTTCGATAACGACGCATGATGTATATGCAGCGCTTCATGAGCCAACCATCGGCTTAAAATTGATGACGGCGAAAAAGCGCGGAAACTCAATCCATCATCGATACTTGCCCATCTCAATTCCGGATTTGAAATTCATCGCCTCTTATATTGAATTTAACCGACTCCCAAAAATTAGATCTCTGGGAGTTGAGGACGATGGCATGCTGTTTATCAGTGCACGCACTGGAAAGGGCCTTATGCCAAATACGATCACACAGGAGATCTCGGAGTTGGCGGGACTAGCTGGCATCAATGAGCGCTTATCTCCACACATGTACAGACATCGCTTCATCACTCAATATTTCATAAAATTGATTATTCAGCATGACTTTAATAATTCTGATGAGTTCAGGAACTTACTAATCAACACTGAATCCTTCAAACGTGAGGTGCAACAATGGACAGGTCACACAAACATTAATTCTTTAGACAACTACATACATCTTGCTTTCTCAGATATATCCAACAGAAAAGAAGTTGTGGAGGCGGCAATCCGCAGCGAGCACCTTTCATCGTTACTACAAACTGTCAAAATGGCCCAAGCAGAAATAAAAGCGGGATTTACCTCATCATCAGTTAATGAGCTGTTGAATACGATATCCGAATATCTAAATGAGCTTCAGCACTCGGCCTAACAAGCGTTATTTGGAATTATCAGTTTTCTACTAGCACACCAAAATCAAAAGTAAATGAGATCAGGGTTGATATTGTCGAGTGGCCGTTCACGTACTTTGCACAGCGATTAGCTGATCCGAATTGCTTGCCCCCTCCTTAACCATTGGCTTAAAATTCGAAGGTCGCATGCCGACCCTGAGGTTGGAGAGAATTGTCAGGCCTCCATATCTTCTGAAGATATGCATTTAGGTGAATGTTTGCTTGCACCAGCCAGGCCCCCAACTGGCTCAAAATCTCGGTCAAAGCTTGCTGCGCGTTCCAAGAATCTGCTCTGTTTGAGAGACCGCTTTTCCAGAACCGAGCGGGCTATCCGCCTGTATTCGACAATCTGCTTAAGCTTTAAACGTATCTTCTTTGGTCTTCTCATGATGATCCTGGGGGTATCGATGTAGGCGTTTATGGAACGACTTGCTATAGACGATGCGAATTGCAATCGGTATGCCTATCATGCACCACAGCAGCCTTAGAGACATTCCCTGAGCGGTTTATCAGCCTTGAGGAGCCTTATGCCTAGCCCAAATCTTTCTGAACTACTTGCTCAAGTAACAGAGATCGTTCAACACGCAGGCGCTCTCCTCGCGGCCGAGTGGAGTCTTCCAGAGGGACCTCGAGGCATTGGTGACAAGGCCGCGATCGATGTCGAAATCGAATGTTTCTTGCGACCAGAACTTCTCAGCGTGTTCAACTGCGATTTTTGGGGCGAAGAGACCGGGCACGTTCTGACAGGGCAGTCGTGGTGTTGGGTTGTAGACCCTAACGATGGCACCAGTGATTTTTTGAATGGCATGAAGGGATCAGCGATATCAGTGGGGCTACTGCATAACACCATTCCCGTGATGGGGGTCGTATACGCACCAGTGACTTCTGAGGGGCGCCCCGACTGCATCGGTTGGGCTGAGGGCACCCCCCATTTGATTCGCAACGGTCGAGCTGTGTCTGTACGCCTCGAAAATAAACAGCTTTCGAATCAAAGCACGATCATGGTGAGTGCAGCTGCGGTGACAAAGGCAGAACTCAATCGTGAACTGTGTGCTCCAGGACATTTCCATGCAATGCCATCGATCGCGTACAGACTGGCAAGAGTGGCTGTGGGTGACGGAATTTGCGGCATCTCTCTCTACGCTGTTTCAGCGCATGATGTTGTGGCTGGTCATGCGCTGTTGAGAGGTGCCGGAGGCGTCTTATTGGATGAAAATGGGTCCGAGATTCGCTATGCGACAGAGGCACAGATGACGGCTGTTTCGCAACGCTGCTTTGGTGGATCACCTTCAGCATGTCGCGAGTTGAAAGCTCGTGAATGGAATCTGGTGCTCGGGGGTTCAAACGCTATTGATTAGAAGCCTGACTATTGACCACCAGAATCGGTCAAAACCATGCTCTACGCGAGTAATTGAACTCCATCGGGTCACCCGATCGCGCCACACAGGACGGGGCGCTCTCCGAGCGGTATATGTCCAGTTATACCTGGACTAAGCGACGAGCTTCAGACGAGGAAAGATGGCCACAACATCGTCTGGGATGGTGGAAAGTATGGCCGTCACTTTCTCTTGTGGGAGACTGGTGGCCAGCATGGCTTCGAGTCTTTCAACTCGTTGGCGTATTGAGGCTGCACGATCCCACTGAATTGCGTATTTCTTTGCGACTTTCTGTTCGATGAGCACCAAGTTGCGACTACTGTCGTAGGTGTATCGCATCGCCACTTTCACAGGACAGTCGTTTTCATCGATCTCGAGAAAGGTGATCTCAAATATCACACCATTCGATGTCTTACGGGATGCTGATTCGACGTAAGCGTCTTCGAACAGGTTGTCGATGAGGTCGCTGATATGGAGAGTCGTCAGTTCGTCAACGAGTAATTTGATAGATTCGAGGCTCATCTCAGCATTTTCCTCAGTTCAGCGATGACTACTTCCACGTGCGAGATCGACTCGGAAAGCGAGCTATTATCACGCTCAGCAACCTTGCCGTACTTCTTAGCAAGCTTGGTATTGATAAAGCTCACCAGTATACCGTCGTTGGGCGTATTCGGCTTTGCCATCGGAACGTGAGCTGCGAATTTCCGATAAAGAGTAGAGCTTTTATCGTCGACCCCTAAGTCGCTGAGCAGCGTGGCAACTTCATCTTGGGCCTTTTTTGTAAGAATCTCTCGAAGCTGCTTCCGCGCGATCTCTGGTCGCTTTTCCATGAGTGTCGGGTCGATGACCTGGGCGGCTTTCTTCATCTCGGCGTTTCGGATGACGTTCGTCAACTGTGCAAGCACGTCAGCGTCGTAACCCTCTATGCCCGGCAATTCTTTGACTTTCTGGGCCGCAAAAGCATCGATTTCAGCTCGCTTGTCAGAGAAAATCTTGTTGAAGTCCAAGTCTTCCAAATAGGAGTCCTGATCGCTCACAAACGCTTCGGAGGATCCAACACCCGCCAGGGACTCCTCTCTTCGAACGTATTCCTCGTCAGTGATTGTGTATTCCTTGGTGCGTTGATGTTTTGCTCGATCAACCTCCTTCTGAAACGAGCTCCACATCGCATCCAGACCGGTTTCCTCGTGGTAGATCACAACGGCGTTGTTATCAATCTCGAACGCAGTGATTTCCTCTGGGGGGATTGCGCGTAGCACCCGGCCGACGATTTGAGCGAAAGCATTCAGGCTTCGATAGGGCCGAAAAAGCGCAAGAACCGTAAGGTACCTGTGGTCATAGCCTTCCATCAGCATGTTCACTGAGATGACCACGTCGCACTGATTGTTATCGATCGTTCTAAAAGCTGCATCGATGTCCGGCTGTTCCATGTAGCTATGAACAATCGCCGCTCTTAAATTTTTGGCCTCGTACCAAGTACGTAAATCCTCGGCGTGGGCAATACTGCAGCCCACAGCAAGGATTTTGTGAGGCACTTCAGGTGATGATTTCTTCAGCTCCGTGAGGTTGTGAATGCTCTGGTCAATCACGTCCAATGAGCACTCTTTGGACAATGCAACGCTACGCTGGACCCACTCAGGGTCTTTGAAACCCAGCACTTCCTCCTTTGATAACCTAACGCCTGGCTGGTCAGCCAACGTGAAATAGAGCTCATGAGCATTGACCGTTTCTTTCCTGAGCCATTTGACGTAGCGGTCCCTCATCACCTCAGACAGTGGCGTTTTGTGAATCAGCTTTCCGGGCACTTCCTGGTTGTCACCACGAAATGGGGTTCCAGTTACAAAAAGTTTTTTAGCCTTGGCGAAGTAGCCAAGTGTCTTTTGCCAAGTGTCAGCCGGCGCGTGATGCCCTTCATCGACGATGATCAGGTCGAAGAAGTCGGGCGGGACTCGCCTGGTCAGGCACGTAGCGCGGTCGCTGTGAATTTGCTGAATATTGGAGTAAACGATATGGCTTTGCTCCAGGCTGCGCTGAAGCGTCAGCGAGCTGAATTCGCAGGTGACGGGCAGGTCATTTCCACTGAAGATCACATCAAAGTTAATCCAGAAATTGTCTTCCAAGAGGTCTTGGGTCTTCCGAATGCTCTGCTTGGTCACAAGACCAGGGGTGATGATCAAGACACGCCCTTTCGCCATTCCAAACGGCACGATGGAAATCAGCCCTGATTTGCCCGTGCCCGTAGGCAGCACGATCAGCGCATCCTGTTCAGGATTGCTTGCAAATGTAGGCTTCGATTTGAGGCGTCCGCAGCTTACTGTTGCCTAAAATGTTAACGGCAGTGTCGGTAAAGTAATTCATGAAAAACTCTCTGGCGTTTTTCGAGAATCCACGACAAAAACGCCGCTCGAACGAGCAGCATGCGCTTGCGCAGATTGCGATAGAAAAAGAACTGTCGACAGCAACGAAGCTGTGGCGGGCATCGAAAATCCTTATTTCTGAATCAACTGGATCAACAAAGGCGGTTTAGAGGGCTGAACACGCTTTTAATCATAATAGCCGAATGATATTGCTCAAGGTGCCTTGAATTTTCGAGCCTGCTCATGCCGACACTGCCGAAGACAGTTCATAGCCACGATACTCTTACTTTGAAGTCTCGCTTAGAAACATCAATTCGATCCGGACGTAATTTGGACCCCGGCTTTAGTAAGCAGCTCGTACAGGGTCGCAATTTTTGTTCGTGTGCCACGCGAGGCACAGTAAGTAAATATGACCCGCTGCTTGGCCCGGGTGAAAGCCACAAAAAATCCTGCTGTCGCCTCAATTTCATCCTGGGAAAAACTCCACCACGCGCCGTCATCCAGTCCGACAAAAATGACGGTGTGATACTCAAGGCCCTTGCTCTTGTGGATCGTCATCAATGGAACTGCGTGGACGCCTTCGTACATGTCGAGGGCGTAGGACCAGTCCGTACTGTGGAGCGAGGTGGACAGAAGATGTTCCGCGGTCGCGTCTAGCACTTTGTCTAGCCAGGTTCCCTGGTCATAGGCGGGGTTGGAGCGTATTACATGCTCTGGACCCACGAAATTTAGGATGTCGTCAACAAGTGCGCGTGAGGCCGCCTTGCTTTTTGGGGGATGCGAGTAACGTGCAGCAAGTTCGGTTGTATAGGTATCCAACTCACGAGCGAGCCTACTCTGCCTGATTGCGTCATCGACATCGATCCCTCTCATTGAAGCGAGCCAATTCTGGCAGCTCGACCAATAACCACCAGCTCGCGGAGTCATTGCGAGGCGGAGAACGGTGACCAGCAACTTTGAGATTTCCTCGGCCATCAGCTCTTGCAGCATTACTTTGCCGACCATTCCAGCTTCGTTACGCAGCGCCAGATTTTCGCTCGCGAAAGCAGGTTCTAAAAGTTCGGCATACTCTCCCGCCTTTTGTCGAACCAGGATGACGAAATCTCGAGGAGCCAGTTTCAGATCGGCAATGTATGTCGCTACTGATCGTGCCAACTGACGCGCTTCAATTTTCGGACTTGCGAAATCGAGAATTGAGCAACTTTCCCCGTCAATTGTGCCATCAGTCTGAGATACCGGCTGTACAGCTCGTGCGTCTAAGGCCTGGGCCAACACGTGCTGGATACGTACTAGCTCCGGCGAAGATCGGTAGTTGTTGAAGAGCGAAGTCGGCATCGAAGGCAGAAAAAGGATCATCCATCGCCATTGCCCAACGCATGATCTGCTGCTTGTTATCTCCGACAGCAGTCACGATGGTTTCTGTGCCTCGAAAAATCGTGCTGACCAGATCGTACTGAACCCTTGTGGTGTCCTGGAATTCGTCCATGAACAAATGCGAATAAGTGAGGCGCAGGGCATCCCGCGCCATCGGATTGACTCGCAACAGCAATTCAGCGAGACGGCCAATCATCGCGAAGGACAGCACACTTTTGCCGCCGTCGTGGAGCGACATTTTCCAGAACGCATCTGCCGCCCATTCTGCGACAGTTGGGGCTGGCCATCCGTCAACAGGCAGCGGTAAGCCGAGCAGGTGCCGGCGCTCAAATATTTTTGGCCCAATCTCACGCACGTCATTTTTCGTTCCAACTATCGAAGGCGGCGTTGGAAGGTCATGGAGAAACTCGCGAAAATCTCGTTCATTGTGAGTCGCGATCTCGTAGTCGGGTCTTGGCCGCCAGCGGTCAGGCAATGCCTGACCGAAGCGGTCGACCAATCCTTTTGCAAACGCATCAAACGTCATGGAGTCGAAGCGGCTCGCGTGGGTGTGGTGGCAGCGCTGACGTACGCGTGCTGCCAGATTTGACGCAGCATCGCGCTTGAAACTAATAGCTAGAATGCGCCGAGGAGATGGGGCCGCATCAGTTTGAAGGAGAAAGGCGGCGCGCTGCGCGAGCAGTTCTGTCTTGCCAGCACCCGGACCCGCAATAACGGACCGATTTTTTCGCGAACGAGCCACCTTCAGCGCATTCGCCTCTAGAGCTTTCACTCCTACGGGCTTCCAGTCCTCGGGACGTATTCGGCGTGACGAAACGGCCATGATTAGTCTCGCCTTAAGGAGTTGGCAATATGTCGAACAACTTCGGCTAGAACTGCTGGCATTTCTGCGATCAGACTCGCCTTGCTAATGCGTGTCAATGCCGCCAGATGTGTAGCTGGCTTGCTGTGGGTGAGAAAGTGGTACCGATAATTCGGAAACAATGGTGGGTAATTCTCATAGGGTCCCGTATATATCGAAAGTCCCGGACCTGACGTCCCCAGCACAACCTCCGCAGCCTTGTCAGCGGCCATACGTGGACCTCCCCCTTTAGGGATCACGGCCGCATAGTCATCGGGGAAAGCATCTAGCATCGCCAGATCAAGGTCGAGCGGAGCCGAAAAGTAAACCCCGTATTCCTTCAGCCTATTGATCCAGCTCAACTGAGTGGAGTGATCTGATGAATTGTTCCAACCATGCATCCCGAGCAATGCTGCGTCGGTCAAAACGCCGGTGGTGGTTTGTAGCAATTTGGCCTTGGGTGCGCCGAATTCAATAAGCTTCTCAATCGCTGTTTTCACTCGCCCCCAACCACCACCATCGCGGCCGAGATCCAAGTCCAAGAGAGTTGCGTAAGGAATACCTAGACTCTTAAGTAAGCGCCAGAAATATTGGACGTGTCGTCCGCCGAGAGGGACGATCGCGACGAAAGCTGGGTCGATGAGAAGATCAAGTGCCTCGGCGAGATGAGGGAGGACGATCCTTTCCGAGTCACCCTCAACGAGCAGGACAAACCGCGCGAAGTAAAGCTCGGGATAGGCCAAGATGGCACCACGTACGAACTTGCTGGCTTCAACATCATCAGCCGGCAGCTCAATTCGCTTCACAGTAGATACGCGCGTCTTTGCGCTACAGCGACAGTAACGGACCTCGCTTGGCTCGACGCGGCTAAGGACTGCTGGCGAATGGCTCGTAATTATGGCCTGCGCCCCGCTGGCCTCAGTCAACGATCTAACCTGGCGGATGATTCGAGCAAGGAAGTAGGGTGAAAGATGGTTTTCAGGTTCCTCAAGAGCAAACAGTGTGAGCGCGGGAGTATGGAGTGCATCCTCTCTAAATCCGGCCACAGAACCTTCAACAACCTCGCGCTCTAGGTCAAAAACGGCGGCGGCCAATGCAAAATAAAATAGCGACTGCTGTCCGTCGCTGAGGGCTTCAATACCTCTTTCTCGCCCGTCAGGTCCCTGCTCAAATATGACCGCGATCTTATTGATCACTTCCTCAAACCGTCGGCTCACCAGACTGAGCCTAGGCTTGGTATTGGAAACGTCGTCATGCAGGTCTGCCCAGCGTGTTTGCAGAGCCTCGGTGATTGCGGTGATCGCAGACTCGCCTTCAAACGCAGCGGTCAGACTCTCAGTCGCCTCTTGCACTTTGTCTTCGGTTTCGGAGGACCATTCAATAGCCCTTAGGAGTCGGGCGGCCAGGGTACCGGCAGTTGCACGGATTTGGCCGGCGGCATCCCGGCTAGCTGGGGTGTAATAAAGTTGTATAAGACCCCGATCGGTTACAGCCACTGGTTGGCATTTGTCCTCTGCGGGCTCCTTATCCAGGCTATCGATCCAATAGAGATTCTGTGATACCTCTCCCTCAAGCGTACCATCGTCGTCCCATTGTGCTTCAAGCCGCATTCGGCAAACGGGCGCTTGGGCCGCTCTCGTAATCAGCATGTGCCGAAATGAAGGGGCGATGGTTTCTGGGGTTGCAGACCCGTCCAGCAACTCTGGAAAGGCAATAAGCGCCTCTATGTAGAGTTCTTTGGAATCGCGGCTCTCAGGATCCTCTCCGGGGGCGAGGTGGAAGTCCGAGAATGATACGGTGCGCTGCGCCCGCGTGACCCCAAACATCTTCGACATAGCCTGAAGAAGCGCAGTTTTACCCGCAGCGTTAGGACCAACGATTGTGGTGACCTCATCTGAGATTGGGATTGCAATCTCATTCGGGCCGAAACAGCGAAAGCCAGATACCGTGATCGACTCGATGCGCATAGGTTCCTTCCTCAATGCGGTAACGGGCACACATGCTCGTTACAATCCGGCGAGGTTAGCGCAGTATCCCTTCGCGCACAGCCCTCTAACCTCGAATTTTTGGGCCACTCTGGCCAATTAGGTACTCAGGCCATGGCTAACAGCTACGGGATAGCAGCAAGCTGATTTCAGCCCGCCAAACACCAGTGCAAGCATCCCCCTCGATCCATCGGCGAGCCTTGCGAAAATCGGTTCAGTGCTTCTTCGGAGAAGGGTCGATCTAGAGTTAGGGCTCTAACGACTGATGTATGGCAGCAGCGTGTGTGGTTGGCAATCCAGTTGGTATGCGATGCGGTAGAGCTTCTCGATCGTAAGGTTGACTTCGCCTCTCTCGATCCTACCGACATAACTGCGATCCATCATACATACGTGCGCTAAAGCATCTTGAGATAGGCCTACCGATATCCTTCGCTCACGGATGTTCTGCCCGAGATCCTTTGCCAACTGCTGCATAACCGCCTCGACTTACTCAAGGCGAAACTATCCGTCGTTTGCGGACTAGGTAGCGACGGATTATAATCCGCATTTGTATAGCTATTTGCATTCCTAGGTGCCTGCATGAAACCGGCTACATTTAAGTTAAACAGGCACATCTTCGAGTTACTCCAGGAAGGGAAACTCCAACGATTCACCACTCTCGACCTTCGTGATGCCTACGCTCAGAAAATAGCCCCATCAGATATCGGTCTCGGTGAGCTCTGGAAATATGTATATGAGCAGGTCCGTCGCTTGAAGCATGTCGGCTGGATTCGGCAGGACGAAGTGCGTCGAAAACGAGGACAGGTCTTTCACGTGCTAGACAAGCCAGAGCTTCTCTCAGTTGAACTCGTCGACTGCAATTTCATGAGTTGTTCCCCTCTGCTAGGGCAAAACCCTACCGCGGGTATTCTTAAACCGGTTGAAGCGCCTACCCAACGGCTTGAGACGCTAGCCAAAGAAATTCGGTTGGATTTGCTCACATCGATGGGCGAGGCTGAGCGGTATAAACAGCTCTTGAATGAAATGCCAGAACTGAAAGTCTGGGTTGAAGATAATTACGTTGAGGCCCGCGATCGAAGCTCTCGGCTTCTTGGTCACCTAAAGGCTGTCGAGAAGACCTTAAAGTCGCTAGCCGCATGAGTATTTCTCTGCGCGCCTGGCAGGCTGCATGCGTTGATGCTGCTTTGTCTCGTTATAAGCATTCTCCGCATTTCTTTTGCCAAGCAACCCCTGGTGCGGGAAAAAGTAGAATGGCGGCGGAGATCGCCCGTCAACTATTGCTCACCGGTGAGATTGATCTTGTGCTCTGTTTTGCCCCGTCCTGCCAAGTAGCAGAGGGATTGAGGAAAACATTTTCAGGCGTGTTAAACCGCCAGTTTGATGGCCTATTAGGCTCTGTTGGTGTCGCTACCACTTATCAAGGCATGCATCATCAAGGTGAGGAATTCTGGAGGTTGCTTGATAAATATCGAGTCTTCGCAGTCTTCGATGAGATCCACCACTGTGCGGGCCATGACCCCCTTTTAAGCAATTCTTGGGGGCAGATCATTTTACAGAGGATTCAAGACAGAGCTGCCTATACCCTTGCGTTGTCAGGCACACCTTGGCGGTCGGATGAGAGAGCCATCGCATTGGCAAGGTACTCAAATCCGGAGGGCCGCTTGATCTGTGACTTTCGCTACGGCATCGAAGAGGCGATATCAGACAAGGTATGCCGTCCCCCCCGTATCGTGCTGATCGATAACAATGCGATAAGGCTGACAGAGCAAGTGGGTAACAGCTCAACGGACGTTGTATATCCCAGTATTGCTCAACTCCTCACTGAGTCTCCCGTTAATTTTGAGGACTTACTCTCTAACGATGAGATCGTTCAGCAGACCATCGAATTGGGCAGTGAACGGCTAAATGAGATCCGGAAGGTCACCCCAAATGCCGCAGGCTTGGTGGTAGCGACTAACGTCCGGCATGCCAATCAGATTGCCTCTATTTTGAGGGCCCGCGGTGAAAGTTGTCTGGTCGTCACAAACCAGACTCCTGGGGCTCAAGGGCTTATTGATAAGTTTCGCAATAGCAATGATCGCTGGATCGTGGCCGTGGGAATGATTAGCGAGGGCACCGATATTCCAAGACTGCAGGTTTGCTGCTACCTCAGTAGGATTCGCACAGAACTACATTACCGGCAGGTGCTGGGTCGGGTGTTGAGACGCATGGGAGATATTGATGAGCATGCATGGCTATATGCGCTTGCAGAGCCCCTTTTGCAACAATTCTCCCAGCGGATTGCCGAGGAT
>LNAP01007541.1_pt1 | contig 17276 bp, 16 predicted proteins | sample 602601 | NCBI WGS metagenome assembly LNAP01 (sample SAMN02440304, study PRJNA202911) | soil metagenome | biome: Subtropical and temperate rainforests or woodlands; isolation source: soil samples (1 kg each in a 20% v/v slurry with milli Q water) were... ... | reverse complement strand
ATCGCTGGTGCAACCCTGTGCCGGTCTACACCGTATGAGTCAAGCCATGACCCGCAAACAGCAATTGCTCAAGCGCCATCGGCGCAATAAACGCATCGGTCTGCTGGTGGCGCTGGTGCTGTTGATCCTGTCCGGCATCCTGGTGGTGTGGTGGTTGCCACTGGTGCTTGCGCTGGTGGGCTGGGTGGCCCACGAAGCCTGGTTTGCCGATCACCTGTTCTATAGCGCCAAAGACGACTATCAGTACACCTTTACGCCCTACACCCCGCAGCCCAAGGTTCACCTGAACGGGGAGCACCTGCGCCTGGATGAGGGCGTCATGCTGGTCGACGACGCGACGCTGGTGCTGGCCCTCAAGGTAAAAAGCACGTGGCTGGGACGTTTCTTCGATCCAGTGGTCGAGTTGACGGGGGGCGACAGCCCTGACCGGCAGACCTTCGAACGGGGAGTGGACGGCCTGCGTTACCTCAACCTCAGCGGCCAGGCCCAGGTGCTGTCGCGCGGTGAGTTGCGCCTGCGTGGGAGATTCTGCCGGCTACAGGGTGAGCCTGTGTTGTGGGCTTTTGAACATCCGGACTTTCGCCGTCAACGGGTGATGGTCATCGCCCCGCATGCCGATGATGCCGAGCTCGCGGCTTACGGTTTGTACAGTCAGGCAGATGAAGCCTGGATCGTGACGCTCACCGCCGGTGAAATCGAAGCCGAACATTATCAACGCATGGGCATGAACAAGGTCGAGGCGGCGCGCCTGAAAGGCCGTTTGCGTGCCTGGGACAGTATTGCCGTGCCGCGCTGGGCGGGAGTGCCGTCAGACCATTGCGTGCAGTTGGGCTATTTCTGCTTGCAACTGGAAGCCATGCAGGCATCGCCCGCCAAGCCGATAGGCTCGCGGGAAGCGGATTTGCACGACACCCGGGTATTTCGCCAATTGAACCCGTTTGGCCTGCCGGGCGATGTCGATGGCGCGCCAACCTGGAACAACCTGCTGGCAGATCTGCAAGCCCTGCTGCTGCGTGCCCGGCCTGAGGTAATCGTATTGCCGCACCCGACCCTCGATCCCCATCCCGATCATTTTTGTGCGCAGGCAGCAGTGCTCGAAGCGCTAAAGGGGCTTGATTGGCAACCGACGCTGTTGGGCTATGCCAATCACCTTCATGACAACGATCGCTGGCCGATGGGTGACACCGGCACCGCTATTGCCCTTCCTCCCGTGTTCGATCTTGGTCAGCAGATGCATCCCTACTGCCTGCAGCTTTCCCTGGCTCAGCAGCGTGACAAGGCAATGGCATTGGCGATGATGCACGACCTGCAACCGCCGCCGCCATTCAAGCGTCGCTTGCGGCGTGGGTTGCAGCGGTTTCTGGCGGGCCGGGCCGGTTCGCGTTACGGCGAAAATGAATTTTTTCGCAAGGCTGTGCGACGCCAGGAACTGTTTTGGCGTTTATAAGGTGTCATGGGCCTGAAGGTCGGCCGTCTGAGGGCAGGTCCGGTTTCAGGTGTTGCTCCATTTGCCTGTTGTGGCAAGGAAGACGATGAAAGTTCTATTTCTGGTGCAGAAAGATCAGCGGGCCATCCTGGACCGTCTGTACGACGGGGTGGCGGCTCATTGCGAGTGCGACTTGCGGTGGTTGAGCAGCAAGGAACAGCGCAACCTGCGCAGTTATTTCCGGCGTGAAGTCGACGTGTCCCGGTACGACCGGATCGTGTTTTTCCTGCGGTTCAAGCAGGAGATCCGCCAGGTCGGATTTATCCGCACGATTCCCAACCTGGTCATCCTCGAGCACGATGCCTACCAGAACTACATTCCTTGCAAGTACACCGGTAAGTTCAGTGCGCACTACCGTCGATTGCCGTGGGCGCGAGTCATCAGTTCCGGTTTCGTTGTCACCGAGCGCCTGCGTTCGGAGGGCTTCGATGCAGTGTTCGTTCCCAAGGGCTACGACCAGACGCAGCTTGAAGATCAAGGGCGCGAGCGGGATATCGAGCTGGCGTTCGTTGGCAGTACCAACAGCGTTGCCTATAGCGGCCGCAAGGCACTGCTCGATGAGCTGGCGAGTGTCGAACCCCTGGTTGTCACTCGTACCAAGTCCGGCGAGGAGTACCGCGATACGCTTAACCGCATTCGATTTTTCGTCAGTGCGGACGTCGGCATGGGCGAATTCATGATCAAGAACTTCGAAGCCATGGCCTGTGGCTGTGTCTTGCTAGCCTATGATCAGGGTGCCGCGGAATGCCAAGCGCTGGGCTTGCAGGATATGCACAACGTGGTGTTGTATCGGGACATTGCACAGCTTCAGGAAAAGCTGGCCATTCTGCGCAGCGACCCGCAACTGGCGCAGCGTATCGCGCGCAACGGTCAGGAGCTGGCGGTCAGTCAGTTCAGCTTTGCACGCATCGGCCAGCGTATCGTTGAGGAGCTTGAGCCTGCACTGCGTGCCCGTGCGCCGCTGAGTCTGTTGGAAAGAATTCGACTCAATTTGGGTGTTTGACAAGTGTAGGCCGGCCATTGATATTGCTGACCACTTTTATCCTATTGAGAAAACCGTGCATTTTTCCCACGAGAGTGACATCACGCTAGTGGTCACAAGCTGTGGTCGCCTGGATCTGCTGAAGACTACACTCGAGAGCTTCGATCGATTCAATACGGCCCCTATCCGTGAAGTGTTCATCACTGAGGATGCGGGTGACGAAGGCGTTCACGCGGTCATTCCAGCTAACTGGAAGGAACACTGCACGGTGTTCGTCAATCGACCCAAGCTGGGTCAACTGGCGTCAATCGACCTGGCGTACGAACACGTCAGCACGAACTACATCTTCCATTGCGAGGATGACTGGGAATTCTATCGCCCAGGGTTTGTGGAAGACTCCATGACCATTCTCCAATTGCGCCCGGAAATCCTGCAAGTGTGGCTGCGTAGCTATACTCATGATCTGCGGGTTCACAGTCCCTACATTCATCTGGGGCCGCGTGAGGTCGTAGGTGGAGTGGCTTGCCATCCATTGATTTCCGACAAGCCGCAGTGGCAGGGGTTCTCGCTGAACCCGGGCCTGCGGAGGGTAAAGGAATATCGATTGTGCGCGCCATTCTCCGGGCACGGTGGAGAGAAAGCGCTGTCACAACGATACGCACAGCTAAATCTGACTGCCCTGACGCTTGAAGCGGACGCAGTCATGCACACCGGGTTTGGCCTGCACGTGCAAACGCCTATCGAGCGACAGCGCAAGGCGCGTCGTAGTCGGCGCGAACAGGTCAAATTCGTTTTGTTTTTGTTGTTGGGAGTCTGCATTGGCTGGACCATCAAGTAGCGACACCGCAGCTTATCCCCTTTACCTTTTGTATTGGCTGCTTGCCCTATGAGTATTCTCAATGTGATGTGGGCCGGTGGTGCTCCATTTGCCTCGATCCACAAGGTGCATCAGCAGATACTGTCTCATGCCTTGCCCTCGGCCCCGGTGAAAACCTGGTTGCTTCAGGGAGGTGCGCGCGAATGTGGAGTGAACGTTGGTGAGATTCGGGAATGGGGGCTGACTTCTGCCCAATTGAAAGGGCGGCATTTCTGGCGATTGACCAAACCCTGGATGCGCGCCCGGTTTCACCGCGCCCTCAAGGACAGCGACGCGCGTTTGCTATTGCTTGACGGGTTGGGAGTGGCGCGCACGCTGTTGCCGATACTCAAGGGGTTGCCGCATATCCGTGTAGTGGTCATTTTTCATGGGGCGACGCGGCTGCATGCAGGTGATCGAGCGCTCTTCCAACAGCTCCCATCCTCCCAGCTGGCATTGGCTGCCGTGTCGAACACCCTCGCAACTTCCCTGAATCGTGACTTGCAGGTACCGGTCGTGACATTGCGCAGTGCCTTTGAGCCTGCCGCTTTCCATAGCGCTTTACTTCCTCGGGAAGAGGCGTTGAGCCGCTTGGGCCTGTCTGCGACCGGAGGGCCAATATTGGGAGCGGTGGGGCGCCTGGTTTCGGAGAAGGGCTTCATTTGCCTGCTCGATGCCTTTGCGGGGGCATTGCACAAGCGCGCCGACCTGAGATTGGTCATTGTCGGGGAGGGCAGCGCCCGGGCCTCGCTGCAAGCGCGAATCGATGAGCTGGGACTGCGTGAGCAAGTCTTGCTGCCGGGCCATCTGGATGACGCGGCGCGTCTTTATCGTGCCTTCGACTGGGTGGCGATCCCTTCGCGGGAAGAAGGCCTGGGGTTGATCATGCAGGAGGCGGTCATGGCGGGCGTTCCGGTACTGTGCAGTGAGTTACCGGTGTTTCGCGAACAGTTGGCCGATAGCGGCTGGTATGCCCCGGTTGATGACGTGAGTGCGTGGCGCGAAGCGATCTTGCGAGCGTTCAGTGTCTCTGCCGAAGCGGTCGCTGCTGAACAATTCCAAGCGTTAGCGCCGGATCAAGCCTGGCTGAGCTTCAGCCAGACCGCCCGTGCGCTACTCTCATGATGGCAACACTGCCTGCTCCAATGCCTGCATCGGAAAGGTGTCGTTCAGGTTCTCGCGCGCAATATAGCGTGCGAAATGCTGCAGGTTGCGCTTGATCAAGTGGCGAGGCAATGGGGCTCGCAGGAACCGCATGTCAGCCACGTCAATCAGCCCCATACGATTGTCGGGCGTGATCACGATGTTGCCCAGATGCAGTGAGCGGAAGTAAATCCCCGATTGATGGAGGCTGCGTATCAGTGCGGCCAATTCTGGCAAGGCTTGCGGCCAGTTGAATCCGTCCTTGCTGGCGACCTGGCGCAGGGTCTGGCCTGGCAATGGCTGGTACAGCACGGCTGTCATGCCCGGCGCCTGCAGTCGGTAATACTGCAGGACCTGCAAGGTCGGCACACCGAGCTTTTGCAGTTCGAGCGCGTTGTCGATAAAGCGTTTCGAGTATGGACGAAACAAGGCAGATGAAAAAATACGCTTGCGGCGAAACAGTTTGAGGATATTCCCATCTTGCAACAGGTAGACTTTTGGCCCGTAACTGTCGGCCTCGAGTACTTTGGCACCGTCAATCAATTGATCTAGGGCTGCTTGAGGGAGCCGGGAACATTGCATCGTAGAAAGCCTTGTTGGAAGAACGGGGCACAGTGGCGGGCAATGATGCCGAAAAAATTCAGCTTTAACCATGTCGGGTTGGGTAGGCGAACGCTTACAGGAGCAATTTGATGCAAGAAACTCGTTGGGCGCAAGCATGGATGGCAGTAGGTCTTTTGTGGTTTTTGTTGGCCATCGCCATTGCGCCTACCAACAAGCTCTATCAACAAGGCTTGGTGGCGTTTCTCTGGTTGCCTGCAATCATCTTCTGCTGGCCCGCGCGGGCCCGGCTTCGGGAATTATTCCATGACCAGCGCTGGATCTACCTGCCGTTGCTCGGGCTGGTGATCTGGTCACTGCTCAGCCTTTCCTGGTCGAATACCCCTGACCTGGAACGCGCAGCCAAGCGTGTGCTGTACGTCGTGGTATTCCTGTTGTTTTTCCCGGTATTCGCCAGTGCCCGCCCCGAGCGCGTGATCCGCATCATGCAGTGGGGAGGCATAGGATTGGCTGTCACTGCATTGGTGGCGATCGTCAAATTTTATGGGATGCAAGGCAACGCCTGGAGTTCACGTGTGGAAGGGTTGGGCGAATTGGCCCATCCGATTCTGGGCGGCTACGTCATCGGGTTGGCTGCGGTGTGGCTGGTGCTCTGGGCGCCACGTACTGGCACGATGCAGGTGGTTTGTGCCGTTGCGTTGGGTTTCCTGGGGTTATTCGTTCTGCTCAGCCAGAGCCGCGGCGCTGCCTTGGCAATGTTTCTCACGATACTTGCCATGCCGATCTGGTGCGGTGACCGGCGCAGTCGCATCATTGCGGCGGTCGCACTGATCGTCGCCATGCTTGCGTTCTGGCTTTTCGAATCCCTGGTACTGGCGCGCGGCGCTTCCTATCGCCCGCAGATCCTGTTGGCCAGTCTGCAAATGATCGCCGAGCACCCATGGCGGGGCCTGGGCCTTGGCAGTCACTACACGGTGTTTGCCGATGGGCAGTATTTTGACCACGCGCACAACCTGTTCACCCATGTGGCCATCGAATTGGGCCTGCCGGGATTATTGTTGTGGGCTGCGACCTGGATCGCTGTACTGCGCGAAGCGTGGAAGGTTCGGGAAACACTCTATGCCAAGGGAATCATCGGCATATGGCTGTTCTCTACCCTGGCGATGCAGTTTGACGCCGCCAGCCTGAATGGTACTCCAAGGGCTGAATGGTTTATCAGCTGGTTGCCCATTGGCCTGGCCAGTGTTTTGGTATGGGCGCGGGTCAATCCTGACGCTTGTGATAAAATTTCGCGTTCTTCCTAACCAGTGAGCTCTACGATGAGTGACGCACCGCCCAAAGCGGGACAGGACTCCAGCCTGAAAATCTATTTTCGGCTGTTGGGTTATGTAAAACCTTATCTCGGTCTTTTCTTGCTGAGTATCGTGGGCTTCGTGATCTTTGCCTCCACACAGCCGATGCTGGCGGGGATTCTCAAGTATTTCGTCGATGGCCTGAGCAATCCTGAAGCGGTGCTCTTTCCCGACGTCCCCTACCTGAAGGACTTGCAGCTGCTGATGGCCGTGCCACTGCTGATCATCCTGATCGCGGCGTGGCAAGGCCTGGGCTCCTTCCTCGGTAACTATTACCTGGCGAAGGTGTCATTGGGGCTGGTGCATGACCTGCGCGTCGAGTTGTTCAATAAATTGCTGGTCCTGCCGAATCGCTACTTCGATACCCACAATTCCGGGCATCTGATCTCGCGAATCACGTTCAACGTGACCATGGTGACCGGTGCCGCCACCGATGCCATCAAGGTAGTTATCCGCGAAGGCCTTACCGTGGTCTTCCTGTTTGCCTACCTGCTGTGGATGAACTGGAAACTGACCCTCGTGATGCTGGCGATCCTGCCGCTGATTGCATTCATGGTGGGTAATACCAGCAAGAAATTCCGCAAGCAGAGCAAGAAGATCCAGGTGGCGATGGGCGACGTGACCCATGTGGCTTCCGAGACCATCCAGGGTTATCGCGTAGTGCGCAGTTTCGGTGGCGAGAGCTACGAAGAGCGGCGTTTTGCCGAAGCCAGCCAGGGCAACACCGACAAGCAACTACGTATGACCAAGACCGGTGCGGTCTATACGCCGATGTTGCAGCTGGTGATCTACACCGCCATGGCCGCTCTGATGTTCCTGGTGCTGCTCCTGCGTGGTGATGCAACCGCCGGTGACCTGGTGGCCTACATCACTGCGGCGGGTCTGCTGCCCAAGCCGATCCGGCAGCTGTCGGAAGTCAGCTCGACCGCCGAAAGCATTTTCGAGCAACTGGACGTTGAGCCGGAAGTCGACAACGGAACCGTTGAGCGTGATCGCGTCAACGGCTATCTGGAAGTACGCAACCTGAGCTTCACCTATCCAGGCACAGAGCGTGAGGTGCTGAAGAACATCAGCTTTACCGCCGCGCCGGGACAGATGATCGCCCTGGTGGGTCGCTCTGGCAGCGGCAAATCGACTCTCGCCAGCCTGATACCGCGCTTCTACCATCATGAAGTCGGTGAGATCCTGCTCGACGATGTCGAAATCGAAGACTATCGCCTGCGCAATCTGCGTCGGCACGTAGCGCAGGTCACACAGCATGTGACCCTGTTCAATGACACCATCGCTAACAATATCGCCTACGGCGATTTGGCTGGCGCACCTCGCGAAGACATTGAAAAGGCTGCCGCGGACGCCTATGCAATGGACTTCATCGCGCAGATGCCGCAAGGCCTGGATACCCAGGTCGGGGAAAACGGCGTACTGCTGTCCGGCGGTCAGCGCCAGCGCCTGGCGATTGCCCGGGCCTTGTTGAAAAATGCTCCGTTGCTGATTCTCGATGAAGCAACCTCGGCACTTGATACCGAGTCCGAGCGCCACATTCAGGCAGCGCTGGATCAAGTCATGAAGGGTCGTACCACGCTGGTCATCGCTCACCGGTTGTCGACTATCGAAAAGGCCGACCTGATCCTGGTGATGGACCACGGCGAAATCGTCGAGCGTGGGACCCACTCTCAATTGCTGGCGCAAAATGGCTACTATTCGCGGCTGCATGCGATGGGGCTCGATACGCCGGCCGAAGACATCGCCTGATACCGACATCAGGGTGAGCCTGACTCACCCTGTGTTAATATCGCGCCCCTGTTCATTTTGTATGTGGGTTGCTCCATCATGCCGCGATTCGATCAAGCCCCTGTCTTGGTGGTCGGCGATGTCATGCTCGACCGTTACTGGCATGGTGGTACCTCACGGATTTCCCCTGAGGCGCCAGTACCGGTGGTCAAGGTCGATCACATCGAGGACCGCCCGGGCGGTGCCGCCAACGTTGCGTTGAACATTGCCGCCCTCGGCGCGCCGGCTTCGCTGGTCGGAGTGACCGGCGACGATGAAGCCGCCGACAGCCTGGTCAATAGTCTCAAGGGTGCCGGTGTGCGCGCGTTGTTCCAGCGCATTGCCCACCAGCCGACCATCGTCAAGCTGCGGGTCATGAGTCGTCACCAGCAACTGCTGCGCATCGACTTCGAAGAACCCTTCGCCACCGACGCTTTGGCGTTGTCCGTGCAGGTCGATGAACTGCTCGAAGGCATCAAGGTGCTGGTACTGTCCGACTACGGCAAGGGCGCGCTGAAAAACCATCAGGCGTTGATCCAGGCCGCCCGTGCCCGAGGCATTCCGGTGCTGGCGGATCCCAAGGGCAAGGACTTTTCCATTTATCGCGGTGCGAGCCTGATCACGCCGAACCTCAGCGAGTTCGAAACCATCGTCGGAGGTTGCGTCGATGAGCATGATTTGGTGAACAAAGGCGCGAAGCTGATGCACGACCTGGACCTGGGCGCCTTGCTGGTGACCCGTGGCGAACACGGCATGACCTTGCTGCGCCCGGATCATCCAGCATTGCACCTGCCGGCACGTGCCCGTGAAGTGTTCGACGTGACCGGTGCTGGCGATACGGTAATTTCCACTTTGGCAGCGGCGATTGCTGCTGGCGAGGAACTGCCACACGCAGTGGGCCTGGCCAACCTGGCGGCAGGCATCGTGGTCGGCAAGCTCGGTACGGCGGCCATCAGCGCGCCGGAATTGCGGCGTGCCATCCAGCGCGATCAGGGTTCCGAGCGCGGTGTGCTGGGCCTGGAGCAGCTATTGCTGGCAGTCGATGATGCGCGTGCGCATAACGAGAAGATCGTTTTCACCAACGGTTGCTTCGACATCCTGCATGCCGGGCACGTGACGTACCTGGAGCAAGCACGGGCGCAGGGCGATCGCCTGATCGTTGCGGTCAACGACGATGCGTCGGTCAGCCGCCTGAAAGGGCCTGGCCGTCCGATCAACAGTGTCGACCGACGCATGGCGGTGCTGGCAGGCCTGGGTGCCGTCGATTGGGTGATCAGCTTCGCTGAGGGCACGCCGGAGAACTTGCTGCGCGAGGTGAAGCCGGATGTGCTGGTCAAGGGTGGGGACTACGGGATTGACCAGGTGGTCGGTGCGGACATCGTGACCGCTTACGGCGGGACGGTGAAAGTGCTGGGGTTGGTGGAAAACAGTTCCACGACTGCCATTGTCGAGAAGATCCGCAAGTCCGAATGACACAGCCCTTCTCCTGATCATTCCCACGCTCTGCGTGGGAATGCCACTATGGACGCTCTGCGTCGGCTGTTGGGGCGCTCTGCGTCCCGGGCTTGCACGTGGGAACGATCAGGGGCGCGCAGCCTTACGCGGTACTATCTTCTTCAGCAGTTGCTTGGCCTTGCCACGCAACCGCGCCAATCCCGAATCCTTCGTTGGCGGCGTCAAGCCCTGCTGCCGTACCCAGTCTTTCCAGCGAATCCGCTCATCTTTCACCAGCCAACCTTCCTGCCTGGCAAAGCTTTCGGCCAGGTACAGTCCACGGGTGCTTGCTGGGTGCAGTTGATCCTTTTTCAAGGTGTAGAGCTCGGCCAAGGGATGGCCATCCTTCAACGGCATCAGGTACAGATCCGGGCGCTTGCGATCCAGGCGGGCCACCAGTTGATCGCCTTCCAGTCGTTCGTCGACGTGAAACAGGCTCAGGGATTTGGCTTCCTTGGGGACCTCCAGGCGTAAATCGTAAATCAATTGCAGCGATGCGGTCGGCAAGTGCACATAGGCCCGAGGCCGTTCGATCAGTGGCAGGTTGGCGCAGCGCACCGGACGCGCCGAGCCGGACAGCGGCGACAGGCGAAACGGCAGGGCTTCGCGGTAGTGCAGTGCGCTCGAATAGGGGGCGGGTAACCAAGTGTCGTTGAAGCGCCCACCGAGCCAGCCTTCCGGGGTTTCCAGCAGGCACTCTTCGGCGATTTCCTGAATGGCGGTGTGCAGCGGCAAATTCAGCTCATGGGCGGGCACGTAGCCGGAAATCAGCTTGAGCACCACGTCGCCGCGATCCTGCCGCCGTTGACGCACCAGCACCCAGTAATCGCGATTCTGCCAATGCAGTGTCAGGCGTACAGAGACCCCAAGGTTGGCCAATTCAAGGGAAAACCGTTCCTTATCGGCGACGCTCACCGGGCGTCGACGCTGCAGGATCTGGGCGAAATTCAACGGTCTCCCGACGCTCTGATAACTCAGGCCTTCGGGAGTCGCTTCGACGAATAACGGCAGGGTCTTGAAGTTGCTCGGGTTCTTTCTAATGAGCGTACGCGGCATGTCGGCTCCTGCTTTAGGCCGCGTGAGGCGGCATCAGTTGCTACGTAGGACCTGGGCAACGGTCGCCACGTTATGGGCGAGGTGCAGCGGATTGATCGTTCCAACGATAGCGCTGGCCACACCGGGATGTTCGAACAACAATTGGAAACTGGCGCGCACCGGGTCCACCCCTGGACTCAGGCACACATGACCGCTGGCGAGGGCTTTTTTGACCAGAATGGCTTTGCCATGAGCAGCAGCATAGTCAATGACCGCTTTTTCGCTTTGCTCGTTCAGATTGTAGGTGACCATTGCGCAATCACCTTGCTCCAGCGCCTTCAAGCCGCCTTCGACTGTCTTGCCGGAAAAGCCAAAGCCACGGATCTTGCCTTCGGCCTTGAGCGCGGCGAGCGTGGCATAAACTTCGCTTTCAGCGAGGATCGCCAGGTCGTTGCCGTCGGAGTGCACCAGCACCAGGTCGATGAAGTCAGTCTCAAGGCGTTGCAGGCTGCGTTCGACAGAAAAACGGGTGTGCGCGGCGCTGAAGTCGTGACGGGACAGGCCGTCGGTAAACTCTTCGCCGACCTTGCTGACGATCACCCAATCCTGACGCTGACCACGCAACAACGGGCCAAGGCGCTCTTCGCTGCGGCCATAGGCCGGCGCGGTGTCGATCAGGTTGATTCCCAGGTCGCGCGTGAGCTTGAGCAACATCCGCGCTTCATTGTCGTCGGGGATCTGGAAGCCATTGGGGTACTTCACGCCTTGGTCGCGGCCGAGTTTTACCGTGCCCAGGCCCAGGGGCGATACCAGCAGGCCGGTGCTGCCCAGGGGACGATGCAAGTCGTGCAGAGTCGGTTGGCTCATGGCAGCAATTGCTCCCAGGCCGGGATGGCCATCGGCGGTCTTGGCAGTGGCGGCAAAGCGGTGACAGGACCCGGTTGAATGCCATCGCGGTCAAGGCTGGCGATGACGCGGTCGGCGAAGTCCGGCGCCAGGGCCAGCTTGGTTGGCCAGCCCACCAGAAGGCGACCTTCCTCGGCCACGAAGGCGTTGTCGGGACGTGTCAGCCCCGATTGCAGTGGTTCCGCACGGTCTACACGCAACGTTGCCCATCGCGCCGTGCTGAGGTCGATCCATGGCAATAACTGGCCAAGTTCTTTCTGCGCGGTGGCGATTTGTTCGACCGGCTCACGATTCACGCCTTCGGTTTCGGCGATATCGCCGCCCAGGTACCAGACCCACTGGCCATCGGCCGCCGGGTGCGTGGTCACGGTAATGCGTGGTTTGGTTCCACCGCCCAGGCAATGGGCGTAAAGCGGTTTGAGGCTTGGGCCTTTGGCGATGATCATGTGCAGCGGGCGACGTTGCATGGCGGGCTGGGTCAGCCCCAACGCTTCGAGCAACGCCGCCGTTCCGCCTCCGGCGCTCAAGACGATGCGTTGGGCGCGGATTTCGCGCTCGTCCACCTTCAGGCCAACCAGCACGCCACCCTCCAGCAGCGGCTCGATCTTCTGGCCGGCGAGCAGGCCATCGCCCGCGAGGTCGGCCAGGCGCTGGATCAGGCTTGGTACGTCGATCACCAGTTCCGCCAGGCGATAGACCTTGCCCTTGAAGCGTTTGTCCTGGAGGGCCGGCGGCAGTTGATCGCCCTTGACCTGATCGACGCGACCGCGCACGGCTTTGCTGGCGAAGAAGCTGGTGAGGTTGCCGGCGATCGTACCCGGGGACCAGAGGTAGTGCGCCTCGGACAGCAGGCGCACACCCGAAAGATCCAGTTCGCCATTCCCGGCCAGGGCTTCACGCCAGCGACGCGGCATGTCGGCGATGGCTTCCGAGGCACCGGTCAGGGCGCCATGCAGAGCGTACTTGGCGCCACCATGGATGATGCCCTGGGACTTCACACTTTGCCCGCCGCCGAGGCTGGCGCTTTCCACCAGTACGGTCGAGAAGCCCTGGCGACGCAGGCGCGCATTCAGCCAGAGGCCGGCAACACCAGCGCCGACAATGAGAACGTCGGTGGAAATAACGGATGGCATGCAGCGACCTCAGTGTTCAAGACGAGGGCGCAGTATACGGGATACAGCAGACCCTGTAGGAGCCGGCTTGCTGGCGATCCTTGCAACACGGTGTCCTGATTCACCGCTATCGTCGGAACGCCGCCCGCAGCAAGCCGGCTCCTACAAGGTGTTAATGCCCTGCAGTCTTGGAGAACAGCTGAATCACCACAACCCCCAGCACAATCATCGCCATCCCCAGCATTGCCGGCACATCCAGCTTCTGCCCGTAGATGAACAACGCCGCGACGCTGACCATCACGATGCCCATGCCGGCCCATACCGCGTAAGCGACGCCCACCGGCACGCTGCGCACCACCAGGGTCAGCATCCAGAAGGCGATACCGTAGCCGACGATGACCAGCAGCAGCGGCAACGGCGTACTGAAGCCCTTGACCGCTTTCATCGAAACAGTGGCAATCACTTCGGCGCAGATGGCAATGGCCAGGTAGTAGTAAGCGGTCATGGTTCAATCCTCGTATGAAGTGTTGCTTGCTGAGTTCGGCATTCTAGAGATTCTCCAGATGCGGTAAAGTCATTACCTATCTGTTCAGAAGATGGGTTTGCCCTATGCAATGGAATCTTGAACAACTGCGGCTTTTCGTCGGTGTGGCGGAGCAGCGTTCGTTTTCTGCCGTGGCACGGGACCAGCGCAAAGCCCAGTCGGCGGTTAGCAGCGCGATTGCACTGCTGGAGGAAGACCTGGGCGTGAACCTGTTCGATCGCAGCAGCGGTCGCCAGCCGAAACTCACCGAGGCCGGCAACGCTTTGCTGGAAGAAGCGCGTGAAGTGCTGCGCCAATGCGAGCGCCTCAATGGCCGGGCGCTGGCGATGATGCGCGGCCAGGAAGCTCGCTTGCGCCTGGCACAGGACGAGGCCATGCCGTACCAGCCGGTTATCGAAAGCTTTGAAGCCCTGGCGGAAAAATTTCCCAGCCTTGAAGTGCAACTGACCAGCGCCGCCCAAGGCGATGTGGCGCGCAAACTGGTGGAGCGGCGGGCCGACCTGGGGTTGTTGTTTTATCACGATCAAATTCCTGAAGCCCTGGAACGGCGGGTGCTGGGCAGCGTTGAGATGGTCACGGTGTGTGGCGTCGGGCATCCGTTGGCGGCGAAGGCCGAAGTGAATTGCCAGGAACTGGCGCAGCATCGCCAGCTGCTGATGTCCACGCAGTCCAGCATTTACCCCGGCAGCGAACCGGCCAGCCCGCAGGTCTGGCGGGCCGACAGTTTTTACGTGATGGCCGAATGGCTGGTACGCGGCCTCGGCTGGGCCTGGCTGCCGCGGCACGTGGTGCAGTACTCGGCATACCAGGGCTTGATCGTCGAATTGGCCAGCGAATGGACCCCGCCGGCCTTGGTGGTTGAGTTGGTGTGGCGCCGCGATGAGCCACTCGGGCCGGCCGCTCGATGGTTGGCGGAGCGTTTTGCCGTGCATTTGCAGGCGATCGGTGAAAAAACCGATAAACTCCGCCGCCATGAATAGAACTCTCTACACCGCGCTGTTTTACCTGGGGCTGCCATTGGTGGCGATTCGTCTGTGGCTGCGCTCGCGCAAGGCACCAGCCTATGCCAAGCGCATCGGCGAGCGTTTCTCCTACGGGATGCCGACGATGAAGCCCGGTGGGATCTGGGTACATGCGGTGTCTGTGGGCGAAAGCATTGCCGCCGCGCCGATGATTCGGGCCTTGCTGCAGCGTTACCCACAACTGCCGATCACCGTGACCTGCATGACGCCGACCGGCTCGGAGCGCATCCAGGCGTTGTTCGCCAACGAACCGCGCATCCAGCACTGCTATTTGCCGTACGACTTACCATGCGCCGCCAAGCGTTTTCTTGATCGGGTCCGGCCGAAGCTGGCAGTGATCATGGAAACCGAGCTCTGGCCCAACCATATCCATCAATGCGCCAGGCGGGGGATTCCCGTGGCCCTGGCCAATGCTCGACTGTCTGAACGTTCGGCCAGGGGCTATGGCCGCTTCGGTAAGCTGACCGGGCCGATGTTGGGCGAGATGAGCCTGTTCGCGGTGCAGACCGAGGCCGAGGCCCAGCGTTTTCGTGAGTTGGGTGCGCGGGCGGAAACCGTTGAGGTCACCGGCTCGATCAAGTTCGACCTGACCATCGATCCGCAACTGTTGCAACGTGCAGCCGAGTTGCGCGGGCAATGGCAGGCCTTGGAACGCCCGGTGTGGATCGCCGCCAGTACCCATGATGGCGAAGACGAGGTGGTACTGGCGGCCCATCGCCAGTTGCTGGCGAGCCATCCCGACGCCTTGCTGATTCTGGTGCCGCGCCATCCCGAGCGTTTCAATGCGGTATTCGAACTGTGCCGCCAGCAGGGTTTTGCCACGGTGCGGCGTTCCAGCGCAGAAGCGGTCACCGCCGCCACATCGGTGCTATTGGGTGACACCATGGGCGAACTGTTGTTTCTCTACGCCCTGGCCGACAGCGCATTCGTTGGCGGCAGCCTGGTGCCTAATGGCGGGCATAACCTGCTTGAGCCGGCGGCTTTGGCCAAACCGGTGCTCAGTGGCCCGCACCTGTTCAACTTCCTTGAAATTGCCGCGCAGTTACGCAGTGCCGGCGCATTGCAGGAGGTTGAGGATGCACAAGGGCTGGCGGTGGCGGTGCAGCGGCTGTTCGAATTTCCGCGGGATGCGCAGCGGATGGCCGAGGCGGGGTTGAAGGTGATGCGCACCAATCAGGGGGCGTTGCAGCGGTTGCTGGATGGATTAGGCCGTTTAATTGACCGCTAACCTGTAGGAGCCGGCTTGCTGGCGATGGCGTTCTTGAAATCGCCCTCGCCAGCAAGCCTGCTCCTACAGTTTCTCAGGGGCGGGCCTTGAGTTGTTCCGCCGCAGCCTTCGCCAGGTCCGGCGGCAGGAAGTCCTTGTCCGGGTTGTAGTTGGGGTTGAGCCAACGTGCCAGATCCTGCAGATCCCCCGGGTTCAATGTACCGGCCTGCTGCTTCAAGCGCAGGTTGTCGAGGATGTAGTCGTAGCGGGTGTTGTTGTAGTCGCGTACCGAGGTGTAGAGCGAACGCTGCGCATCCAGCACGTCGACGATGTTGCGCGTACCTACCTGATAGCCGATTTCCGTCGCTTCCACAGCACTCTGGTTGGAGATGATCGACTGCTTGCGCGCCTGCACCTGCTCGACGTCAGTATTCACCGCACGGTGAAGGTCGCGGGTGTTTTCGACGATTTGCCGGCGCAGGGATTCGCGTTGCTGTTCGGTCTGGTCCAGTTGCGCATAGGACTGGCGCACCTGGGAGTTGATCAGGCCGCCGCTGTAGATCGGGATGTTCAATTGCAGGCCCACGGTGGTTTGCTCGACGTTACCGCCATAGGCCTGGGGAAAGCCGTTCGGGTTGCTGAAACCCAACGCATCGTTGTCGCCTTTTTCGTACTGCGCCACGGCGTCGAGGGTCGGCGCATGTCCAGCCTTGCGCTGTTTGAGTGTTTGCTCGGCAGCGCTGACGGCGTAGTTGCTGGCCAGTAGGTTGAGGTTTTGCTTGGCCGCCGTTTCGACCCAGGCTTTGGCGTCGTTCGGTGCTGGCGGGAGGATCGGCAAGTTGTGGCTGATGCCCTGGATCGAGTTGTACTGGCGGTTGGTCAGTGTCACCAGGGCTTCAAAGGCATCATCCACCTGGCGCTGGGCAACGATGCGATTGGCGCGTGCGGTGTCGTAGCTGGCTTGTGAGTTGAGCACATCGGTCTTGTCCGAGAGCCCGACATCGAAGCGTTCGTTGGACTGATCGAGTTGACGCTTGAACGCGGCTTCCTCGGCCTTGGTCGAGGCAAGGTTGTCCTGGCTGCGCAACACGTTGAAGTAACTGTCGGCGGTCTGCAGGATCAGGTTCTGCTGGGTCGCGGAGAGTTGCAGCGCAGCCTGTTCATTGACGTCCTTGGCGGCCTGGAACTGGAACCAGCGATCGGCGCGGAAAAGCGGTTGCGCCAGGGTTGCCTGGTACGAATGCGCATTGCGGTTGGTCGTGGCCGAAGGCTGGTCGATGGCCGTGCGTACGTTGGAGACATTGGCGCCGCCCGACAGGTTGGGCAGCAAGCCTGCGCGGGCCTGGGGCACGACTTCCTTCTGGGCGCCATATTGGGCGATGGCGGCGGCGAGGTCGGCGTTGTTGTTGACCGCTTCCTGATAGACGCTGACCAGATCGGTCTTGGTCGATAAGGGCGCTTCTGCTGCCCAGGCCATTCCATTGGACGCACAAGACACGGCAAGGGCCAGTGAGAGTTTGCGCAGCATGAGGCGATCCCTAAAAGATTATGCTGATAATTTGAGCGCCAAGGCTACGGCGCGGCACCTGCAGCGTCAATGCGCAGCGTGGCCGTAGCGAGTGTAGTTGCGCGCTCGTCCCGCAACAATCCTGTAATTGCGCCATTCATCACGGTGTTTGCAGCGGTGTTGGCGTTCTTGGGCAGTTATGTCTAGACTGGCCGGGTTCTTGTCGGGGTGCCTTGCTATGAGGCTGAGATCGAATAATTTCGGATCCCGTTGAACCTGATCAGGTTAGCGCCTGCGTA
>LNAP01005472.1_pt1 | contig 17276 bp, 10 predicted proteins | sample 602601 | NCBI WGS metagenome assembly LNAP01 (sample SAMN02440304, study PRJNA202911) | soil metagenome | biome: Subtropical and temperate rainforests or woodlands; isolation source: soil samples (1 kg each in a 20% v/v slurry with milli Q water) were... ... | reverse complement strand
ACAATCAGGGCAATTATTGTGCGCCTGGGTACGAAGCGGTCAAGATGAACAACAATATTTCTTCGATTTCAAGCGGACCTTGTGGGTGTGCTCAAAATATTTTCGAATTTCAATCAACTAATGCATCTTGTTCGCAAAACAAAGCCAGCGCTTGCACTACACTGACCAGTTTGCATGCATTGGAAAGTGCATCTTGGCGAAGGAGTACAATCTGCATCAAACGCGGTGGAGAAGCAGCTGCCACTGTCAGGAATAATGTTTGGTGGTTTCAAAGTCATTACCAACGTTGGTACATCAGTCGTCCGCAGCCAAATGAGTTCGGTTTCTGTCCTGTCGGCTACAACAATTGTGGTAAAACGGCTTGTTTTCCTTCTCATTTGGAGTGTCCTATTACAAATTTGATGATTCTGCCTGACAATACGCTCGTTCCAGCGAATGGAAGATGGGAAGTTGTTGGTACGTTTGCTGAAAACAATCACACCTTGTATGTTCGTCGAAACTACAAAAAAGAACTTCCAATTGTTGACCTGATTGTAAAATTGGCTGAGCACAATCGAATGGGGGACAACAAGCGTGGAATCTGTTATGATGGCGCAGATCAAGTCATCAACACACCACTAGTCGCCAATCCTGCGAAGCTTTGGGCTTATGAGGGTACTTTACCCGACAATTGCACCGTGACAGATGCTAGGTACACACTAGTTGATACGATAACACTACTAAATCATTTCCTACAGCACCTGCAGCTAGCTGAGCCTGCCTGTGCGGGATTTTCATTGTATTCACTCTCTGATCCTCGATACCTACCAGCGCTCGACCCGGACTACCTCAACAGTGGCATCAAGTGTGGCTCTGATTCCCACTATCTCTGTGTGCGTGACCCCTACCAGCGCACTGACTGCGCCGCCGGAGATGACATCTGTGATGGTGTGATGAATCAGAACATCTGCGGCGCCTACGCGCATGCCGTGCGCTCTGCGTTTTCAACGGTTACACACACAACATTGGGCATGTATTTCGCACGCGAAATAGAATGGAACGAAGACTGTTATGTAAAGCAAGGCCCTCTTCTTGATTTGCCCAGAATATTCCATAATTTCATGTTTTTGTGCCACGGTGTGTCATCGGTGCTTTGGCTGTGTTTCCTACTTCCACATGGGGAGATTCGCTATATGTTTGACTATTACAGATGTTTACTTGTGCTGTTAGTGGTTGGCTACGAGATGTACTACATAAACCAGGTACCAACGTTGGTACTACATTAAGTGTTTTACTGTTCCCTTTCGTGCTCTGATCTTTGCTTTGTTCTTTTGTACCCCGCATAGATGGCCGTTGTGTTTGAAGAAGTGGAGAGCGGCCATTGTACTGATACATTCACCCAGGAGCTCCTACTCAATAGACTAGCGCCTGTCAAATGGATTGAAACAATTTTGTACTGGATTATTCGCGCTGTGTGCCTGCTTGGTGTGGTAAGCTACTTGCAAAATATTGTTATAGTATCAAAAATCACTAAGACTGTACCATCTTTTCATTTCCTTTCGTACTGCTACGACGTAGGAATCTGCGATTCAAGCAGCATTGACGCTGCGACACAGTAAGCTCGTCTGGCGCTCGTTCATTGGTAATAGAGGAGACCTGCGTTGGCGCTATGAGTTAGAACCAATCGCTGGCGGCGCGCGGGTTACTACCGATAGTGAACAGAGCCAATTCACTGTAACAGGAGGTCAGAGAGCAAGAAAGAACGGGAAATTAGGTCACTAGTATGATCTTTCCTTCTTTATTTATATACTCGTACAAAAGTACTGCTGTGCATAGTAGATATCGTTCTGCTATGTAACTAGTGTTTTTGTTTAACAGTTGGTGTTCGTAATTGACGCTTTGTATATGCAAAGTTGGTCAATAAAACGCATATGATTTAATCGTTCTGTAACGGTCGATAATTTTGCTCTCTCGTCTTTGGACTTGAACCATCGAAGTTGGACAGTCTTTTCAAGAATCGTTTGGAAGATATGTGTTTGGAATGAACAATATCACAGCTCCTACTTTACCGCCGGGGCCACCCGGTAGAAGCAACGTCCAACTTCAAACGATCATCAATGACCTCGTGCAGAAGGAAGTCCTCCTCGGAAGACATGAGAGGTCCCTCGTACCAACAAAACCTGTCACAGTCATTGAATACGATAGTTTAAAGTTTGAACACACATCTAACAGCGTCAGATCGATTCAAAGGCATTATCGACCAGACCCGGTTGTCGCAGAAGGCCCGAACTGCAACAAGATTGGATACAAAAATGCTGGCTTATGGTCCCCGCGTTCGATCCACTTGGAACAGCTTATGAAACCTCTGCTTTCATCTTCTTTGACTCTATGGCCGGATTATGAAACCATTAATGAGATGCTGTCAAAGACAGACTTGGTCTCGGAAGAACAGCTTCAGTTCGCGATGGTAGACACCTTGCTAGTGCGAATGAACGAAGCAAACGAAGTGCGGTATGGATTTGATCGTTTGTACAGCCACTGGTCGTATACAACAAATCAGTTTGAAATGCGCAAGGTACGTTATATTCCCTTGCTGGAATCATATTCTTTTCAATATTGCAAGTTTAGAACCTGTCAGCAATTCGCTCTGCTAAATTATAGCTGCCTTTCTTTGTCAACATTTTAGCCACTCTTTCTTTTTTATATTTGGCTACAGGAATGGGTGGACAAGATCGAACTCGACATCCTCATATTGTCACTGATCAACGACCACACTGCCGCGGTACAGTTGAAAAAAGAACAAAGCAGTCTGGGTGGCATGGGGCGACACACACAAACCTCCAGCTCCGCCGCTGCTGCGGCCACCCTCACCGCGGCGAGTAAAATCCACAAACTATCCGCGCTTCCGGGGGTAAATCCTTCCACGACCCGTCGCAAAGTGTTGTCCGAAGGAGAATGCCGTACACATGCCGTCCTGAAGGCCGTTTGTCGGGATGGCACAGTGCACATCCGTCCCCTGTGTACCTCCGGGGATGTTTTGTTGGCCCTGCATGAGTTACTCGATCCGGTTATTTTCATCCACGGGTGCATTCAGTTGCCACATGTGTTAAGTGATATCTTTGCGAGACATACGGAAGGGTTTTATCGGTATATTTATACATTGAACCAACCGGGCCAGTGGCAATATTTGAGGTACGTTTATTTGTTTTTTGCGCATATAGTCCCATTTTTAATATGTGCAACTAACTGATCATGTAAAGGTAGCTGGTCCTATAAATTTTACCTAGACAGTTCTTCTTGTTTATTTGACTATCATTCCAAATGTTGCTTTTTTTACTATTAAAACAGGATCCACCTGCCTGCACCTCTACAATGGCTCAGCCAGTTCGTCCAACCCGCCTTTGTGCAACCACACGCTGTGTTTCACACCGAAACTATTCCTAACGACAAAGTGCCTGCAGCTCTGCGTCAGAACTCCATTTACCTCACCAAATTAATCTGTAAACACTATGGGAAAACACAATTACTACAGCGGATGGTGGTAGATTTTGAAGCCTGCATGGATATTACAAATGTCGTGGTGAAAAAAGTACCAAAAAGAACCAAGTTTACGGCCAATGGGATTGTGACGATCAATCCTCCGAATGGTAATAATAATAGTCATGGTGGGGGTAATGGGGAAATGTATGGGGAAAATATTCCTGCGCCACATTTGCACAGCGGGGATGAGCCCCCGAAACACAAATATTTCTTCAGGTATACATTTTGCATTGTATTTTTTATCATTTTTGTAAACATCATTTGTGTTGTACTACGACTCACATTTACAATTTTAGTTTGTTGACTGTGTTACAATTTTGTTGTTGATCCATTTACATAATGTACTTGCATTTCTAATGTACTTACATCCATTTCTAATGTACTTACTATCGATTTATCATATCTCTATTTCAGGCTGCTTCATATTGCGGAGACGCAGTTTTTGCAGAGCTGGGCAGGCCAGCGACGTGATGCTGTGTGTTATATGCATTCCTCTACCAAGGTAGGAATCTTGTTTATTATGTGGTTTTAGTGTGTGGGTGTGTTTTATGGTGGTTTTGTTACTTTATTTATTGCGTCGTGGTGCCAATGCTAGCATATATCCACAGCTGTCTGTTATATGTGGCACTATGAATGTTGGTATTAACCTGTTCCCAGTGTTCTATATTTAATTCTTTTATTTCTTTTCTACAGCTGGAGCTGCGTAATTTTGAAGAATATTTTCGAGAGCAGTGGGCTCTGAAAAAGAAAGAATTCAACAAAAGCCGTGCTGCGTTATACATGACTCACCAGCACAGTAACGCTACGATATTTACTCCCACTGCTATGCCTATCAATACTACTAATACTACTAACACTAGTGCTACTGCAAATGCTAGTATGGTACAAGGATTGTCTCCTCACAATCGATATAACGCTGGTGTCAAAGATGTGACATTGTTATCGAATGCAGGGTTCTCTCCGATTAGCAGTCGTATGTCGTCGTATACTCCGTTTTTACCCATCCGCACAGCACAAGATAGTCCCAGTGCTATCAACAGTAGTGCCAGTAGCAAGAGCAATGCACCTTATTCTCCCACGCGTAACACTGCACAGAATCATAATAATCATAATAACTATCATGGCATGCTGAACCAAGTGCTTTCGGCCATGCAGCCTAGTGCGAAAAACGGCTCTATTTTACGCCCCGGCAGTACCTTGTCTGCCAAGCATGCGCTGTCTTCTGCTCTGCAGAATACATATTGCGAAAGTAACAGTAGTAGTAAATACAGCACCAGTCCGCGGCGTGCTCAAGTTAGTAATAGTGCGGATCCTACGGCACTACGGGATCTGCTGGCCAACTCACGCTCCAAGAAGTTCAACAACAAAAGCTCCAAGGAAAGTGAATCTACCGACATTGATCCTGCGAAGCTGGATGCTATCCATCTAGTTAACGTTTTGTTTGGTCGGAAATATCACAAACGGATTTTGAAGGACAAGCACAAATTGGAGAGCACTAGTTATGATGATGAGGACTCAGATTTGGAGGAGCCGGTTCGTACGTACAATTCAACTAATACTACAACGAATAATGCTAACCTTGCGCCGAGTGTGAGTTACAGCAACAGCAGCAGCGACATTAGTGATAGTGACCTAGACATGAACAGTCAACAGAGCAGTGAAGAGGAGGAAGAAGAAGAATCACTAAGCGACTCCGACAGTCTTTCGGACACTGACTTGCAAACTGTCTTTCGGTTTATTCCTGGGGCCAAACACAACGATATGTTATTGCCCTCTGCGATGGTAGCACACAAGGAATCAAAAAAGAAAAGCACCAAATCGAGTTCTAAATCGAGCATTCAGCGCACGGGTGATCGTTCCATGGTGAACATTACCAAACCTCCAACTCTATCGCGCACTACTGGTACTGTTAATTTTGCACATACTATTAGCAAGAATCAGCCGAGTATCGTAAACCACACAGGCAAAGCACCACGTCAGTCGTTTTTCCTAAGCGGGGAAGGCTCACGCAAAAGTCGAAAGTCGGTTGCACAAAACCCTGACCAAGTCATCCTACAGCGATATCACACTGAAGAGAAACAGCGAATCGAAAAAGAAGCACGCTGTGCAGATGTGGTCCGCTCCTGGCAAGAGATTCAGCACAAGTTGGCTGCCGAGAAAGCGCTGGCCGAAAAGAATCCGTTTAGTATCCATTTTGTGCCGCGTACGGCGTGTGTGAGTTATCACAGCCCTATGAAGAGTCCTATGAATAGCCATATGAACAGTCCGATTATAGGCAGTCCGGTGCGGTCGCCAGTGATGGGTCATTCTGCAGCCAAAGGCGCTATGGGGGTGTTACGTGCACGGAAACGATTTTTAGAAGTGGGGAAAACGGGAAAAGATCATAAAACCGCTCAGGGCAGCGGGCATGGTGGTATTTCGGATGCAGAAAATGCCTTGGAGGAGGAAAATCAACGTTATCACGCACTGATGGAGCCCGCAAGAGACGACTATGTGCAGCATTATTCACGTACTAAAATGGAACCGCACAATGCGACACTGATACAAGATCCTTATGGCGCGGTGCCTACCACCGTAGACAAAGAATTATACTTTGCGGTGGACAAAGCCACTCACCGCGACCGCGACAGCAGCCCCACCAAGTCCAAAACCCACTCTAGCGCGCCGACAGAGTCATTATCTCCCTCGAAAATGTACGCAGAACGCAATAAAACCCCTCCTGCGCTGCCGCCTGCCACCATACGGGTCAAGACGCGTAATGATGAAGAATTCAACGCACGGGCCTATAAGCTTGCCGAAAAGATTGATTTAACCTACCTGGTGAGTTCGTTTAACCCTGCGAATCATTCCAAAGAAAAGACTATCGTCCTGGATGAAGATCTTGCCCTGCTGAAAGCTACCGCGCTTAGCGAGAGCACACTTAATACTTCTGCTACTCCCGCAGCTACAGAGCCTATTGTAGAACTAACGCCAGCGGAGAAACGACAGCGCGCGCAAGAATATGCTGAGTATATGAAGAAACTATACGAGGATGAAATGGCCTTAATGATGGAAAATTTAGTGAGTCAATTGCCGGACAAATTGGGTTCCAAAGTACGCAAGGCGTTGGCGGCGCAGAAACTGCGTCAGAAGATGAAAGAACGATTGAAATACATCAAACGTCGCCGGAAAGTTGAATCGTTGGGGTCCGACCAGGTGGAAAAGCTGAGTAAATTCTACGAAATGCAAGGAGAATATGTGATGACCGATAGTTCTAGTGATGACGAGGCGGCTAAAGCGAAAGCCAGTCGCGAAATGAATAATTTGTTAGGAGAGTTTGCGACCATGGATGAGGCGCAGATGAAAGCATTGTTGGAAGCCAGAGCTGCAGAAGAGCAAGCAATAAGGGATGCGGAGGAAGCGAAACGATTGCGAAGGTATATGTGTTGATTTTAGCATAACTATGATGGCCAGCTGTGTGATTGTTTATTAGTAGGAACTTTGGAACTTGGAGCCATTATCAATAAAACGTTCTCTTTGTTATTTTCTCACTCATTTTTTTACTTATTTTTTGTTTTACTCGATACCAGAGCATCAATCCAGGCGCGCAAGGAAGCCGAAGCACAAGCCAAGGCAGACCAGCTCGCTGCGGCGGCGGCTGCGGCCGAAGATGCCGTGTATGCAGACGAACCTGTTCCAAATCCACCTGAGGCATCCATTGACAGCCCCAATGCAGAAGCCACGCGCAGAGGCTCTATTGCACAGATGCGGAAAACCATGCGTACGTTTAGCTTGATGCAAATCACGAAAGTTCTGTTGGATGGGACGATCATCCCACAATGCATCACGGGGGCAGGCGAGGTGAATCGTGACGGCAGCCTCGATGGAAGTGAAAGCGAAGCAGAGAGTAAGAAACACTCCGCGCAGTCGTCTCGCCCTGCGACGACTCCTATTGCCACCGTTGTGCCAGTGGTCATCAAGCGGTTAAATGAATTCGGTGAGTTGGTCGACGAGGAGGGAGAGGCAGCAGACGGTGCGCCCCGGCCGCGCAGTCGCCCCGCCGGGTATACTTCCAACCGACCCTCACTGTGGGGCCCGGTGCCTGCCTCGTGGCGAGAGGACCTACCGAAGACTCCAGCGCTGGAGGAAAGATCCGAGGCTGAAAGCTCAGCTGTATTGCCTTCCATTGAAGGGGAAGAAAGGGTAGAGAGGGTTGAAGAACCAGACGCAAAGGTGGCGGGGCAAGCGATGCCAACCACAGAGTCAGGCATAGTCAGCCCCGCAGAGTTGCCGCCAGTGTTGTCCGTAGCCGACCCACTCGACGCTGCTTATTACTCCCGGCGCTTTAGCAACCGCTGTGACTCGCCGTTGGTCGATATTCTAACACGCACGGAGCCACCGCCGGTCCATGGGCGTCGCCCGTCCTCTACGGTCCCACCTCATGTGCTTCAATCTCAATCTTTTGATGTGGGTATTAATGCCAGTATTGGTGTGAATAGTGAGAAACAGTACACATCCTTGGCAGAGAGGATCAATGCACAACAGCAAGCTGATACCAACAGTGACACTGACGAAGATGCAGCTGACCCTAGTGAATCTCACGAACAAGAGCACACACGCCAGTTCAACAAGTATCCATTCTCTCGGGAGAATACATTCTTGTGGGAGAATAAAGACCCTGTCGCTCAGGAGCTTGGACAAAATACAGGAAAACGTGAGCATACTAGTGGTACCGCTGTCTCCACACCAGAATCCAAGTTGAAAGTACCAGAGCGGAAGTTCAGTGGGGGTGAACGTATCCCTTCTGCGAATATTTCCGTGCGGATTAAAGTGCGCGAGAGAGGGCTGAGTGCTACTTCAGCACTGGAGATCAGCTCGGTGGTGGATGAAATAGTTACTCCGGTGAGAGAAAATACAATGGAGTTGCCAGTGGAGAAGGCTGTTGATGGAGCGGTTGGTTCTGATATTGCCGTCATAACAGGTACTGAAGAGCTTCAAAAGATTGTAATTGAGATTCCGCAGGATAACCGTGCTCTGAACACAGGCACAGTTCACAAGGCTGCTACTATTCCAGCCAACACACACGTACCTGTGGTAGTAAATGCTCCATCGGAAACGATAGAAGACATATCTGTGATCTCCACCCTGACGGGCCCGGAGAGTGAATTGTCTCGCAATAACAGCGAGCTAATGGACGTACAAGACCTGCTCAAAGCCCTACGCCGACCGGCTCCTGTGTCCACTTCACGCATTGACGCTTTTGTGCACCGGCCGGCCCTGCGTAGCGCCACGGTCAGTAACAGTGTGATGACCGTGGGAATGGAAGGCCGCCCCCCAAGTGGGTTGGTGTTTAATTTGGTCAAACCTGCGACCCCGATGAAAGCTTCGCCAATGGAGAAAATCAACAGTGGCAAAGGCTTACCCTTTCTGAAGAAACCGTCTCACAAGAAGGTGCACGATGCATATACGCCTACTAAGCCAGTAAAAAGTGTATCAAAACACCCAGACCATGTAGTGGACAATAACCAAGATTTGGTTCTCAAACAGGGGGAAGAAACACCCTCCAGAAACACTCCACAAGGCGCTAAAGGGCTTTATTTAATCCCCGGCGCGGCGGTGGCGAGCTTGGTGCAAAAGCCCTCCGCTGAGAAACCCAGTCGTCCAGTTATCTACACAACGCGAGTGCAGATGCAACAAAAGATGCGTGATTTGGTGTCTGATACCGGGCATGATTCGGTCACAGTTTCCACCCTGACTTGTGGGTCGGATGAGGCTGCCCTAAGTGTGACAGTGCCAAATTCTGTGCACCTAACGGACCTTCATGACCGGTTTAGTTTTAAATCGGAGTTTAATGATAGCTATCTGCCGCCTGAAGAGAACGTGGAAACGGAAAAATCTGCGTGTGATGTGGAGTTATCCGGCGAACTGGCGCAATTAAGTGGGGCTTTTGTCGACAGCTGTCACAATCTCACCTCTGTGCAACTGTCTACCTACGATCATAGTATGCTGCTAGTCGCGGAAAAGAGTGCTTTGAATGACAATACTGTAGCACCAAGTTTGCCCCGTGACCACAGAAGTGTCGAGGAAGAGGAAGCAGAGACGGATGATCGGTTGCAATTAAGTACCGAAGAGTGGCAGCTCGTGCTCACCGCCGCGCGCGCTCAGGCATCAGAGCTCGACTTCGACATTGTCCAACAGAATGACCTAGAAAGAGAGTATACGTATGCACATGTACCGCATTTACGGGCGGGGTCGGTATTTGATTCTGAAATGACACCACGGACAGTCTCGCCAGATTTATTGCCGAATGAGAGTTACCTTGAGGTGGTTCGAATTCAACCCAGCGCAGCACTAAAAGGGTTAAGTTCGTCTGTTGATGGTGATGAGAATCCATTGGATTTACCTCCGGCTCCGATAGTACCAGCGGAAGAGTCGCCACTCTTTCCAGTTCAGATACTGCATGTGGAAAATAAGACATCAAGACTGGCCTGTATCGGAGAGGAGAACTTTAATTGGCGAACTGCACGTACTGACCGTTCCGTCTTGTGGAACGACGACGCAGATTTCTTCGAAACAAGCGATGAAGAATGGAACGTTGCACATTCAGAGGCTGTAGCAGACCGTACGGTGAACACACCTCATGTTGTAATCTCCCAGCAGCACCGGCACGCACAACAGCAGGAGCCACCGCGTGCACCGCAGACACTTGAAGAGCTACTGCGTCAGCTAGGTGTTATTCCGCTTACTTCTACCTCTCCAACCGTTTTGAAAAATGTGTCTCCGTCGGTTTCGCCAACGCGCCTGAGGCACCAGAGTCCAGGAACTCACAAAAGTAAACTTTCTGCGATTTCTAATACTCACGTTGGTGCCACAAGTGAGGATCCTGCACTGCATATTGCAAAATCGTTGTATTCAAACAAGCACGATATGTTACCACACCGGCCGCTGTATACAAGACCACTGACGCCGCAGCGCGCGTCCCCGAGAGGCAAACTGAGTCATGCTAACGCAACTGTCCCTTCAGCTGGAGCAGCTACAATTACGATTCCGGCCACGATGGAAGAGAAAGAAGCAGTCGTTTCTGTGTTGTCAGCTAGTTCTGTCACGTTCTAACATTATGTATTCTTTTATGAATATTTCAATACGTTTTGAATTGGGTGACTTTATTCTAGCTGTATCATAGTTAAGATAATTGTTTATTAAAGCGGTTCAAAACTGCCATCGAACCACCCGTTCAACGTACCAATTGATAAAGAAAAAATGACTTATTGCAAACTACAAATCAACTATTTCGACTGCTTAGACAAAATTAAATCATACCAAAGCAGGTCTGCAAAAAAATTACTTCATGGTGGGGTCTACATTACACAAATTTCAAGCTGACCTTTGTGTTGATCTTCAATTTCGTGAGTACCCACACCCGAAACATTTACACAATCAAAAAACTCTACGCGTCGTAAATAAGGACAATGCTGGCTCAGTATACCAAAGATTGCATCAGTTAGATGTTTACTGTGGGTCACGCATAGGGAATTTAACCTTCTGTTGTGTTGCGCTAGCAAGGTAAGACTTTGTATAGTGACAAAGCGACATTCAGTTAGTGATACTTTTCGCAGCGCTCGACAGGCTTGCACCAACTCGCCTAGCGCTGTATCACTAATTGTCGCATCCATTAGCAATAATGTATGTAGATACGCACAGGATGTTGCGAGAGTGCACATGCTGGCATCGGTCCAATTTCTGCACGTACGGAGATCCAAATATTGCTATTATGGCCGTAATTCCTTCTTCTGTGGCGTTACTCTCGTACAATGTAAGCGACGTGAGGGAGGTACAATGCACAGCCAGAGCGGTTAGTTCCGGCGGCAGGAAATGATGACCTTTCTCGCACTGGGCAAGACTGAGTGTGTGCAAAAGCGGACAGGACCTACCCAGGCAAGTCATGACCGCGGGAGAAGATGCGTTGTTGGAGAAATCTAAGTTAAGCGTACGTAATGTGGGGCATTGTGCGAACAGGAGTAGCAAACTGTCCTGAGTGATATTGGTTTCGGAGAGGTTCAGGTGCGTTAATAGTGCCGTATTCAAGGCTGTCACATCCAAGGAAAGCGCATTTGTGCTGTTACAGTTTTCCAACACGAGCGTTTCTAGCCTTGTATTTGCTTTCCAAATAGCATGCAACAGTGACTCACTGAAGTTCATGTCTTCTGTAAAGTGCAACGCCTTCAATGACTTGCTATGCGTTGCCATCTCAACCGCCTCCATATCGGAGAAGGCAAGTAAATTCACCAAGTTAACGCTCCGCAGCAACGGACAGTTTTCTAATAACCTTTTAATCCCTTCTTCGTGAATAATTTCGTTCAACCCAACGTTGAACGTGTGCAAATTAGGACAGAGTTGGGAAAACAACACCAATTGTTCGTTTGTCAAATAAGGTGCTTGTACTTCCACGTGCTCTGACAATGGACATTTCTGTGCCAGTTCTACCAAGACACTATCGTATCTACCACTACGGTCGAAATGAGGATTAGTTGCCGCGTTGAACACACGTGTGTCAACAATTTTTCGAAGTTTAGAACAGTGCTCTGCCAGGAAGCTCACACTTATTATGGTCAAGTCATTTTCGATGCGAAACTGAATCTCCCTCAGCTTCGTACAACTACAAGACAACGCACGTACCGACCGATTTGATAGCTCTTTACAACCGGTTATATTCACGACTTCCAAATTGAAGAAATGATTGACAAGTCCTGTGAAGGTTTTGTCGTCGAGGGTGGTGCAATCAACGAGGTGCAGCTCTTTTAAAACATCCCGTCGTACATCGTGCAAGGCCAGATGATAGATGTGATGACAATAATCGATCTCTAGTTTGTGCAGTTTGGTGCTGTATTCTAGAATGTAAGTCAGTCCGTCGTCGGTGATGTTCTGGCAACTTGTGACGCGTAATGTTCGCAGCTCGCTTAAAACTTCCCTAGTCACGTCATAATCCGATGCATCGCCTGATAATTCGAGTTGATAAAAGCGTAATTTCTTTTTTGAAATCCAAGACAGTCCACTACTCTCGACAGAAACTTGCCGATCCAGCAAACGTGCATTGGACAGACTATCCAGCCAGTTGGGGCGCAGGCTTGTGCTTAGCACAGCCGAGTCCAGTCTCACAGAACATTTCAGGTCAAGAAACGGCACTAGATGGTCGCAAATCAAATCAGAAGGCATAGAAATTAGACTTATCATGATCGTAATGGGGAATCAACAAACCCAACCAACTGCGACAAAGCAAATTTTTGCTGAGCCTTAACTGCCAGAAAGGGTTATTTACTGCCTTTGCCAAAGTCCCAAGCGCCAACCTAGTTGCTTGTACATACTTCAGGAAAACATTTACTGTTCACACCGGAAATTCAATTATATTTGCAATCAAACCCTCCGTGCTAGTATTTCTTAAATGCGGTTAAACGTAACAACAACAGTTCACGATATACGGAATTACCAGGCACAAAATAGCTGCCCTTTGTATTGCTGCATCATATCACCAGCCACTAATCCCAACACATTTACACACTGTGATACTTCCAATCGACGCAAACATGGGCAATATTGGCTAAGCACGCGAAAGATAGTATCTGTCAAATGTGCACTCGACGACACGCTGAAGTCCTGTAATTTGCGGTTGTGTTGCGCCAATAGAGTGATACACTCCAGTGTAATGAAACTACAACCTTGAAGCGACACCTTGCGCAACTGGCGACAGCGCTGCACCACGTGACTAAACGCTGTGTCGCTAATTTTAGCGTGTTTTAGCTTGAGTGTGTGCAAATTGGCGCAAGATTTAGCGAGAGCGTACATCGTGGCGTCAGTCATCTTGCTACACCAACTGAGATCCAGAAACTCAAGTTTCTTATTCTGTGCGATGATTGCACTCAGGCCTTCGTCACCGGACTTAGTACTACCTAGCTTGAGCGTAGTTAATGAGGTGCAGTGCTCAGCGAGTGCGAGTAAAGACTCTGTATCTACCCTGGTACAGTGGGTGGCGATGAGCGTGTGTAAAAGCGGGCAGTGTCTACCCAGACTGGAAAACACATCTGGAGACATATTGTGCGTCAATGTCAAATTCAGGTATTGCAGTAATGGACAGCACGGAAAGAGGTCAAGCAAGCTAGTTTTGCTCAGGTTAGTTTCGGATAGATCCAAATGTGTTAACGCGGTATTGCCGATAGCAGGTAAGTCTAGTGGCATTGGATTGACCACCTGAAATGCTTCAAGTGCAAGTGTGTGCAAGTTAGGATTTGCAGACCAAATAGAGGTCAAGAGAGATGGACTCGGATTGTACAAATCGGATAGTTTTAGTGTGGTGAGACCTGTGCAGTGGGCAGCGATGGATGTCAATCCTAAGTCCTTGCAATTGGATAGATAAGACAGATTCAAGTGCGTCAGAGACGGACAGTTGGTCACCAGTGCCTCTACACCCTCGTGGTCAATCCGCTCGTTTACACCGAAGGCAAATGTGCGCAAATTAGGACAGTTTCTTGAGAACAGCAACAGGTGTTGGTTGGAGAAGTAAGGGGCTTGTACCTCCACGTGCTCCAGCAATGGACATTTCTGCGCCAGTTCTATCAGCACTTCGTCGTGCATAACGTCGTAGTCCTCGTTGATCATGGAATCAAACACAAACGTATCCACAATCTTCTTCAGTTCGGCACAATACCATGCTAAGTAGTGGACGCTTTGCATTGTCATGCTTCCCTCTATGCGGAACTGGATTTCCTTCAACTTCGTACAAATACAAGCCAATGTGCGCACCGACACATCCGTCAGCTTGTCACAACCGGTTATGTTGACAACTTCTAGATTCGGGCAGTTGACCACAAGTTCGGTGAAAGTGGCGTCGTCCAGCGAGGTGCAATCCATAAAGCTTAATTCTTTCAGTGCCTTGGGTCGCACATCGCGCAAGGCAAGAGGAGAAATCTGATAACAATGATCAATGCTGAGTCTGTGCAACTTGGAACTGCTCTGAAGAATGAATGCCACTCCAATGTCTGTAATATTCTGACAGCTATTGACACTTAATGTTGTGAGCTCGCTCAGAAGAACTTCGCCACATCCGGTCACATCAAAATCTGATAAAGAACCTAACAATTCTGCGTGATTCAGACGCAATTTCCTCTTCCTAATCCAACTTAGTCCATCATTTTCCACAGAGAGGTGTTGGTCGAGCAAAAGAGCACTGCGCAGTCCATCGAGCCAATTTGAACGCAAACTTTTACTTAGCACCGCCGAATCCAAACAGACACAGCTCTTTAGATCCAACAATGGCACAATCCTGTCGCGAACGAGTTCAGGAGGCATACAGAGTGGACTGATCATCGTGTTTTGTGACGAAAGTAAAAGTCCTCGAATTTTGCTAATTTTACTTAACCTTGCGTTCAGCGCGTACTAACTTTGAAATCATGAAGAATCTTGCCACGGTTTATTCTATTCACCATGCATAGTCTGCTCTCTGTTCCTTCTGATCTATTCAAAGAGCGAATTTTGTCTCTGCTTTGCATCGAAGATGTAGTCCGGCTTGACTCCGCCGTCCTTCACCACGCGTCGCGAGGGCATTTACTGGAAAGCCTGCATGGTGCCTCCATTCCACCGAGCGAGTTCAACTTGGTTTCAAAAGACTCTTTTAAATGGTTGCATGACCGGCGTATCTTTTGCAAGGTTCTGCATTTCGGTCACGATATCACTGACGATGTGATTCGTCACTATGAGGACGCTCTGGCGCACGTTGTGGAAGTGAAGTTTGTATGTTGTCCAGAATTTACTGGCACATCTGTAGCGCTAATTGTCAACCAATCACTCGACTTAAGGAGGCTGATTTTTTACAATTGTTGTGGTCTCGAATACGATGCCTTCTTCGACCTTCGATTTTACGACAACGACATCACTCATGTGAGTTTCATTCATTGCAAGGTTTTGGAAGACGATGTATTTGAGGAACTGATGCAATTTTGCTCACTCTTGGAGGTTGTGGATATTTCTGGCTCTACTGGTTTATCCAACGATGCGTTCAAGGCACTGGGTGAGAGCTGCCCGAATTTGACAGAACTTTACATCACCGAAGGGATATTCGAAGATCTGAATGGAGAGGGTCTGCTTAGCATCGCAGAAGGCTGTCCTAAGTTCGAATCTTTTGTGTGTGGTGAGTTCGGCGTGGACGCAGAGCTGGGCGAGCTCGCCAAAAAGTGCCCAAAATTGACCCGGCTAGATATCGGCATGAATCAGGACTTGACCGCAGAGACATTGCTTACCGTGGCCAACCATACAACCACCTTGCAAAGCATCGAAATTGACAATTTTGGTATGGGCAATGTCACCGACGAAGCGCTGCTGTTGCTACTGCAGCGCAATCCAAACTTGCGCCATGTAAAGATAGAATTTTGTCAGGAAGTCACCACTGTCACTTTCATTCAGATTCCTCTCTATTGTCCTCACTTGGAATCCTTGCATTTGTGCAATTATGAGTCTTTGCCGGCGGAGGTGTTTGTAAACATTCTGGAGGGATGCAAAGCCCTAAAAAAGCTGGCTTTTGTTTCGTGTGATTCTGTCGACGATTCTGTGCTCCAGAAGATTACGCTGTGTTGTCCAAAGTTAACACACTTGGAGGTGGCAGAATCCGCAGCTACCTTTTCTGCAGAGGCATTGACAGCTCTGTTTGCAGCTTGTACCCAGTTGGAGTATCTGAGCTTGGAGGATAACGTCGGCACAAAACTTAGTGAGGTTACGCTGCGCGCGCTGGGCCAAAACTGTCCTCGTTTGCACACGCTGTTGTTGAACAAATGTACCTTCACGGAGTCTGGTCTGGCCCAGTTGGCTGCCTTTTGCACCACGCTGAGAAGGTTTGAAGCCAACTCGACGGATATTACGGATGCAGGATTAACGGCTGTTCTGTCCAGAAATGTGCATTTAACGTATCTCAATGTGAGTTACTGCACCAAGATCACCGACGCAGCCATGGCCGCGATTGCGAAACACTGTGTCAAGTTAAACCATCTCCGTTTGGAGTCTTGTATTAGCATTACGAGCAACGGATTTCTCTGTGTCCCACGGGGTTGCAAGCGTTTGCAAGAAGTCTTGCTGAGTCGTAATGTGTTTGTAAACAACCAGTGTATCACTGCACTGGCGCAGCACTGCCCGCGTTTGGAGTTCCTCCGCGCCAACGAGTGCAAAAAGGTGACCGATGCGGTGGTGCGGGTGTTGCACAAGCACTGTCGCTACTTGCGTATTGTTGAGCTGAAGGATAACGTCAAAGTATTGAGAAGCAAATTGCATGAATTGGAGATGTGGTACAACGGTCAGGTCACTACGGACGAGTTTCCTGAATTCTATTAGATATCGTATATTTTGTTGTGAAGTTATTGAAACAACTTTAGTCATTTGCGTGCGATTTGTATTCTGGGATTGTTCGATCGCACTTTACGTTGAGCGTTGTGAACACATGTTAAATCAGCATATGGAGCAAATAACAATTTCTTGGCAACCACCATTTTTATTTTGCGACTGATTATTTGATCTTGTTTACCATGGAAAAGGTTGGTGAATTCGATTGGATCATATCGTATGGTGATATCAAGCAGTACTTGCTACCAGCGTGTACTGGGGTGGATTTAAACACCGGATCTGCCAAGCTGTTGATGATCGGTTGCGGCACCTCCCCCATGTCGGAGCTGATTGCCAAAGATTATCCTACCTGCACGATCACATCGATCGATAATGATGTAGAAGTTATAAATCATATGATT
>LNAP01006126.1_pt1 | contig 17278 bp, 16 predicted proteins | sample 602601 | NCBI WGS metagenome assembly LNAP01 (sample SAMN02440304, study PRJNA202911) | soil metagenome | biome: Subtropical and temperate rainforests or woodlands; isolation source: soil samples (1 kg each in a 20% v/v slurry with milli Q water) were... ... | reverse complement strand
CGGCGGCGGACGCGTCGTCGCCTTCTGCTACGGCACCTTGCCCAGCCTGTGGCCGCAGCTGGTGGCCTACACGCTGTATCGCTGGGAAAACAATATCCGCATGGCCAGCGTGCTCGGCTTCGTCGGTGCCGGCGGCCTGGGGCAGATGCTGCACATGAGCCTCAGCCTGTTCCAGGAAGCCCAGGCCTCGACGGTGATCATCGCCATGCTGCTGATGGTGCTGGCGGTCGACGCCCTCAGCGGTTGGGCGAGGCAGCGCTGGGTGCGTGGATAATCAGCGCGTCACCCACAGGCGCACCGTCTCAGTGCACGGCCGGCCGCGCGCCGCGCTCCTGTGCCAGCACCCAGGGTGCGACGACCACTGCCCATAGCTGCGGATCGCGCTCCAGCCAGTCCTGCGCCTGCGGCGCATCCATTCTCAGCAGCTGACCGCCTTCCAGCCAGGCCGCAACCTTGGCGCGATCGTCCTGCGCCACGGCGAGCGCTACCTCGACCAGATCGAAATCGTTCGCGACCCGCAGGAGCGCGCCACGGGCGAAGAACGGCTGCAGTTCTTCCCAGGTAATCGGGGCCGTTTCGCCCAAAAGCTTGGCATAGAGAGTGCTTACATCGTCGGTCATGGGAGCTACCGGAGTGAGGGGGCGGCCATCATAACGCGGCGCCGTGTCGGTCAAAACGCCCAGTTCTGCCGGCTGTGCAAAGAGAGGAGACACTTCTACACTGTGCCGGTACAGTTGCCGCACCGTTCCGGGACGATCGGCCCGTAACGCCTCTGCGACATGCAGGATCCAAACAATAATGATGCAAGTGGAGCGCATATGAAGAGCAACCAGCGTCTGTCCAAACTCGTTCTCGCCCTCGTCTTGAGCGGCACCGCCAGTTACACGCTTGCGGCCGATACCATCCGGATCGCTATGGCCGGCCCGGTGACCGGATCGGTCGCGCAATACGGGGACATGCAGTTCATCGGGGCCGAGATGGCCATCGAGCAGATCAACAAGGCCGGCGGGGTGAACGGCCAGCAACTCGAGGGCGTACGCTACGACGACGCCTGCGATCCGAAGCAGGCCGTGGCGGTCGCCAACAAGATCGTCAACGACGGCGTGCAGTTCGTGGTCGGCCATCTGTGCTCCAGCTCCACCCAGCCGGCGTCCGATATCTACGAGGACGAAGGCATCCTGATGATTACCGCGGCATCCACCAGCCCGGACATTACCTCGCGCGGCTATCAGCTGATCTTCCGCACCATCGGCCTGGACAGCCTGCAGGGCCCGACCGCCGGTAACTTCATCGCCGATCACGTCAAGCCGAAGAACGTCGCGGTCATCCACGACAAGCAGCAGTACGGCGAAGGCATCGCCACCGCCGTCAAGCAGACGCTGGAAAGCAAGAACATCAAGGTCGGCCTGTTCGAAGGCATCAACGCCGGCGACAAGGACTTCTCCTCGCTGATCGCCAAGCTCAAGCGCGAAGGCGTGGACTTCGTCTACTACGGCGGCTACCACCCGGAACTCGGTCTGCTGCTGCGCCAGGCGAAGGAAAAGGGCCTGAACGTGCGCTTCATGGGTCCGGAAGGCGTCGGCAACTCGGAAATCTCCGCCATCGCCGGCCCGGCTTCCGAAGGCATGTACGTGACCCTGCCGAAATCCTTCAACGAAGATCCGAAGAACCAGCAGCTCGTCGAAGCCTTCAAGGCCAAGAAGCAGGACCCGAGCGGCCCGTTCGTGTTCCCGGCCTACGCTGCGGTGCAGGTGATCGCTGAAGGCATCGAGAAAGCCGGCACTACCGACACTGACAAGGTGGCCGAGGCGCTGCGCAGCAACACCTTCGACACCCCGACCGGCGCGCTGGAGTTCGACGAGAAAGGCGACCTGAAGAACTTCAACTTCGTCGTCTACGAATGGCACCAGGACGGCACCAAGACCGAAGCCAAGTAACTTCCATCAGCCTCGCAAAGCCCACTTGCCGTGGGCTTTGTCTTAGCGGGCGGCCCTGCCACAAGCATCGGGCCGCCTTGCCATACCTGTAATCCGACGAGCGGCCTGAACCGCAGGCCCGCCTCGAACCGGCACCGCGCGTGATCCGCGCGTCGTCGTACCGTAGTAGCGCCGTGCGGGTGTGCGGCGTGTTCGATGTGGGCAGCGCAGCCAACCGGAATGAAATTGCAGGGACTTCGGGAGAGCAGTGATGCCTGAGCTTTACCATTACCTACAACAGCTGATCAACGGACTCACCGTTGGCAGCACCTATGCCTTGATCGCCATCGGCTACACGATGGTGTACGGCATCATCGGCATGATCAACTTCGCCCACGGCGAGGTGTACATGATCGGTTCGTATGTTGCCTTCATCGCCATCATCGGCCTGTCCATGCTCGGTCTGGACGCCTTGCCGCTCCTCATGATCGGCGCCTTCCTCGCCAGCATGATCGTCACCAGTGCCTACGGCTACAGCATCGAACGGGTCGCCTACCGCCCGTTGCGCGGCAGTAACCGGCTGATTCCGCTGATCTCGGCGATCGGCATGTCGATCTTCCTGCAGAACATCGTGCTGCTGGCGCAGGACTCCAAGGACAAGGCCATCCCCAACCTCATGCCGGGCAACTTCGTGCTCGGGGAAAGCACCATGAACGGCGTGACGATCTCCTACATGCAGGTGGCGATCTTCATCGTGACTTTCATCACCATGTACGGGCTGACGCTGTTCATCTCGCGCTCGCGGCTGGGGCGCGCCTGCCGCGCCTGTGCCGAAGACATCAAGATGGCCAACCTGCTGGGCATCAACACCAACAACATCATCGCCCTGACGTTCGTCATCGGCGCGGCGCTGGCGGCCATCGCGGCGGTGCTGATCAGCATGCAGTACGGCGTGATCAACCCGCACATCGGCTTCCTCGCCGGCATCAAGGCATTCACCGCCGCGGTGCTCGGCGGCATTGGCAGCATTCCGGGCGCCATGCTCGGCGGTCTGGTGCTCGGCGTGGCCGAGGCCTTCGGTGCCGATCTGTTCGGCGACCAGTACAAGGATGTCGTGGCATTCAGCCTGCTGGTGCTCGTCCTGCTGTTCCGCCCCACCGGTATCCTCGGTCGCCCGGAGGTGGAAAAAGTATGACGCGCAATCTTCGTACAGCGTTTTTCAGCGCCCTGCTGGTAATTGCCGTCGCGGTGCCGGTACTCGGCGTGAAGCTCACCACGGTGGGCATCAGGGTAGAGGTGCATGGTACGGACGCGCTGACGTTCTGGATCATCGCCGCGTGCGCCGTAGCGATGTTCTTCTGGCAGTTGGTGCGTACGCGCCTGCCGGCCGGCTGGGCGGCCAGCACGAGCCTGCCGAGCATTCCGGCGGGCACCGGCAACTTCCTGACCCTGCCCTCCACGCAACGCTACATCATCATCGGTCTGGTGCTGGTGGCGCTGGTGTGGCCGTTCTACGGCTCGCGCGGCGCGGTGGACATTGCCACGCTGATCCTGATTTACGTGATGCTCGGCCTCGGCCTGAACATCGTCGTCGGTCTGGCCGGGCTGCTCGATCTGGGCTACGTCGGCTTCTACGCCGTGGGCGCCTATACCTACGCGCTGCTCTCGCACTACTACGGCGTCGGCTTCTGGACGGCACTGCCCATCGCTGGTGCGATGGCCGCGCTGTTCGGTTTCCTGCTGGGCTTCCCGGTGCTGCGCCTGCGTGGCGACTACCTGGCCATCGTGACGCTCGGCTTCGGTGAGATCATCCGCCTGCTGCTGCGCAACATGACCGACCTGACCGGCGGCCCCAACGGCATCAGCGGCATCGACAAGCCGTCGCTGTTCGGCCTGTCGTTCGAGCGCCGCGCCGCCGAGGGCATGCAGACCTTCCATGAGTACTTCGGGGTGGCCTACAACTCGGTGAACAAGGTGATCTTCCTCTACCTGATCGCTCTGTTGCTGGTATTGCTGACGCTGTTCGTCATCAACCGCCTGCTGCGCATGCCGATCGGCCGCGCCTGGGAAGCGCTGCGCGAGGACGAAATCGCCTGTCGTGCGCTGGGCATGAATCCCACGGTGATCAAGCTGTCGGCATTCACCCTCGGCGCCACGTTCGCCGGTTTTGCCGGGAGCTTCTTTGCCGCGCGCCAAGGGCTGGTGTCGCCGGAATCCTTCACCTTCATCGAGTCGGCGATCATTCTCGCCATCGTCGTGCTGGGTGGCATGGGCTCGCAACTGGGCGTGATTCTCGCGGCCATCGTGATGATCCTGCTGCCCGAGCTGATGCGCGAATTCAGCGAGTACCGCATGCTGATGTTCGGCGCACTGATGGTCCTGATGATGATCTGGCGTCCGCAGGGCCTGCTGCCCATGCAACGTCCCCACCTGGAGCTGAAGCAATGAGCCGCCCGATTCTAGAAGTACGCGGCCTGAGCATGCGCTTCGGCGGTCTGCTGGCCGTCAACAATGTGGCCCTGAACGTACAGGAAAGGCAGGTGGTCTCGATGATCGGCCCCAACGGCGCCGGCAAGACCACGGTATTCAACTGCCTGACCGGCTTCTACCAGCCGACCGCCGGGGAGATTCTCCTCGACGGCACCCCGATCCACGGCATGCCGGGCCACAAGATCGCCCGCCAGGGCGTGGTGCGCACCTTCCAGAACGTCCGCCTGTTCAAGGACATGACGGCCGTGGAAAACCTGCTGGTGGCGCAGCACCGTCACCTGAACACCAACTTCCTCGCCGGCCTGCTGAAGACGCCGGCGTTCCGTCAGAGCGAGCGGGACGCCATGAACTTCGCCGCGCACTGGCTGGAGCAGGTGAATCTGACCGATATCGCCAACCGCCCGGCCGGCACCCTCGCCTACGGCCAGCAGCGCCGACTGGAGATTGCCCGCTGCATGATGACGCGCCCGCGCATCCTCATGCTCGACGAGCCTGCAGCCGGCCTCAACCCGAAGGAAACCGAGGATCTCAAGGCTCTGATTGCCCTGCTGCGCGAGGAGCACGGCGTAACCGTTCTGCTGATCGAGCACGACATGAAGTTGGTGATGAGCATTTCCGACCACATCTACGTCATCAACCAGGGCACCCCCCTGGCCGACGGTACGCCGGAGCAGATTCGCAACAATCCGGACGTGATCAAAGCCTATCTGGGGGAGGCGTGAGCATGCTGTCTTTCGAAAACGTCTCGACCTTCTACGGCAAGATCCAAGCGCTGCACGACGTCAGCATCAACGTCGAGCGGGGCGAAATCGTCACGCTGATCGGTGCAAACGGTGCCGGCAAGTCGACCCTGCTGATGACGCTCTGCGGCTCGCCGCAGGCCGCCAGCGGCAGCATCCGTTATGAGGGCGAGGAGCTGGTCGGCCAGCAGAGCTGCGACATCATGCGCAAGAGCATCGCCGTGGTCCCCGAGGGACGCAGGGTGTTTGCGCGCCTGACCGTCGAGGAAAACCTTGCCATGGGCGGGTTCTTCGGCAACAAGGCCGACAACCAGCAACAACTGGACAAGGTACTGCACCTGTTTCCCCGTCTCGAGGAACGCCTCGCGCAGCGCGCCGGCACCATGTCTGGCGGCGAGCAGCAAATGCTGGCCATCGGCCGGGCGCTGATGAGCAAACCGAAGCTGCTGCTGCTGGACGAGCCGTCACTAGGCCTGGCGCCGATCATCATCCAGCAGATCTTCGACATCATCGAGCAGCTGCGCGAGGATGGCGTGACCATCTTCCTCGTCGAGCAGAACGCCAATCAGGCCCTCAAGCTCGCCGACCGCGGCTACGTGCTGGAGAACGGCCACATCGTCATGCAAGGCAGCGGCGAACAGCTGTTGAACGATCCTAAGGTCCGTGACGCCTATCTAGGCGGGTAACGGTAATCGCGCAGAAAAAAGCCGGGCAATCGCCCGGCTTTTTTCACTTGCAGCGAATGCTAAAGGATCAAGCCTTCGGCAGGGTCACGCCGCGCTGGCCCTGGTACTTGCCGCCACGATCACGGTAAGACACTTCACAGGGCTCATCGGACTGCAGGAACAGCATCTGCGCCACACCCTCGTTGGCGTAGATCTTAGCCGGCAGCGTGGTGGTGTTGGAAAACTCCAGCGTCACGTGGCCTTCCCACTCCGGTTCCAGCGGCGTGACGTTGACGATGATGCCGCAGCGCGCGTACGTGCTCTTGCCCAGGCAGATCGTCAGCACATCGCGCGGGATACGGAAGTACTCGACAGTACGCGCCAGAGCGAAGGAGTTCGGCGGAATGATGCACACCGGCCCCTTGACGTCCACGAAGCTCTTCTCGTCGAAGTTCTTCGGGTCCACGGTCGCCGAATGGATGTTGGTGAACACCTTGAATTCATCGGCGCAGCGCACGTCGTAACCGTAGCTGGAGACGCCATAGGAGATCAGTCGCTCGCTGCCTTCGGTGCGCACCTGGCGCTCGACGAAGGGCTCGATCATGCCGTGATCCTGGGCCATGCGGCGAATCCACTTGTCCGATTTGATGCTCATGGCTGACGTCCTGAATAGGTTAATGGTCCTGCGAAGAGGCGCATCTTACCGAGCCTGGCACGGGTGTTCAAAGCCTGGCTACTGGCACGCCGCAACGGCCGTCACAGCCAGCTGCGGCCGCACGACGAAGAAATCCAAAATAAAGCTCGCTTTGCTCCAGAAAAACGGTATTGTTACTCGGCTGCTGCTGCATGTGTCACCGTGAATCGCTACATGTTTAGATTTCGATCCAAATATCGATACGACTCCTATCTCCTTGCACACAGTGATGTTCGGGCCTTTTAGCCCGCACTTTATTCTTCAAAACTTGGTTCAAGGAGACATCAAATGTCCAATCGCCATACCGTTAAGTGGTTCAACGATGAGAAAGGCTTCGGCTTCATCACTCCGCAATCCGGTGACGACCTCTTCGTACACTTCCGCGCCATCCAGGGCGACGGCTTCAAGAGCCTGAAGGAAGGTCAGCAGGTTTCCTTCGTCGCTACCCGCGGCCAGAAGGGCATGCAAGCCGAGGAAGTTCAGGTTATCTAACCTGTCCCTCGCGTTGAAAAAACCTCGCCTCGGCGAGGTTTTTTTGTGCTTGCGATTTGGCTTCGCGACAGAAGGAGTCGCCGTAGGTGCCTCCTTCGCTCAACCATCACGACTCCACATACCGCTTCGCGCGGCGGGGCCGCCGCTGCCCATCCAATCAAGGAGAAGCAGCGACGCTGCCCGGCGGATCAGTCGTCGGAAACCATGATCTTCGGCATCGACTGGGCGATGATCTGCCCGCTCTGCGCGATGCGCGCGCCGACCGTGCGGGCGATCTCCTGATAGATCATGGCGATCTGGCTTTCCGGGTCGGCGATTACAGTCGGCGTGCCTGCATCGGCCTGGCTGCGGATAGCCATCGACAGCGGCAGCGACGCCAGCAGATCGACGTTGTACTGCGCCGCCAGTTTCTCGCCGCCACCCTCGCCGAATAGATGCTCGGCATGGCCGCAGTTCGAGCAGATGTGCACGGCCATGTTCTCCACCACGCCCAGGACCGGGATATTCACCTTGCGGAACATCTCCACGCCCTTCTTCGCGTCCAGCAACGCCAGGTCCTGCGGCGTGGTGACGATCACTGCGCCAGTCACCGGCACCTTCTGCGCCAACGTCAGCTGGATATCGCCGGTGCCCGGCGGCATGTCGATCATCAGATAATCCAGGTTGTCCCAGGCGGTCTGGGTGATTAGCTGCAACAGCGCGCCGGACACCATTGGTCCGCGCCAAACCATCGGGGTCTTGTCGTCGGCCAGAAACGCCATCGACATCACCTGCACCCCGTGGGCCTGCAACGGCACGAAGGCCTTGCCATCACGAATCTGCGGACGCGTGCCCTCGGCAATGCCAAACATGATGCCCTGGCTCGGTCCATAGATATCGGCGTCCAGCATGCCGACGCGCGCCCCTTCGCGCGCCAGCGCCAACGCCAGATTGGCGGCGGTGGTGGATTTGCCGACGCCACCCTTGCCCGAGGAAACGGCAATGATGTTCTTCACGTTGGCTAATGCCGGCACTTGCTCCTGCGACTTGTGCGCGCGAATCACGCAATCGACCTGCACGTCGGCACGGGCGACACCATCCAGCCCCTCGATCGCCATCGCCAGCATCTGCGCCCAGCCGCCGCGAAACAGCCCCGCGGCGTAGCCCAGTTCGAGCTGAACGCTGACGCGCTCACCCTGAACGTCGATCGAGCGCACGCAACCGGCACTCACCGGATCCTGGTTCAAGTGGGGATCGGTGTACTGGCGCAGTACGTTTTCCACAGCTTCACGGGTGACGGACATGGCTACTCCCAAGAAAGACCGAGCAAATCAGGCAGGCATATTACCGCGCAGTCAGCCTCCAGCCCACCGCAGCCGAAACGCAGCAGTTGCAGAACGCCGCGCGCCGGCTGCGCGGATGAAAAAAACCCGGCACACCTTTATAGTTGCAGCCTTTCTTTCGCAATTCCGAACGCAGATCCCATGTCCGAAGCTCGCCAGATTCTCGTTACAAGTGCCCTGCCCTATGCCAACGGTTCGATCCACCTCGGCCATATGCTCGAGTACATCCAGACCGATATGTGGGTGCGCTTCCAGAAGCTGCGCGGCAATCAGTGCATCTACGTCTGCGCCGACGACGCCCATGGCTCGGCGATCATGCTGCGCGCGGAGAAGGAAGGCATTACCCCGGAACAGCTGATCGCTAATGTGCAGGCCGAGCACAGCGCCGATTTCGCCGACTTTCTGGTTGATTTCGACAACTTCCACTCGACCCACGCCGAAGAAAACCGCGAGCTGGCCGAGCTGATCTACACCCGCCTGCGCGATGCCGGGCACATCGCCACCCGCTCGGTGACCCAATACTTCGATCCCGAGAAGGGCATGTTCCTCGCCGACCGCTTCATCAAGGGCACCTGCCCCAAGTGCGGCGCCGAAGACCAGTACGGCGACAACTGCGAGAAATGCGGCGCCACCTACGAGCCCACCGAACTGAAGGACCCGCGCTCGGCGATCTCTGGCGCCACCCCGGTGCTCAAGGACTCCAAGCACTTCTTCTTCAAGCTGCCGGACTTCGAGGCGATGCTGAAGGAATGGACGCGCAGCGGCACGCTGCAGGAATCGGTGGCCAACAAGATCGCTGAATGGCTGGACGGCGGGCTGCAGGAGTGGGACATCTCCCGCGACGCACCCTATTTCGGCTTCGAGATCCCCGGCGAGCCGGGCAAGTACTTCTACGTCTGGCTGGACGCACCGATCGGCTACATGGCGAGCTTCAAGAACCTCTGCAAGCGTCGCCCGGAACTGTCCTTCGACGCCTTCTGGAGCAAGGAGTCGAGCGCCGAGCTGTACCACTTCATCGGCAAGGACATCATCAACTTCCACACCCTGTTCTGGCCGGCCATGCTCGAAGGCGCCGGCTACCGCAAGCCGACCGCGGTCAACGTGCACGGCTACTTGACGGTGAACGGGCAGAAGATGTCCAAGTCGCGCGGCACCTTCATCAAGGCGCGCACCTACCTCGAGCACCTCAACCCGGAATACCTGCGTTACTACTACGCCTCCAAGCTCGGCCGCGGCGTCGACGACCTCGACCTGAACCTTGAGGACTTCGTGCAGAAGGTCAACTCGGACCTGGTCGGCAAAGTGGTCAACATCGCCAGCCGCTGCGCCGGCTTCATCCACAAGGGCAATGACGGCGTGATGGTCGACGCCAACCCCGAGCCGGAACTCTGGGCCGCCTTCCAGACCGCCGCGCCGAGCATCGCCGAGGCCTACGAGGCGCGTGACTTCGCCCGCGCCATGCGCGAGATCATGCACCTGGCCGACCGCGCCAACGCCTGGATCGCCGACAAGGCGCCGTGGGCGCTGAACAAGGTCGAGGGCAAGCAGGCCGAGGTGCAGGAAATCTGCGCGTTCGGCGTCAACCTGTTCCGCCAGCTGGTGATCTTCCTCAAGCCCGTGCTGCCGAACCTGGCTGCCGCCGCCGAACAGTTCCTCAACGTAGCGCCGCTGAACTGGAACGACCACGCAACGCTGCTGGCCAACCACCAGCTCAACGCCTTCACTCCGCTGATGACCCGCATCGAGCCAGCGAAGATCGAGGCCATGATCGAAGCCTCCAAGGAAGACCTCGCCGCCAGCGAGCCCGCCGCTCCCGCGGGCAACGGCGAACTGGTCAAGGCGCCACTGGCCGCCGAGATCAACTTCGACACCTTCGCCGCGGTCGACCTGCGTATCGCCCTGATCGAGAAGGCCGAGTTCGTCGAGGGTGCCGACAAGCTGCTGCGCTTGACCCTGGACATCGGCGACGCCAAGCGCAACGTCTTTTCCGGCATCAAGAGCGCCTACCCGGACCCTAGCAAGCTCGAAGGCCGCCTGACCCTGTACGTCGCCAATCTGGCGCCGCGCAAGATGAAGTTCGGCATGTCCGAGGGCATGGTGCTGGCCGCCGGCCCCGGCGGCAAAGAAATCTACCTGCTCAGCCCGGACGCCGGCGCCAAGCCGGGTCAGCGCGTCATGTAACCCGGCGTCGCGTGCCGGCCCCACCACCGGCACGCGACGCCCCGACTTCAACGGAAACACCATGAGCGAGCCTGTCGAACCCTCCCGCTGCCCGCTCTGCGGCCAGCCCAACCAGTGCGCCGAGTGCGATCCTGACGCGCAACAGCTGTGCTGGTGCATGTCGGCCACCATCGCCCAGGACGCCCTCGAACGCATCCCCGCGGCGCTCAGGAACCGTGCCTGCCTCTGCCCACGCTGCGCCCGCGGCGAAGACCTAGCCAAAGCCTGATGCGCCTGGACCGCTACCTCGCCGGACGCGCGCAACTCAGCCGCCAGGACGTCCGCCGCCAGCTCGTCGAAGGTCGCGCCCGGGTGAATGGCGAGGTGATTCGGACGCCGGACCGGGAGGTGCGTCTGTTCGACCGCATCGAACTCGACGACGCTCTGCTGCAGCCCGGCAAGGCCGCCCGCTACCTGATGCTGCACAAGCCAAGCGGCTGCGTCAGCGCCACCTGCGACCCGACGCACCGTACCGTGCTCGACCTGATCGAGGAGCCGGACAAGGCCGACCTGCACATCGCCGGCCGCCTGGACTTCAACACCACCGGGCTGATGCTGCTGACCAACGACGGCCAGTGGTCGCGCCGCCTGACCCAGCCGAGCAGCCTGCAGGGCAAGGTCTACCTGGTCGACACCGAGGACGAGATCGACCCCAGCTGCATCGAGGCCTTCGCCAGGGGCCTGTACTTCCGCTTCGAGAACCTCACCACCCAGCCGGCCCAGTTGGAACTGCTCGGCCCACGCCGCGCCCGTTTGACCCTGCACGAAGGCCGCTACCATCAGGTCAAGCGCATGTTCGGCCACTTCCGCAACCGGGTCACCGCCCTGCACCGCGAACGCATGGGACCCGTTCAATTGGACCCAACCCTTGTGCCCGGACGCTATCGCCCGCTGACCGCCGAGGAAATCGCCCAGATCTAGCCCGGCACCGTCCGCTCACCAGAAAAAACCACCAACGCCCTTCATTTCACCCAGAGCTTCTGGTAAAAAGGCATCCCTCAGCGGGCGTCGTATAATGGCATTACCTGAGCTTCCCAAGCTCATGACGAGGGTTCGATTCCCTTCGCCCGCTCCACTTCGACTTTCCAGGGCGTTCCAAGGACGTCCATGGAGTGTTGCAAGTCATTGTCACGGTTCGATTTTTTAAGAATCTTCGATCCAGTGACTTCCAGCGAAATCCACTGACAGCCGGTCAAAACCGGTACATCAGGTGGTACATCGCAATGCGGAGCTTCCCAGTTCCGCATTGTTGCTGGGGGAGCCGGGGCCCGACGGGAAACATGGCACTCAACTCGCTTTCAAGGAGTTGGGATCATGCTTTCGGACCTCACGGTTCGCCAGGCCAAGGCGACCGGCAAACCGTACACCCTGGCCGACACAGACGGCCTTTCCCTCTTTGTTTCAGCCACCGGTGCAAAGGCGTGGCACTTCCGCTTCTCGTGGGGCGGCAAGCGCGACCGCATGTCCTTTGGCACGTATCCAGCGCTCTCGCTGAAGGACGCCCGTGCGCTTCGCGATGAAGCCCGCTCGCTGCTCGCCAAGGGCGTCAATCCCCACAGCGAACGCAAGCGCAAGCGGCATGCGATCGTCCTGGCCGGCGAGCACACCTTCATGGCCGTCTACGAGCAATGGCTGGCCCATCGCCGGCTCTCGCTGGAGGAAGGACGGCAGACCAGCCTGGAACAGATCGGGCGCGTCTTCAAGAAAGACGTGTTCTCGTCGCTGCGGCACCTGACCATCTACGAGATTACCCGCGCGCACCTGCTGGACATCATCGGCAAGGTGGAAAAGCGCGGCTCGCTGTCGGTGGCCGAGAAGCTGCGGACCTGGTTCACCCAGTTGTTCACGTACGCCACGGTGGCGATTCCCAACATGGGCGAGAACCCGTCCAGGGACCTGGAAGTGGTCGCGTTGCCCTTGCCGCCGGTCGAACACAACCCGTTCCTGCGCATGCACGAACTGCCGGCCATGTTGCAGACGCTGCGCAAGTACCGCGGACGCCTGAACACGCAGTTGGGTTTGCGGCTGCTGATGCTCACCGGTGTGCGTACCGGCGAGCTTCGCTTCGCCACGCCCGATCAGTTCGACCTCGACCGGGGCCTGTGGATCATCCCGGTGGCCAGGCTCAAGCAGCGCAAGCTGCTCACCAGGAAGAAGCGCAAGCGCCTGATCGACATCCCGCCCTACATCGTGCCGCTGTCGGTGCAGGCGCAGGAGATCGTTCGCCACCTGCTCGACAACTGCAAGCCTGCCCAGGTCCATCTCATCCCAGGCGACTGGTGCCTGAAGAACCCGATCAGCGAGAACACGCTCAACGCCGCGCTCAAGCGCATGGGCTACGAGGACCAGCTCACGGGGCATGGCATCCGGGCGACGATCTCGACGGCGCTGAACGAACTCGGCTACCCGAAGAAATGGGTGGATGCCCAGCTATCGCATGCCGATCCAGACAAGATCAGCGCGACCTACAACCATGCCGAATACGTCGAGCAACGCCGCGTCATGATGCAGGACTGGGCTGATCGCCTGGACCTGTTCGAGCAGAACCAGGTCGAGGTTGCCAGCCGGCATCTGACCATCACGCTCCAGGGCCTGCCGACCATCGCCGGCCAGGCGGCCGTGCAGCCGCCGGTGGTCGACCTCACCGCGCCGCAGCTGATCGTGACCGCGCCGACGTCCAACCAACCCGAAGCGCCGGCATCGGTGCAGCGGCTGTCGGCCGTGCGCATGCCCGAGTACGCGCGGCCGCGCCTGTCGGAGGTGCAGCGCGGACGCCTGCAGGTGCTGGAGACCTTCGAGGCGCCACACAACCTCTCGGTGGCGGACTACGCCAAGCTCGCGGGCAAGTCGCGCCGCTGGATCACCTACGAGATCCAGGCCGGCAACCTGCTGTCGGTCCACATGGGGCATCGCGGGCAGCGCGTGCCGGACTGGCAACTCGATCCGCTCAAGCGCAGGCTGATCCAGTCCGTCCTGAAGCAACTGCCACGGGGTATCGACACCTGGGACATTTACCACGCTCTTCTGCGCTCGTACGAGGCTCTCGGGACACGGCCGGCCATCGAAGCCGTCAATCCAACGAACCTGCACCTTGCCGCGCGGTTGGTGGCCGCACAGTGCATGCAGGCGAGCGAGCCAGTCGTGACGACCGAGTTCCCTGAGCAGGTCCGGCAAAGCGTGCAGCGGCTGGTGCGCGAAGCCGTCGCTGCCGACGCCGCCGAATCGACGCCCGGAGACTGATCAAGCCAGGGTCGCGCCGAAGTTCGGTCAGGCGCTTGCCTGGAGCGCTTGGAAGAACGGCTCCAGGCGGGTGCTGTCCGTATTTCGACGGCTCAGGAAGTACGTGGTGAGCGTCAGCGCTCCCTCTTGCAAGGGACGCTGGACAACGCCAAGGGAACGATGACCCTCGATGCGGGCGGCGGGTGCCAGGCAGACGCCGTAGCCGGCGGCCACCAAGGTCATCATCAACCCGAACGATGTGGCCGTCGTGACGTCCGAGGGAAAGGCGCCGGCCGCCGTCAGCAGCGTGTCGATCTGCCCGCAGTAGCCCACACAGTCGCGGGCATCCAGGGCGATCCAAGGGTGGTCGGCGGCCTGCTCCAGGGACACTGACGCAAAGGCCAGCAAAGGGTGATGGGCCGACACGGCCAACGCCAGCGCGTCGCGCCAGACGGGTCGGACTTCGATGCCTTCAGGTGCTGCGGGCGATTGGCAGAGGCCTGCCTCGAAAGCCCCCGCGAGCAGTCCTCGATGCTGATCCTCCAGGCGCTGTTCGTGAAGACGAATCGGGTGGTCCGGATGGCGCCGACGATGTTCCGCCATCGGCACCGACAACCGGGGATAGGCCAGGCAGTCCGACAGGGCAATGTTCAAGGGCTCGGAAGCGATCATCGTGTCACCTGCACAACGTCGACACTGGAAAAAAACCGGGCGCGACCAGTCAATGAGATAAGTTTAACGTGGTTTAAATCCGCTTGGCGCGTGACGCTTCTGTTGATGCAGAAGCGATCGGTGCAACGCGGCAGACCCGCAGGGACAAGAACCTATGAAAGCGAGCCAGCGCGCGCTTTCGGCGTTGCCGTGCGCGAGGCACGGACCGCGCAGGGGCTTGCCCAGGAGGTACTCGCGGAACAGGCGGGCATCGCCCGGTCGCACATGGGCAAGATCGAGCGCGGCGAGCACATGCCCACGCTGGTGTTGATCCTGCGGATCGCGAAGGGGCTGGGTTGCTCGGCCGCGGCACTGATGGCCGCGACCGAATCGCGACTGTCCGGGGGACAGAACACCACCGAATAGCCAGGCAACGAAGGCTTGGCCGGTCAGTCATCTGGTCGCAGGCATGCGGCACGCGTTGTGCCGGGGCGGCTAGTATTCTGTCCGCTGATACGTGAGCAGACTCTCAGCCTGCCTGTTCCTACCGTATTATTTCTGCCCACATACCAAGCGCATGGGTGCATGGGTAATGCCAGTTATCTGCGAGACAGCACACTAGGAAAGATTTTCATGGGATATTCAATAGATCAATTTTGGCGCCCGCGATTCGCATCTGTTCGAGCGCAGACCCCATCCGCAGAACTGCCTGGCTGGCATGCCACGCCGGGCCATTCGCCCGCTTTTGTCGAAGCTGCTCTTTCGCTGCGCCCAGACTTCAGCGACCTTTCGCAAAGCGTTTGGCTCATTGCCGCCCCGGGGGCTGTCGGCAAGTCGACGCTCGCTAGAGAAATCTGTGCAGCGACGAATGCCGTCTATTTGGATCTGGCAGCAGCAACGACGGTTGCCGGAAATTACTTGGTTGGTGGCCTCGTCAAGGCAGGGCTGTGGAGTGCATGGCAGGCCGGTCAATCAACGCTTCTGGTTGATGCTTTAGATGAGGCGAGACTACGCGTAACTCAAAGCTCCTTCGAAGACTTTCTCGCAGACGTTGCCAACGTCGCAGGAATGCGAAGCATCCCCATTGTGCTGCTCGGACGGGTCGGTATCGTCGAAGAGGCGTGGGCAATCCTCAACGATAAGTCGGGCCTCAATCCGCCGATTTTCGATATCGAACTATTCCAGCCCGAGCGTGCAAAGATATTTGTTCAGGCGGCAATAAAGCGGCTCGCTGTGGCCGTGGATTCGACGTCAGGCAAGCGGATCTACCAGCATCTGGAAGGGTCACTTTCCGCCCACTCTTTGGTGTATGAAAAGGCGGCGACGTCTTTAGTCGAGCACCTGACTGCCGAAACAAGCGCAGATGGGCGGCAGTTCGCGGGGTACGCGCCAGTCCTTGAAGCAGTAGCAACGGTGATCGCGTCAGAGTCCAATCCGGGAAAAATTGGTGATGCTATCGAGTCTATCTTCAAGGGGCAGGTTCTCAGTCGAGTTACATCCGAAGTTATGATTCGTGAATCAGGCAAGCTCACCAATCAGCTTGCAGCACTGGTGCCAGGTGTCAGATCTACCGGCTTATACGAGGCTCAGGAACAACTCGCCAGGCTTGCATCCCTAGTTCTTGGTGCTGGCAGCCCGGAGCTGCCGGGGGGACTTCCCCAGCAGGCGGTTGCAGCATATGAAGACGCGGTGCAGAGCTTGTTACCGCAACATCCATTTCTCGACAGCAATACGCAAAAGCCGGCAGGAGCAGTGTTTGGTGCATGCATTTTGGCAGCAGCGCTGACAAGCGACGATGCAGAGCTTGCTCGCGCTGCGCAACGGTTCGCAAGCGGGGGGCAGAACACTCCTAATCCATTCTTGCTGACTTTCTACAAGCAAGCCCTTGCTGGGCGGAACGTGATTCCAGCGGAGCACGTTGGTTTGCTCTACGCATCGCTAGAAGCGGCAACGGGGGTAGGCGACACTGTGCGCCTCATTGCGGAAGGGGACGGCTCGCTTGAAGTTGAGATGTCGCTGCAGCGGCAGGACGGCAAGGAAGATATCTACGAGTTTTCGACCGTCGCCGGAAGCGAACTTCGATTCGGTCGCCGGGTCGGAGGTATCACCATCGACGCAGAGGAAGTCGACGTTGAGCTTGGAGATGGTGGCCAGTTGGAAATCGTAGCCCCCGTGGCTGTGAAGGCCCGCAATCTGGTGTTCAACTGTGGAGAGCTAGTGATCAAGCCGGATCACTCAGGCGAAAACGATCAAGTTGTCTATCTCGAAGCTGCTCAGACGGTGACGGATTCTGGCCTCCGGCCTCCAATAGTCAGATCCGGCGTGAAACTACAAGTTGCTTGGCCAGAATCAAAGGTCTACCCGTGGAATCCGTTTGCATCCACGGGTGAGGAAGACCCTGATCCTCGGATAGCTGATGCTCAGCGCGCGCTTCGCCGGCTGTGTATCTCATTTCGATCCCATAGCAAAGGCCGGCTAGCTCGTTACCAGGGCAAGGTCGAGCACTACCGCATGACCAAAGGAGCGCTGGGTGTTGCGTTGCGTCAACGCCTGTTGATGGACAAAGTTCTGTCTCTGGAGGGGACGATGTACTTCTTGGAGCCTAACGTTCTGGGCGACCGGGTTGGTGTCAGCTTTCAGGATTTGAAGCTCAAGCATTATTCACCGCAATCACGAGCTTACCTGCAGAGTGTTCTAGACGGGCTCGGGCAGTAGCCATCGCCTGCCACGGCCGGTTAGAAACTCCCGACTTGGAAATAGCCTTTAACACCAATACTGTTCAGATACGCAACACCGGCGTAGGCTGATGCCGCTGGTGAAGCAGTTCGCCGCGATGGCGCACATGGAAGTTGCTCATCTTGCGTTTGAC
>LNAP01002755.1_pt1 | contig 17278 bp, 19 predicted proteins | sample 602601 | NCBI WGS metagenome assembly LNAP01 (sample SAMN02440304, study PRJNA202911) | soil metagenome | biome: Subtropical and temperate rainforests or woodlands; isolation source: soil samples (1 kg each in a 20% v/v slurry with milli Q water) were... ... | reverse complement strand
CGACTTCTTCAATCGCGATCCCGTCGTCCACACTTGGACCTACAAACTTGACAAGGCCGCTTGATATGATTCGAATTTCAAAATCGCTGATCTAGTCTCGATCGCCAGATTTGAATGGTGGGCACGCTTCGCTTTGCCCACCCTACGGGCTCCGGCACGGCGGTAGCCTCAATTCAACAAGAACCCGCCATCCACCGTCACCACGCTGCCGGTCATGTAGCGCGAGGCATTCGAGGCCAGCAGCAGGATGGCGCCGTCGAGATCGGACTCGGCGCCGACGCGCCGCTGCGGAATCCGTTTTATCAGTTTCTCGCCGCCAGGCGTCGACCAGAAATCGTGGTTCATCTCGGTGTCGATGTAGCCTGGCGCCAGTGCGTTGACGCGGATGCGTTGGCCTGCGAGTTCCAGCGCCATCGCCTTGGTGGCCTGGATGATGCCGGCCTTGGAGACCGTGTAGGGCGAGAGAAATTTCAGCACGCCCAGGCCGAGCACCGAGGCGATATTGACGATATTGCCCTCCTGCTTGCGCGCGATCATCCGCCGCGCCAATTCGGTGGCCGTGAAATAGGCGCCCTTGAGGTTGGCATTGATGACGGCATCCCAGTCCGCCTCGGTCTGATCGGTCGCGAGCTTTTCGATGGCGATGCCGGCATTGTTGATGAGCACGCTGACCGGACCAAGCGCTGCCTCCGCACGGTCGATCGCCGTTCCGATCGAGCCGATGTCGGTTACGTCCATCTGCACCGCGGCGGCAAGGCCGCCTTTCGCGCGAATCTCGTCTTCGAGGCTTTTCAGCTTGGCGGCCTGGCGCGCCGCCAGCACGACCGCGGCGCCATGCGCCGACAGCACCCGCGCGAACTGCCGGCCCAGCCCCTGCGAGGCGCCGGTGACGAGAATGATTTCTTTACTGACGTCGAATAAGTCGGACATGACCAGTCCCCGGGATGATGTGCTTCATTGATACAGACGATTTTAGGGATCGCAAACCTGATTCATTGACCAAGTGCCGGCCCGAAACCAGGCAGAGAATGATCGATCAGCCATGAACAGTTTCGACGCCGTCGTCTATCTCGGATTGGCGATTGCTGTCGTCACCGGTTTCAATACCGGTTTATTGCGCAGCGCGCTCACGATCCTGGCCTATCTGATCGCGATGCCGATCGCGGTGTGGATCATGTCGTTTGTTGCGCCCGGGATCGACGGCAAACTCAATTCGCCTTTGACGCAGAATTCGCTGCTGTTCTTCGGAGTGTTCCTGGTCGCCGGCATGGTACTCGGAAAGTTGATGCGCATGGCGCTGGATGACACCATCGGAGCGGAGGCGGGCGTCGGGGATCGTCTCGCCGGCGCGGCCCTTGGCGCAGTGCGGGTTGGCCTGGTCGCGATCACGATGGTGCTGATTTTCGATCAGCTGGTGCCGCCGGATCGCCAGCCGGCATTCCTGACCGGTTCCCATCTGCGGCCGCTGCTGTCGACCGCCGGGCAAATGGGATTCAAAACCCTGCCGCCGGATGTCGTTGCGTATATCGACCGCCTGAAGAAAGAGCGGCGGATATAACGCGCGTGGCCCGGATATGCATTTTGGGTAGCCAGGAGCTACTTATCAGACGCGCCGGGGTTGGCTACAGTGGCGGATCAGACCTTAAGAGCACCTGATATAACGGGAGTGAAACAGTGGATCTTGGAATCAAAGGCCGCCGCGCCATCGTATGCGCATCCAGCAAGGGCCTAGGCCGTGCCTGCGCCGTCGCATTGGCCGCCGAAGGCGTGCATGTCACGCTGACCGCGCGCGGCGACGAGGCGCTGGCGAAGACCGCAGCCGAGATACGCAAGGCGAGCCCCGGCGTCACGGTGACGGAGGTGGTTGGCGATATCACCACGCCGGCCGGCCGCGAGGCCGTGCTGAAAGCCTGTCCCGAGCCGGATATCCTGGTCAACAATGCCGGCGGCCCGCCGCCCGGCGATTTCCGCAACTGGACCCGCGACGACTGGATCAAGGCGCTGGACGCCAACATGCTGACGCCGATCGAACTGATCAAGGCCACGGTGGACGGCATGATGGCGCGAAAATTCGGCCGCATCGTCAACATCACCTCCGCCGCGGTCAAGGCGCCGATCGAGGTGCTGGGATTGTCCAACGGCGCGCGCACCGGCCTCACCGGCTTCGTCGCAGGTATCGCGCGCAAAACCGTGATCAACAACGTCACCATCAACGCCCTGCTGCCGGGCCCCTTCGACACCGACCGCCTGCGCGGCCCGGTCGCGAAGATGGACGCGGACAAGCGCGGCATCACCGTGGACCAGTTGCTGGCGGAAAGAGCAAAGCTCAATCCGGCCGGGCGTTTCGGCGACCCCGAGGAGTTCGGGCAGGCCTGCGCGTTTCTTTGCGGGGCCAAGGCCGGGTTCATTACCGGACAGAACATCCTGCTCGATGGCGGCGCATTCCCGGGCACGCTCTGACGAAGGTACCCGGAATGAAGGCGGTTTGGTACGAACGAGCGGGCGCTGCGCTTGACGTGCTGACCTTCCGCGACGTGCCGACGCCGGCGGTCGGCCCGGGCGAAGTTCGCGTCCGGCTGAAAGCCTCCGGCGTCAATCCGGCCGATGTCGGCCGCCGCGGCGGCAGTTATCGGGCGATGGAATTTCCGCGGGTGATCCCCAACAGCGACGGCGCCGGGATCGTCGACCAAATCGGCGATGGCGTGACGCGGCTCAGTGTCGGCCAGCGGGTGTGGCTGTTCAATGGCCAGCGCAACGGCCGCGCATTTGGCACCGCGGCGGAATATATCGCGCTTGCCGAGCATCTGGTGACGCCGCTGCCCGACGATATGTCGTTCGCCGCCGGTGCGACGCTCGGCATTCCCGGCATGACCGCGTGGTGTTGCCTGTTCGGCGATGGGCCGATCGCCGGCCGGACGGTTCTGGTCACCGGCGGCGCGGGTGCGGTCGGGCACTATGCCGTACAATTGGCAAAATGGGGCGGCGCGCGCGTGATCGCCACCGTCAGTTCGGCTTTCAAGGCAGAACAGGCGCGCCTTGCCGGCGCCGACCTCGTGATCAACTACAAGACCGAGGATGTCGCGGCAAAGGCGCTTGCCTTCACCGGGCAGCGCGGGGTCGATCGCGTCGTCGATGTCGATTTCGGCGGCAATATCGCGACCACGCTGAAACTGATGGCTGTGAATTCGACCATCGCCATCTACGCCACCAACGGCAATCGCAATCCGGTGATTCCCATGCGCGAACTGATGGAAAAATGCGTCGCGCTGCGCGCGCTGGTGCTGTTCGCGCTGCCGGCGCCTTTGCTCGCGGCCGCGCAGGCGGATATCTCGAAATGGCTTGCCGCGGGAAAACGCATCCACAATATCGCCGCGCAGTTCCCGCTATCGGAAACGGCGCAGGCGCATCTTGCGGTGGAAAAAGGCGACAAGCTCGGCACCGTCATCGTCGACTGCGCGCGCTGAAGCCGATCAGAACTAGGCGTGGTCGATCGGCATGCTCGGTATCACCTCTCCCATTGGGAGAGGTCGGATCGCCCAGCGATCCGGGTGAGGGGTTAAGGTCCATCGATAGACCGTACCCCCTCGCCCCAACCCTCTCCCCATGGGAGAGGGAGCACACCGAACTCGCCGAGATATTTCTAGTCCGATCATCAGACCGGCGTGGTCCGTTCGTCGGTCCAGGATAAGCCGAACGCGTCGAGGCCTTCGGCCAGCAGATCGCCCAGCATCGGCTCGCCGAGCAGATACTCCGCGGCATGCCCGTTGCGGCCCTCCGCCGCTTCGCGGCGCAATTCATCCCACTCCTCGATGGTGCCGTCGCCACGGCCGAGCCGCATCAGCGCGATCAAATCGATCTGTTCGTCCTCGGTCAGCGCATTGATGAAGCCGGTGATCTCGCGCACCACGGGATCGCTGCCATTGTCCTCCAGCACATCGATCATGTCGTCATCGGCGCCGTTCGATCCGGAGTCCGGATCGGAAGCCACATCCTTGACATCGAATTCCCGGGCCTTCTCGATCAAAAATGCCACTTTTTCAGGCGAAATCGCTAGTTCCGGCATCGCGCGCTCCTTGGCTAGAAGTGCCCCGATAACGCCGGATGCCGCGAGATGATCCATTGCACCAGACAGCGGAAACCCGCATCTTCGGCTCAAGAAACCGAGATATAACGAAGGATTGAGGAACGCGCCGGATGCATTGGAAGGTAGGCAGGGTCAAAATCACGAAAATCGTCGAACTGGAGACCACAGGCAGCACCCGCTTTATCCTGCCGCTCGCCGGCAACGAAGAAATCCGGAAATTGCCATGGCTCATTCCCCATTTCGCCAATGAGGAAGGCCGGCTGAAAATGTCGATCCATTCCTTGGTGGTGGAGACGCCCTCGCGGCGGATCGTGGTCGATACCGGGCTTGGCAACGACAAGGAAGGCCGCAAGGTGCCTGTTTGGAACAACCGCAAAGAACCCTTCCTTGAAACCATGACGGCAGCCGGCTTTCCGCCCGACAGCATCGACACCGTGCTCTGCACCCATCTGCATGTCGATCACGTCGGCTGGAACACCCGACTTGCCGGCGGCAAATGGGTGCCTACTTTTGCGAAAGCGCGCTACGTGTTCGGCAGGACCGAATATGAGCACTGGCGCCATTACAGCGACGAAGACGACAAGATCGCGGTCTTCAATGACTCGGTGAAGCCGATCGCGGACGCCGGCAAGGCCGATCTCGTCGCCAGCGATGCCAGGCTCACAGATGAAATCACGCTGATCCCGACGCCCGGCCACAGCCCCGGCCATATGAGCATCCATATCCAATCGGATGGTCAGGAGGCTCTGCTTATGGGTGACGTCGCCCATCATCCCTGCCAGATGGCGCATCTCGACTGGTCGTCGACCGCCGATTCCGATCCCGCGCAATCGGCCGCGACGCGCCGCGCGTTATTTTCGCGCTTCGCCGATACGCCGACGCTGGCGATCGGCGGGCACTTCAATGCCGGCCATATCAAGCGCGATGGCGATGCCTTTAAATTTGTGGCCCTGGCGTGATCCTCATGGCGAGGAGACCTGCAATGCGGCGATCCCGCACAGTCAACAGTTGAATTTCGCCGCGCCCTGTTCCATGAAGCATTTCGAGCAGGAAAAGCCACCAAGAAAGCCCGCAAGAACCCCCAAGGGAGTGATGAAAAATGAAGCTTGTTCGTTACGGCGCGATTGGCCAGGAAAAGCCCGGCCTGATCGATAAATCGGGCCAACTGCGCGACCTCTCGGCGCATGTCAAAGACCTCAATGGTGAGGCCTATGCGCCGGCCTCGCTGGCCAAGCTCGCCGGCCTCGATGCCTCCAAGCTTCCCGCCGTCGACGGCAAGCCGCGGTTCGGCGCGCCGGTGACCGGCATCTCGAAATTCGTCGCCATCGGGTTGAACTATGTCGACCACGCCAAGGAAACGGGATCGCCGATCCCGACCGAGCCGATCTTCTTCCTGAAGGCCAACACGGCGCTCAGCGGCCCGAACGACGCGATCGAGAAGCCGCGCGGCTCCACGAAACTCGACTGGGAAGTCGAGATCGCCGCCATCATCGGCACCCGCGCCAAATATGTTTCCGAGGCCGACGCGCTCAACCATGTCGCCGGCTATTGCGTCTGCAACGACGTATCCGAGCGCAACTTCCAGATCGAGCGTCTGGGCCAATGGACCAAGGGCAAGTCGCACGATACCTTCGGCCCCGTCGGTCCGTGGCTCGTGACCAAGGACGAGGTCCCCGACGTGCAGAAGCTGTCGATGTGGCTCGACGTCAACGGCAAGCGGCGCCAGACCGGATCGACCTCGACCATGATCTTCAGCATGGCGAAGTGCATCTCCTATGTCTCGCAGTTCCTCACGCTGCTGCCCGGCGACATCGTTACCACGGGGACGCCGCCCGGCGTCGGCACCGGCATGAAGCCGCCGACCTTCCTCAACGTCGGCGACGTGGTCACGCTCGGCATCGAAGGCCTCGGCGAACAGCGACAGGAAGTCATCGAGGCGTGATGCTGCCGTCATCCTGAGGAGCGCGCTCAGGCGCGCGTCTCAGGATGAGCAACAACAAGTCATCGTCATTGCGAGGAGCGCAGCGACGAAGCAATCCATTCTTTCTTTTCGCGGTGGGATGGATTGCTTCGCTGCGCTCGCAATGACGTATTCTCGGTCAGAATCTTTTTCAGGGGCATCCAATGAAACTCACCTTTTCCCCGGCCTCGCCGTTCGCACGCAAGGTACGCATTGCCGCGATCGAGCTCGGGCTGATCGATAAAATCGAATTCGTTCCGGCCACCGTCGTGCCGGGCACGCCCAACGACGAATATTCGAACATGTATCCCCTGAAGAAGCTGCCGGCGCTGATCCTGGACAATGGCGACATCATCGTCGATTCCTACGTCATCGTTGAATATCTCGACGAGCTCGCCGGCGGCGGCAAGCTGGTTCCGGCATCCGGCGCCCTCAGGTGGAAAGTGAAGAGCGACCATTCGCTGATTCAGGGCATGCTCGATTCCATGCTGCTGTGCCGCTACGAAAAAATGGTGCGGCCGCAGGGACTGCAATGGCAGGCGTGGTCCGACGATCACTGGAACCGCGCGTGGAAAGGCATGGCGTATTTCGAGAAGCAGGCGGACATGCTGGTGCGGCCGCAGCTTGATATCGCGCAGATCGGGCTTGTCTGCGTGCTCGGCTATGCCGACTTTCGTTTCTCCGATTGCGGCTGGCGCAAGGCTTACCCAAAACTCGATGCCTTTCACCAGAAGATGCTGGAACGGCCGTCCGTCAAGATTTCGGTGCCACCGCCGGCTTAACCTCAGGAGTTGCCATGAGCCTGAAACTCACCGCCGGCGATCTCATCATCCATCGCATCATCGAGCAGGAAACCACGTTTCTTCCTGCGCTGGAGATGCTGCCCGGTCTGACGCCGGACCTGCTGGCGGAGAACAGGCCGTGGATGCAGAAGGCCGGCGCGCTCGACGCCGACGACGTGCTGATCCTGTGTTTCCAGTCCTACATCGTGAAGACGCCGCACCATACCGTTCTGATCGACAGTTGCATCGGCAACGACAAGCCGCGGCCGCAGCGCCCGAAATGGAACATGAAGACCGACAGCATCTATATGCGCGGGCTTGCCGCTGCGGGTTTGTCGGTCGACGACATCGATTTCGTGATGTGCACGCATCTGCATGTCGATCACGTCGGCTGGAACACGCGGATGCAAGACGGCCGCTGGGTGCCGACCTTTCCGAACGCGCGCTATGTGTTCGGCAAGAGCGAGTTCGACTACTGGACCGAGCAGAACGGCAAGGCGCCCGTGCCGGCATTCGTGGACAGCGTGCTGCCGGTGGTCGAAGCCAAACGGGCCGACATCGTGCGCAACGATTTCGAGATCGGCGACCACGTCCGGATCCTGCCGACACCGGGCCATACGCCGGGACATGTCGCGTTCACCTTCGGCCGCGGCAGGGACGACGCGGTGTTCAGCGGCGATTTGATGCATTCGCCATTGCAGGCGCGCTATCCCGAATTGTCGGCGAAATTCGACGTCGACCAGATGCAGGCCGCCACCACACGGCGCAGTTTCCTGGAACGCTATTGCGACACCGATACGTTGTGTTGCACCGCGCATTTTCCCTCGCCCTCGGCAGGAAAAATCCGCCGGCAGGGCGACGGATTTGTGTGCGAGGCGGTGAGCTAAGCTTTGGTTCGAAGCTGCAATGCGCGTGCGGTATCTGCGGTGCCACCTCTCCCATCGGGAGAGGTCGCGAGCATCTTGCGAGCGGGTGAGGGGTTCAGGTCTATCGATGGACCGTAACCCCTCACCCGGCGCTGCGCGCCGACCTCTCCCAACGGGAGAGGTGAAACCTCAGTCGAACAAGTTCGGCGTATGGTTCACCACCGCGCCCTCGATCGCCAGCATCTTCAGCTTGGTGACGACGCCGCCATTGGCGGAGAAGCCGCCGGGTTTGCCGCCGGCCGCCAGCACGCGATGGCATGGCACCACGATCGGACAGGGATTGCGCCCAAGCGCCTGGCCGACGTCGCGCGACAGCTCGACCCCGCCGAGCCGCTTGGCGATATCGCCATAGGTCATCGTCTTGCCCGGCGGAATGCTGCGTGCGATGTCGTAGACACCGCGGTTGAACTCGGGAACGCCGTCGAGATCGAGCACGACGTCCGCAAGATCATTCGGCTTGCCCGCGAGCAGTTCGATTATCCCGTCGATCGCGCTCTGCACTTCCGCCGGCGGCGGACCCTCCACGAGGTCGCCATAGCGCTGGCGGATGCGGGCGCGAGTCTTGTCCTCGCTGGACATCGGCAGTTGGACGGCGTTGATGCCGCGCGCGCCCCAGACGATGCCGCAGCGGCCGATCGAAGTGTCGAAGATTGCAAAATGATGGTCGGTCATGACTGGCTCCGGATTCTGTTGCTCCCTGCTGTGAGCTTGATGCCTGCCAGCAATATGGGCTTGGAGATTGTTGCTATCCACCCGAATCCTGCGGGAACGTCGTTGTGTTCCACGGAAAAGACGCAAGGCCGGGCCGGGATTGTCGTCACCGGGCTTACCCGGTGATCCCATCTTCTTTGAAAAATGCTTCTCGCCGGGATAGATGGATACGCGGGTCAAGCCCGCGTATGACGTCTGAGCATCAAACGCCCCATTTTCAACGAGCCCCCCATGCAAACCCTCCACGTCAACGGATACGACATGGCTTATCTCGACCTCGGCCGGGGGCCGCCGCTGGTCTGCGTGCACGGTTCGCTGTGCGATTTCCGGATATGGTCGGCGGTGCTCGGACCCCTGACGCGAAAACATCGTGTGATCGCGGTGTCCTTGCGGCACTTCTTTCCCGAACACTGGGACGGCCTCGGCGACACCTATTCGATCGCGCAACACACCGCCGACATGATCGCCTTTATCGAAAGGCTGGACGCCGGGCCGGTCGACCTGATGGGGCATTCCCGCGGCGGGCATGTCTCGTTTCGCGCCGCGCAGCGGCGACCCGACCTGCTGCGCAAGCTGATCCTGGCCGAACCCGGCGGCGAGCTCGACGCCACACTCGATCCGGCCTTCAGGCCCGGGCCGTCACCGCTCGCAGCACGGATTGCGGCGTCGGCCGACATCATCGCGAAAGGCGATATCGACGGAGGGCTGGCGATTTTCATGGACGCGCTGGAAGGCCCCGGCGCGTGGAAGCGCCTGCCGGCGACGCCGAAGCAATTGCTGCGCGACAACGCAACGACGCTGATCGGCCAGACCCGCGACAAGCGTCCGCCCTTCTCCAGGGCCGATGCCGAAGCGATCAGAACGCCAACGCTGTTCATCGGCGGCGCCAACACCAAAGGCGCGCTGCCGCAGGTACTGCACACGCTGGCAGCGCATGTGAAGGGCTCGCACACCGCAATCATTCCCGGCGCCACGCATCCGATGTTCGAACAGGCGCCGCAAAGATATTGCGAGATCGTGCTGGAGTTTCTGGCGGAGTAGCATTTCACCCTCTCCCCTGTGGGAGCGCGATAGAGCGAAGCGAGGCAGTGCCGGATAAACGGATTGGCTTGCTAAGCCGCTTCCTCGACGCCAACGACAAGGCGTTTTCCAAGCGCTCGCAATGCTTCAACCATCGCAGGCAGTTTAGTCGGGTGCTTTGGGTCAAGGATGCGGCGTACTTCCTTTTCGTCTTTCCCCATGCGCCGCCCGAGTTCGCTCTTTCCAATCCCGGCGGCTGCAAAAGCTTCGAGCACTGCCAGCTTTGCGGCGACGTCAGGGGCCACCGCAACCAATGTCAAGCCCTTGCCCTTGGCGCGCGCCTTGGGCAGCGGCAACCCGCGCTCCGGGTAGGTCAACAATGCAAGTCCAAGCGCCTCTTCCGCCTGCACGCGCGCATCCGCTACATCGTCACCCTGTGTGATCGCTTCAGGTACATCGGGAAAACTTACGACGATTCCGCGCTTGTCGCCTCGTTCGAATTCGGCGGCATAGGTGAAGGTTTGCATGATCTTTCTCCTAACACGTGGCCACAATCGGCCGGATTTAGTCAGCTAGTCCCAGATGCTTCCTGATCTTTCGTGCCGTCTTGGGATCAATTTCCCGGCTTGGCAGCGTGGTCAGCTTGTCGCCGACATACACCATGGCGTGACCGCCCTTGCCCTTGCGGTAATCGACTCGAAAGCTAAGACCGAGCGCGCGAGCCTCACTCCTGATTTCCGCGATAAAGCGGTCTCTCTTGTCCATGCCGCACCCGGTTTCGGGGCCAATTATCGGACATTTTTGTCCGAATGTCAATTGTTCGGACAGAAAAGTCCGGCTCAAACTGGAGGTGCCGGCGTGAACCGGGCAGTCATCGCTTCGCCGCTGAAAACACGATCGCCTGAAGCGGCATGCGGCCGGGATCGGAGCCGAACTCGCGGCGAAATTCCTGCACCAGCGCGTCGATGATTTGCGCCGGCTCGACGCCGCCGCGCGCCCGGATCTGATCGATGAACGGGTTACCAAGGACCGCCGCGCGCGCGAAAGTCGCGGCATCCGGAATCGCCGTTTCCTGCCGGATCACCGCGACGTTGATGTCGCCAAAACCCGCCGCGATCAGGTACTCCTTGATCGGATCGATCTGGTGGCAGGAGAACGGCACGCGATAGAACTGAGGCGGATCGGTTGGGAAAAAGCGTTCCGCGATTTCGTGGGTGATCCGGCCGAACGGGTTGTAGCGATGCGAGTCCCAGACGCTGAACAGATAATGGCCGCCGGGGGCAAGGATCCGATAGACCTCGGAACAGGATTTTGGTTTGTCCGGATAAAACATCAATCCGAACTGGCAGACGACCGCGTCGAAGCTTCCATCCGCGAACGGAAGGGCCATCGCATCGGCGGGCTGAAATTCGACCTGCTCGCCCGCACGAAATTTTGTGCGCGCGATGTCGAGCATCGGCGGATTGAGATCGGTCGCGATCAAATGCGTGCCGGCAGGTAGTGCGTCGCGCAGCTCCCGCGTGACAATGCCGGTGCCGGCTGCCGTCTCCAGCACCCGCGCCGGCTGGCAGGCGGCGACGCGTCGGGCGAGGTCGGCGGCATATTCGGCGAAGATGACAGGCCCGAGGCCTTGATCATAATAATGCGGGATACTGCCAATGAAGCCGGCTGCGTCGTTGCTCATGACCAACCTCCAATCGCACGGCCCCCGACGGGAGCATAGCGGGAGGCGCTGGCCCGCTATAGCGCCGAGATCATCCATCGGAAGGCCTTGACCCCGCCAAGGCCCGGAGCTAGCCTTCGAATTCGGAATTCCGTATTCCAGCTGGTATCCAGCATGATCCCGTTAGACCCGCTCCCCAATCTGATCGACCAGGTTTATGCGCGGATCCTCGACGCCATCACCGACCGTTCGCTGCCGCCGGGTCACCGCATCCGGCAGAACGAGCTTGCGGAAAAGCTCGGCGTGTCGCGCCAGCCGGTTTCCCACGCCCTTCATCTGCTGCACCGGCAGGGGCTGGTCGCCGAAAGCGGGCGCAAGGGCTTTGAAGTCACGCAGCTCGATCCGATACGCATCCGCCAGCTCTACGAGGTGCGCGGCGCCATCGATGCGCTGGCGGCGCGGCTCGCGGCCCAGCGCATCAAGACCGACGCCGCAGGACGCGCGCATCTGGAAACTGCGCTGCAGGCCGGACGCGCGACCGACGAGAAGACATCGCTGTCGCGGCTGATCGCGCTCGACGTGGATTTCCACAGCGCTATCTACCGGCTCGCCGGCAATCCCGCGATCGAGGAAATGATCGCGCCGCAATGGCCGCACATGCGGCGCTCGATGGCAACCGTGCTGGCCGAACTGGACTATCGCCAGAGCGCCTGGCACGAACACGAAACCATCGCCGCGCATATTTTTTCCGGCAACGCCAAGGCCGCCGAAGGTTCGGCACTGGCGCATGCGCTGAGCGCGGGACGAATGACGGAAGAGAGGCTGAGAGCGACGGATGAGGCGGCGTAGCAAGACCTCATCCTGAGGAGCGGCCACTAGTCGGCGTCTCGAAGAATGAACTGACGAGGCCTCATGGTTCGAGACGCGCGAAGACGCGCTCCCCACCATGAGGAGACAAAAATAAACCAAAGGAGGAACCACCATGAAACTGACCCAGCAACAGATCGACGATTTCAACCGCGAAGGCTGGCTGTTCCTGCCCGAGCTGTTCAGCCAGGAGGAAGTGGACCTCCTGGCGCGCGAGGCCGTGAATATCTACGACGCCAATCGCCCCGAGGTATGGCGTGAGAAGAGCGGCGCGCCACGCACCGCCTTTGCCGCCCATCTCTACAATGAGGCGTTCGGGCTGCTCGGCGCGCATCCGCGGATGATCGATCCGGTCGAGCAGATCTTCGGCGAGAAGGTCTACATGCACCAGTACAAGATCAACGCCAAATCGGCGTTCACCGGCGACGTCTGGCAGTGGCACCAGGACTACGGCACCTGGAAGCGCGACGACGGCATGCCGCTGCCGCGCGCGATGAACATCGCGATCTTCCTCGACGAGGTGATGCCGATCAATGGCCCGCTGATGCTGGTGCCGAAAAGCCAGCACGCCGGCGACCTCAAGGCCTCGCACGACCTCCAGACCACCTCCTATCCGCTATGGACGCTGGACGAGGACACCGTGACGCGGCTGGTGAAGGAAGGCGGCATTGTCGCGCCGACCGGCAAGGCCGGCGGCATGCTGATGTTCCATGGCAATCTAGTGCACGGCTCGGCCGGCAATATCACGCCCTATCCGCGCAAGATCGTCTATCTGACGCTCAACGCGGTCTCGAACTACATCCGCACCCCGACCCGGCCGGACTACATCGCGCATCGCGACTTCACGCCGATCCAGACCGTGGACGACGACGCATTGCTGCGCTTGGCGCGGGCGCATCGCCAGGCGGCGGAGTAAATGTAGTTATCCAGCCCCTGCTCTGCAGCGCAGCGCGAAGCAGAACCGGGCCTACGCTTGAACCGCACCCGATCGTCCCATGGTCCCGCTCTGCGGAGCCGCGCAAGATGCGCGGCTTCGCGTCCGGGACGCGCCTCAATTCATTCGGATCATTTCCCATGAACCTCTCTCATCTGCTCAACGCCCGCCGCGCTGCTGGAAAGCCTGTCCGCGTCGCGCTGATCGGCGCCGGAAAATTCGGCTCGATGTTCCTGTCGCAGGTGCCGCATACACCGGGGCTCGAGGTGCCGCTGATCATCGATATCGACCGCGATCGCGCCCGTGAAGCCTGTCGCGCGGTCGGCTGGGATGCGGCGCGGATCGCAGCCACCACCTTCACCGATGACGGCGTGCGCGCGATTGCGGGCGGCGCGATGGACGTCGTGGTGGAGGCCACCGGCAACCCCGCCGTCGGCATCAGGCATGCCCGCGCGGCGATTGCGGCCGGCAAGCATGTCGTCATGGTCAATGTCGAGGCCGACGTGCTGGCGGGGCCACTGTTGGCCGAGGAAGCGCGCAAGGCGGGCGTGGTCTATTCGCTGGCCTATGGCGACCAGCCGGCGTTGACCGCGGAGATGGTGGACTGGGCCCGCGCCACCGGCTTTCGCGTGGTCGCCGCCGGCAAGGGAACAAAATACCTGCCGGCCTATCACGACGTGACGCCGGAAGGCGTCTGGAGTCATTACGGGCTGACCGCCGGCGAGGCGCAGTCCGCGGGCATGAACCCGCAGATGTTCAACTCGTTTCTCGACGGCACCAAATCCGCGATCGAAATGGCGGCGATCGCCAATGCCACCGGGCTGGAAGTGCCGACGGATGGGCTATTGTTTCCGCCTTGCGGCGTCGATGACCTGCCGCATGTGATGCGGGCGCGCGACAAGGGCGGCGTGCTGGAAAAGTCCGGCGTGGTGGAAGTGGTGTCGTCGCTGGAGCGCGACGGCCGCCCGGTATTTCGCGATCTGCGCTGGGGCGTTTATGTCGTGCTGGAAGCGCCGAACGATTACGCCGCGGATTGCTTCAGGCAGTATGGGTTGAAGACCGATTCGAGCGGGCGCTATGCGGCGATGTACAAGCCGTATCATCTGATCGGGCTGGAGCTGAACATCTCGATACTATCAGCGGCGCTGCGCAACGAACCGACCGGACAGCCGCATGGTTTTCGTGGCGACGTCGCTTCCGTCGCCAAGCGCGATTTGCGTGCCGGCGAGATGCTCGACGGCGAAGGCGGCTATACGGTATGGGGCAGACTGATGCCGGCCGCCGCGAGTCTTGCGGCCGGCGCGCTGCCGATCGGTCTCGCGCACCGGGTCAAGCTAAAGAACGACATCAAGCATGGCGCGGTGGTGCGCTGGAGCGATGTCGAAGTCGATGCCGGCAACGAGACCATCAAGACACGCAAGGCCATGGAAGCCGCGTTCGGTGGACGTTGAGACAGTAGGCTGAGCGCACGCGCGCCTAAGCCAAGCCGCCCGGTGCTCGGGCTTTCGCCAGACCGGGCGCGGTAGCCACAGCGGTCTTCGCACTGCGGCAAAGGCATTGCGCTTGATTATCGCCCGCCGATTGGTCATCCTCGGGATGGAACCGAAAGTTCGGAATTCCAACAACAAGAGCCTTAGAAGGCCACCAAGCTCACATCACAGTTCAACGTCGGCATCGACGAAGAAAAGACGGCATCAAGATCGTTCCCTCGTCGAGGTATCGGCAACAACAAGAGGGGAAGCGCATGAAACGTCGTGAGTTCTTGAAAGCAGGCGGCATTGGTCTGGCCGCGAGCGCGGTTGCTGCGCCCGCGATCGCGCAATCGATGCCTGAAGTGAAATGGCGGCTGGCGGCCAGTTGGCCGAAATCGCTCGATACGCTGTATGGTGGCTGCGAATTCTTTTCCAAGCGCGTTGCCGAGATCACCGACAATCGCTTCCAGATCCAGTCGTTTGCCGCCGGCGAACTCGTCGGCGGCCTGCAGGTGCTCGACGCGGTGTCGAACGGCACCGTCGAGATGGGCAATACGGCGCTCTATTATTATTGGGGCAAGAATCCGGCGTTCACCTTCGGCACGTCGCTGCCGTTCGGGCTCAACACGCGGCAACATATCTCGTGGCTGTTGTTCGGCGGCGGCCAGGACATGCTCAACGAGCTCCTCGGCGAGTACAATTGCTACGGCATCCCGACCGGCAGCACAGGCGCACAGATGGGCGGCTGGTTCCGTAAGGAGATCAAGTCCAGCGAAGATCTCAAGGGTCTGAAATTCCGGGTCGGCGGATTCGCCGGCACCATCGTCGCCAAGGTCGGCGGCGTGCCGCAGCAAATCGCGGCCGGCGATATCTACCCGGCGCTCGAGAAGGGCACCATCGACGCCGCTGAATGGGTCGGCCCTTATGACGACGAAAAGCTCGGCTTCGTCAAGGTAGCAAAATACTATTACTATCCGGGCTGGTGGGAAGGCACAGGCCAGGGACACAACGTCATCAACAAGGAGAAGTGGAACGCGTTGCCGAAGCATTATCAGGCAGCGCTCACCTCGGCTTCGCACGATACGTTCACCTGGGTCACCGGCAAATATGACTACGTCAATCCGCCGGCGCTGAAGCGGCTGCTGGTGGCGGGAGCGATCCTGAAGCCGTTCCCGCAGGAAGTACTGGAGACGTGTTACAAGGCCGCGAACGAGATCTATGCGGACCTGTCGAAGAGCAACCCCCATTTCGGCAAGATGTACTCCAGCCTGTCGAGCTTCCGCAACGAATCGCTGGCGTGGATGCAGGTCGCGGAACTGAGCTTCGACAGCTTCATGATGCGGATGCGCACGCGCGCTTGATTAGGAAACGAAGCCCCGGAGGATACTCCGGGGTTTCTATCTGGACCGAGCGCGGCCGCCTAACCGATTCGTCATTGCCGGGCTTGGCATCGCAATCCATCGCCGCGACAGAGAACTTTCCTGATGCAGGCGCGGATCGAGCCCGCGCATGACCAGCCATGATCTTACTGCTGGTCTCCGCCGAATGCGCTGGCGAGCTTGTCGTAATATTTGGCGACGACATCGATATTGCCCTTGTTCTCCACCGCGGGACCCGGCGCCTTCAGCGCGCCGTTGAGATCGGCGAGCGCTTCCTTTTTGTCCTTGGCGGGCATCTTCTTGTCGGCCTGGACCTGGGCGATCTGCGTCTTGATGACGGTCTCGGGGCCGACATATTTCTTGGTCGCGGGATCGAAGCCTCCGAGCACAAGGCTGATGTTGTCGACGACGTTGTTGTACTCGTCGTAGCTGGCAAAACCGTTCTTCTTGGCCACGGCGTCGAGCTGCGCGTCGATTTTTGGATCGGGCTTGGCATTTTCCGGCAGCTTCTCGGTGATCGCATCCATATCCTTTTGCGCCGCGAGCACGCTTTCGACCTGTTTTTCGGTCAGCGGCATCTGCTTGATCGCGACGTCCTGCGGCGGCGGCGCGGCCTGGGCGGGCCCCTGCTGTTTCGGCGGTGCCTGCTTGGCCTGCGCCAGCGCGCCGCTGCCGGACATGGCGACGATCGAGACCGCGAGGCAGGCGACGCTCAAGGCGCTGGCCAGGGGTCGAACGAACTCACGCATGGAAGTCTCCTCGGTTAGGCTGGTTCTTGGGAGAGGTCAGGAGCGACCCAAAGAACGACTCAAATCGATGCCGGCTAAACTGCCGGAAAATCGTGGCGGAAGAAGAACAGCCGAGTCTGACGCGCGTTCCCGGTAAAAGGCGGATGACGGTTTCGCGATTCCGTTATGCGCCAATCGATGCGTCGGCACGCGCGATCCAAAACGAAGCGGCCCAAACAAAAACGCCGCCTCCCCGAAGGGAAGCGGCGTTTTGTTTGATCGTGACACGTAAAGAGGAATTGCTTTGTCCTTGGCAGGCCTGGCAGCGACCTACTCTCCCAGGGCTTAAGCCATAGTACCATTGGCGCTGAGGAGTTTAACGGCCGAGTTCGGGATGGGATCGGGTTCAAGCTCCTCGCTAGAACCACCAGGCCGGCGAAGGACAAAGATACGAAGCAAGCGGGAATGCAAAGCGTTCGAGCGCAGTCCTCGGGCTTGACCCGAGGATCCACGCTTGAAGCCAAGCAAGGTCTTTGCGCATGACGCGCTATGGACACTGAAAATGAGAGCAATCAAGCCAATCGAACGATTAGTACCGGTAAGCTACATGCGTTGCCGCACTTCCACACCCGGCCTATCAACGTGGTCGTCTTCCACGGTTCTCAAGGGAATACTCGTTTTGAGGTGGGTTTCCCGCTTAGATGCTTTCAGCGGTTATCCCGTCCGTACATAGCTATGCTGCACTGCCGCTG
>LNAP01002754.1_pt1 | contig 17280 bp, 18 predicted proteins | sample 602601 | NCBI WGS metagenome assembly LNAP01 (sample SAMN02440304, study PRJNA202911) | soil metagenome | biome: Subtropical and temperate rainforests or woodlands; isolation source: soil samples (1 kg each in a 20% v/v slurry with milli Q water) were... ... | reverse complement strand
GACCCGGGGCGGGCGGGCGCAGGTGGCGGTCGCGCGGCGCCCGGAATCCGAACCCGCCGCGTCAGGGGCGGTGCCCCCCAGACAACCGACCAGGGCGAGGCACAGCAAACAGCAGGACAGGATATGGCGCGACGGCGTGCGACGGGGCGCCGGCCGCGGATCCGGACACGGAATGCACCGCTGCATGGCATCACCTCCCCCGGCGTCACCGCCGGCAGCCGTCGGACTCCCGGCCGGCCGGTTGTGCGGCCAACCGGCGACACCGCCCGGTTCATACCGCATCACCCAGCACCCGCGCCGCCGGTGCTTCCCGCAGCCGCTGCTCCAGCGCCGGGGATGGGCGAACGTAAAGCGTGTTGCCTTGTATCCTGGTGCCCCTCCAGCGCCACCAGCCGGCGGGCGAAGGGCTCGTAGCGCATGGGGTGGAAGCCGAAGTCCAGCAGCCGGGCGTGGAGGTCGGCGTCGTTGAAGCCATAGCGCGCGCCGAGGCCGTTCAGTTCGATCAGTACGGCGTGCCGGGACTCGCGCGCCAGCAGGCTGGTGGTGTTTCGGGTGACATAGCCGTGCATTTCAGAAAGTACGTTCAAAAATCGTTGTCTCGCACACGTGCAGTGTCTGCGGTTTGAATCCCCGATAGGTTCGTTGATTGTAGTTCGGCGTTTGTTCTTCAATGGCGGCGCGATTTTCCAATTTATCGGTATCGTCGTATATCACAATCCTTGGCTGACTTTCTTCACGCAACAAATCGTGAAATATCGCCAAGCGATCGTGTGGACCGTCTATAACGATAATGTCCCAGCGGTCACTCGCGATTTGATCTGCGAATATTGCCCGCGAATCGCCAGCGAGTATCGTCATGTTATGTAATTCAAGTGCGCGCGCCTGAGCGGACACAACCCCGGACCAAACTTCGTTCTCTTCTATCGAGAAAACTTCTTGGCAGCGTTGCGCTAACCACAAAGTGCTATAACCTGCGCCAACCTCAAGCACTCGATCAGTGGGGCGAACCAAAAGGTCAGCCTCTCGAATTGCCGAATATACCCACCAAGGCCGCACGCTGTAGACACCGGTCATTTTGTGACGGAGCCAACTCCCAGCGGCAGGCAACATTCCATAAAGTGAATCAAGGCCGCAAAACTTGCCCGCTTCGGTATGCAATCTACTCGGTCGGACATTATCGCCACGCAGAACTTTTGCAAGAACACCCATTTACTCTCTCCCAATAAGCGATTGCACGATCCCCTCGAAATCCGCGGCCCATTTTTCCGGCGTGTGGCCCTGGATTTTCCGGGCCGAAACCGCGCCCATGCGTTCACGCAATGCGGCGTCCTGCGCCAGTGTGTGCATGGCGCAGGCCAGCGCCGCGCTGTCCTCGGGCGGCACGGTGTAGCCGTTGACACCTACCTCGACGCGGTCGCGGATTTCCCCGGCGGCAGAGGTGGAGATCACCGGCAGGCCGCAGGCCATGGCCTCGTCCACCACCAGGCCATAGGGATCGCCCAGCGTGGGGAAGACGAACACGTCCGCCAGCGCGTAGTAGCGTGGCAGGTCGGTTTTTTGTCGGAAACCGGCGAACACCACATTGCGGATGCCGCGTTCGGCGCAGGTCTGCCTGAGTTTGGCCTCCTCCGGACCGTCGCCCACCAGCAGCAGGCTGACCGGCGCGGCGCTCTGGCGCTGCACGGCTTCGAACGCATCCAGCAGATAATTGATGCCCTTGCCCCACCACAGCCGGCCGACGTAGACGAAGGTGGTGCCCTCCAGCCCGAGTTCGCGGCGCAGCGCATCGCGCTCCCTGCGGCCCCGTCGGCAGGCGGTTTCGAAATGCGGTATGTCTATCGTGTGGGTGGCGAAGAAGATCCTCTCTTGGGGCGCACCGTAACGCATGGCGAATTGTTTGCCTTCTTCGCCGGGCGTTTCGATGGCATCCACCCGTTGGAACAGGAACCGCTTCATCGCTTCTTTAATGGGGTGGCGGGAGACCCAGCGGTCATAGGTCATCAGCACGCGAAAACCAGTTTTGGCGCCGCGCAGTTTCGCTATGGCCCAACCGGTCATGAAGGCCGGTTCGGCATACAGACTCACCAGCACATCCGGTCGGCGGCCCAGCACCGGCAACGGCCAGTGCTGGGTGCGGCCGAATAAGTGGGTGGTGGGCAGATAGCGATGGCGAAAGCGCCATGCGGCTTCGTCCACCGTCCAGCTTCGATCCGAGTGGATGCGGTCGTTGAACCAGGCTTCGAACTCGAACGGGTTGCGATCGGCCAGCGCATTGAAGCGCTCGACCATGTAGGGCGAGGGGATGTTGTTCCAGTAGACGACGAAGGGGCGCCGCCGGTCACGAATCGCGTCCGCAAGGCGCGGCCCAGCGGACTCAGGGGCGGACATGGGAGACCTCAACCTGGGCGGACGCCGATGGCTCCTGCACGCCGTCGAGCCAGCCCCGCAGCGCCACGACGGCTTTCTTGCGATACGCGTCCCAGGTGAATTCCTGGGCGCGGATTCGGGCGTTGCGTGCCATCTCGTCGCGCAATTCCGGGTTCTCGCGCAACTGCTCCAGCCGCTCGACAATGGCATCCACATCGCGCGGCGGCACCAAAAAGCCGTCCACGCCGTCACGCACAAGGTCCCCCGGGCCATTGGGCGTGGTGATCACGGGCAGGCCGCTGGCCATGGCTTCCAGGACGACGAGTCCCATGCCTTCCACCAGGGTCGGGAACACGAAAACGTCCGCCTGGCGATAGATTTCGCGCAGCTCAGCGCGTGGAACATGGGGAACATGGCGAAAGCCATCGCGGTATGGCGCCAGCGCCCGGCCGCTGCCCTGGACCTGCCCGACCAGGGTCAGGCTGTCGCCCTGTGCCGCCGTCTGCCGCGCCGCGTCCAGCAGGTAGGAGATGCCCTTGCGCTGACCGATCTGGCCGACGAACAGCAGACGAAGCCCGTTACGGTTGTGTTCTTTCCGCTCGGGTGGCTCGAACAGCCGCGTATCGGCGCCGTAGGGAATCACCACCAGCTTCTGGGCGGGAACACCTTCAGCGATGAAGGATTCGCGCACGAAGCTGGAGCCCACCAGGATGCGGTCGGCCAGTTCGATTTCGGCATCCAGTTGCCGCTCCTGCCACCCCGGCCGGTCGTGGCTGTTCAGTGTTTCGGCAAACGCGGGTTGCCGTGCCGCCTCATCCTCCAGGTAGCACCTCGTGAAACGGTGGTGGGCGAGCGGATAGTTGAGCACGCACAGCACCCCCTTCGCCCTGGCTTTGCGAAAGACCGGCTCAGCGCAGCCCCAGCTCGCGACCACGGCAGATTGATCCCCCAGCAGCCGCTCCGCCGCCCTCATCAACGCCCGGGTACGCGCGTGCAGGATCGACCGCTGCAGCGGCTGGTAAGCCGGGCTGGATGCCGGCAGCCGACCGTGTGCAGCCAACAGGAAATCCCACAGCATCCCGACTTCGTGAACGTGCGCCTTGCCCAACGGGGCGGGCATTCGCCGCCGGCCGAAGGTGCGGGCATAGACCCGACCGAGCCCCGGCAGCGCCGCCAAGACCTTTTCCCAACGCCGATCGAGATTCACATACGGGCGCACATAGGCGGACAGCATTCCAGCCTCGGCAAGTGCTGCCGCCATCTGGTCGAGCTCTGGAAATGACGAGTTGACCAACTGAATCACTTCATGCGCCCCCTTTCGTGCAGCGCGATGTTCGCGCCGGCGCGCCGATACGACGGTGAGAACCGGATACGCTGGAACCAGATGAGTAACACCAGCGGAACGAACAAGAACAGCATACGGCCCAAGGTGTCCGGAATGGTGCCACGCATCAGGATGACCACGAACGGCAAACCCATGGCGTAGATCATCTGGGCAACCGGCTGGGCGCGATGGAGGTACAGCCAGCGCCAGGACAAGGCAAGTACCCAGCCAATGAAAAACATACCCAGAGCAACGGTAAACAGTCCGCTATCGGCATAGAAGGGCCCAAGCACCGAAAAGGCCGGCGAGGCCCGGGACGCTGCGTAATGATCCGGCCAGAGGGCATCGACGATCGCATCGTTCGATTCCGGTGGTTTGTCAGGCCACAGCGGGCGGGGTACAGTGCGGATCAACACATCGGTAATCGTCGCGCCGTGCTGGAAAGGGGTGCGTTCCGGGAGCACCAACAGCTCGTTGGCTAAAGAGTCGAACATCTCGGCGTCCGCGCCGCCCAGGATATTCAGCGCCTCACTGACCGGCGAGCCCAGTGCGGCGAGCAAGGTGCCGGCAAAATCCCGGTTTTCCCCAACGGTCCGGACCTCACGCAGCATCCCCAGCAGCGCCACTCCGACAAAGGCGGCGAGCAGCAGGCTGCGCGCGCTCGGCCGGCGGTCTTTCCACAGATACCAGAACACGGGAATGGCCAGCATCAATGGAAGCAGCGCGGAGCGAGTGCCCCGGGCGCCGTAGAAAATCACCAGGCACAGCGTAGGCAACACAAACCACAGCCAATAAATCCGGCGGCGCGCGACTGTCGCTATTGCGAAGAAAATCAACGCGCTGGCGCCCCACATCAACAGGCCCTTATAGAGATAGCCGGTAGAGCCGAGGAAAAGATCGTTGTTGGATTGCTGACGCCCCGCAAGCAGGACCAACAGCAAACCCAGCCCGCCCTGCTGCGCCAGAAAAGTGCCAAACAGCAGCCCGCCCAACAATAAATAAAACCAGCCTGCGAAGGCCGCTCGCTGTGGCTGCAGTGAGGGTGGTGCCGGCAAGCGCCTCGCCCAGGCGGTGGCGTTGGGACGAAGGAAGTAGCCCAGTTGGAAACAAACGATCCCGATCAGTGCGACCAGCAAGGTTTCGTTGAAGGTGGGCAGAATGTCGTAGCCCAGGTGGGTGGTCTCCCCGGTGATCAGTTGGTGCAGTGGGCGGCCGACGAACATGATACCGAGCGCGATATTGGCCAGGACGACAGGTTCAAACAGATCCAGACGGCCTCGGACTGCCCGCAGCGTCATCGGCAGAAGCAAACTGCCCGCAATCGCCGCCAGCAGAAAGCCGCGCACGGAGAGGCCCGCCACGTACAGGATGAAAACCAGAAGCGAGCCAAGCAGGCCGATGTAGGCTGCGGCAACTGCCGGCGCTGCGTTCGATTTCATGGACGATCTGCCTGTTTTCCAATCAAGGCCCGCGCGGTGGCCGGCAGTGCGACCGAGCGGGCGCCAACTGCACGCAGCCGAAACAACGACGAAACCGTAATGGCCAGCGCGCCAGTGGAGGCTAGTAAAGCGGCCAAGGCGGCGCCTTCGGCGCCGCCGGACGGCGCCAGCACCAGGATGGCGGGCACGCCCACGGCAAGGCTGGCCAGCTCGGCGGCGGTGCCGCTGAGCGGTCGCCCCATGCCCCGCAAGCCGTCGGCAAGGACACGGTTGAGCGATGCGGCCAGCGCACCCAACGCGAGCAGCCGCAAGGCGCCGGCCGCGCCACTGAATGCGTCGCCATAGACCAGCGCGACAAGGGGTTGGGCCCAACAGACCAAAACAAAGGCAGTTACGCCACCGAGCGACACGGTAAAGCTCGCAAAGCGCACGACCGTCCGGAACTGGCCAGGGCCTTCTCTTTGCCGGGCGACCTCCGGCATTGCGACCATGCCCAATGCGACGCCCTGGGCACGAATCAAACCGGCACCGGCCAGCGCGGCCATGTAGATACCAAGGTCATGGGCAGGCAGGAGCAGTGTCAGCAGCAGTACATCGACCTGCAGGCCCGTGAAGGGCTGCAACATGCCGATATGGGCTGACAAGCCATAGCGAAGATCCCGCTTCAACGCCGGCAGGTCGAACCAACGGCGGACCGTCGCTGCCCGCGCGCGCGGCAACAGCAGAGCCAATGCCAACAGCAGCGTTGCAAGATTGCTGAACAGATTCGCGGCGAGGACGCCGGTCACCGTGAAACGGTCCAGCCACACCAGCATGCCGAGCCCGACCAGGTAGCTAACGGGCACACACAAGCGCACTGCATTGAAGCCCACATAATGGCCCAGACCCTGCTGAGTCGCATTGGCGTAAAGCGTCAACAGATTCAGCGGGATATAAAGGCACAGGTAGGCAACTGCCAGTTGCTGAACGAGGTCCGTGTGCCCGCCCAGCGCCAGATGAAGCACAAGCAGACCCGCGGCGACCAGTAGCGGCCATTGCACCAGCATGGCAATAAAGCCGTTGCCCATCAGGGTTCGGACCCGCCCGGGGTCGCGCGCCGCCGCGTAGGCGCTGGCGGTTGGCAATCCGAGGTTACCGAGGTAGGCAATCATCGAAACCCAGACGACAACTGCGGCCAGTTCGCCCCGGCCCTCCGGCCCGAGGAAACGCGCAACCAGAATCCCTGTGACGAGGCCGATCGACTGGATGCCGATCTGGGTGGTAAGCGTGATGAATGCGCTCTTACGCGCCATGGGGAAGATTTCCTTTCGACCATCCAGCGCATCTGCTGAAGACTTGCGTCGTTCGCTCGGCGCCGGGCACCAAGGACGCAGCAACTTTGTGGCAGGAATGAATCGCATTGCTGTCCTTGTCCGCTGCGGCCCGGGCGAGGTGCTGGCGCAGGATCTCCGCGCCACCCCGAAAGCCACGAATGCGTTGGATCAGCGTCGGCGCGGGCACGTCGATGCTCACCGCGCCCAGTGTTGCCGGGGAACCGGCGCCACAATCGATGCGGCTTCGACGTGTGCGGTGCGCGCCCGGCCGACGCTTCGGTTCCGCTGGCGGCTCACGCGGTCTTGGCGCCTTCCGCCGCAGGGCTCTGCGCGCGTACGGTAGCCTCGGTGCTCCCCGGCACCCGCCACAGCGACACGCACGGAATCTTGCTGCGGTCGCAGCGGTGGGCGTATTTGCGGGCGATGTCGGTGACTTCCTCCATCAACCCTGCATCCAGAGTGATGGGTTCCAGTCCCAGGGCGAGGAAGCTGTCATTGCGAACGTGCAGGTCGTTCTCGTCGGCCTCGTTGCGCGGGTTGGGCAGGTAGTCGATCTTGGCGCCGGTGCGCTCGACGATCATCTGGGCCAGGTCACGCACGCGGTGGGTCTCGGTCATCTGGTTGAAGATCTGCACCCGCTCGCCGGGCTTGGGTGGATTTTCGAGGGCGATCTGGATGCAGCGCACGGTGTCCTGGATGTGGATGAAGGCGCGGGTCTGGCCGCCGGTGCCGTGCACGGTGAGCGGGTAGTCCACAGCCGCCTGCATCAGGAAGCGGTTGAGCACGGTGCCGTAGTCGCCGTCGTAGTCGAAGCGGTTGATCAGACGCTCATCCTGGCGGGTCTCCTTCGTCTGCGTGCCCCAGACGATGCCCTGGTGCAGGTCGGTGACGCGGACCTTGTCGTTCTTGTTGTAGAAGAAGAACAGCAACTGGTCCTGCGTCTTGGTCATGTGGTAGATGCTGCCGGGGTTGGCCGGGTAGAGGATCTCGTTTTCCACGTGGGCGCCGTCGTCGGTCTCGACCTTGACGCGCAGGTAGCCTTCCGGAATTTTCATGCCGGCGGTGCCATAGCCGTAGACGCCCATGGTGCCCAGGTGGGCGATGTGGATGTCCTGCCCGCTTTCCACCACCGCCGCCAGCACGTTGTTGGTGGCGTTGAGGTTGTTGTCCACCGTGTAGCGCTTGTGGGTGCTGGACTTCATCGAATAGGGCGCGGCGCGCTGCTCGGCGAAGTGCACGATGGCCTGCGGTCGCCAGTCCTTGAGCAGGTCCAGCAGGCGCTGGTAGTTCACCGCCACGTTGAAGTTGTGGAACGCGATGTCGCGGCCGGAGATCTCCTTCCAGGCGCGCAGGCGCTCGCCCATGGGGCGGATGGGGGTGAGGGATTCACACTCCAGCTCGATGTCGATCGCGCGGCGCGAGAGGTTGTCGACGATGGCGACCTCGTGGCCGAGGTTGGACAGGTGCAGGGCGGTGGGCCAGCCGCAGAAGCCGTCGCCGCCGAGAATGAGAATTTTCATGGCATTGCCTCCATTCGCTTACATCGATGAAGCCGGGTGGGCGGGATCGAGCCGCCGCTCCGGAGTGGGGTCCCGCGCCAGTGATTTTGATAATCCGCTGGCGACGATTCCGTGATCCAATTCGCTGTTTTGGCGGTGGTCGGGTGTTGTTCAACCACCGGCCTCTTCCACCGACCATCGGCCCGGGGGCGGGCCTCCTACAACCGGCGGTCCGGTGTAGGAGCGGCGCCCTCGCCGCGATGAATCCCGATACCGCGCCAAACCCATCGGCCCGGGGGCGGGCCTCCTACAACCGGCGGTCCGGTGTAGGAGCGGCGCCCTCGCCGCGATGAATCCCTGATCCAAAGGTCGCGGCCGTTACTCTGCGCCTGGGTGATGGCATTCAGCGCGACCCCGTGGAGTGGCGCCTCGGCGACATTGGCATGGACCAGTACATTGGTATCGACGAACAGCGCGTCATCGCCCATCGTCGCCATACATGTCCTCGCGGCGCAGGCTCAATCCTTCCGGCCACCGCCCGACACTGATGACCGGGAAATCCGGCGGCGCGGGCCGCGCGGCAGGAGCGCGTTCCGCCCGGGTTCGGCTACGCAGAAAATCGACGAAGTCCTGTACCTCGGCGACGCGCTCGGGCGGAAGATCGTGCAGCTTGTCGATCAGGGTTTGTATCGGATCAGCATGCATTGGCGGCCTCGTGCGCGTTCGTTAGTTGATGCCGTTCGCGATCGGCGGCGTAGGCCAGGCAGGCCCGGATGTCGTCCAGCGTCAGGTAATCGAAATCCTCGATTATTTGCTCCGGCGTCATGCCGGCAGCGAGGTAATCGAGCACGTCATGGACCGTGATGCGCAGGCCGCGGACGCAAGGCTTGCCGCCGCGCTTGCCGGGCTCGATGGTGATGATGTCGTGGTAGTTCATGGCTTTTCCTCAGTCATCGCTCAGTGCGGCCAGCGGCTCTCGGACGGTGTCAGCCGGCACCGGCCACTGTCACCCCGGCACCCTCCATCGTCACCCCTCTGGATTCCGGCTTTCGCCGGAATGACGGAGGTCGGGGCACCGGCCACTGTCACCCCGGCATCCTCCATCGTCACCCCTCTGGGTTCCGGCTTTCGCCGGAATGACGGAGGTCGGGGCACCATCCTTCGGCACTCCGGCCCGGCGTCGGCAAGCGGCGGGCGTGTGCCGACGCGACGCGAGTTGCAACAGCCTGGCAAGCAGGGTGGGTGCGGGGTTCAAGGCTCGGTACCGCCTTCGTGATCGGTCAAGGGTGCACTTTCAGGCATCTCCCAGGAGCTCCTCCAGCAGCATGGAGGGTGTCTCCGAGAAGGGGTTCACGACGGTGACGCCGTGCCAAGTGAAGCCGTTCTGCAGGTCTTCGCTGAGCAGGAGGCGGCATCGGTTTTCTGCGGCCACGGACAGGATCAGGGCATCCCAGATCTGCAGGCCGTGATCGACCGCGATGTCCAGGGCGCCCTGCAACGCGGGCCAGGTGGAATCCGCGACCTCGAAGCTGTCCGCCCAGCTCAGCAGCGCGGCGCGGGCGGGATCTGCGTCCCATCCGGCCTTCGCCGTCAGGACGCGGTACAGCTCACCGAGCGTTTGTGCTGGCAACAGCACCTGGCCCGCGGGCATGCGCTCCACCAGCGACCGGGCCGCCGTGCAGCGCCGCTCGTCGCCGATCCCTTCCGCATAGGCCAGCACGTTGGTGTCCAGGGCCGCCCACATACCGGTCATTCGTAGAGTTCGTCGCGCGACCAGTCACGCGCCCCCGTTGTCTTTTGCTGACGCAGGCGCTCGAGCAGGCGCTGCGCCAGCAGCCGGGCGTCATCGATGCACACCTCAACGCACGCGGCCGCGGCCGCCCTACGCCTGAACGCGCAGGGCCGATGAATTTCGCCGCACTGGACCTGCTGCAGCGCGCCGAGAGCGGCGATGCCCCGCCCGTCGAGGCCTTTCAGGTCGGCAAGCGCTGGCTGCTCTACAGCGCGGCGCCGCTACGCGCCTCCGCCGACGAGGCCGCGCAGGGTACGCTGCTGCGCGTCATCGAGTTCGACCGTCTGCTCGCCACATTGCCGCGCCTGCCGACCGATGCCGGCCAGCTGCGTCTGACGCAGCAGTTCGACAACTCGCCCGAGAAGGTCCTGCTCCAGCAGGGCAGTGGCAACGGACCGCTGCTGCCGCTGGCCAGCGGCAACCCGCACTGGAAGTTGAGTTTCCAGCCCGCCACGACCGCGACCGGCGCCTCGCCGCTGATATTGCTGGGGGCTGCGCTGCTGGCGCTCATCGGCCTGTTGCTCGGCCTGCAGTTCCTCGCCAGCGCCCAGCAGCGGCGCCTGCGTGATGACGTGCTGCAGATCAACCGCCTCGTGCAGGAACTCTCCAGCGGCCGGGCCATCCAACAACCGTCCCTGAGCCTGCCGGCGCTCGACGCGCTGGCACGGAACATGGCCCGCCTGCCGCTTCGCCCCGTCGGACCGGCAGTCACGCAAGCCGCGGCGGCGCCTGCCGCCCGCCCGACCAAGGAGTATGTCGATCCGCGCGTGCCGGATACCGACATTCTCGACATCGATATTCTCGACGAGGACCTGGACCTGTTCGGCCTCGATACCAAGGAGCGAGAAACCGCAATGAGCAGCGCCAAAGCCCCGAAACTGCCCGCCAGCATCTTTCGCGCCTACGACATCCGCGGCATTGTCGGCGACAGCCTGACCAACGAGACCGCCTACTGGATCGGCCGCGCCGTAGGCTCGCAGAGCCTCGCCCAGGGCGAGCCGAACGTCTCGGTCGGCCGCGACGGCCGTCTTTCCGGCCCGGAGCTGGTCCAGCACCTGATCCAGGGCCTGGTCGACAGCGGCTGCACGGTCAGCGACATCGGCATGGTGCCGACGCCAGTGCTCTACTACGCGGCCAACATCCTCGCCGGCAAATCCGGCGTGATGCTCACCGGCAGCCACAATCCGCCGGATTACAACGGCTTCAAGATCGTCATCGCCGGCGACACTCTGGCCAACGAGCAGATCCAGGCACTGCGCCAGCGCATCGAAACCGGTGACCTCAGTGAAGGCGTCGGCCGCGTCGAGCCGGTCGATGTGCTGGAGCGCTACTTCGAGCAGATCCGCACCGACATCGCCATGGCCAAGCCGATGAAGGTGGTGGTCGACTGCGGCAATGGCGTCGCCGGGGTCATCGCCCCGCAGCTGATCGAGGCGCTGGGCTGCAAGGTGATCCCGCTGTACTGCGAGGTCGACGGCAACTTCCCCAACCACCACCCGGACCCGGGCAAGCCGGAGAATCTGGTCGACCTGATCGCCAAGGTCAAAGCCGAGAAGGCCGACCTTGGTCTCGCCTTCGATGGCGACGGCGACCGCGTCGGCGTGGTAACCAATGCCGGCACCATGATCTACCCCGACCGCCTGCTGATGCTCTTCGCCAAGGACGTGGTGGCGCGCAACCCCGGCGCCGACATCATCTTCGACGTCAAGTGCACGCGCCGCCTGACCCCGCTGATCAGCGGCTACGGTGGTCGCCCGGTGATGTGGAAGACCGGCCATTCGCTGATCAAGAAGAAAATGAAGGAATCCGGCGCGCTGCTGGCCGGCGAGATGAGCGGCCACATCTTCTTCAAGGAGCGCTGGTTCGGCTTCGACGACGGCATCTACAGCGCCGCGCGCCTGCTGGAAATCCTCAGTCAGGACAAGCGCGATGCCGAGCAGGTGTTCGCCGCTTTCCCGAGCGATATTTCCACGCCGGAAATTAACATCACGGTGACAGAAGAAAGCAAATTCACCATCATTGACGCCCTGCAACGGGATGCCCAGTGGGGCGAAGCCAACCTGATCACGCTCGACGGCGTGCGGGTCGACTATCCCAAGGGCTGGGGCCTGATCCGCGCCTCCAACACCACGCCGGTGCTGGTGCTGCGTTTCGAGGCCGACAGCGCGCAAGAGCTCGGCCGCATCCAGGACGTCTTCCGCGCGCAGCTGCACAACGTTGCACCCGACCTCAAACTGCCGTTCTGATTTTGCGGAGCCCTGCATGACCCTCAGCCGTGAAGCTGCCACCCAATTCGCCCAGGTCCTCTCCGAGGCGTTGCCGTACATTCGCCGCTTCGTCGGCAAGACGCTGGTGATCAAGTACGGCGGCAACGCGATGGAAAGCGAGGAGCTGAAAACCGGCTTCGCGCGCGACATCGTGCTGATGAAGGCGGTAGGCATCAATCCGGTGGTGGTGCACGGCGGCGGCCCGCAGATCGGCGATCTGCTCAAGCGCCTGAACATCGAGAGCCACTTCATCGACGGCATGCGGGTGACCGACAGCCAGACCATGGACGTGGTAGAGATGGTCCTCGGCGGCCAGGTCAACAAGAGCATCGTCAGCCTGATCAACCAGCATGGCGGCAGCGCCATCGGCCTGACCGGCAAAGACGCCGGACTGATCCGCGCTAAGAAACTCAAGGCCACCCGCCAGACGCCGGAGATGACCAAGCCGGAAATCATCGACATCGGTCATGTCGGCGAGGTCACCGGGGTCAACAGCGAGCTGCTGGAGATGCTGGTCAAGGGCAACTTCATCCCGGTGATCGCGCCGATCGGCGTGGGCGAAAATGGCGAGTCGTACAACATCAACGCCGACTTGGTCGCCGGCAAGGTGGCCGAAGCGCTGAAGGCCGAGAAGCTGATGCTGCTGACCAACATCGCCGGTCTGATGGACAAGCAAGGCAACGTGCTCACCGGCCTCTCGACCGCGCAGGTCGATGCGCTGATCGCCGACGGCACCATCTACGGCGGCATGCTGCCGAAGATCCGCTGCGCCCTCGAAGCGGTGCAGGGCGGTGTAACCAGCGCGCACATCATCGACGGCCGGGTACCCAACGCGGTGCTGCTGGAAATCTTCACCGACGTCGGTGTCGGTACGCTGATCACCAACAATCAGCGCTGAACAGCGGCGGTCGGATAAAAAAGGGGAGCCATCGGCTCCCCTTTTTCATGCCCGCGCCGTCAGTGGTCGACGCGGAAGGACTCGAACATGGCCGGGATCCCCGGGAACATGCCGACGCCCAGCATCACCGCGCAGAGCAGGATGAACACGATCGTCGGGATCACCCAGCGGTGCATACGGCTCAGACTTTGGCCGCGTTCCTTGTCGCCGATCAGCCCGAGATTGTCGAGCAGCACGGTCAGCGACCAGCCGAACACCGGGTTGACCAGTGCCGAGGAGAACACCACGATCGCCGCCGACTGCGAAGTCTTGCCCTCGCGGGTCATCTGCATACCAGCCTCGAGCAGCGGCAGGTACACCCCGACCAGCAGGGCCACGGAAAGCACCGGCGGCCAGATCGCCAGATCCATCGGGTAGCCGAGGATCGCCGCCAGCACGCAGAGCAGCCCGGTCAGCACCGCACCCGCCGGAATCGGCCGCTTGGCGATCGCCGCCGGCACCATGTAAGTGCCCCAGGACGAGGCCAGGTTCCCGCCACCCAAGGCCGTGCCCACCGCCTGGCGCGCAGCCGCGACGCACATGGTGTCGTCGATATCCATCAGCACCTTGTCCGTGCGCGGCGGGTAGTTCAGCTGCTGGAACACGCGGTGGCCGAGGAAGTCCGGCGACCACATCGCCACGGCCAGCACCGCGAACGGAGCAACGGCGACGAAGTGGTGCAGCTCCGGCAGGCCGAGCTGCCAGCCGCTGTTTTCACCCCACCAATACGCCGGGTTGAGGTTGGGAATACCCGGTTCGGTGGAAAACTCGAACGGCGCGCCGAGCGCAAAGGCGATCACCGCCGCCAGCACCGAGCCCAGCGGAATCGCCAGCCAGCGCATGCGGATGTGCTCGAGGTAGGCGTACATGACGATGGTCGACAGCACCACCACGAAGGCGATGTAGCCCATGTCGAAGCCGTTGGCCCAGGCGAACAGCTTCTGGATCTGCGACGACACGCCGATGAAGCCCAGGTACAGCAGCAGGCCGCCGCACACCCCGTCGCTGGTCAGCCGCGCCAGCAGACTGCCGCCACGTGCGATGCCGAGGGCGAAGCCGAGCACGCCGACCATCAGGCCGAGCGCCATGGGGTGGCCGCCCGAGGCCACGATCAGCGGAATCAGCGGGATCAGCGGGCCATGGGTGCCGGCCAGGTTGGCGGTGGGATTGAGGAAACCGGAGAACAGCACGACGAAGAGGATCGCCGCGATCAGCATCTCGAAGCGCACGTTCTCGATGACGAACTCGTTGGACAGCCCCAGCGGCCCGGCGAACGCCGCCACCACCGCAGCGACCATCACGATCTTACCGATGGTGGCGGCCATGGCCGGCACCCAATCCTCGACCTCGAAGCGGTAATCGCGGAATGGAAGGTTCGGACGCCAGCGTCGCGGCGCCATGATCTGCAGCTCATGTTCCAGATAGTCGCTGCGCGAGGCAAACGCGGACCGCGGTCTGTGACGCTCCCGATAATTGCTTAGGTCGCTATCTGTCATGCGATCATCTCACCGTCGAAAATTCGCGGCGAAAGGTACAGGCCCAGAGGCGATTACTCATCCATACCTTAAAAGCATTGATCCAGAGCGGCTTGTTTGTTAGCGCCCCGGGAATAGCTGCACGTGATCAAGATTTCGGCTGTGCCGCAAGTGGACAGACGGCTCAGCGATCGCCGAGCAGTTCGGCGACACGCTCGCGGTCACGCGCGAAGCTCGCGTCCGCCTCGACCTTGGCGCGCTGGTAACGCACCTGGTCACGCTGCAGGCCCGCCTGCTCCTTTTCGAGATTGGCGATCTGCGTCAGCAGATTCTGCGGGACCTCACGACCGGCGCGCTCGTGCTGGGCTGCCTGCGCCCGCAGAGTTTCCTGCTGCGTGCGCAGCGATTGCAGATTGCTCTGGGTAATGCCGATGATGCTGTCGAGTTCCGCCAGCTTGCGCTTGCGGGCGCGATCCACATCGTCCGGGCTGGCATACAGACGCAGCAGCTGCACGTCGGCCGCCGCACGAGCCTTTGCCTGCTGCTGGCGCTGCATTTCCTCGGCCGTCGGCGCCGGCAGCACCACACGGACGACCCGCCCCTGCTCGTTCAGCACCTCGTAACCACGGCCGATGTGCTGCGGCGGTACGCCATGCCGGTCAAGCACCACCACACCGCGCTCATCGGTGTAGCGATAAAGCTCGGCGGCGTCAGCCAGCGTCGCGGTCAGCAGTCCCAGCGCAAGGATCGAGCGAATTAGCGGCTGGAGCATGGCGAGATACCTATCCCTGATCAGATTCCGTACTGCGCGCGATAGGCCTGCACCGCGGGCAGATGCTGTTTGAGCTGATTATCTTCTTCCAGATACTCGAGCACCTGCGACAGCGACACAATACTGATCACCGGCATCGCGTAATCGCGCTCGACTTCCTGAATCGCCGACAGCTCACCCTGCCCACGCTCCTGACGGTTGAGCGCAATTAGCACGCCCGCAGCCTGGGCCTGCTGGCCCTGGATGATCTGCATGACCTCGCGAATCGCCGTGCCGGCGGTGATCACGTCATCGACGATCAGCACACGCCCGGCCAGCGGTGCGCCAACCAGGGTGCCACCTTCGCCGTGGTCCTTGGCTTCCTTGCGGTTGAAGCACCACGGCAGATCGCGCTCGTGCTGCTCGGCCAGCGCGATCGCCGTCGCGGCGGCAAGCGGAATGCCCTTGTAGGCCGGGCCGAAGATCACGTCGAAATCGATGCCGCTTTCCATCACCGCCGCCGCATAGAAACGGCCCAACTGAGCCAGCGCGCTGCCACTGTTGAACAACCCGGCGTTGAAGAAGTACGGACTGGTACGGCCGGATTTGAGGGTGAATTCACCGAAGCGCAGAACACCGCGCTCGATGGCAAAACGAATGAACTCGCGCTGGTACGCCTGCATGAAGAAAATTCCCGGAAGCCACGGATTTAGCCAATTACAGAGAGCTTGGGTTATCATACACGGACGTGTTTTTAGGGGCCATTTATGCGGATCATCAGCGTCAACGTGAATGGCATTCAAGCGGCAGCACAGCGAGGTTTGCTCAGCTGGCTGCAAGCGCAGAATGCCGATGTCATCTGCCTGCAGGATACCCGCGCCTCTGTATTGGAACTCGATGATCCGGCCTACCAGCTGGACGGCTATTTCCTCTATGCCTGCGACGCCGAAATCCCGGAACAGGGCGGCGTGGCGCTGTATTCGCGACTGCAGCCCAAGGCGGTGATCATGGGGCTCGGCTTCGAGACGGCGGATCGCTACGGGCGCTACCTGCAGGCGGACTTCGACAAGGTCAGCATCGCCAGCCTGCTGCTGCCGACCGGCCAGGATGGCGACGCCAGCCTGAACCAGAAATTCAAGTTCATGGACGATTTCGCCCATTACCTGGACAAGCAGCGTCGCAAGCGTCGCGAGTACCTGTATTGCGGCTCGCTGTACGTCGCGCACCAGAAGCTCGACGTGAAGAACTGGCGCGACTGCCAGCAGAGCCCGGGCTTCCTCGCCCCCGAACGTGCCTGGCTGGACGAGATCTTCGGCAACATGGGTTACGTCGATGCGCTGCGCGAGGTCAATCGCGAGGGCGATCTGTTCAGCTGGTGGCCGGATACCGAGCAGGCAGAGATGCTCAACCTGGGGTGGCGTTTCGACTACCAGATTCTCACCTCGGGCCTGCGTCGCTTCGTGCGTGGTGCCCGCCTGCCACGCCAGCCGCGCTTCTCGCAGCACGCGCCGCTGATCGTCGACTATGACTGGACGCTGAGCGTTTAAAGTCCAGATCAGGAGAGCCTGGCGCTCAGCGCGCCAGGTTCGATCGACTCCTGCGGTTCGCGCCTACTTGATCAATCGCCAGCAGAACGGATAACGGTAGGACTTGCCTTCGTTGGCGCGGATGCCGGCGATGATCACCAGCACCAGCGCCACCACGCTGATCAGCGCCATCAGCGGAAAGCCGATGAGAATCCAGGCGAGCAGCGCACAGACCATCATCACGATGCTGAAGGTGATCTGGAAGTTCAGCGCCTCCTTGCCCTGCTGATCGACGAACGGATCCAGATCCTTCTTCAGCTGCCAGACGATCAGCGGACCGATGACGTTGCCGATCATCGGCGCGAGGAACCAGAAGAACGCCGAATAATGACAGAACATCGCCCATTGGCGCGCTTCGCGGCTGGGCAACGGCATCAGCTCCTGATCGCTCATGGCTGCACCACTCAGTCAGCCAGCGCCGCGCGCTGCAGGTCGAACAGTTCGCGCATGCCGCTCTGGGCCAGCTCGAGCATGGCGTTCAGCTCGTGCGGCTGGAACGGCGCGCCCTCGGCGGTGCCCTGCACCTCGAT
>LNAP01002751.1_pt1 | contig 17288 bp, 18 predicted proteins | sample 602601 | NCBI WGS metagenome assembly LNAP01 (sample SAMN02440304, study PRJNA202911) | soil metagenome | biome: Subtropical and temperate rainforests or woodlands; isolation source: soil samples (1 kg each in a 20% v/v slurry with milli Q water) were... ... | reverse complement strand
GCGTAAGTGCTTGATTCTATTGGTGCCGATGAGAGGAGTCGAACCCCCGACCTTCTCATTACGAATGAGCTGCTCTACCAACTGAGCTACATCGGCTTCCTTAACGTACAAAGACCGCGCTGCGCTCCCCATATCTTGCCAAGCCCATTATTATACATATTCTATGTCCAGATAGGGGTGCACCGCGGTTGTACAGTTGATAGCGCTACCCAGAATCCGCCTAATCTTGCTGATTCATGCGAATTGCCGAAGGAAACAAGTCCCAGCAAGCAATGAACAACGCAGCAAACAAAGGGCCGATGACAAAACCATTAAGTCCGAAGACCGACAGGCCACCCAGCGTGGAAATCAATATCACGTAATCGGGGATCTTGGTGTCTTTGCCGACGAGTAATGGGCGCAATATATTGTCGACCAGGCCAATGACCAGCACGCCGAAAAGCGTGAGCGTTACGCCTTCCCAGACGGCGCCCGTGACCAGAAAATAAATGGCGACGGGCATCCAGATCAGGGCTGCGCCAACCGCAGGCAACAGCGACAGGAAGGCCATGAGGACGCCCCACAACAATGCCCCCTGGATGCCCAGAAACCAGAACATCAGACCGCCCAGAAACCCTTGGGTGATGGCGACAACGATATTGCCTTTGACGGTCGCTCGCACGACAGTGGCGAACTTGCGGAACAAGTGCTGTTTGTGCTCATCGCTGAGTGGGATCAGCTGCCTGCTGGTGCGGGCCAGATTGGCCCCGTCGCGCAACAGGAAATACAGTATGTACAGCATCACACCGAGGCCGATCAGAAACTCGAAGGTATTCTGACCCACGTTCACGGCTTGCGTCGCCAGAAACTTGCTGCCTTGCAGCGCGCCGGTTGTCAGCTTTTCCCGCAAACTGAATATGTCGCCCACGCCGAAGCGATCAAGCATGGCGTGCACCGATGGGGGGAGCGCACCCAGTATTTGTTCCAGGTACTCGCCGACATTGATTTCGCCAGAACTGATACGCGCATAGATGGCGGCGCCTTCTTGAAATAGCGCACCGGTTATGAGGATCGCGGGGAGGATGACAATTAGAATGATGATAAGCAGCGTCGTCAACGCCGCCAGATTGGGACGCCCGCGCATCTTCGCCAGTAGGCGCTTATGCAGGGGTGTGAACAATATGGCCAGGATGGCTCCCCAGAAAATGGCGCCGTAGAACGGGAGCAGCACAATAATGAAGGCCACCGTGACGGTGACCAACAGAAGTATGAAAGTGCGGAAGTAAAGGTCGGAATTGTTCATCCAGCATCCAGGGAATGGGGTAGCCGCGAGGCGGCGTTCTTAGAGGAATGACTTCAGGGCGCTGCGAATGGATCATTCTATGCGAAAGGCGCTATTCGCCCAACAGTTCGGCGACCGGTTGCAGCCCCTCAATATGCTGTGAGATCACTTTGACGACGACGACAATTGGCACGCACAGTAACATGCCCCACACCCCCCATAGCCATCCGCCGAACAAAAGGGCAACGAAAACAGCAGTGGCATTCATTTTGGCGATTCGTCCCGTCATCCATGTTGTGACCAGCGTGCCGACGACGGAAGCAATTGCCAGCGTTGCGGCAATGACCAGCGCCATCATTGAAAATGACTCGAATTGCAGGAAGGCCGCCGATCCGGTGGCCGCAGCCGCAATGACTGTTCCGAAATAGGGAATGATGTGCAGCAACCCTGCAACCACCGCCCAGGCGCCCGCGTTTTCCATCCCTATGACGTACAGCACCAGCCACGTCACCATTCCCAGCAATGTATTGGTGACCAGCAGCATCAACATGTACTTCTGGATTGACGAGTTGATGTCATCCAGTATTTGTACGGTGATCTTTTTGTGAGAGAGGGTTGGTCCGGTCATTTTGACCAGCTTGCGCTTGAAAGTGTCACCTGACAGCAGGGCAAAAAATACCAGGAACAGGATGACAATGAGCTGTCCGGCAAAAGCGGCAACACTGAGCGATCCGGCCCACAACCATTCGTTGAGGTTGAAGTCGGGCGGCTGGACCGCGGTTGGAGCGGCGGCGGCGTCCTCCATGGCTTCAACGCTTGGACTCGCCGCCTTTTTCAAGGCGTCTGCCGCACTGCGAAGCTTGTCCAGTGTGCCGAGTTCACCATTGTCGATTCGCTGCAAAGCGTTGTTCAACTTGTAAGTAGCGATAGGCAGTTCATCCACGATGGACTGTGCCTGGTTATAGACCGAGGTCATTATCCCGGCGGTCGAGCCGCACAGGGCCAGCATTACCAACGTGGCCCCTATGATCCGGGGGACCCGGCGTCGTTCCAGCCAGAGTACGACCGGGCTCAGGGTATAAGCGATCAATATTCCGAAGACCAAAGGGATGAAAAATTCCCGGGCCCATTGCAGTGCAAAGATGAATGCGATGGTGGCAAGCACGGTCAGCGCCATTCCACCGGCCTGTACCCGGGGTCGGAGTTCCGGCGGGAATTCGATCATGGGTTTTGGGACGTTGGTATCTGAAGTGTCTGGGCTTGCGCTTACCGGGGCCGGGACGTGTGAGGTTGGGGTGGTCTTTATCGTATCCATCATGGTCTCGTGCAGATACGCAGCATGCCTGCGCCCATAGTATATATGCTCGCGCGCGCGTCTATGGGTACAAGCGTCGAAACGGAGTCGGCGGTGCCCTTTTTCTTAAGGAAGCAACCTGAAGCCCGCGTCGACACCCCAACGATCCGTGCGCCTTAGCCATACGGTATTGCACGCCATGCACCGATATTCCCGTTCAAGAGTGCCGTCATAAGTGTCGGGCGCGCGCGCGCCCTGTAGGCGCATGGATTGGTGCGGGTTGGTGCCTCCCGTGCCTAACGACAGGTCGCGACACGAAGGACAAAGTGCTGGATTGGCAATGCTGGCAGGATTCATGTGCACAGGGTAATCGCTATTCAGAATTTATTCATCTCCTGTGGAATGGTACTGGAAAGCCCCCTGACAAAGGAGGTCTTCCCTGCAAGATAGTTAGATGCCAGCTAAGTGATTATGTGCCCTTTTTAACGGCATCGCGCACGGCATCCTTAGCTTCGCCAACTTTTCGCTGCACGGTACCGGCTTTTTTCTCGGCCAGGCCTTTCGCCTGGGTTGCCGGGTCATCCATTACTTTCCCGGCTGTTTCCTTGACGGCACCCTTGACTTCCTTGCCAGTGCCCTTGATTCTGTCTTTGTCCATATCACCACCTCGACTCAACGCTTCGACGGTACATGCAACACGACCCATTCGTGCCGCTCCTGTATCGCTTGGTGCATTACAGCAAGCGCTGTGCCTAGCGTGGTAAGTTGGGTCTCTGTGACTTTGATGGTTTTCCCGCATCACCAGGCGCCATCGCTTTTGGTTGACTGGAATGGCGTGTGCTGTCGCCACTGGCCGACCTGTTGGACGCATCGGCCTTGTCGCTTCCATCAGTTGCCGTGGGCGCGGTCCCGGTCGACGGTGTGCCATTGACAGAACTGGTGCTATCGGTCTTCGCAGTATTATCCGGCTTGACGCCGGTGCTGCCTGCCAGCCCACTCGGCGTTGTTGATCTGGATTGGGCTTCTACTCCGGCTGCCCCAGATCCGGAACGGCCACTGGATCCTTGCGACTGCGCGATGGAAACCAGTGCGAATGGAATTAAACATGCGGCGAAAGCGATGCGCTTTTTCATAGCATTCTCCTGATTGCTACAGTAGTTCAACGTGATTCAGCAAATGGCATGCCCCATTAAGGAGAAGCGCAGACTGCGTCCTTTCGGCATAGTTCATCAGCTGCGGGGTCGGGTCGTATCGTTCATACGCGCCGGTTTGTCGTTCTACTTCGGAAACGATACCGCATTCCTGCTTTGGGGAAACGCCAGCGCGTAATTGAATTCTCCGTTATCTATCGCCTGCAGAATTTTTTTCCGCAAGTCCGATGCCCGCTGCAAGTTGGCGGCGCTTGGTTTGAGTCGAATCCTTTCATGGCAAAGCCGGCCGTGAAAATAGAATTCGATTTCGATGCTGGACTCGGAGGCGGGACGGACCCCCTCTAGTTGACTCGCCATACGCAATACTCAATAGATAAGTTTGAACGAGGGGCCGACACGCGGATAAATAATGATACATTTGCTTTGGGCCTCATTCGATGTCCAAAATAGCCAGTTCTATCGTGAGTAATTTATGTTCGGAATGCGTTCACTTGTATTTTCAGCCGTCGTCGGAATTGCTACTGTTGCGTCGGGTGCAGCGTTTGCTGCAAGCAAAACAGTGACGGTGGTAAATAAAACCAAAACAACAATATCTGCGATTTATGCCTCAAGCGTTGGCGCTCGCACATGGGAAGAAGATATTCTCGGCGAGGATACGCTTTCTCCTGGCGAATCCGTTGAAATTGATATGGACGACGGCACAGGTAAGTGCCGATACGATCTAAAGGCAGAGTTCAGTGACGGAACCGATACAGTGCAAGAGAATTTAAACATCTGCAAGGTTCGCGAGTTCACATTTACAGAGTAGACGCCGCGTTCTGTTGGTTCGAAATGTGCCGCCTTCGGGCGGTTATTTTTCATCGCGATACTACGAGAAAATTCCAAAAAAAAATAGCCAATTGATTTAATTGGCTATTTTTTTCGGTATTCGGTGGCTCCCCGAACTGGGTTCGAACCAGTGACCTGCGGATTAACAGACGCTTAGTGCTGCCTCGATACCTACTTCGCCTACATCACAAATTTAATTATATCAGATACTTACGCGTCGCGGTGCGACATCGAGCGACAGCGTTTGACACCCATCGACAGGTTTATCGCAACAAGTTGTGCAACAAAATTCCTGTCGCCTGTGGGCGCAGGTATTACCGCATGAATGGGCCCACAATGGTCCTCTTGAGCCCGTCGGTTTGACCTCTGGGAGCCTTCAGCAGTTGGTGGTCGGGGTACGCGTTATACCGCATTATCATCACGCGGTATAACCGTCACAAACATGCCTTATTTGATTTTGAATCCAACCCTTCCCGAGCTGCGGCGACCAAGCGCTTAGCAAGCTGCGAGGAAGTCCATTGCCACGGCCTCAAAAGAAGCAAACGACGTCTCGAAAGTTGGCGGGTCTATGTCGTACACGAGAGGCATTAGGTGCTTCGAGTACTGTTTAGGCAGTTCTCCGTTTGACTTCGCAACCTTCAGGGTACGCTTGAGGGCACTGACTGGGTCAGCGTCAAACTCAGGGTTTTGGCCCTTGAATTCGTCCCGGTCGCTCTGTACCAGCTTTGGAAAAATGCTCCGTGCAGTTGCTAGAGAATCGCCAGAGAGTTCTACAATGCGCGCCACGTCGTAGACGTGGCGAACCAAAGCAGGGTCGATGTCACCCTTGGTTTGGTGGCCGTCCCACTTATATGCGCAGCGGCGCAGCAGTGAAAGCACTTTTTCGGCTGCAGTCTCGGCAACGGAGATGCAGTCAATAGAGACCGTCGAAGTCGCAGGTAGGCCTGCAAGCGTCTCGTAGAGATAGCCGAATTCGCGCTGCTCTAGCGGCAGCAATGGTTGTCGTTGAATAAGTTCAAGCTTCAGCTCAGGGCGAAGACTCGGGAATTCCGAATAGGCGGTTTTGTAGCCTGCCCCAATGACGTAGTACCGGTGAGCGTCGCGGGTGCGCGGGTTGAGCCCTCCGTCTGGATATTTGAGAAGCGGAAAGTCCAAGGCATCCAGGAGCTCTGGAATAAGTTCATGCAAGGCCTTGAGTCGCACTCGGTCTCCGCGGCCCTTCTTTAAAGGATTTTTGGTAGGCGACATCATTACTTTGATGTCAATGTCCTCAGACATCCGATTGATTATGCCGTGGGCCTCTTGGACAGGCATGTGCCGCCAGCGAAGATGAGCCGAATGCCCTCATCATGGCGGGTATGTTCTCCTCGACGCGGGTCGAGGTCACTGAAGTGGTCGTGGTGGACTTGTAGTTCGCTCAATTTCTTGAGCAGTTCTGTGATGTGAATGTCTTTTTCAGCGGTCTGTATCGGGAGCCCTCGCAGCAAGCCTTCCGCTGCCAGGTCTTCAAGCGCTTGCTTTTGTACGGCCGTAATTATTCTCATATTTCACCGAGCGGCCTCCTACCGCAATCTTCCTGCTGATGCGACGTCGCCCAGTATTAGCCACGAATGTACCAGGCAGCTGTGTCGTCCGCCCTGAGTTGTATTCGGCAGCTGCGCTTCCAGCGCTGACCGAAACACCTAGCTTCTTAAGAGTTTCAACTGCAAGTGTTTCTAAACTACCTGCAGGGATGGTGGCTCCTGTGACTGAACTCTTGCGGGTCTTGGCATACACTCCCGTCCCGATGCGTACAAGCACTCCCTGACTTTGGAGAGCCTTGAGGGCCTCGGAAACCTGAGAGGGACTGCCCATTTTTGCAATGTCCGCCCGGAGGATGACGTTGCCGGTTCGCTGCTTGATGGACCGCAGCATTCGTTCTTGCAGCCTCATAGGTACGCTCCCATGAATGGATTGATTTCAGAGTATAGCAACCCATGCCCATTTGTCAACATTAGCTGTTGTATAACAATGACTTATACGAGCATATCCTACCGGCGTAGCGGCAAGGTATGCAACCCGATTCGGGGGTACTCAAATTTTTGTACCTGTTAATAAATTTGCATGCTCCTTGCCCACAATCGGCTGGTCACCGCGGCCACTGGAGCGAGGGAGCAGGACAGTTGGCAAACGATGTTGAAGGCATTCGCGTAGGAGACGCTTGGTAGAGGTGCCTAGTTTTTTGGCCAAGCATGCCAGAGGCACATATCGCGCATTAAACCGTTTGACGTTCTCAGACGGGATACGCCGAGTCCCTTTCGAGTAGCTTTGTGTAAGCAAGCCGGCTTGGATGGCATTCTCTATTACCGTGAAGTCCAACCCTGTACGAGCTGCAGCCTCTTGAAAAGATAGGCTATCCCCGTTGATGGCCTCCACCAGTCAGCCCATCCCCAGCAAGAGCGTAACCTTCGATATCCATACGGCCTCCCGTTTTATTTGAACGGAGAACTTTCTCTGATTTGGATAGAAAGGCGTAATAGATGAAAGGAAAGGGAGCCTTCCTATTGACCGAAGCCTCGAAACGATGTAGTAGCCTATATACGCGAACATTGCCTATTTAAGGTTGCTGAATATTCTCCTCTAAGTCTGCTCAAAATAGACGTTTTTCAATGACGGCAGAGAATGCGGAGATGCGGGTCGGGGCCACTCCCGTTGACCTCACTAGCCTAGCGCGTAGAATGAACGTTGGTCACTCAAGGTCATGGAGAGCGGGATGCGGGCCATCGATTTAGCCGAAGTGGCGTCTTCGCTCGAAGAGCTAATAATCGCTCTGGAAGAAGGCCGGGAGCAAGAGATTGTCATCACTCGGGACGGGCGCCCGCTTGCAAAGCTAGTGCCTGTGGCCACGACAGTACCGGGAGTACGTTTCGGCATCGCGAAAGGCAAGTTCCACATACCCGATGACTTTGACGCACCGGATGCTCGGATAGCCAAGCTATTTAACGAAGACGGCTCAATTGAGCCGCGCCCTTAGGCTGTCTCAGACCCGTTACACGACGTAAGGCACCCATGAAGGCTGTAGTTGCAAACGTAGATGAGCGTGCCAACGACACGAATGTGCCAACGCACTGACTTCCGGGACTCCCCGGTTCGAGCAGCGCTGCTCCAAAAAGGGCTTTAACGCGCGCGATTATGCTGCCCACTTATGATTTCATCGACTATCGACAACGGAGCGCTGACTCCCGGTGGATGCCCAAGCCATCGACCTCCGGCCCGTACAAACATTTCGAGTTCGCCCCGTAAAGCGGTGGGAACCGTCATGAACTCCATCTCCATAGCGCGCGCCATTTTATATAACGTTGAAAAGTGCGGGTCCGATGCGCAGGACTCTGCTTGTTGCACAGCCGTACGGCTTAACATCGCCCGTTCGGCAAGCTGGCTCTGGGTCCACCCACGCTCTTTTCTTGCTGAGACTAGGCTGTCGAGCAATGCCTTCATAGATACGCCCCAAGAAAAAACGCCAGCACACAAAGAAGGTAACCGGACATGGATAGGTCTAGCCATCTTACCGCCAAACCGCAGTATCCATCTAGGTGAGTCTTTCCTTTCATGTCCTCGTGGCCGAGCGCATTTTCTTGGGCAAGTTGCAGGGAGAATCCATCAGGAATCGACGATGGCGGACCGCCGCAAAGTCGCGTTATAGGGGCTTGGCCCTTCGTGTAGATGTGCCGACGGCGGCACTCTATATGGGGGAGGTTGTTCCGTTACAGAACCAAACACATTATACTGTTCATTCATACAGTCAATATGAAAGGCACACATGGACGGTTCAATTGATGATTTTTCACTTTTGGTCAACCTAAGGTCGCCAGACGATTTAGCCCAGCGCCCACGGTATCAATCCAGCCTTGACCCTAAACAGTCCAAACTCGTCGAAGTTCTGGCACCATATCACTTCGAGGAACCCTACCCGTGCGGACTATCAAGCTGCCATACCCCTCATCAGACTGGGTACTTAGTTGTCACGGACGACAATCGAGAAACGAACATCGGTGGTGTTTGTGGAAAGCGCATATTTGGTGACGACTTTGTCATCAAGGCAAATTTGCAAGACCAGCGGGCACGACTCAAGCATCAACTCGATACCCTTCAAGCGATATGTGATGACAAAGACCAATTTTTTGCCCGGATAGCAGAGCTTTACAACCGAAGCACAGGAACTCGATGGGCAGAAACCCAACTCAAATTGCTCAAAGAGTCTTTAAGCAGCCCAGCAGCCGCGAAGCTGCACGCAATGGCCGCTCGAGGAGAAACGGCTGTAACTACTGAACGCGAGGCGACAAAAGAAGAACGAGACCAGCACAGTGTGACCAATACCAGCGCCAAGCCACTGCGCTATGTGACAGAGACAGTCGGTGACCTACAAGGGCTTAGCTTCTTGAACGCCAACCCTCACCGGGCCGCGACTGACCTGAAGAACAAGCTTTTTGAGCTTGGCAATGTTGACGCCAAATCCCTTTCGCCAAAGCACCGACGAGATTGGGTCAATTGGGCTAACGATATCGAACGGAGCTTCGACGCTATCGAAGAAAGTTTAGCCGAGGCACTTCGTTTTTTCTCGCGTGACAACATGCTCCTCGTGCATAAACTGGACATCATAGGAACACAAGGTTCCCGGTAAAGGGAGAGGCAGTGAAAAACAAAAAACTTCTTTGTATTTAACAACAGCGTTAAATGAACCAGGTACCTACGATTCCGAACACTTTTACCAAACTATCTGGGCAAAGGATGCTCGCATAATGAATAAAGAAAACCTGCTCAAAATGATTGCAGAGAGCGGATACAACCTCGGCTACGGTGCAAAGAAGCACTTTGCCACCTTCGACCTTATAGAAAAGCTGCCGGGCTGGTTGGGTCTCATCGCCTTCGCTGTCGGCATCTTTGCACTGTTTGTGCCTCCCCTTGCCTCCAACGAAGTTTCTGCGGTGCTACTGCTGTTCGGAATATCGGCGTTTTATATCAACAGCTATAACGCGGAAAAACAAAGATATGAGGATGGCGGGAAACGGCTAACAGACTGCTATAACAAGCTTCGTTCTATGTATTACGAAGTCAAATCATTAGCCGATGATACTGATTTCTCGAGCTATGTTGACCGGCACGACAAACTTTACGAAGGAGCCTTCGAGCATACGGTCAGTAAACAAATATTCCTAAGTGACTGGTATGCCCACTATAAATTTTTCTGGCAACAGCAAACCGAATGGATAAACGAGCAAAAGCACTTCACCCTTTTACGAGACAAAGTCCCTTTGAGTCTCTCCATTGCCGTGACGGTGGCGTTACTTATCGGTCTATTTTTTATTGCAACTCGCTTTATTCATCTCTGTAGCTAATTCTAAAGGTATCCAATGAGTGCCGTGCTATTCGAGCAATTTCGAAAAAACCTAGCCGTACAAAACGCCAGTGAAATTTCTGGGCGCTATCAAGCCATCACCAAGCGTCTAAATAAAGACTATTGGGACACCGACAAAGAGTATCTGCATTGCTTACAGGTGGGCTCCTATGGTCGCCACACAGCCATTAACGGTATTAGTGACCTAGACATGGCATTTGAGCTTCCATGGGAAGTCCACGACAGATTTAATAAGCGACAAGGCAACGTCCAATCTGCATTGCTGAGCGAGGCGCGCGACTGCTTGAAGGGACTATATCCAAACACAGAAATTCGTGCCGACAGCCAAGTTGTTGTAGTTCAGTTCTCCAACTATAGAGTGGAAGTTCTACCAGCATTCGTTGAGGCGAACGGAAGCTATAAATACCCTGATTCGAATAGCGGTGGCTCCTGGAAATGGTGTTGGCCTCGTGACGAAATTCAGGCTATGCAAGACGTCCATGACCGCTCCAATAAGCACTTAAAACGCATATGCAAAATGATACGAGCATGGAAAAACCAGCACGGAGCTCCCATGAGTGGCATGCTAATCGACACGCTGTGCTATAACTTTTTCAATGCAAATGAAGGTTACGATAACCAAGGCTATGTCTGCTACCCCGAACTCATTAAAGACGTTTTCAGCTACATAGCAAATCAGCCTACAAGCCAAGAATACTGGCTTGCTCCTGGAAGCAAGGATAGGGTGTATTCGAAAGGCAGTTTCCACCGCAAAGCCTCGAAGGCTGCTACCAAATGCCAGGAAGCCTTGGATGCCGATAAAGAGAAAACTAAGGAAAAGCTATGGAAAGAGGTTTTCGGCCGACCATTTCCTCGTTCTACTGTTGTGGCCGACGCCGCTCTTAATAAAGCCTTCTCTTTCAATAGCACTGAGCAGTTTGTTGAAGACCTTCACCCCGTCGATATTCAATACGATATCCAATTAAATTGTGACGTATCATACCGTGGCCAAAATATTGAAAAATTGAAATGGTTAGAGCAAATATTCCCAATACACATAGGGCGTAATCTTCGATTTCATGTTGTCGCTTCTAATGTGCCCAGCCCATACACACTATTATGGAAGGTGCGTAATGTTGGCGAAATTGCTGAAAAACGAGGCGTCCGTGGTCAAATTGTCGCGGATACAGGCACGCTCCAGAATTATGAAACGTCTGATTTTCCCGGACCACACTATGTGGAGTGTTACGCTATAAAAAATGGTGTGTGTGTAGCGCGAGACCTTATCCCAGTTCCTATTCGCGAAATCTAGGCGCTCAATTCTGGGCGGGGGCTCGGTTTTAATACAGCTCACACTAGAGTAGCGGCCATATCGGCCTCGGAATCATCCACTGAATGACCTTTAACTCCAAGTGGTTCGGGATTGACTTTCGACGCTTATATATTGAGGCAACAGCCCGATTTCTGGGTGAATGCTAAGTTCATATCTTCATCAGCGAGACTTGTAGGCCCAAGCTAAACACTCAGAGCTGCTGCAGGCGTGCAATAACCGTATAAAAAAAGTGCACTCAGACAAGAAAAAGGGGCGCTTCCAATCGGAGGCACCCCTTTTTCGTATAGGAAGATTTTGGTTCCACACATTTCGAATGCAGCATATTCGGAACTGCTTGAGGCAAAGCAATAAGCTGGCAATAGTGCCGACCTAGGCCAAACTCTACACTTATTCGCGGTACCGTGACATATTCATCACCCACGATACAATACGACAGTCTCCCGCCTTTCGTTAGATAACGTGTCAATAGCTCTCAATGTGTACCCTTGCGGGAGGGTAATTGATGCCGAGCTGGAGCATAACGATTTTGGAAGCTATGGAGCAGATAACTATCCTCATAATTCCTGCGTCCGCATGACGCAGTACAACGCAGAAATCTCTGCGGGGTCATTGTTGCCTCTTGAAAGTAGGCGCATCGCTACTCTACTTCTGTCTGGGCCGGACTCCTCTGAATGGCTGCACGCCATTGAGACGGAAAACATTCTTCAGAAGAAAGCACCTGCCACGGCTCGCCGGCAAGCTAGGCTCCTGCGCCGGCGCCTGACAACGCTTGACGCCACGGCCTGGAAAATGACGGCCGAGCGAGAAAGTGAAGTCGTTATCCAGCTGCTCTTGGCCGCAGCCGTCAAACACAGTCAGTTGTTGGGCGATTTCATGCTCACCGTCTATGCGGACCGCCAGCGCCGTCTTGAGCCGGCCCTGAGGCGCTCCGACTGGCAAGACTTTCTAGCCGAGTGCGCCCACCATGATGCAGCTGTCGCCAGCTGGACTGATTCAACCAGGGCTAAGCTGTTTCAGGTCATCGTGCGTATTCTTGTCGAAGCTAGGTATCTGGAAAATGTTCGTTCGATGAAGTTGACACCCCAATCCCTACATCCCGATGTGCGGCGTTACCTGAGCGCACATGATGAAATTTATGTACTTGACTGCCTGGAACGTGTGAGATGACCCTAAGCTTTGGCGACCGCCTCAATCAAATTCTGCCTCGTGTGACCTCGCGTGATTTTCTGGACAGCAAAGGTTTAGGCAACGAAATCGGTTTCTGGATTTTTGACTATCCGCCTGACCGTGAGTTGGATATGCGTAACTTTCTCTCGGGTACCGTGCTACCGGCTTTGACAAAACAGGTTCCAGCCCTGCGCGCCGACACCATTGATTTACTGCAGCTGGTGACGGGGTTGCTGGAAGAGCGCAATCTGCTCGACAAAGCGATGGAAATGCAGCTCAGCAAAGGTGACGACAGAGCGCTGGCTGCGCTGCGTTCAGTACTCAAAGAAGACAAGATTGCCCAAAAAATCGCATCCCAACACGATATCGCCAATCTCGACCTGTTGATTTTAACTGGTGTCGGTTCCGTTTATCCCATGCTGCGCACGCACACCTTGCTGTCTGCCCTGCACCCCATCATGGGCAACACGCCTCTGCTGATGTTTTTCCCTGGTCGTTACGATGGGCATTCGCTGCGTCTTTTCAATACATTGGCCGAAGACCATTACTACCGCGCCTTCCGCTTGGTGCCCGAAACAAGTTAACCACTTAGCGACCCGGGCAAGCAGCACACTCCAGTTAATCAGAGATATATAACAACATGAAAATTAAAGAACTTTTTCTCAAACCCATCGACCGCCCGATTAATGGCGTCATCAAAGCCGACCAAATGGACGCCGCCAGCGTCTGGCAAGAATTGGAAGAGTACGTCGTCACCAAGCAGATAAGCGAATACCTGCGCAAGTTCTTTGACGCCTACTTGGCAGCCATCGACCGTCCTCATGACGCTGTCATCACCGACCGTATGGGCGTCTGGGTGTCTGGCTTCTTCGGCTCGGGCAAATCGCACTTCATTAAAATACTGTCTTATTTACTGGAAAACATCGAAGCCCATAACCCTCAGACCAGGGAAAAACGCAACGCTGCCCAGTTCTTTGACCACCAAAAAATTAAAGATGCCATGCTGCACGCTGATATTCAGCGCGCGGTGCAGGGTACTGCCGATGTCATCCTGTTCAACATCGACGCCAAAGCCAACAAGTCTGACCCCGATGCCATTCTGCAGGTTTTTCTGCGTGTGTTTAATGAAAAGTTGGGCTTATCTGGCGATGCGCCACATATCGCCGACATGGAGCGTCATCTGGTATCTAAGGGTGCGCTTGAGACCTTCAAGTCCGCCTTTGCCGCCTCCAACGGCAGCGCTTGGGAACAAGAGAGCGACGCGGTTGCCTTTTATCGCGACGACATAGTGCTGGCCCTGTCTCAGGCCTTGAAAATGACGACCGAGTCAGCTGGCAAATGGTTCGATAATGCTAGAGACGACTATCGCATCACCATTGAAGGGTTCGCCAAGGTCGTCAACGATTATTTGGCCACCCAACCCGCCAACCACAAGGTCATCTTTCTGGTCGATGAGGTGGGTCAATTCATTGGCGCAAGCTCCCCGCTCATGCTCAACCTGCAGACCATCACTGAACAACTCGGAGCCCAGTGCAGGGGCCGCGCATGGATTATTGTCACCAGCCAGGAAGATATCGATGCGGCCATCGGCGAAGATAACAAGGCCAAAGGCCAGGACTTTTCCAAAATTCAAGGCCGCTTTCACACCCGTCTGTCGCTGGCCAGCAGTAACACCGATGAGGTCATCGGCGAGCGCCTGCTAGCTAAAACCGAAGCCGCCCACGTTGCCTTGCGCGATGCCTTCGTCAGCAAAAGTGATGTCATCAATAACCAACTTGGGTTCGTTGGCAACTCGGTGAGCCTGCGTGGTTTTAAGGACGCTGCCGAATTCGTCACTTTTTACCCGTTTGCGCCATACCAATTTACGCTCCTGCAAAAGATTTTTGAGTCCATCCGCAAGGTGGGCGCTACCGGCAAACACTTGTCACGCGGTGAACGTTCGCTCTTGGATGCCTTCCAGTCTGCAGCCATGCGTAATGCAGACCAAAATATTGATGTGCTAATTCCGCTGTACGATTTTTATCCATCCATCGAGAGCTTTATTGACGGCGTCGCTAAACGGTCAATAGACGAGGCACCGCTCAACCCCGGTTTGTTGCCCTACGATAGCTTGCTACTCAAGGCGATGTTCCTCATTCGCTACATCCCCGACATTGTCAAACCCAGCATCGATAACCTTGCCACCTTGTGCATTGACCAGGTTGACGCAGACAAACTCGCCCTCAAGCGGAAGATTCAAGAGAGTCTGACCAGGTTGGAACAGCAGCGCCTAGTGAGCCGCAACGGTGACTTGTGGTTCTTCCTGACCAACGAAGAACGCGATGTCGCCCGCGAAATTGGTCACGTCGACGTTTCAGCCGCTGAAAAGTCCCGTGAATTAGCCAAACTGATTTTTGAGGATATTTTCAAGGACCAGACGAAGGTGCGCCACCGCGACACCAAGGCTGACTACGAGTTCAACCGCCTGCTTGACGGTGCGCCCTGGCGTCAAGCCAGTCACACCCTGAGCTTTGAAGTGCTCACGCCGCTGGGTGATGATTACGAGCGTCTTCAACCTGCGCGTTGTATCTTGCGTAGCAGTGAAGGCGACGGCCGCGCAATCGTCCGTCTTGCCGAAGGCGAACGCCTCGATATTGAATTGGTGCTGTATCTACAAATCGAAAAATATATCGTCAGCCCCAAAGCAGACCAAGCCACCCCGTCGCTAAAGCGCATCCTGGCTGACCGCAAAGACGAAAACCGCGAGCGCCGTCTGCGTCTGGAGCTCCAACTTTCGGAACTCATCACTTCGGGTGATTTTTACGCTTTAGGCCAGTCGGTACAAATCAGAGCCAACAGTCCAGACAGGGTGCTTGATGGCCTGCTCAATTACCTCATCACCAATACCTACAACAAACTGCCGTACCTCAAGGTGCGTCAGTCTGACCCCATAGGCGAAATTAAAGCAGTTCTCAATGCGGACGACCTAGGTCAACACGCCCTAGGCCTGGACGGCGACACTGGCAATGCCCTCGCCATTAAAGAGATGCGCGACTATCTGCAGTTGGCAGCCAGTCAAAACCGGGTGCTGTTGTCAGATGTGGTAGAACGCTTTGCCGGCATCCCTTGGGGTTGGAAGCCCGAGTGGGAAACCGTGCTGCTGATTGCCCGACTGTTTATGGCGGGCGAAATCAAGCTCATGCTCGAAGGTTCTGATATCGACCCTGCATCCGCCGCCGACCCGCTCACTAAATCTGTCCGCTTCAAGCAGGTGTCTATCCTCAAGCGCAAAACGGCAGATGCCACGACCATCAAGCGTGCTCGTGAATTGTACAAAGACCTATTTCAAAAAATGGGTCGTGAAGAAGAGGATGGCCTGGTCGCCGACTTCCGTGCTCGCATGCAGGATTGGCAAGCCGAGCTCAAAAGCTACGCTCACACCGCGGCCACGCCACATCACCCCGGCAAATCCGACATCGAAGCCGCGCTCACCCGTATCAATCAGCAGCTCAGCACGCGCGACAGTTTTGCGTTCATTGAAGCCCTGCTAGGGGCCAAGGACGAGTGGCTCGACGCGGCGGACGACATCCACGATTTGGTCAATTTTTACAAGACCCAAATTACCGCTTGGCGCAAGCTGCTAGACGGCCTAGGCGCTTTCGCAGACAACCGTGAAGCCCTAAGCAAAGTACCTCAAGCGGCCTCAGCCCTGATTGACTTGGTCCAAATCCGCGACAACCCCAAGCCCTACGGGCAAGTCAACCGTATCGAGCCGCTGCTGGCTTCCGTCACCACTATCAACGAGCAACTAGCACAAGAAAAACGCGAAAGAGCCCTATTGTCTATCGATGACAAGTTAAGCGAAGTGCAAGTTAAACTGGTAGCCGCATCTGCCTCATCCGACCTCAGCAACAAAGCGCTGCACCCGCTGCAAGACCTGAAAACCCGTATTGCCAGCCAAACCAGCATTGCTCAGATTCTATTGCTGCAAGGCGCGGGCGGCGATGCGATGGACGACGCTATTAATCTCATTGAAGCGGCTGCAATTAAGCCTCCGCAACACATTGCTATTCCTGGCGACGTCACTCGGCCATTACAAACCGGCCAGGCCAACGTACCCGCGCCCGTGGCTAAAACCACACGCGTCATCCGCGCAGCCGAACTTTCCAACAAGACTTATCTTGAGACCGAAGCCGATGTGGACGCCTTTGTAGCCAAGCTAAGGGACGCGCTACTGGCCGCCGTTCGTACTGGTCAAATTGCCCGGATTCAATAATTCGCTACCGAGCCTAATTGCTCTTAATTTAATGGCTGCCCGCGAAATATTCACGGTGGCTAGGACCTTATTTGACACATGAATAAAGCCAAACTCAAGTCTTACGCCCCGCAAGCCCGCAAGGATTTCATTGCCGCCGTCACCGCTCGCGCCAATCTGCTGGGCTTGGCAGATAAGGCGGGCAAGCTGGAAGTGGCTGCTAGCCAACCTCAAGGAGATGTCACGGTCATTGCCGGCCAGGCCTGGCCCGTGAAAGTTCACAGCCAGCGTCAGCAACTCATCACTCGCATCCAAAAAGATGGCTTTACCCAGACCATGGAAGCCATGGCTTACACTTGGTTCAACCGCTTTGCGGCACTCCGGTATATGGAGCTGCACGATTACCTAGGCCACGGGCACCGGGCGCTCTCCAGCAGCGAAGGCACGCTGCCCGACATCCTGACCCATGCCGCTGACCTAGCCCAAAGCGGTGAACTGCCGGGCCTGAAACCGGCGCTAATGGCAGACATGAAGCTGGCCGGCAACCGCGACGGTGATTTGTTGCCCTTCACCTGGCCGGCGCGAACGCTGCGCTCGGTCATTCCCACGAGCCTGCACGGCCAGTTGGGTTATTACAGTTTCGACG
>LNAP01002750.1_pt1 | contig 17297 bp, 12 predicted proteins | sample 602601 | NCBI WGS metagenome assembly LNAP01 (sample SAMN02440304, study PRJNA202911) | soil metagenome | biome: Subtropical and temperate rainforests or woodlands; isolation source: soil samples (1 kg each in a 20% v/v slurry with milli Q water) were... ... | reverse complement strand
AGTGAACTGCAACCCGATGTCATCCTGCTCGACAACCATCTTCCCGGCGTCAGCGGTGTCAGCGCCCTGCCCTCACTGCTTGAAGCGGCACCCAATGCCCGTATCTTGATGCTGACCGTCAGCGAGGACGAAAACGATCTGGCGGCAGCCCTGCATGGCGGCGCCAGCGGCTACCTGCTTAAAACCATGGAAGGCGACGACCTGACCGCCGCTGTGCACCGTGCGGCACAAGGCGACAACCTCATTGCGCCCGAGATGATGGGCAAGCTGATTGCCGCCTACAAAGGCGTGACGCTCAAGTCACAGCCCGGCACCGAGCTCACGGCAGGCATCAGCAATGGCAAAGTGGGCACACTCAATCAGCTGGCCATGGCCAGCCTGTCACCGCGTGAACTCGACATCCTGCGCGGCATCGCGCGTGGCGCCAGCAACAAGGAAATTGCGCGCGAACACGGCATTGTCGAAACCACCGTCAAGATCCATGTGCAGCATGTGCTGCGCAAACTGGGGGTCAGTTCACGGGTACACGCCGCCGTGATGGCGACCGAGCAGGGACTGCTGTAGCGAGCCCCGGACCCAACTCACGCCAAGGCAAGCGGCAAGCCGGGAATCCAACGCGAACCCTGGGTTTTGGGTGCGTCAACCGCATTGCTCACCGGTGCCACCAGATCGGCCAGCGTGACATCATCCAGCACCGCCAGGAAACTCTGCGTGGCCTGATTCAAGACCCCTTTGAGTCGACAGTTCGGGTTCAGCCGGCACGGGTTCAGGCTCGGCTCAAAACATTCCACCACGGAAAAATCGGTCTCGGTGGCGCGCACGATGGTGCCCAGGCCAAGGTTTTGGGCGGACAGGGCCAGGCGCAGGCCACCGCCGCGTCCACGGCTCGTCTCCAGCCAGCCCCGGGCGCCGAGTTGCTGCACGATTTTGGTCAGGTGACTGCGCGAAATGCCGTGACTCTCGGCAATCTCGGTGATCGTCACCGGCTCGGCGCGGTCCTTGCTGGCCGCACAGTACATCAGCACACGCAAGGTGTAATCGGTCCATTGGGTGAGGCGCATAGGTCAGACCAGGTTAAATCAAAGATGCATTCAATGTGCCTATTATCAGGATAAAATAACATTCATATTGAATTCTTCTTTAAGCAAGGCACACACGCCGACACCACGACCGGTCGACGCAGCGCCCAAGTGATGAAAAAACCGCTCACCCAAAAGACCATTCCGATCCAGCCCGTCGCCCTTGGCGCAATGGCTGACGGCGTGTTTTCCTTGAGCGGCGAGCCGGGCAAAATTTATCCGCGCAGCGTCGTCGGCTACCTGCGCGTACAAATCTGCAAGCACATGTGTCAGCAGGTGTGCCCGACCGACATCGACATCCGCAACGGGCTGCAAAGCGAATGTATTGCCTGCGCCGCCTGCATTGACGTGTGTGACGAAGTCTTGTTCAAAATGAACTACCCCACCGGTTTGATCCGCTATGCGTCAGGCACGGGCATCGCCGACAATTTAAGCCCCGGGCAGATGTTGAAACGGGTGCGACGACCCCGCGTGTGGGTTTTGCGACGCGGCATCGGCGCGCTCACCAACCGCCTGACCATGGCCGCGGACACGGCACAAGCTTACCGCGGCAAAGCCAGCCCGATCCGTTTCCGGGTGAAAACTGCGGACAGGGGCCATACCGTGGCCGTCGAAGAAAAATCCACCTTTGTCATCCCGCGCTAGTGCGTCACAGTGCATCAACCAACGACCGACATGGCCAAGAAATTCCCCCTCCATCCCGCCAACCCGGAGCGCATTTGCTGGGGTTGCGACCAGTTTTGCGCCATCACCGCCATGGCCTGCGCCAACGAGCGCTCACCCCATCCGTCCGAACTGTTTGGTGACGACTGGTTGGCCTGGGGCGAGCAGCAACTCGCATCCAACCCCTCGCCGACAGCCCCAAACGCCCCCTCAGACAACAACACGAGAAAGCAAGCATGACAACCCCTGCCGCTAACAAAGAATCAGCCGCTCCCGGGCCGTATGGCAGTCCCTGGCTCAGGCTGGCTTTTCGCCCGTTTTACCTGGGGGCGGCCCTGCTGGCGGCGGTGATCGTGCCACTCTGGGTGGCGGTCTTTCTTGGCGCCATCAACTGGCAACCCACGCCCCCGCCCTTGCTCTGGCACGCCCATGAAATGCTGTTCGGATTTGCCATCGCGGTCATCGTGGGTTTTCTGATGACCGCCGGCAAAAGCTGGACCGGTTTGGCCACCCCGCGCGGACCGGCCCTGGGTTGGTTGTTTGCGCTCTGGCTCAGCGCACGCGTGGCTTCGCTGGTAGCGCCCTACGCGGTGTTTGCGGTGTTGGACCTGGCGCTGTTGCCCCTTGTGGGGCTCATTTTCCTGCGCTTGCTGGTCCGCTCGCGCAATTGGCGCAATGTGCCACTGGCGCTGATTTTGTGGTTGCTGACATTGGTGAATTTGAGCTTCCATTTGTCGGTTAATGGCATGATCGACCTGAACCCGATGCGCAGTTTGCATGCCGCACTGGGTTTTGTGGTCATCATTGAATGCGTGATGGCCGGGCGCGTGGTGCCCTTCTTCACCACCAGCGCCCTGCCAAAGCTCAAAATCGTCGCCCTGCCCTGGCTGGACCGCGTCGCGCTGGCGGCCACTGTCATTGGCATGGCGCTGTGGGTGACCGACGGGCACAGTGGTCTGACCAGCGCCGCCTTGACCCTGGCCTTTGCGCTCAACCTGGTTCGCCAGTGGCGCTGGCATCCGCTGGCCACCCTGGGTCGACCCATTTTGTGGATCTTGCACGCCGCCCACCTTTGGCTGATTCTGGGTTTGGGCTTGCTGGCGCTGGCTCAGGCGGGTCTGGTGTCGGCGTCGCTCGGGGTCCATGCGCTGGGCGTCGGCGCCACTGGCGGCCTGATCCTTGGCATGATGACGCGCACCGCGCGGGGTCATACCGGCCGACCGCTAACGGCTGAGGCGCCAGAGATGGCAGTCTATGTGCTGATCATGCTGGCCGCGCTGTTGCGAGTGCTGTTGCCCTTGCTGGCCCCGTCGCTCTACGTCAGTGGCTTGGTCGCGTCAGCTGCGGCCTGGAGCGCCGCGTTCCTGATCTACCTGTGGCAATACACGCCCTGGCTGCTCAGTGCGCGGGCGGATGGCAAGGACGGTTGAGTCAAGCGAAACGAGGCGCGGGAGCTGGGCTAGTTGATGCCCGGCTGCCCCACCCACTTCTGTCTGCCCCTGCGCTTGTTCGGAGCGCTGTGGCAAAAATAGTTCTTTGGAACTAGTCCCCTCGATCAGCCACTAGTTCCAAATTCTGCGCTCACACGTTCCACAGAGGGATACCGGAAAAGCACCGCCCAACCTACAGTCTTGTCCATCCAAAAGGAGTTTTTGACATGACCAAGAAAGGGCAAGCCCTCTCCGTGCTGATCGTCAGCACCTTCGCCTTCACCGTGTGTTTCATGGTGTGGATGATGTTTGCGGTGATCGGTATTCCGATCAAGAAAACGCTCGGACTCAGTGCCACTGAATTTGGTCTGATGACGGCCATGCCAGTGCTCTCCGGATCATTGATCCGCGTACCGCTGGGCATCTGGACCGACAAATACGGCGGTCGCATCGTGATGACTGCCTTGATGGCAGCCACTGTGCCAGCCATCTGGTTCATGGCCGTTGCCACCGAATTCTGGCATTACCTCGCCATTGGCCTGGTCGTCGGCCTTGCGGGCGGTTCTTTTTCGGTGGGCACGCCCTATGTGGCTCGCTGGTTTCCCAAGGAAAAGCAAGGTTTTGCGATGGGTATCTTCGGCGCCGGCAACTCAGGCGCAGCCGTCAACAAATTCCTGGCACCCGCACTGGTGGTCGCCTTCGGCTGGACCATGGTGCCGCACGTGTATGCGGGCATCATGCTGGGCACGGTGCTGCTGTTCTGGTTTTTTAGCTACAGTGACCCCAGCCATCTGGTCCCGAGCCACGTCAAGTTCAGCGACCAGCTCAAGGCCTTGAAAGATCCCAAGGTGATGAAGTACTGCCAGTACTACAGCATCGTGTTCGGTGGCTATGTCGCGCTCTCTCTTTGGATGGTGCAGTACTACGTGGGCGAGTTCGGACTGGACATCCGCATTGCAGCCTTGCTGGCGGCCTGCTTCTCATTGCCCGGCGGTGTCCTGCGCGCCGTGGGCGGCTGGATGGCGGACAAGTACGGTGCGCACAGCGTGACCTGGTGGGTGCTGTGGGTGGCCTGGATCTGCCTGTTTCTGCTGAGCTATCCACAGTTCGACTTCACCGTCGCCACCATTGACGGTCCGAAGACCTTCCACATCGGCCTGAATGTCTACCTGTTCACCTTCCTGATGTTCACGCTGGGCATTGCATTTGCCTTTGGCAAAGCCAGTACCTTCAAGTACATCAGCGACGAGTATCCCGACAACATCGGCACCATCAGCGGCATCGTCGGGCTGGCCGGCGGCATGGGCGGCTTCATTCTGCCGATCATGTTCGGCGCACTCGTCGACCTGACCGGCATCCGCTCCAGCGCCTTCATGCTGATGTACGGCGTGGTCTGGGTGTCGCTGATCTGGATGTACCTGACCGAAGTGCGCACCACCGAATACATGGCCCACAAAAGCCCGCCAGAAATACAGGCACACATTACTTCCAACTGAAAGAACTTATGAGCAACACAAAAGCATCAGGCGCCGACATCGCCGATTGGCGTCCCGAAGACACCCCGTTCTGGGAATCGAAAGGCAAGCACATTGCCAACCGTAACCTCTGGATTTCAATTCCGAACCTTCTGGTAGGTTTCGCGGTGTGGGTGATGTGGGGCATCATCACGGTGCAAATGCTCAATTTGGGCTTTCCGTTCAAGCCGGCCGAAATGTTCACGCTGACGGCCATCTCCGGCTTGATGGGTGCCACGTTTCGCATCCCCGCGTCCTTTTTCATCCGTTTGAGCGGCGGGCGCAACACGATCTTTCTGACGACCGCGCTGCTGATCATTCCTGCGGTATGGACCGGCATTGCCCTGCAGGACCAAGCCACGCCGTTGTGGGTGTTTCAGGCCTGCGCATTTTTGTCCGGCATCGGTGGCGGCAACTTTGCCTGCTCGATGTCCAACATTTCAGGCTTCTACCCCAAGCGCCTGCAAGGCACCGGCCTGGGCCTGAACGCGGGCCTGGGCAACTTTGGTGTCACGACCATGCAGGTGCTCATTCCGCTGGTCATGACCGTGGGCCTGTTTGGCGCCGTCGGTGGCGGCTCGATGGTGCTGACCAAGGACAGCGGCTGGATCATGGGCAAGATTCTGGCAGGCACACCGACCTACATCCAGAATGCCGGCTTCATCTGGGCGGCCATTCTGGTGCCACTGGTCATGGCGGCCTGGTTTGGCATGAACAACCTGTTGCCCTTGTCGCCCAACTACGGCGGCACGCTGGCTGCTTTCGGCAAGATTTTGTACCTCTGGGGCATCACCTGCGTCATCGGCGTCATCGGCTTGTATCTCTACCTGCCGACGCCCACGGGACTAGGCCTGCTCAACATGTGGATCGCACTACCGCTGATCATGGTGGTCACGGTGTTTGCCATGAAGCTGGCCGCCTTTGGCGAGATGAAGGACAACATCGCCACGCAGTTTGAAATTTTCAAGAACAAGCACACCTGGTCCATGACGATTTTGTACATGGTGACCTTCGGTTCGTTCATTGGTTTCTCGATGGCGCTGCCGCTGTCGATCACGGTGATCTTCGGCATCAGCCACGTGCCTGACGCTGCGGGCGTCATGCAACATACCCTGAAAAATCCGAACGCGCCCTCCGCCCTCACCTACGCCTGGATCGGCCCATTTGTCGGCGCCCTGATCCGGCCGGTCGGTGGCTGGATTGCTGACAAGGTGGGGGGTTCCATCGTGACGCAGGTGATCTCGGCCATCATGGTGGGCGCCTCGGCAGGGGTCGGCTACATGATGATGCAAGCCTACGGCTCGGCCACACCAGAGCAGTATTTCTCGACCTTCATGTGGCTGTTTGTGCTGTTGTTTGCCGCCAGCGGCATTGGCAATGGGTCCACCTTCCGCACGATTGGTGTCATTTTTGACCGCCAGCAAGCCGGCCCGGTGCTGGGCTGGACCTCGGCCGTGGCCGCTTACGGCGCCTTCATCGCGCCGGTGGTGATTGGCCAGCAAATCAAGGCCGGCACACCGCAAACCGCCATGTACGGCTTTGCCATTTTTTACGCCCTGTGCCTGGTATTGAACTGGTGGTTCTATTTGCGCAGCGGGTCGGAGATCAAAAACCCCTGAACGCCCTGGTTGTCATTGCGGATCAAGTCCGGCATGACAACCCAAAACCAAGATCACATCTTTTATAGAGGTAAACCATGAGCCACTTTCTTGACCGACTCACTTATTTCTCGCAACCCAAGGAGGCCTTCTCTGGCGAACACGGTGTCACCACCGGTGAAGACCGCACCTGGGAAGACGCCTACCGCACCCGCTGGGCGCACGACAAGATCGTGCGCTCGACGCACGGCGTGAACTGCACCGGCTCCTGCTCCTGGAAGATCTACGTCAAGGGCGGCATCGTGACCTGGGAAACCCAGCAAACCGATTACCCGCGCACGCGCTGGGACATGCCCAACCACGAGCCGCGCGGCTGCGCCCGCGGTGCCAGCTACAGCTGGTATCTGTACAGTGCCAACCGCGTCAAGTACCCGCTGGTACGCGGGCGCTTGCTGAAGCTCTGGCGTGAAGCCCGCCTGTCGATGGACCCGGTGGACGCCTGGGCCTCGATTGCCCAGGACGACGCCAAGCGCAAGGATTACCAAAGCGTGCGCGGCTTGGGCGGCTTTGTGCGCTCGGGCTGGGACGAGGTCAATGAAATGGTGGCCGCGGCCAACATCTACACCATCAAGCAGCACGGCCCGGACCGCGTCATCGGTTTCTCGCCGATTCCCGCCATGTCGATGGTGAGTTATGCCGCCGGCAGCCGCTACCTGAGCCTGATCGGCGGCGTCTGCCTGAGTTTTTACGACTGGTACTGCGACCTGCCGCCGGCCAGCCCGCAAATCTGGGGCGAGCAAACCGACGTGCCCGAATCGGCCGACTGGTACAACTCCTCGTACATCATCGCCTGGGGCTCCAACGTGCCGCAAACGCGCACGCCCGACGCCCACTTTTTCACCGAAGTGCGCTACAAAGGCACCAAGACCGTGGCCGTCACGCCCGACTACTCCGAAGTGGCCAAACTCTCCGACATCTGGATGAAGCCCAAACAGGGCACCGACGCCGCCGTGGCCATGGCCATGGGCCATGTGATCCTGAAAGAGTTCTACTTTCCCGACCAGGGCCAGCGCAGCGCCTACTTTGACGACTACGTGCGCCGCTACACCGACATGCCGATGCTGGTGATGCTGAAAGAGCAGACCCTGCCCGGTGGTGAAGTGGTGATGGTGCCCGACCGCTATGTGCGTGCCTCCGACTTCAACGGCAAGCTCGGTGCCGCCAACAACCCCGAGTGGAAAACCGTGGCCCTCAACGAAGACGGCAAGGTGGTGCTGCCCGTTGGTGCCATCGGTTTCCGCTGGGGTGCCGACGGCCGCGCTGATGAGGGCCAGTGGAACCTGCAGGCCAAGGAAGCCCGTCACGGCACCGATGTCAAACTCAAACTCACGGTGATGGAGGGTGAAAACGCCAGCCTTGAGACCGCCCGGGTGGGTTTCCCCTACTTCGGTGGCATCGTCAGCGAAAATTTCCCCAACAACGCCACCGGTGCCGCCGCCAACAACGTGCTGGTGCGCACCGTGCCGGTGCAGCGCATCGCACTGGGCAAGGAAGGCGACAAGCGCGAGGCCCTGGTGGCCACCGTGTTCGACCTGCAGGTGGCCAACTACGGCGTGGCGCGCGGCCTGCCCGGTGAACTCGCGGCGAAAGACTTCGACGACGACACCCCTTACACCCCGGCCTGGCAGGAGCGCATCACCGGCACGCCACGCGCCCAGCTCATCACCGTGGCGCGCCAGTTTGCCGACAACGCCGACAAGACCCATGGCAAGTCCATGGTGATCATCGGCGCGGCCATGAACCACTGGTACCACGCCGACATGAACTACCGCGGCGTCATCAACATGCTGATGATGTGCGGCTGCATCGGCCAGTCGGGTGGCGGCTGGGCGCACTATGTGGGCCAGGAAAAGCTGCGCCCGCAAACCGGCTGGACCGCGCTGGCCTTTGCGCTGGACTGGATCCGTCCGCCCCGGCAGATGAACTCCACCAGCTTCTTCTACGCCCACACCGATCAGTGGCGCTATGAAAAACTGGGTGTCGATGAAGTGCTTTCACCACTCGCAGACAAGTCCAGGTTCGGCGGCAGCATGATCGACTACAACGTGCGCGCCGAGCGCATGGGCTGGTTGCCCTCGGCACCGCAGCTCAAGACCAACCCGATGCAGCTGGTGCGCGATGCCGAAGCCGCCAACATGGAGCCCAAGGATTACCTGGTCAAGGGCCTGAAGGACGGCAGCCAGGCCATGAGCTGCGAAGACCCGGACCACCCCGACAACTGGCCGCGCAACATGTTTGTCTGGCGCTCGAATATTTTGGGCTCCAGCGGCAAGGGCCACGAGTACTTCCTCAAGCACCTGCTGGGCACCAGCAACGGCGTGCAGGGCAAGGACCTGGGCGCCGACGAAGCCAGGCCGCAAGAGGTAAAGTGGCATGACAAGGCGCCCGAGGGCAAGCTCGACCTGCTGGTCACCCTGGACTTCCGCATGAGCACCACCTGCCTGTACTCCGACATCGTGCTGCCCACCGCCACCTGGTACGAGAAGAACGACCTCAACACCAGCGACATGCACCCCTTCATCCACCCGCTGAGCACGGCGGTGGATCCGGCCTGGCAGTCGCGCAGCGACTGGGACATCTACAAGGGTTTCGCCAAGAAATTCAGCGAGATTTGCGCCGGCCATCTGGGCGTCGAGCGCGACATGGTGTTGTCGCCCCTGATGCACGACTCCCCCGCCGAACTGGCGCAGCCCTTTGGCGTGCAGGACTGGAAGCGCGGCGAGATCGCGCTGATCCCGGGCAAGACGGCGCCCAACATGGTGGTGGTCGAGCGCGACTACCCCAACCTGTACAAGCGCTTCACCGCCCTGGGGCCGCTGATGAACAAGGTCGGCAATGGCGGCAAGGGCATCGCCTGGGACACAAAAATTGAAGTGACCCAGTTGGGGCAACTCAATGGCTTGACCACCGATGCCGGCGTGACCTGCGGCATGCCCAAGATCGAGACCGACATCGACGCCTGCGAAGTCGTGCTGCAACTGGCCCCCGAGACCAACGGCCATGTGGCGGTCAAGGCCTGGAAAGCCCTGGGCAAACAGACCGGCATCGACCACACCCACCTGGCGCTGTACCGCGAGGACGAAAAAATCCGCTTCCGCGACATCCAGGCGCAGCCGCGCAAGATCATCAGCTCGCCCACCTGGAGCGGCATCGAGTCCGAGACGGTGTCCTACAACGCCGGTTACACCAACGTGCACGAGATGATCCCGTGGCGCACCCTGACTGGGCGCCAGCAGTTCTACATGGACCACCCCTGGATGACCGCTTTTGGCGAGGGCTTCAGCAGCTACCGCCCGCCGGTGGACCTCAAAACCACGGCCGACATTCACAACATCAAGCCCAACGGCAACAAGGAAATTGCGCTGAACTTCATCACGCCGCACCAGAAGTGGGGCATTCACTCGACCTACAGCGACAACCTGATGATGCTCACGCTGAACCGTGGCGGCAGCGTGGTCTGGCTCAGTGAAGACGACGCCAAGAGCGCCGGCATTGAAGACAACGACTGGGTCGAAGTCTTCAACATCAACGGCGCCATTGCTGCGCGTGCGGTGGTCAGCCAGCGTGTTCCCAACGGCATGACGCTGATGTACCACTCGCAAGAGAAGATCATCAACACCCCCGGCTCGGAAATCACCGGCGCGCGCGGCGGCATCCACAACTCGGTGACACGGATTGTGCTCAAGCCCACCCACATGATCGGCGGCTACGCCCAGTTCAGCTACGGCTTCAATTACTACGGAACCATTGGCACCAACCGCGACGAGTTTGTGGTGGTGCGCAAGATGGCCAAGGTGGACTGGTTGGATGACGAAGGCTCGTCCGCAGAATCCGTAGCATGAAACATCCCCGCCTATCACCGTTCGCGCCGAGCCCGTCGAAGGGCTTCGACAAGCTCAGCCCGAACGGAAAAATTAACGCTTCAGGAGCTTCAGTATGAAAATTCGCGCACAAATCGGCATGGTGCTCAACCTGGACAAGTGCATTGGTTGCCACACTTGCTCGGTCACCTGCAAAAACGTCTGGACCAGCCGCCCCGGCATGGAATACGCCTGGTTCAACAACGTCGAGACCAAGCCCGGCATCGGCTACCCGAAAGAATGGGAAAACCAGGACAAGTGGAACGGCGGCTGGATCCGCAAGAGCAATGGTGCCATCGAGCCGCGCCAGGGTGCCAAGTGGAAGCTGCTGATGCGCATCTTCGCCAACCCGAACCTGCCGCAAATTGACGACTACTACGAGCCCTTCACCTTCGACTACGCGCACCTGCAATCGGCGCCCGAATCCAAGGCCGCACCGACGGCCCGCCCGCGCAGCCTGATCACCGGCCAGCGCATGGAAAAAATCGTCTGGGGCCCGAACTGGGAAGAAATTCTGGGCGGCGAGTTCTCCAAGCGCAGCAAGGACAAAAACTTCGACGACATCCAGAAGGACATCTACGGCCAGTTCGAGAACACCTTCATGATGTACCTGCCGCGCCTGTGCGAGCACTGCCTGAACCCGGCCTGCGTGGCCAGCTGCCCGTCGGGCTCGATCTACAAGCGCGAGGAAGACGGCATCGTGCTGATCGACCAGGACAAATGCCGCGGCTGGCGCATGTGCATCAGCGGCTGCCCTTACAAGAAAATTTACTACAACTGGAAGAGTGGCAAGGCCGAAAAGTGCATTTTCTGCTACCCGCGCATCGAGGCCGGCCAGCCCACGGTGTGCAGTGAGACCTGCGTCGGGCGCATCCGTTACCTGGGCGTGCTGCTGTACGACGCCGACCGCATCCAGGAAGCCGCGAGCGTGGAACATGACCGCGACCTGTACCAGGCGCAGCTCGACATCTTCCTCGACCCGAACGACCCGAAGGTGATCGAGCAGGCGCGCATTGACGGCATTCCCGACAAGTGGATGGAAGCCGCCCGCAACAGCCCGGTCTACAAGATGGCGGTCGAATGGAAAGTCGCCCTGCCCTTGCACCCCGAGTACCGCACGCTGCCGATGGTCTGGTACGTGCCACCGCTGTCGCCGATCAGCGCGGCGGCGAACGCCGGCCACATCGGCATCAACGGTGAAATCCCCGATGTCAAGCAGTTGCGCATTCCGGTCAAGTACCTGGCCAATCTGCTGACCGCGGGCGATACCATGCCGGTGGAGCGCGCGCTGGAGCGCATGCTCGCCATGCGCGCCTACCAGCGTGGCAAACATGTCGACGGCAAACCCAATGTGGCGGCGCTGGCACAGGTGCAGATGAGCACGCTGGAGGTCGAGGAGATGTACCAGGTGATGGCGATTGCCAACTACGAGGACCGCTTCGTGATCCCGTCGGCCCACCGCGAGTACGCCGAGAACGCGTTCGACATCCGGGGCGGCTGCGGCTTCTCGTTTGGCAACGGCTGCTCGGACGGCGCCACCGAGGTCAGCATGTTCGGCGGCAAGAAACCCCGCACGATCCCGATCAAGGCCACGGTCTGATTGCACACAGGAAGGAATCACCATGTTCAAGAAGAACCCGACCTCTGTGCGCCTGACCCTGCGCGCCCTGGGCTACCTGCTGAGCTATCCCGACGCGCAGCTGCGCAGCGTGATGCCGCAGCTCATCGATGCGCTGCAGGTGGAGCAGGCCCTGACCACCGAGCGCATGGCCGAACTCGAAGCCGTGTGCCAGCACCTCGCGGCGCTGGACCCGCTGGAAGCCGAAGCCCGCTACGTGGACAACTTCGACCGGGGCCGCCAGACCTCGCTGCACCTGTTCGAGCATGTGCATGGCGACTCGCGCGACCGGGGCCCGGCGCTCATCGACCTGATGCAGACCTACGAAAAGGCCGGCCTGCAGTTCGAGGCCGACGAGCTGCCCGACCACCTGCCGGTGGTGCTGGAGTTCGCCTCCACCCAGCCGCCCGAAGTGGCCAGGGAGTTCCTGGGCGAAATGGCCCACATCCTCAACGCGCTGTTCAGCGCGCTCGTGGCGCGCAACAGCCCCTACGCCAGCGTGATCGCGGCCGTGCTCGAAGTCTCGGGCCAGCGCGTGCAGTCGGTGGCGCTCACCCCCGAGCCACCCATGGACGAGGTCTGGGCTGAACCCGAAGCGTTTGGGGGTTGCAGCACCCAGGGCCAGGCCAAACCTGACCAGCCGCAACCCCTGCATTTTGTTCGTACCCCCCGCGCCGAGCGGGCACCCGAAGGAGTCTCAGCATGACCACCTGGCTCGATACCCTGTTGTTTGGCATCTATCCCTACATCTGCCTGGCCGTTTTCTTCATTGGCAGCTGGGCGCGGTTCGACCGCGACCAGTACACCTGGAAGAGCGATTCGTCGCAGCTGCTGCGCACTGGCAGCCTGCGCTGGGGCAGCAACCTGTTCCACATCGGTGTGCTGTTCCTGTTCTTCGGGCACACCGTGGGCATGCTCACCCCGCACTTCTTGTACGAGGCATTCATCAGCGCGGGCAACAAGCAGTTGATGGCCATGGTGTCGGGCGGTATCGCCGGGCTCTTGGGCTTTGTGGGGGTTTCCATCCTGCTGCACCGTCGCTTGTCGGACCCGCGCATTCGCGCCACGTCGAAGACGAGCGACATCGTGCTGCTGCTGCTGCTGTGGCTGCAACTGGCCCTGGGCTTGGCCACGATTCCGTTGTCGGCCAAGCACCTGGATGGTTCCATGATGATGTTGCTGGCGGAATGGGCGCAGCGCATCGTCACCTTCCGCTCGGGCGGGGTGGAGCTGCTGGCAGACGCAGGCTGGATCTTCAAGGCGCACATGGCGCTGGGCATGAGCATCTTCCTGATCTTCCCGTTCACCCGTCTGGTGCACGTGTGGAGCGGCTTCGGCACGCTGGCCTATGTGCTGCGTCCTTATCAGGTGGTGCGTGCGCGCCGCCTGAATCTGCCCGCCGGCCACATGCAGTCGCAAGACCGCCGCGCCTGAAATCCACCGACCCAAGGAGCACACCATGAGCGGATGTGGAACCGGGAGCTGCGGCTGCAGCTCCACCGACAACAGTGCAGCGGCAACAGCCAGCACGCTGACCCCCACGCAGGCAGCGGCTTACGAGGCCCTGGCTGCGACGATGACCGATGCACCCCTGCAGGCCGCGCAGGCGCCCGAGGTGGGTGCGGTGGTGGCCGAGGTGGCACGCGTCAATGGCGTGGCCCTCAATGCGCCGCACGAGCTGCTGGACGAAGAATCCCTGCGCCAGCGCGCCTGCACCGAGCTGCTGCGCCAGGCCGCGCAGCGGGCCGGGTTGCTGTCCACGAGCGATGTGTCGGGGGTCGAAGGCGCCATCAGCGTCCAGGCCTCCAACGCCATCGAGCAACTGCTGGAGCGCGAGCTGAACATCCCCGACCCGTCGGAAGAAGCCTGCCGCCGCTACCACGAGGCCCACCCTGCGGCGCACGCCCAGGGCGAGCGCGTCCAACTGCGCCATGTGCTGTTTGCCGTGACGCCGGGCGTGGACGTGAAGCAACTGCGCCTGCGGGCCGAGGCCTTGCTGATCGAACTGCGCTGTGCAGACGACGGCGGTGCCAAGTTTGCCGAGGCCGCCGCCCAATGGTCCAACTGCCCCAGCGGCCAGCAAGGGGGCGACCTGGGCTGGCTCACGCGTGCCGATTGCGCCCCCGAGTTCGCCCGCGAGGTGTTTGGCAGTGCCGAAATCGGCGTGCTGGCCCGCCTGGTGCACAGCCGCTTTGGACTGCATGTGGTGGAGGTGGTGGCCCGCGACCCGGGGCAGCAGCCCTCGTTCGAGGAAGTCCGCCAGGCCATCGCGCTCACCCTGCGCCAGCAGGCCTGGGTGAATGCACTGCGCCAATACCTGCAGTTGCTGGCAGGCGCTGCGCTGGTGGAAGGTGTGGCGCTGGATGCGGCCGATTCGCCGCTGGTGCAGTAACCGCATCGCGTTTCACCCGATCGCCCATGCCCGACGAGCTGCTTGATCGCCTGCGCCGTTTTCACGACGACGCTTTCCCCCAGTACCGGGAACAGTTCCAGACGCTGGTGGACGAGGGGCAGCACCCCACGACCCTGTTCATCGGCTGCTCCGACTCGCGCCTGGTGCCCTACCTGCTGACCGGGGCGGGCCCGGGGGAGCTGTTTCTGGTGCGCAACGTGGGGGCGTTCATTCCACCTTATGACGGATCGCACGGCCACCATGGAACCACGGCGGCGATCGAGTTCGCCGTGCTCAACCTGCACGTGCACCGTATCGTGGTGTGTGGCCACAGTCACTGTGGGGCTATCAAGGCCATGTATGGTGAGGTTTCGCCCGAGGCTCCCAACCTGAACCGCTGGCTGGACCTGGGGCGCGAGGCTTTGTTGCCCATGCAGCCAGGCCCCGAGGTCCTGCGCCGCACCGAACAGCGCGCCGTGGTGCTGCAGTTGGAGCGGCTGATGGAATATCCTATGGTCCGTAGCCGAGTGCAGGCCGGCCAGATCAGCCTGCACGGCTGGCACTATGTGATCGAGGAGGGGGAAGTGCATGTGTTCGATGTCAAGACCGGGGGCTTCGTGCCCGCGTCGCTGGCGGACAACAGTGGTACGGGACCGTACCACCCCTATGTGGAGCATGACGGGCAGGTTCTTTTGGACGAGCTTTGATTCCCTTCTTGATGGAGCGCAAGGCCTGCAGGCGGCGAATACCAATCATTCCAAACCATGAAGCGCGAACCCAATCCCCCCATGAATGCCACCTTTTCCTTGCAGCCCATCAGCCTGGATGTGCTGCGCGAAAAATACCTCAAGCCCGGTGAAACCAGCGCCGAAGACCTCTACCGCCGTGTGGCCCGTGCCCTGGCCTCGGTAGAAGCGCCCGAGTTGCGCGAAAAGTACGAAGCCCTCTTTTGGGACAACCTGCATGCGGGCGCCATTGGCGCGGGTCGCATCATGAGTGCGGCCGGCACCGACATCCAGGCCACGCTGATCAACTGTTTCGTGCAACCCGTGGGCGATTGCATCCAGGGCGTGGACGATGAGGGGTTTCCTGGCATCTATGAAGCCCTGCGCGAAGCCGCCGAGACCATGCGCCGCGGCGGCGGTGTGGGCTACGACTTCTCGCGCATCCGGCCCAAGGGTGCGCAGGTCAAGGCCACGGCATCGGTGGCCTCGGGCCCCTGCAGTTACATGAACGTGTTCGACCAGTCGTGTTCCACCGTGGAAAGCGCGGGCGCGCGGCGCGGCGCGCAGATGGGGGTGCTGCGCATCGATCACCCCGATGTGCAGGAGTTCATCACCGCCAAGCGCACGCCCGGGCGCTGGAACAATTTCAATGTGTCGGTGGGCGTTTCGGATGCCTTCATCGAGGCCGTGCAGCAGGGCCAGTCCTGGGAGCTGGTGCACCGCGCGCGCCCTGGTACCGTCGCCATGGCCCAGGGCGCCCACCAGCGCGCCGACGGCATGTGGGTCTATGCCACCGTGCAGGCCCGTGCGCTGTGGGACACCATCATGAAATCGGCCTACGATTTTGCCGAGCCGGGCATCCTGTTCCTCGACCACATCAACGAGGACAACAACCTCAATTACTGCGAAGACATTGCCGCCACCAACCCCTGTGGCGAGCAGCCGCTGCCTTCCTATGGTTGCTGCGACCTCGGCCCCGTCATCCTGACCCGGTTCGTGCGCCATCCCTTCGGCTTTGACGGTCTGCCGTCGTTTGACTTCGAGGCCTTCGAAAAAGTAGTGGCCCTCCAGGTGCGCGCGCTCGACAACGTGCTGGACGTGACCTTCTGGCCCCTGCCGCAGCAGCGCGACGAGGCCATGGCCAAGCGCCGCATCGGTGTGGGTTTCACCGGCATGGGCAACACGCTGGCCATGCTGTGCCTGCGCTACGACATGCAGGAAGGCCGCGCCATGGCGGCGCGCATTGCGCAATCGATGCGCGATGCGGCGTACCTGGCGTCGGTGGAGCTGGCCCGCGAAAAGGGCGCCTTCCCCAAGTTCGAGGCCGAGCCCTATCTCGCCGCCGGCACCTTCGCCAGCCGCCTGCCCGAGCCGATCAAGGACGCCATTCGCACGCATGGCATCCGCAACAGCCACCTGCTCTCCATTGCCCCCACGGGCACCGTGAGCCTGGCTTTTGCCGACAACGCCTCCAATGGCATCGAGCCACCGTTCTCCTGGATGTACAAGCGCAAGAAGCGCGAGGCCGACGGCAGCACCAGCGAGTACTCGGTGGAAGACCACGCCTGGCGGCTGTACCGCGATCTGGGCGGTGACGTGGATGCCTTGCCCGACTATTTCATCTCGGCGCTGGCCATGCCGGCCGAGGGGCACATCGCCATGATGGAGGCGGTGCAACCCTTTGTGGACACGGCCATCTCCAAGACCGTGAACATCCCGGCCGATTACCCCTACGACGACTTCAAGGATCTGTACCTGCAGGCCTGGCGCGCCCGTCTCAAGGGGCTGGCCACCTACCGGCCCAACGCCATCCTCGGCTCGGTGCTCGAAACCCATGCGGCACCTGAGCCGGCGGCAGCGCCCGTCCCGGTGGCACCGCCCTTCGACCCCATGCGCACGGTGATCGAGAGCCGGCCCAAGGGCGGCCTCTCGGCCGTGGCCGAGAAGGTGGAGTACTGGACGCAGGAAGGCCACAAGACGCTCTACCTCATCGTGTCTTTCCTGCCCGTGCCCACGGGCGTGGGCAACAGCACGGTGGACCGCGCCATCGAGTTCTTCATGCCGGTGGGCCAGAGTGGCGAATCGCAGCAGTGGATCACTGCCAGCATGCGCCTGCTGTCCCTGGCGGCCCGGGGGGGCTTTCTGGAGCGGGCACTGTCCGACATGCGCAAGGTGGCCTGGGACCGTGGCCCCGTGCGCCTGGGTACGCACCAGAAGGACGATGGCACCCGCGTGCCCATGTGGCATGACTCCGAGGTGGCGGCCATGGCCTACGCCATCCAGAACATCCTGGCGCGGCGCGTGACCGATCCGGTGCAGCAGCAGCTGCCGCTGGAAGAGCCTGCACCGCCGGTCAGC
>LNAP01002749.1_pt1 | contig 17299 bp, 12 predicted proteins | sample 602601 | NCBI WGS metagenome assembly LNAP01 (sample SAMN02440304, study PRJNA202911) | soil metagenome | biome: Subtropical and temperate rainforests or woodlands; isolation source: soil samples (1 kg each in a 20% v/v slurry with milli Q water) were... ... | reverse complement strand
ATGTCGCAAACGCCGCCGCGGTGGAGCCGGCCGGTCGTACCGCTCGGCACGCATCCTGCGGTCTGGCCGATCGGCGCGGCGGCGGAACTGGCCCCGGCCTAGGGCGCGTCCTCGAGCACCTGCGACAGCGGCGGAGCGACCTCCTCCAGCGACTTGCCCTCCGCCGAGATCCCGAGCCACAACTCCACGGCTGCGCCGACCAGCATGGCCACGCCGCCCACGAGGTAGCCGACCAGCACCTGCGAGCGCTCGCCGCTGTCGATCAGCCGTCCGAACAGCCACGGCCCGCCGACGCCGCCGAACAGCGTGCCGAAGGCGTAGAACAGCGAGATGGTGATCGCCCGGGTCTCGAGCGGGAACAGCTCGCCGACGGTCAGGTAGGCCGCGCTGGCCCCAGCCGAAGCGAAGAAGAAGATCACCGTCCAGGCCAGCGTCTGCGACATGGCCGACAGCATGCCTTCGCTGAACATCCAGCCGGTCAGGCACAGCAACACGCCGGCCAGGCCGTAGGTCGCCGAGATCATCGTTCGCCGGCCAACGGTGTCGAACAGCCGGCCCAGCAGCAGCGGCCCGGTGAAGTTGCCCAGGGCGAACGGCAGGATGTACCAGCCCACCTGATCGGCCGGCACGCGATAGAACTGTGTGAGGATAAGGGCGTAGGTAAAGAATATCGCGTTGTAGCAAAATGCCTGGGTGGCCATCAGCACGATGCCCAGGAAGGTGCGCCGCGGATGTCGCCTGAGCAGGGTCGCGGCGATCTCCGTCCAGCGGGCGTGGCTGCGGTGGGTCAGGCGGATGCTCGGCGGCAGCGTCGGGTGGTTCGCCAGTCCCTTCCCGAACCGCGTCTCGATGTCGGTGACGATCGCCGCAGCTTCGTCAGGTCGTCCGTGGGTGATCAGCCAACGGGGGCTCTCCGGGATGTAGCGTCGCACCCAGATGATGATCAGCGCCAGCAGGCCGCCGACGACGAACGCCAGGCGCCAGCCGATCGTAGGGTCGAACAGCGCCTCGTTCAGCACCACCACGGAGCTCAGCGCGCCCAGCGCCGCGCCCACCCAGAAGCTGCCGTTGATGGCCAGCGCCACCTGGCCCCGGCGACGAGCGGGGATCAGCTCGTCGATCGCCGAATTCACCGCGCCGTACTCGCCGCCGATGCCCGCACCGGTCAGGAAGCGGAACACCATGAAGGACCAGAAGTCCCAGGAAAGTCCGGTGAGTATCGTCGCAACCAGATAGACGCCGACGGTGATCGTGAACAGCTTGCGCCGGCCGAACCGGTCCGTGAGCCGGCCGAACACCAGCGCCCCCAGCACCGCGCCGAGGATGTAGGCGCTGCCCGTCAGGCCGATCTGCTCTGCGCTCAGCCCGAGCCCCGCCTCGCCGTGGATCGCTGGCGACAGCGAGCCGGCCAGCGTCACCTCCAGTCCGTCGAGGATCCAGGTGACCCCCAGCCCGAACACCACCAGCCAGTGGAACCGGCTCCAGGGCAGCCGGTCGAGCCGGGCCGGGACGTCCGTGGAGAACTCGCTCATCCGCTCCCTCCGCTGATCGGGTTTGGAACGCACGGAGGCCAAGCTTGGCTGCATAGCCGCTTGGGCGAGCCGCGCCGATCGCCTAATCAGCAGCGATGGAGGAGATCCTGGTCGATGCGCGAGGCCACCGCTGTCCGGTGCCGACGCTGAGGCTGCGACGCAGCCTGGAGGACGCGGAGCCAGGCGCCTGCGTGCGGCTGCTCGCCGACGATCCGCTGGCGCGCATCGACGTGCCCCACTTCGCCGGCCAGGTCGGCGCGCGGGTGCTGGAACACATCATCCGCATCGGCAAGCCGTTGAACATCTATGTCTCGGCGCAGGGAGTGCGCGAGGGGCTGTTGTTCGAACTGCTGAGCGACAAGGAACGCGCCACCGACCCGCTGATCGCCGCCACTGCCGAGCTGAACGAGCTGCGTTCGCGCTCGCCGCTGCATGGCGAGGAACTGATCGCCTGGACCGACAGCTTCATGGCTTCGACCGGCATCGACGAGAGCGCGGAGGAAAAGCGGCTGCGTCACGCCGCCTGTTATGTCTCCGACATCGGCTGGCGCTCGCACCCGGATTATCGCGGCGAGCAGAGCCTGAACCTGATCGCGCACGCCTCCTTCATCGGCGTCGACCATCCCGGCCGGGCGTTCCTGGCGCTGGCGATCTATTACCGCCATGTCGGGCTGATCGACGAGGATCTGTCGCCGCGCATCCGCGAGCTTGTCTCGGCGCGGCTGCTCGATCGCGCCCGCATTCTCGGCGCGGCGATGCGGGTAGCCTACATCCTCTCCGCCGCCATGCCCGGCACGCTGCCGGTGGCACCGCTGACGGTGGATCGCGGCAAGCTGGTACTCCACCTGGAAGGTGACCTTGCCGCGCTGGCGGGGGATCGCATCAGCAACCGTCTGCGCACGCTGGCACGACTGATCGGCCGCGAGCCGATGGTCGCGACGCGCTGAAGCTCAAGGCTTGAAGCGTTACGCTTCCTGCGGGCGATCGAGTGTGATCACCCGGCCGCGCTGCATGGCGAGGGCGAGACGCCCGGCCTTCAGCGCGAGGGCGTGCTCGCCGAACAGCTCACGCCGCCAGCCACGCAGCGCCTGAACGTCAGGCTCGTCCTCGGAGGCAATACGCTCGAGGTCGTCGACGGTCGCGACCACCTTGGTGGCGACGCCGTGCTGCTCGGAGGTGAGGCGCAGCAGCACCTTCAGCAATTCAACCGTGGCCGAGGCGCCGTTGGACAGCGCGCGCTCGCGCTCGATGCGCGGCAGCGTCTTGGGATCGCGCGCAAGGCCGGCCTGCACTGCCTCGATGATCTGGTCGCCGGAACGCGAGCGCTCGAAACCCTTCGGCAATGAGCGAAGCTGGGCGAGGCGTTCGGGCGTCGTCGGGTGCTGCGAGGCGATCTCGCCGATCAAATCGTCCTTGAGGATACGCGAGCGGGGAATGTCGCGGGCCTGCGCCTCGCGCTCACGCCACGCGGTGATTTCCATCAGCACCGCGAGGTCCTTGGGCTTGCGGGCGCGCGAGCGCAGCCGTTCCCAGGCGCGCTCGGGCTCCTGCCGATAGGTGTCGGGCGAGGTGAGTACTGCCATCTCCTCGCCGACCCAGTCGGCGCGGCCGCGCTTCTTCAGGTCCGCGTCGAGCTTGAGGTAGACGTCGCGCAGATGGGTCACGTCGGCCTCGGCATAGGCGATCTGCGCGACGGATAGCGGGCGGCGCGACCAGTCGGTGAAGCGCAGCGACTTGTCGAGCACGGTGCCGTTGATGCGCTGCACGAGCTGGTCGTACGAGATCGAGTCGCCATGGCCGAGCACCATGGCGGCGACCTGGGTGTCGAACACCGGGTGCGGGATGATACCGGCGAGATGCCAGACGATTTCGATGTCCTGCCGGCCGGCATGGAACACCTTAAGCACCTTCTCATTCGCCATCAGGGCGAAGAAGGGCGCGAGGTCTATGCCGTCGGCCACCGCGTCGATGACCACCGCTTCGTCCGGGCTGGCGATCTGGACGACGCAGAGCTTCGGCCAGAACGTCGTTTCGCGCAGAAACTCGGTGTCGACGGTGACAAACTTATGATGGGCCAACCGCTCGCATGCGGCGGTGAGGGCGTCGGTGGTTGTGATCATATCCATGGCTGTATGCTTCATAACGGAGTCGCGCGCGAGAAACGACCCAGAATCGTGCCGCAATGATGCGTCAAGCATTAACCCTCTGACGGTAATTTCCGTAGCGATTCGGGCGCCGGCACAGACCGGCCGGTTTGGGGATACGATCATGAATAAGCTGTTCTTCGCCGTTGCCGCCGCCGCGCTTGCAGGCTCCCTCTCCCAGGCTTCCGCCGCCGACCGCGTCGATGTCGGCGTGCTGGTGTGCAATGTCGGTTCCAGCATCGGCATGATTGTCGAGTCCAAGCAGCCGCTGAGCTGCACCTTCAACCCGACCAAGGGCCCCAACACCACCTATAAGGGCCAGATCCAGCGCATCGGCGTCGATCTCGGCGTGACTGGCGGCGGAGTGATGACCTGGGGCGTCGCCTCGGTGACCAAGGACGTGCTGCCGGGTGCGCTGGCCGGCAAATATGCCGGCGTGTCGGGCGATGTGGCGCTGGGCATCGGCGTCGGCGCCAACGCGCTGGTCGGTACCGACAAGTCGTTCGCGCTCAACCCGATCTCTGTCGAGGGCAATGTCGGCGCGTCGCTGGCGCTCGGCGTCGCTGAAATGACCCTTAATTTCGTTCCGTGAGACCTGCCTCAGTCGGATGTTTCCGACTGATTCCTTGACAAACCAGACCCCTGCATGCACCCCTCCGCGCGCCCCGCGGAGGGGTGTTTTCGTTTGCCTGTACGCATCTGGTCGGGATTTTGCCATGCACCGCTATCGCACCCACACCTGCGGAGCCCTTCGCGAGAGCGATGTAGGCACCACCGCGCGGCTCTCGGGCTGGTGCCATCGCATCCGGGATCATGGCGGCCTGCTGTTCATCGATCTGCGCGACCATTACGGCCTGACGCAGGTGGTGTTCGATCCCGACAGCCCGGCCTTCAAGCTGGCCGAGACGGTGCGCTCGGAATGGGTGATCCGCGTCGACGGCCACATCCGCATTCGGCCTGAAGGCACCACCAACGCCGAGCTGCCGACCGGCGCGGTCGAGATGTACGCTACCGAGATCGAGGTGCTTGGCCCCGCCGCCGAGCTGCCGCTGCCGGTGTTCGGCGATCAGGACTACCCGGAAGAGACGCGGCTGCGTTACCGCTTCCTCGATCTGCGCCGCGAGAAGCTGCACAAGAACATCATGACGCGCGGCGCGGTGATCGACGCCATGCGCGCCAAGATGAAGGGGCAGGGGTTCTTCGAGTTCCAGACCCCGATCCTGACCGCCTCCTCGCCCGAAGGCGCGCGCGACTTCCTCGTGCCCTCGCGCATCCATCCCGGCACCTTCTACGCGCTGCCGCAGGCGCCGCAGCAGTACAAGCAGCTGCTGATGATGTCGGGCTTCGACCGCTACTTCCAGATCGCACCGTGCTTCCGCGACGAGGACCCGCGCGCCGACCGCCTGCCGGGCGAGTTCTACCAGCTCGATCTCGAAATGAGCTTCGTCGAGCAGGAAGACGTGTTCGCCGCCGTCGAGCCAGTCATTCGCGGCGTGTTCGAGGACTTCGCCGAGGGCAAGCGGGTCACGCAGGAATGGCCGCGCATTCCCTATGCCGAGGCGCTGCGCAAATACGGCACCGACAAGCCGGATCTGCGCAACCCGCTGGTGATGCAGGACGTGTCCGAGCATTTCCGCGGATCGAACTTCAAGGTGTTCGCCCGGATGCTGGAAGCCGAGAGCAACCAGGTGTGGGCGATCCCAGGACCGGGCGGCGGCTCGCGGGCGTTCTGCGACCGCATGAATTCATGGGCGCAGGGCGAAGGCCAGCCGGGCCTCGGCTACATCATGTGGCGCGAGGGCGGCGAGGGCGCCGGCCCGGTTGCCAACAATATCGGCCCGGAACGGGCGGCCGCCATTCGCGACCAGCTCGGCCTGAAGGAGGGCGATGCCGCTTTCTTCGTCGCGGGCGATCCGGCCAAGTTCTACAAGTTCGCCGGCGCGGCCCGCACCAAGGTCGGCGAAGAGCTGAAGCTGGTCGACTTCGATCAGTTCGCTTTGGCCTGGATCGTCGACTTCCCGTTCTACGAGTGGTCGGACGAGGATAAGAAGATCGACTTCGCCCACAACCCGTTCTCGATGCCGCAGGGCGGGCTTGAGGCGCTTGAAGGCGAGGAGCCGCTGAAGATCAAGGCGTTCCAGTACGACATCGCCTGCAATGGCTACGAGATCGCTTCCGGCGGCATTCGCAATCACCGCCCCGAGGCGATGGTGAAGGCGTTCGAGCTCGCGGGCTATGACGAGGCCACGGTGGTCGAGCGCTTCGGCGGCCTTTACCGCGCGTTCCAGTACGGCGCGCCGCCCCATGGCGGCATGGCGGCGGGCGTGGACCGCATCGTGATGCTGATCTGCGGCGTCAGCAATCTGCGCGAGATATCTCTGTTCCCGATGAACCAGCAGGCGCAGGACATATTGATGGGCGCCCCGGCGCCGGCCACCCCGAAGCAACTGCGCGAACTGCACCTGCGCACCAATCTTCAGGAGAAGTGAGAGGCTTGCCGCCGCTCACTTCCCAAAAAGCCTGAGCCGCCTGTGCGGCTCAGGGTGTCTTGATGACCTCGATATTGACCTCGCTGATGAGGCTCATCGGGTCGCCCTGCAGGCCCTCCAGCAGCATCAGCACCGACAGGTTCTCGCTGCGCGGCGTGAAGCGCAGCGCCAGCCGGCCCATGGGCTTCTGGATAAAGGCGACCAGCGCCTGTACGGCGGGATCGAATTCCGGCCGGTCGGACACCACGCTGCCGAGCAGCATCTCGGCAAAGCCGGCGAACAGCTGGCGGATCGCCTCGGGCTCCATGCCCTGTTCCTTGGCGGCATCGCGCAGCTTCTGCTCATAGATGCCGAAGTCGATCAGGGTCAGTTCGGCCGAGGCGAAATTGGCCGCCATCACTGCTGCGAGCGCCTCGTCGGGCTGGGCGGAGAAGGTGGACGGACTGACATCCTTCAGCGCGAGGCTTGCGGAAACCGAGAAGGCGTCCGACACCTCGACATAGAGCGGGGCAAGCGAGAAGGTCCGCGCCTGCGGGTTCCAGTTCGCGCCGATGTCCAGCGCGAGGCTGGCGCGGGAGACGCCGTCCGGCACGACCATTCCCATTGGGTCGCCCTCGGCGAACAGGTTGGTCGGCCCGGTCACGCGCAGCGAGACCGCCAGCCGGGTCGGGATCGCACCCTCCTTGGCGTCCCACGACATGTTCAGCTTGTCGATGACGACGATCTCGTTGCTGTCGTCCATCGCGCCTTTGGCCCCCAGCATATCGAACCCGCTCAACACGCTGAAGGAGCGCATGAAGTGCTCGAAGCTGGCGGCATTATCCGGATCGACGATGGTGTCGGCGGTCAGTCGCATCATCGCGCCGGGGCGCAGGCCGCTCATGACCATGCGGTCGATATTGAACGGCTTGGTGGTGCCGTCCGTGCCGGAGAAGCCGTCAAGGGTGACGGTGTCGAGCAGCCCCGCATCCAGCTTGCCGATGTTCAGTGCGCGCAGCGTCGCCTTGGCGCCGCCGTCCTCCCGGGTCTCCATCTCGGTGAGCGTGATGGAGCCGATGCGCAGCGCGTCATAGACGCTTGCGATGTGGCGCAGCAGGGCGGCAACTTCCGGCTCCGGCGCGGTCTCGTCCTTGGCGGCGAACGCCTGCATGCGCTCGCCCATGGCAATCAGTTCCTCGACCGGCACGCCGGCGGGTTTCAGCGCCACATCCTTGATGGCGATGGACTTCCAGCGCTGCGAAAAACCTGCGTCCGAGGCGACGTTGTAGCCGTCGATGACGATGGAGCCATAGACGTTCCGCATCGCCTGCTCGCTGCGGCGCCTCTCGGGGTCGAACAGGATCATCAGCGTCGGCAGGTTGACCGCCTCGGCCACCACGCGCCCGAGATCACCGCTACCGGCCACCGTCGGGGAACCGCTGACCTTGATGTGCGACGGCTCGGTAGTGGCCTTCTTGATGTCGCCTTGCACCAGCCATTCGAAGGTGGTGGCGCCGGCGGTCATGCTGGTCTCGACGAGGGTGGCGCCCGCGCCGGTCCTGGTGGTGCCGGTGCTGGTGGGAATGCTGATCTTGTCGGCCGACACCGCCTCGACGAGGGCGAGGGCCAATTGTGCCGGCCGGCTGCCGTCCGCGACGATCTCGGTTGGGCCCTGGAACTTGTCGATATCGATCAGCGGGATGCGGTAGCTGGCGATGATGTTGGGGGCCAGCGGCAGCGGTCCGTCATAGGCGACGTCGCGCATTTCGATTCGGTCGGCGAATACCCGCCTGGGGTGGGGGACCGAGAGGGTTTTGGCGGCGAACGAGCCGATCTTCAGCGTGCCCCGTCCGGGAGCCTCGAACACCACGTCCCTGATGTCGAATTCGCTGTCGAAGAATTCGAACTTCATCTCGCCGTGGCGGGCGTCGATGCCGCTGGCCTTTAGGTTTGCAAACAGTGTATCGACCTGCCGGAGCGCCTCGTACTGAACGTAGTAACGGAAGCCGAAATAGCCGCCCACACCCACGACGAACAGCGCAGCGATGGCGATGATGAATGTCTTGCGCATACGGACATGACCTGCGGTGGGGCAACGCCGGCTCGGTGTCGAGCCGAATTCCGCCCATCGTTGAACTTTAATCGAACCGTCGAAAGGCGGGCATTAGAAAATCCGAAAGTCGTTGTGCCGCACGTAGGAACCCCTATCCTCCGCCGGCTCTTCCAAGGGAAACGCCATGGCCTCTTATATCTCCGATGACCTGCGCTCCGGTGCGATGATTTATCATCGCCTGCCGCGCCCCGGTAAGCTCGAAATCCAGCCGACCAAGCCGCTCGCCAACCAGCGTGATCTCGCTCTTGCCTATACCCCCGGCGTCGCCGCGGTGTGCGAGGCGATTGCCGCCGACAAGTCGCTCGTCTCCGAGCTGACCGGCCGGCAGAATCTGGTCGCGGTCGTCACCAATGGTACGGCAGTGCTCGGCCTCGGCAACATCGGTCCGCTGGCCTCGAAGCCGGTGATGGAGGGCAAGGCGGTCCTGTTCAAGAAATTCGCCGGCATCGATGTGTTCGACATCGAGATCAACGCGCTCGAACCCGACCATGTGGTCAGCGTCGTCGCCGCGTTGGAGCCGACCTTCGGCGGCATCAACCTCGAGGACATCAAATCCCCGGAATGCTTCGAGATCGAGACGCGCCTGCGCGAGATCATGAAGATCCCGGTGTTCCATGACGACCAGCACGGCACCGCGATCACCATCGCCGCCGCGATCGTCAACGCGCTGTTCCTCGGCGGTAAGAAGATGGAGGACGTGAAGATCGTCACATCCGGCGCCGGCGCTGCCGCCATCGCCACGTTGAACCTTCTGGTCTCGTTGGGCGCGCGCCGCGAGAATATCTGGGTGAACGACATCGAGGGGCTGGTCTATGAGGGCCGCACCACGCTGATGGACCCCTATAAGGGCGCCTTCGCCCAGAAATCCGACAAGCGTACCCTCGCCGAGTCGATCGAGGGCGCTGACATCTTCATCGGCCTTTCCGCCGGCGGCGTGCTGAAGCCGGAAATGCTGAAGGCGATGGCCCCGAACCCCGTGATCATGGCGCTCGCCAACCCGACGCCGGAAATCATGCCGGACCTCGCCCGCGACGCGCGCCCCGACGCGATGATCTGCACCGGGCGCTCTGACTTCCCGAACCAGGTCAACAACGTCCTGTGCTTCCCCTTCATCTTCCGTGGTGCGCTGGACGCGGAGGCGACCACGATCAACGAGGAGATGAAGGTCGCGGCGGTGCATGCCATTGCCGAACTCGCCCGCGAGACACCCTCCGACGTCGTGGCTCGCGCCTATGGCGGCGAGACGCCGGTGTTCGGCCCGACCTCGCTGATCCCGTCGCCGTTCGATCCGCGCCTGATCCTGCGCATCGCACCGGCGGTCGCCAAGGCGGCGATGGATTCCGGCGTGGCGCGCCGGCCGATCGCCGATTTCGACGCCTATATGGAAGGCCTCGACCGTTTTGTGTTCCGCTCCGGCCTGGTGATGAAGCCGCTGTTCACGGTCGCCAAGCAGGCGCCGAAGCGCGTCATTTATGCCGAGGGCGAGGATGAGCGCATCCTTCGCGCCGCGCAGGTCGTGGTGGAGGAGGGCATTGCCCGCCCGATCCTGATCGGCCGCCCGGCGGTCATCGACACAAGGCTGGAGCGCTTCGGCCTCTCCATCCGTCCAGGCAAGGACTTCGACCTCGTCAATCCTGAGGACGACCCGCGCTACCGCGACTATGTGCAGACCTATGCCGAGCTGGCTGGCCGTCGCGGCGTGACGCCGGAACTCGCCCGCACGCTGCTGCGTACCAACCCGACCGTGATCGCCGCCGTGGCGGTGATGCGGGGCGACGCCGACACCATGCTGTGTGGTGTCGAGGGCCGGTTCATCCGCCATCTCCGGCATATCCGCACCATCATCGGGCTGGCGCCCGGCGTGAGCGACTTCGCGGCGCTCTCCATGCTGCTGACGCAGAAGGGTGCGTTCTTCCTGTGCGATACGCAGGTGACCGTCGACCCGACGGCATTCGATCTCGCTGAGATGTCGTTGCTGGCCGCCGCCCATGTGCGTCGCTTCGGCATCGAGCCGCGCATCGCCATGCTGTCGCACTCCGATTTTGGTAGCCGCGAGGATGCCAGCGCGCAGAAGATGCGTCGCGCCGCCGAGTTGCTGCTGGAGCGCGACCCCGGCCTGATGGTCGATGGCGAGATGGAAGGCGACAGCGCGCTGGTGCCGGCCATGCGCGAGCGCGTGCTGCCGGGCAGCCGCCTGCAGGGCGTCGCCAACATCCTGGTCATGCCGAACCTCGACGCCGCCAACATCGCCTATCAGATGGTGAAGGTGTTCGGGGATTCGCTGCCCGTCGGCCCGATCCTGCTCGGCACGGCGCGTCCGGCGCATATCCTGACGCCATCGGTGACCGCGCGCGGCATCGTCAACATGACCGCGCTCGCGGTGGTCGAAGCGCAGACGTGCTGAGCCCCGTCGCGGCGGGAAACACCCGTCGCGACCTTTTTGGTGTTTTCCCGAGCTTACCGCGCCTCTACCGGGCGCGGTGACAGGGTGATCGTCACGGATGGTCGGAGAGCCGATCATTCGTTCGGAGATGTCTGATGTCGTTTCGTGCCTACCTCGCCGCCGCTCTCATAGCCGGTCTTGCCGTCTTCGCCCTCTCGCCGGCTTCGGCCCGCAACGACACCACGCGCGGCGCGGTGATCGGCGGCGTTTCCGGTGCCGTGATCGGCGGCGCCGTGACCGGTCGTCCGGGTGGCGCGCTGGCTGGCGCGGCGATCGGTGCGGGCACCGGCGCGGTGATCGGCAATAACCGTAGCCGGCGCAACGCGCGCTCCTATTACTTCCGGCGCGGGAATAGTTGCTACTTCCGTAACCGCAATGGTCGCACCGTGCGCGTCGACCGGCGTAACTGCCGACGCTGATAGAGGCGCGGTCCGCCTTGATTGGGCTGGCCGCGCAACAGCTTACCCCTCAACGATATGCGGAGACGGATTGTTCATTTGCGGCCACTTTGCGGCAGATTTTGCCGTGCAAAAGCCACAATCCTGACCATTCTGGACGCAGCACGAATTTGGCCGAATGACTGGGCCGCCAAGCAAGGCGCGATCAGCTTATTTCCCAAAACGCGGCTGAACTTGGAGGGGTGCATGCAAAGCATTTCTCTGCTGTCCAATCTTGGTCTTCCGAAGGTTTTTTTCTATGGCTGATACCGGCACCGTTAAGTGGTTCAACGAGCAGAAGGGCTATGGTTTCATCCAGCCCGATAGCGGCGGCAAGGATGTGTTCGTCCATATCAGCGCAGTTCAGCGCTCGGGCCTGCAGGGCCTGCGCGATGGCGAGAAGATTTCCTTCGAGCTCCAGACCGACCAGCGCTCCGGCAAGACTTCGGCGGTCAATCTGCGCCCCATGTGAGGCGCGGCGCGGTCTACCCGACGCGCGGACCTTGCGGTCCGTTACGGCATAGAGAAGGCCTCCGTTCCTTGAGAGCGGCGGCCTTCTTGCGTCTATACCATCATTGCTAGGTCAGGCAGGCTTGCATTGCCGATCATTCCGGATAGTCTCAACGCAGACTTTGGCTGGACGACTGTCGCTACACCTGCGCTTGCTGGTGCACGTTCAGATTATCTTCCAAATTCGAGCAAACGGCATGGCGAGGAGTCCTCATGCCGCAATGTGCAACCTTGATGCGAGAGACTACCTCCTATGTCCACCGAGACCGGCACCGTTAAGTGGTTCAACGACCAGAAGGGTTATGGATTCATCCAGCCCGATAACAGCGGCAAGGACGTTTTCGTCCATATCAGCGCAGTTCAGCGTTCGGGCCTGCAGGGCCTGCGCGATGGCGAGAAGATCTCCTTCGAGCTTCAGACCGACCAGCGCTCCGGCAAGACCTCGGCAGTCAATCTTCGCGTCGGCTGATAGCCTCGCGTAACTGACCGGCGGGTCCGTGCAAAAGAATAGGCCGTCGCTTCGGCAGGAGCGGCGGCCTTTTCTCGTTCTGGGCCAGGCTGATCAGGCGGAGCGGCCATCATGCTGGGCGGGCTTCAAGGTGGAGACGTCGACATCGTCGAGGCAGCGCACATTGAGTGCCACCATGGGCGTGCCGCCGGGGCCTATCGCCTGTGCGAACGGCTCGACGCCGCAGGTGGTGCAGGACATGTGGCCGATGACATGCTTGTTGAAGCGGTATTCGCTGAGCTTGTCCTTGCCCGATTGTAGCGTGAACCGATCGGCCGGCGCGAAGGCCAGCATCAGGCCCTTGGTTGAACAGATCGAGCAATTGCAGCTGATGACGTGCGCAAGGTCCGCCCGCGCCTCGAACCGCACCGCGCCGCAGTGGCACCCGCCGGAATAGAGCGGGGGTAGGGGATTGTCGGTCATGATCGTTCCTTTCCGCGCCGAACAGCTAATTCCATTGACGACGCCAGGTCAAAACGAAAACGGCCGGGAAAATCCCGGCCGCTCCCTATGTCGATGGTTCTCAAGGCTCAGCTGCAGCCCGTCGTTCCGCCGCAGGTCTCGCACTTCAGGCAGGTGCCGTTGCGCACCATGGTGAAGTTCTGGCACTCGGGGCAGGCTTCGCCCTCATAGCCCTTGGCGCGGGCCATGGCGCGGGATTCCGCCTTGCTCGGGCCCGAAGCGGCCGGCGCGGCCCAGGGGAGGGCGGCGGTATCGACGGCGGCCTCGGACTCGGCTTCGGTCTCGCCCTTCAGCGCGGTCGCTCCTTGAGTGAGGCCGCCGCTATAGAGCGCCGTCACGTTCGAGCCGGCAGGCGCCGCGCCGCCCGGCATCACCATGAGGCCGACCGACTTGCCGCGCATCAGGCCCTTGGAAACCATGCGGGAGGCCGGGTTCGGGACGGCCTTGCCCTCGTCCACGCCCTTGCCGAGCGCATCGAAAGCGGACTCCGACGGCTCGACATGGCCGAGATCGTTGCGTCCGAGATAGGACACGGCGAGTTCGCGGAAGATGTAGTCGAGGATCGAGGTGGCGTATTTGATGGTGTCGTTGCCCTGCACCGGGCCCGCGGGCTCGAAGCGGGTGAAGGTGAAGGCGTCGACATATTCCTCCAGCGGCACGCCATATTGCAGGCCGAGCGAGATGGAGATGGCGAAGTTGTTGACGAGGGAGCGCAGCGCCGCGCCTTCCTTGTGCATGTCGATGAAGATCTCGCCGATGCGGCCGTCATCATATTCGCCGGTGCGCAGATAGACCTTGTGGCCGCCGACGACCGCCTTCTGGGTGTAGCCCTTGCGGCGATCCGGCATCTTCTCGCGCTCGCGGATGGCGACGACGCGCTCGATGATCTTCTCGACGATCTTCTCGGTGATCTGCGTGGTGCGGGCAGCCGCCGGCTTGTCGTAGAGCGCCTCGACGGCGTCTTCCTCGTCATCCTCATCGGACACGAGCTGCGAATTCAGCGGCTGGGAGAGCTTGGAGCCGTCGCGGTAGAGCGCGTTGGCCTTCAGCGCCAGACGCCAGGAGAGCAGATAGGCCTCCTTGCAGTCGTCGACGGTGGACTCGTTCGGCATGTTGATGGTCTTGGAGATCGCGCCCGACAGGAAGGGCTGCGCCGCCGCCATCATGTGGATGTGGCTGACCACCGAGAGGTAGCGCTTGCCGATGCGGCCGCACGGATTGGCGCAGTCGAACACCGGGTAGTGCTCGAGCTTGAGGAAGGGCGCTCCTTCCAGCGTCATGGCGCCGCAAACGTGGATGTTGGCCGCGTCGATCTCTTTCTTCGAGAAGCCGAGGAAGGCGAGCAGATCGAAGGCCGGATCGACCAGCTTGTCGGCGGGCACGCCGAGCTTGACCAGCGCCTCGTCACCCAGCGTCCAGCGGTTGAAGATGAACTTCATGTCGAAGGCCGACTTCGCACCCGCATCGATCTTGGCGAGCATGGCATCGTCAAAACCCTTCGAGCGCAGGCTCGAATGGTTGAGCGAGGGGGCCTGCGCAATCGAGCCGTGGCCGACCGCATAGACTTCGATCTCGGCGAGCTGGCTCTCGGAATAGCCGAGCGTGCGCAGGGCTTCCGGGACAGCGCGGTTGATGATTTTGAAGTAGCCGCCGCCGGCGAGCTTCTTGAACTTCACCAGCGCGAAGTCGGGCTCGATGCCGGTGGTGTCGCAATCCATGACGAGGCCGATCGTGCCGGTGGGCGCGAGCAGCGTGGTCTGGGCGTTGCGGTAGCCATGGGCCTCGCCCAGCGCCAGAGCCTGGTCCCATGTCGCCTTGGCGCGCTCAATCAGGGCCGGCTGCGGGCAGGCCTTGTGGTCGAGCGGCACCGGGGCGGTCGCCAGCGCCTCATAGCCCGCCGCTTCGCCATAGGCGGCACGGCGATGATTGCGGATGACGCGCAGCATGTGGTCGGCATTCGGGGCATAGCCGGGGAACGGGCCGAGCTCCTTGGCCATCTCGGCCGAGGTGGCATAGGACACGCCGGTCATGACGGCGGTGAGGGCACCGCAATAGGCGCGGCCCTCGTCGGAATCGTAGGGAATGCCGGAGGTCATCAGCAGGCCGCCAATATTGGCATAGCCGAGGCCGAGGGTGCGGTACTCATAGGAGAGCTTGGCGATCTCCTTGGAGGGGAACTGCGCCATCAGGATCGAGACTTCGAGCACCACGGTCCACAGCCGGCAGGCGTGCTCGTAGCTCTCGACGTTGAAGCGACCATCGGCTTCGCGGAACGTCAGCAGGTTCAGCGAGGCGAGATTGCACGCGGTGTCGTCGAGGAACATGTATTCCGAGCACGGATTGGACGCGCGGATCGGGCCGGCGGCCGGGCAGGTGTGCCAGTCGTTCACGGTGGTGTGGAACTGGATGCCGGGATCGGCACAGGCCCAGGCGGCGTGGCCGATCTTCTCCCACAGATCCTGCGCCTTCACCGTCTTCACTGTCTTGCCGGTGATGCGCGAGGTCAGGTTCCAGTCGGCATCGTTCTGCACGGCGTTGAGGAAGCCGTCATCGACGCGGACCGAGTTGTTGGAGTTCTGCCCGGCGACGGTGAGATAGGCCTCGGAATCCCAATCGGTGTCGTAGATCGGGAAGTCGATGTCCTTGTAGCCCTGGCGCGCGAACTGGATCACGCGGCGCATGTAGTTCTCGGGAACCTGCGACTTCTTGGCGGCGCGGATTTCGCGCTTGAGGGCCGGGTTCTTCTCCGGGTCGAAGCAATCCTCGCCCTGGCCTTCGCAGTTCACGCAGGCCTTCATCACCGCCTTCATGTGCTTGGCGATGATCTTGGAGCCGGTGACGAGAGCGGCGACCTTCTGCTCCTCCTTCACCTTCCAGTCGACATAGGTCTCGATGTCGGGGTGATCGGCATCGACCACGACCATCTTGGCGGCGCGGCGGGTGGTGCCGCCCGACTTGATGGCGCCGGCGGCGCGATCGCCGATCTTGAGGAAGCTCATGAGGCCGGACGAGCGGCCGCCGCCCGACAGCTTCTCGCCTTCGCCGCGCAGCGCGGAGAAGTTGGAGCCGGTGCCGGAGCCGTATTTGAACAGGCGCGCCTCGCGGACCCACAGATCCATGATGCCGCCCTCGTTCACCAGATCGTCGGAGACCGACTGGATGAAGCAGGCGTGCGGCTGCGGGTGCTCATAGGAGGTCTTGGAGCGGGTCAGCTTGCCGGTGACGTAGTCGACATAATAGTGGCCCTGGCTCGGGCCATCGATGCCGTAGGCCCAGTGCAGGCCGGTGTTGAACCATTGCGGCGAGTTCGGCGCGGCCATCTGCATGGCGAGCATGAAGCGGTGCTCGTCGAAGAATGCCTGGGCGTCCTCCTCGCCGTCGAAATAGCCACCCTTCCAGCCCCAATAGGTCCAGGTGCCGGCGAGACGGTCGAAAACCTGCGTGGAGGAGATTTCGCCGATGAAGCGTTCCTTCTCCGGCAGCGAGGCGAGCGCCTTGTCGTCGGCGGTGCCGCGCCACAGGAAGGAAGGAACGGTCTCTTCCTCGACCTTCTTGAGGCGGGCGGGGACGCCGGCCTTGCGGAAATACTTCTGGGCGAGAATGTCGCTCGCGACCTGCGAGAAATGCTCGGGCACCTCGATATTCTCGAGGCGGAACACGATCGATCCGTCGGGATTACGAATTTCACTCGTCACCTTGCGAAACGCGATGTCCGCATAGGGAGAACGGCCGGCTTTGGTGTAGCGGCGCTCGATGCGCATGATCTTCGTCCCCGTTCGTGCGCGAGCCCCGTCCGGCCCGTCTGCGTAAGTGCTTGGCCCGGATCTCCGCCCGTAGCCCTCCTGCCTCAAGGAAACGAACCGGCCACAGGCCGTTATCGTTCCCCAACCCCATAGAGCCGACAAGCGACATCCATGCCCGGCGCTGCCGCCGCATGCGTGATGTCGTTCTGACTCTGGGAGGTCCCGAGTGCGAATTAACGCCGCGCCGGGACCGGAACTCAAACTGAACGACTCTCACTACGGCGTCAAGAGTTAGTGCAGAGAGATGAACAAACCCCTACATGCAGTAGGTGGGGTGTGCGGGGCATCGTTGCTACCCCTCGAAGTTCTTATCGAGCGCGGATTCGGTTCAAGAGTCCAGATGAAGGACCGATGACAGGCGGTGGACAGCGGGGAGAAGCCGCACGGCGTGCGTTTTCGAGCATGGCTGTTGTGCAGATGCCGTACTGGACAGTGCACTGCAACATTGCGACAAGCGGCCCTCAAAATCAGGCGTCTCAATATGTCCCACGGCCTATCCACTCGTCCTGCGCCGTCATCGAGCAATGTGACCTTCTTCCTGCTGGCGCTGGCTGCCGGGCTGGGTGCGGCCAATCTCTATTACGCCCAGCCGCTGATCGCGCTGATCGCGGGGGACGTCGGCCTCGACGAGACGATGGCGAGCCTCGTCGTCACGATCGGCCAGGTGGGCTATATATTGGGGCTGCTGCTGCTGGTGCCACTCGGCGACATCGTCGAGAATCGGCGTCTGATCGGCTCCATACTGATCTGCGCAGCGGCCGGCCTCGGCCTCGCCTTCGCGGCCACCGGCCCTGCGCTGTTCCTGGCGGCGGCGCTGCTGTTCGGCATCGGCTCGGTGGTGGCGCAGATCGCGGTGCCGTTCGCCGCTCATCTGGCCGG
>LNAP01008761.1_pt1 | contig 17304 bp, 11 predicted proteins | sample 602601 | NCBI WGS metagenome assembly LNAP01 (sample SAMN02440304, study PRJNA202911) | soil metagenome | biome: Subtropical and temperate rainforests or woodlands; isolation source: soil samples (1 kg each in a 20% v/v slurry with milli Q water) were... ... | reverse complement strand
AAACCAGGCCGATTTCCCACAATGAAACCAGACTTCAGCCCCTTGCCCCAACGCCACAGCCGTCTAACATCAACCAAACGGAAAATATGTCCCGAGCCCCCTCAAGTTGAAGACCCCGACAACCGACACAGTACGAATAGCCAAACACTCCTAACCACAGCATTTCAGCCAAGCTACAAACAAAACCCCATGGGATTGATTGTCCCTTTGACTGCCATCACCGGATTGCCAATACTCATGGCAACTTGACGCTACCCGCACGGAACAAGGAATGACTCTTTGAAGCTGGAACTCAAGAACAGCTTGTCGGTGAAGTTGCTCCGGGTCGTGCTCCTTTCGGCATTGATCGTAGGCGTGGTCTTGAGCTGCGCGCAGATCGTTTTCGATGCCTACAAAACGCGCCAGGCCGTGGCCAGCGATGCCCAGCGCATCCTCGACATGTTCCGCGACCCCTCGACACAGGCCGTCTACAGCCTGGACCGCGAAATGGGTATGCAAGTGATCGAAGGCCTGTTTCAGGACGACGCTGTGCGCAAGGCCTCCATCGGCCATCCCAACGAAGCCATGCTCGCGCAAAAGTCTCGCGAGCTGCAGCACTCCGACAGTCGCTGGCTGACCGACCTGATCCTCGGCAAGGAACGCACCTTCACCACCCAACTGGTGGGTCGCGGTCCTTACAGCGAGTATTACGGCGACTTGAACATCACCCTCGACACCGCCACCTATGGCCAGGGCTTCATCGTCAATTCGGTGATCATCTTCATCTCCGGCGTGTTGCGTGCGATGGCCATGGGGCTGGTGCTGTACCTGGTCTATCACTGGCTGCTGACCAAGCCGCTGTCGCGGATCATCGAACACCTCACGGAAATCAATCCGGATCGCCCCAGCGAACACAAGATCCCGCTGCTCAAGGGGCATGAAAAGAACGAATTGGGGATCTGGATCAACACCGCCAACCAGTTGCTCGAGTCCATCGAGCGCAACACCCATTTGCGTCACGAAGCGGAAAACAGCCTGCTTCGCATGGCCCAGTACGACTTCCTCACTGGTCTGCCGAACCGCCAGCAACTACAGCAGCAACTGGACAAAATCCTGGTAGACGCCGGCAAGTTGCAGCGTCGCGTCGCGGTATTGGTGGTTGGCCTGGACGACTTCAAGGGCATCAACGAACAATTCAGCTACCAGACCGGCGACCAACTGCTGCTGGCCCTGGCCGATCGGCTGCGAGCGCACAGCGGACGCCTTGGCGCCCTCGCCCGCCTCGGCGGCGACCAGTTCGCCCTGGTTCAGGCCGACATCGAACAACCCTACGAAGCGGCCGAACTGGCCCAAAGCATTCTCGATGACCTGGAAGCGGCATTTGCCCTCGATCATCAGGAGATTCGCCTGCGCGCCACCATCGGCATCACCCTGTTCCCCGAGGACGGTGACAGCACCGAGAAACTGCTGCAAAAAGCCGAGCAGACCATGACCCTGGCCAAGACTCGCTCGCGCAACCGTTATCAGTTCTATATCGCCAGCGTCGACACCGAGATGCGCCGCCGTCGCGAGCTGGAAAAAGACCTGCGCGACGCCTTGGTCCGTGGCCAGTTCTACCTCGTCTACCAGCCGCAGATCAGCTATCGCGATCACCGGGTGGTGGGTGTCGAGGCGCTGATTCGCTGGCAGCATCCCGAGCACGGGCTGGTTCCGCCGGACTTGTTCATCCCTTTGGCCGAGCAAAACGGCACCATCATCGCCATCGGCGAATGGGTGCTGGATCAGGCGTGCAAGCAACTGCGCGACTGGCATGACCAGGGTTTCGTCGACCTGCGCATGGCGGTGAATCTGTCCACGGTGCAGTTGCACCACGCCGAGTTGCCACGGGTGGTCAACAACCTGCTGCAGATGTATCGCCTGCCACCGCGCAGCCTGGAGCTGGAAGTCACCGAAACCGGCCTGATGGAAGACATCAGCACGGCCGCCCAGCATCTGCTGAGCCTGCGCCGCTCCGGTGCGCTGATCGCGATCGACGATTTCGGCACCGGTTATTCGTCATTGAGCTATCTGAAAAGCCTGCCGCTGGACAAGATCAAGATCGACAAGAGCTTCGTTCAGGACCTGCTCGATGACGACGACGACGCGACCATCGTTCGGGCCATCATCCAGTTGGGCAAGAGCCTGGGCATGCAGGTGATTGCCGAGGGCGTGGAAACCCCCGAGCAAGAGGCCTACATCATTTCCGAGGGCTGTCACGAAGGTCAGGGCTATCTCTATAGCAAGCCGCTGCCGGCGCGGGAATTGAGTGCGTATCTGAAACAGGCCCAGCGCAGTAACGCGGCTATTTTGTAGAAGATCAAGAGAACGCAGCCTCGTTTCACTCTGTAGCAGCTGTCGAGTGAAACGAGGCTGCGTTCTCTTGATCCACGACATCCCCCGCCTGAATAAGAAATATTTCCAGGTACAACCCTTTACAGATAATGCGAAAGATTTGCATTATGTCGCAGTTTTGCGCGCTTGCTGCGTCGAAGCAGGATGTTCGCCATGATTCGTATGCCTCTGGCTACCGCCAGTCTGTTGGCCATCGCTATTTCCCTCGCCGGTTGTGGCGAAGGCAAAGACAAAGCTGTCGCTGCGCCGGCCGCCAGCACCACGGCCCCGGCTGTTGCACCCGCCGCTGTCAGCAAAGTCGACGAAGCCGCCGCCAAAGCCGTTGTCGCGCATTACGCCGACATCGTCTTCGCCGTCTACAGCGATGCCGAATCTACCGCGAAAACCCTGCAATCCGCCGTCGACGCCTTCCTCGCCAAGCCGAACGCCGACACCCTGAAAGCGGCCAAGGCTGCCTGGATCGCTGCCCGCGTTCCTTACCTGCAGAGCGAAGTGTTCCGCTTCGGCAATACCATCATCGACGACTGGGAAGGTCAGGTGAACGCCTGGCCACTGGACGAAGGCCTGATCGACTACGTCGACAAATCCTACGAGCACGCACTGGGTAACCCGGGCGCCACGGCCAACATCATCGCCAACACCCAGGTTCAGGTCGGCGAAGACAAGATCGACGTGAAAGACATTACCCCGGCAAAACTCGCGAGCCTGAACGAGCTCGGCGGTTCCGAGGCCAACGTCCACGCCATCGAATTCCTGCTCTGGGGCCAGGACCTGAACGGCACCGGCCCTGGCGCCGGCAACCGTCCAGCTTCCGACTACCTGGAAGGCAAAGGCGCAACCGGCGGGCATAACGATCGTCGCCGCGCTTACCTGAAGTCCGTGACCCAGCTGCTGGTCAGCGACCTGGAAGAAATGGTCGGTAACTGGAAGCCTAAAGTGGCCGACAACTACCGCGCCACCCTGGAAGCCGAGCCAGCTGATTCCGGCCTGCGCAAAATGCTGTTCGGCATGGGCAGCCTGTCCCTGGGCGAACTGGCGGGCGAGCGCATGAAGGTTTCCCTGGAAGCCAACTCGCCGGAAGACGAACACGACTGCTTCAGCGACAACACCCACAATTCGCAGTTCTACGATGCCAAAGGCATTCGTAACGTGTACCTGGGCGAATACACCCGCGTCGACGGCACCAAAATGACTGGCGCCAGCCTGTCGTCCCTGGTAGCCAAGGCTGACCCGGCTGCCGACACCGCGCTGAAAGCCGACCTGGCTGCGACCGAAGCCAAGATGCAGGTCATTGTCGATCACGCCAACAAGGGTGAGCACTACGATCAGTTGATCGCCGCCGGCAACACCGCTGGCAACCAGATCGTCCGTGACGCTATCGCTTCCCTGGTCAAGCAGACCGGTTCGATCGAAGCCGCGGCAGGCAAACTGGGCATCAGTGACCTGAACCCGGACAATGCTGATCACGAGTTCTGATCAACGCTGAATAAAAAGGCGACCCTCGGGTCGCCTTTTTCATACCTGATTTTTGAGTGCCGATCGTTCCCACGCTCTGCGTGGGAATGCAGCCCGGGACGCTCCGCGTCCCATCCAGAGCCGAACGCGGAGCGTCCGTAGAGGCATTCCCACGCAGAGCGTGGGAACGATCAGTGCGCTACATCAACCAAACGATAATTCCTCTTATTCAATCTCCCCTGCCCTGTTAGACTTTGCGCCCTTGTTTTGCTCGTCTTGCAGGATGTCTGATGCCCTCGCTGCCTCTTCGCTTGTCCGCACTGTTGCTGGCCCTGGGCCTGAGTGCCTGCGATGACGTCCCGCGTTTTACCGAGGCCGAACCCGGTGAAGCCCGGTCCGGTGGCAGTGCAACCGTGCGCAAGACCGATCAGAACGCATTTTCCCTGCCGTCCGCCAACCTGCCGCCGTCACGGCGCGTGGATTTCAGTGTCGGCAACAGCTTTTTCCGAAATCCCTGGGTGATCGCCCCGTCGACCACCACCGCCCGGGATGGCCTTGGCCCGCTGTTCAACACCAACGCCTGCCAGAACTGCCACATCAAGGACGGCCGCGGTCATCCGCCCACGCCGGGTGCACAGAACGCCGTGTCGATGCTGGTACGCCTGTCGATTCCCGATACGCCAGCGTATGCCAAAGTGATCGAGCAACTCGGTGTAGTCCCGGAGCCGGTCTACGGCGGACAATTGCAGGACATGTCCGTGCCGGGTGTCGTGCCGGAAGGCAAAGTGCGCGTCGATTACACGCCCGTTCCGGTTCGCTTCAAGGACGGCACCGAAGTCGAGTTGCGCAAGCCGACGTTGCAGATCACCCAGCTCGGCTACGGCCCGATGCACCCTGACACGCGTTTCTCGGCCAGGGTCGCACCGCCAATGATTGGCCTGGGCCTGCTCGAAGCGATCCCCGACGAGGCGATCCTGGCCAACGCCGAGGCTCAGGCAAAAGACAAAAACGGGATCGCCGGACGCCCGAACCGCGTCTGGGATGACGCGCAGCAAAAAACCGTTCTCGGGCGATTCGGCTGGAAGGCCGGCCAACCCAACCTCAATCAACAGAACGTTCATGCGTTCTCCGGCGACATGGGCCTCACCACCCGTCTGCGCCCCGTCGATGACTGCACCGACGCGCAAACCGCTTGCAAGCAGGCGCCCAACGGCAATGGCGCGGAGGGCGAGCCGGAAGTCAGCGACAACATCCTGCGTCTGGTGCTGTTCTACAGCCGTAACCTCGCCGTCCCGGCCCGCCGTGATGTCAGCGCCCCCGAGGTGCTGGCCGGCAAAACTCTGTTTTTCCAGGCCGGATGCCAGTCCTGCCACACGCCGAAATACACCACTGCCGCCAATGCCGCAGAACCTGAACTGGCCAATCAAGTGATTCGCCCTTACAGCGACCTGCTGCTGCATGACATGGGCGACGGCCTGGCCGACCACCGAAGCGAATTCCAGGCCAGTGGCCGCGACTGGCGCACCCCGCCGTTGTGGGGCATCGGCCTGACGCAAGCGGTCAGTGGCCACACCCGGTTTCTGCACGATGGCCGCGCCCGCAATCTGCTCGAAGCCGTGCTTTGGCATGGCGGCGAAGCCACAGCGGCGCAGCAACAGGTGTTGTCTTTCAATGCCGAGCAGCGCGCTGCGTTGCTGGCGTTCTTGAATTCCCTTTAATACGTATTCCATAGCGGGAGCCCGACATGTTTCGTCCCAAATTGTTGTTCACCAGCCTCGCCGCGCTCGCCTTGGGCGCCTGTTCGCCGCAGGATCCGCAGGCCGTTACGTCAGCAGCCATCGCCAAGTCGGTGATCCTGCCGACCTACACGCGCTGGGTTGAAGCCGACCGCCAACTCGCCGTCAGCGCCCTGGCCTACTGCGAAGGCAAGGAAAACCTCGACACCGCCCGCGCCGACTTCCTGCATGCACAGAAAGCCTGGGCCCAGTTGCAACCATTGCTGATCGGGCCGCTGGCCGAAGGCAATCGCGCCTGGCAGGTGCAGTTCTGGCCGGACAAGAAAAACCTCGTCGGCCGTCAGGTCGAGCAACTGGTCAGCGCACAGCCGCAGATCGACGCCGCCGCCCTGGCCAAATCGAGCGTTGTGGTTCAAGGCCTTTCCGCCTACGAATACATCCTGTTCGACAGCAAGCCTGATGTGGCCAACGCTGAACAGAAAGCCAAGTACTGCCCACTGCTGATCGCGATTGGCGAGCGGCAGAAACAACTGGCCGAAGAAATCCTGAAGAGCTGGAACAACACCGACGGCATGCTCGCGCAGATGAGCAAATTCCCGAACCAGCGTTACGCCGATTCCCACGAAGCCATCGCCGATCTGCTGCGTGTGCAAGTCACCGCCCTCGACAGCCTGAAGAAAAAACTCGGCACGCCGATGGGCCGTCAGACCAAGGGGGTGCCGCAACCGTTCCAGGCCGATGCATGGCGCAGCCAGTCGTCCCTGAGCGGCCTGGAAGCCAGCCTCGCCGCCGCCAAAACGGTGTGGGAAGGCGTCGACAACAAAGGCCTGCGCGGTCTGTTGCCGAGCGAGCAGAAACCATTGGCCGACAAGATCGACGCCGCTTACGCCGCGTCCCTGAAACTGTTCGCCAGCAACCAGCGCTCGCTGACCGAGATGCTCAACGACGATGCCGGTCGCCAGCAACTCAACGACATCTACGACAGCCTCAACGCCGTCCACCGCCTGCACGAAGGCGAACTGGCCAAGGCGCTGGGCATCCAGCTGGGCTTCAACGCCAACGACGGTGACTGATGAGGGCAAGTGCCATGCTGCGACGCCAGGCTCTGACGTTAGGTAGTTTGCTGCTCGGTGCGGTGACACTGGGCGGCTGGACGCTGTTCAAGCAGAAGGACAAAAGCCCGCTGCTGCTCTCGGCGCGGGACGATACCGACGGCAAGCACTATGCCGTCGGTTACCGGCTGGACGGCACCCGGGTGTTTGCCACCCAGGTCGGCCAGCGCTGCCACGACATCATCAACCACCCGACGTTGCCGATTGCGCTGTTCGTCGCCCGTCGTCCCGGCACCGAAAGTTACCTGATCGACCTGCGCGACGGCACGCTGCTGCAAACGGTGACCTCGCAGCCGAATCGGCATTTCTACGGGCATGCGGTGATTCACCAGAGCGGCGACTGGCTGTACGCCACCGAGAACGACACCTCCGATCCGGGTCGCGGCTTGCTCGGTGTGTATAAGTTCGAAGGCGAGCGGCTGGTGCACAGCGGCGAGATTTCCACTCACGGCGTCGGCCCGCATCAGGTGTCGTGGATGCCCGATGGTGAAACCCTGGTGGTGGCCAACGGCGGCATTCGCACCGAGGCCGAAAGCCGCGTCGAGATGAACCTCAACGCCATGGAACCGAGCCTGGTGCTGATGCAACGGGACGGCACCCTGCTGAGCAAGGAAACCCTGGCCCAGCCGATGAACAGCGTGCGTCATTTGGGGATTGCCAGCGACGGCACCATCGTCGCCGGTCAGCAGTTCATGGGGCCGTCTCACGAGTCGTCGGAGCTGCTGGCGATCAAGCGTCCCGGCCAGCCGTTCGTGGCCTTCCCGGTGCCGGAGCATCAGTTGCAGGCCATGGGGCATTACACCGCCAGTGTCGCGGTACACAGCGAGCTGCGCCTGGTGGCGTTGACCGCGCCACGGGGCAACCGCTTTTTCATCTGGGACCTGGACAGCGGTGAAGTGCGCCTGGACGCGCCACTTCCCGATTGTGCCGGGGTCGGCGCGGTAGCCGATGGTTTTGTCGTGACCTCCGGTCAAGGACGCTGCCGGTTCTACGACTGCCGTCAGACAAGCCTTGTGGCTAAACCCCTCGACCTCCCGGCAGGGCTCTGGGACAACCACCTTCACCTCATCTAAACACGGTCCTTTGTAGCAGCTGGCGAAGCCTGCGTTCGGCGGCGAAGCCGTCGCAAATCCCGACACCGTGGTTTGCCTGACACACCGCGGTGTCTGATATCACGACTGCTGCGCAGCCGAACGCAGGCTGCGCCAGCTGCTACAGGTCGGGGTGAAGCCTTCCTGTAAGTTCTACCAGTTGGAATCCCCTGCACACTCAGAGTAATGTGCCCGACTGAGTCACCTGATTTTCTCCAAGGAAGTGGAAATATGCTGCGTCGCCGCATGCTGATCATGTTGGGTGTTGTTTTGCTGATCGTGCTGGTCCTGGCCGGTTACAAAGCCTTCTCCATCTATACGATGATTCAGGGCTTCGCTGCGCCAAAACCAGCGATCAGTGTCGCCGTGGCCACTGCCACCGAACGGCCGTGGCAAGCCCGCCTGCCCACCGTCGGCACGCTCAAGGCGCTGCAAGGCGTGGACCTGAGCCTGGAGACCGACGGCACTGTCATCGATTTGCAGTTCGAGTCAGGTCAGAAGGTCAAGGTCGGCCAACCACTGCTTCGGCTGGATAGCGTGGTAGAAACCGCCCTGCTCGAAACCGCTCAAGCCGACCTGGGCCTGGCGCAGCTCGATTACGGTCGCGGCAGCCAATTGGTGGGCAGCCAAGCCATTTCCAAAGGTGAATTCGACCGGCTCTCTGCGGTGTTGAAAAAGAGCCAGGCCACGGTGAATCAGCTCAAGGCGGCGCTGGCCAAAAAACGCTTGCTCGCACCGTTCAGCGGGACCATCGGTATTCGTCAGGTGGACATCGGTGACTATCTCGCCAGCGGCACCATGATTGCCACCCTGCAAGACCTCAGCAGCCTTTATGTAGACTTCTTCGTCCCCGAGCAGTCGGTACCGAAGATCGCCCTCGGCCAACCAGTGCAGATCGTGGTCGCGGCCTATCCGACACAAACCTTCCCCGGCACTATCAGTGCGATCAACCCGAAAGTCGAAAACAGCACGCGCAACGTCCAGGTCCGCGCGACCCTGGCCAACCCCGACGGCAAACTGCTGCCGGGAATGTTCGCCAGCCTGCAAGTGTTGTTACCCGACCCGCAGCCGCGGATTGTCGTGCCGGAAAGCGCGATCACTTACACGCTGTACGGCAACTCGGTCTATGTCGTCGCGCAGAAAAAAGCCGAAGACGGCAGCCTGGAAAAAGACGACAAGGGCCAACCGATCCTGATCGCCGAACGGCGTTTCATCGAAACCGGCGAGCGCCGCGATGGGCAAGTGATGATCACCAAGGGTGTGCAGAACGGCGAAAAAGTGGTCACCGCCGGCCAGATCAAACTGGACCACGGCGCACACATTGCGATCAGCGACGACAAGACCTTAGCCGAGAAGAACAGCCCGCCGCCCGCGGACCCCATGGCTTTTACCGACCCGTTCATCCGCCGCCCGGTGCTCGCCACCGTGGTCAGCCTGTTGATTGTGCTGCTGGGCTTCCAGGCCTGGAGCAAGTTGCCGCTGCGCCAATATCCACAAATGGAAAACGCCCTGATCACGGTGACCACCGCTTATCCCGGGGCCAATGCCGAAACCATCCAGGGCTACATCACCCAACCGATGCAGCAAAGTCTGGCCAGTGCCGAAGGTATCGACTACATGACCTCGGTCAGTCGCCAGAACTTCTCGGTGATCTCGATCTACGCGCGCATCGGCTCCAACAGCGACCGCTTGTTCACCGAACTGCTGGCCAAAGCCAACGAGGTGAAGAACCAGCTGCCCCAGGACGCCGAAGACCCGGTACTGAGCAAGGAAGCCGCCGACGCTTCGGCACTGATGTACATCAGCTTCTTCAGCAAGGAGCTGAGCAACCCGCAGATTACCGACTACCTGTCGCGGGTGATCCAGCCGAAACTGGCGACCCTGCCGGGCATGGCCGAAGCCGAGATTCTCGGCAACCAGGTATTTGCCATGCGCCTGTGGCTGGACCCGGTCAAGCTGGCCGGTTTCGGCCTGAGTGCCAGCGACGTCACCGATGCAGTGCGCAAATACAACTTCCTCTCCGCCGCCGGCGAAGTGAAAGGCGAGTACGTCGTCACCAGCATTAACGCCAATACCGAGCTCAAATCCGCCGAAGCCTTTGCCGCGATTCCGCTCAAGGTCGAAGGCGACAGTCGCGTGCTGCTCAGCGATGTGGCGCGGGTTGAAATGGGCGCGGAAAACTATGACTCGATCAGTTCTTTCGGCGGCACTCCTTCGGTGTACATCGGCATCAAGGCCACACCCGGCGCCAACCCGCTGGACGTGATCAAGGAAGTGCGCAAGATCATGCCGGACCTGGAAGCCCAGTTGCCGCCGAACCTCAAAGGTGAAATCGCCTACGACGCCACGCTGTTCATCCAGGCCTCGATCGACGAAGTGGTGAAAACCCTGTTTGAAGCGGTGCTGATCGTGATCGTGGTGGTGTTCCTGTTCCTCGGCGCCCTGCGTTCGGTGGTGATCCCGGTAGTCACCATCCCGTTGTCGATGATCGGCGTGATGTTCTTCATGCAGATGATGGGCTACTCGATCAATCTGCTGACGTTGCTGGCGATGGTATTGGCCATCGGCCTGGTGGTGGACGACGCCATTGTGGTGGTGGAAAACATTCACCGGCACATCGAAGAAGGCAAGACGCCGCTGGATGCGGCCATCGAAGGCGCCCGGGAAATCGCCATGCCGGTGGTTTCGATGACCATCACCCTGGCGGCGGTCTATGCGCCGATCGGCTTCCTGACGGGGCTCACGGGGGCGCTGTTCAAGGAGTTCGCCCTGACCCTGGCCGGCGCGGTGGTGATTTCGGGCATCGTCGCCCTGACCCTGTCGCCGATGATGTGTGCCTTCCTGCTGCGCCACGACGAAAATCCCAGTGGCCTGGCCCATCGCCTGGACCTGATTTTCGAAAGCCTCAAGCGCCGTTACCAAAGCATGCTCCACGGCACCCTCAACACCCGGCCGGTGGTGCTGGTGTTCGCGGTGATCGTGCTGTGCCTGATTCCGGTGCTGCTCAAGTTCACCAAGTCGGAGCTGGCGCCGGACGAGGACCAAGGCATCATTTTCATGATGGCCAACGCCCCGCAACCGGCCAACCTCGACTACCTGAGCGCCTACACCGACGAGTTCGTCACCATCTTCAAGACGTTTCCCGAGTACTACTCGTCGTTCCAGATCAATGGCTTCAACGGCGTGCAATCGGGGATCGGCGGCTTCCTGCTCAAACCGTGGAATGAACGCAGCCGCACTCAAATGCAGATCCTGCCCGAGGTACAGGCCAAACTGGAGAGCATTGCCGGATTGCAAATCTTCGGCTTCAACCTGCCCTCCCTGCCCGGTACCGGTGAAGGGCTGCCGTTTCAGTTCGTCATCAACTCCGCCAACGATTACGAGTCGCTGCTGCAAGTGACCGACCGGGTGAAAAAGCGGGCAATGGAATCCGGCAAGTTCGCCTTCGTCGACGTTGACCTGGCGTTCGACAAACCTGAAGTGGTGGTGGATATCGATCGCGCCAAGGCCGCACAGATGGGTGTTTCCATGCAGGACCTGGGCGGGACGCTCGCGACATTGCTGGGTGAGGCGGAGATCAACCGTTTCACCATTGAAGGTCGCAGCTACAAAGTCATCGCACAGGTCGAACGGCCCTTCCGGGACAACCCCGACTGGCTGAACAATTATTACGTCAAGAACACCCAAGGCGAACTGCTGGCCCTGTCGACCCTGATCACCGTGACCGACCGGGCGCGGCCACGGCAGTTGAACCAGTTCCAGCAACTCAACTCGGCCATCCTGTCCGGGGTGCCGCTGGTCAGCATGGGTGAAGCCATCGACACCGTGCGCCAGATCGCTCGGGAAGAAGCGCCGGTGGGCTACGCCTTCGACTATGCCGGGGCATCACGGCAATACGTCCAGGAAGGCAGTGCGCTGTGGGTCACCTTCGCCCTGGCGCTGGCGATCATTTTCCTGGTACTGGCGGCCCAGTTCGAAAGCTTCCGCGATCCGCTGGTGATTCTGGTGACCGTGCCGCTATCAATCTGTGGCGCGTTGATCCCGCTGTTCTTGGGCTGGTCGAGCATGAACATCTACACCCAGGTCGGCCTGGTGACGTTGATCGGGCTGATCAGCAAGCACGGAATCCTGATCGTCGAATTTGCCAACCAGTTACGCAAGGACAAAGGCCTGACACCGCGCGAAGCCGTGGAAGAAGCGGCGGCCATTCGTTTGCGCCCGGTGTTGATGACCACCGCGGCGATGGTGTTCGGTATGGTGCCGTTGATCATCGCCACGGGGGCGGGCGCCGTCAGCCGGTTTGACATCGGCATGGTGATCGCCACGGGGATGTCGATCGGGACGTTGTTTACCTTGTTTGTGTTGCCGTGCGTTTACACGTTTTTGGCAAAACCCGATAAACCCTCACGCTAAGATCGTTCCCACGCTCTGCGTGGGAATGCCTCTACGGACGCTCTGCGTTCGGCTTTGGAAGGGACGCCGAGCGTCCCGGGCTGCATTCCCACGCAGAGCATGGGAACGATCGGCGCTCTGTAGGTGGGAACAAAAAAGGCCTCGCATTTGCGAGGCCTTTTACTTGGGCTTCAATCTGTTCAACTTTGTGGCCTCAATCCTTGAGAAAGTCCGAACATGAACAGCAATAAGTCATGATCGGGTTGAGATGCCACGGGTGCCTTCGCAACGCGTGGCAACGGACAATGCGCGTCGCCATTCATTGAACTGAGGACTTGCGTGCGGGGCTGCTCCCATGCCGCCACCGCCAGTGAAGCAACTGCCAAGGCTCCTATTAAAAATACACCTCGTGCAATTTCGAGTTTCATTGCTATAAACCCTTGATAGCGCTGCCAAACGCCGTCTTGTAAAAGTAGACGAGTTTTTGCCAGTCCGTCGTGCCGAACGACGAGTGGCGACGCAGTTGCTTCATGTCATGAGAAGCCGCTTGCCGGGCGGTAAAACGCTGCCGACATTTCTCCAGATCGATCAAGGCCACTTCAATATTGGCAGCCTCGCCTTCGCCGGTGACGCGCACGAATACGTGCTTGATGTAGAGGCAGCTGTGCTGCCAGCGGCCCTTATGCATCCGGGCCAGGTTCTCGGCCAGTTCCTTCAACACTCGATCATGCACGACCTCGCCATGACGCTCGCGACCACCGCCAGCGTACCAGTGCTCGATTTCCTCGAAGCCGTCCAGCGCCTTGGTGACCAGCAAGGCGCGCCATTTATGCACCGGATCGCGCTGTGCACCGCAGAACACGATTTCCGGAACGCGAACGTCGAGCAGGCCCAGGCCGATAAGTGCATCGCGCTCGCGCAGCACCGTCGGCCGACCGAATGGGTGCAGCAAGCTGCGATGGATATGCCCGGTCTGACGTTTAACGTAAAGCAACTGGCCATTGCTGCTCATGACGCGCTGCACGCCGCTTTCTCCGCCGCGACGGACGTTGGGTTCTTCTACCCATTCACCGCGCTGATTCCAGAAATAGTCGAAGCGGTCCTGAGGAGCGACGTCCGTTTCTGCTGCACATTGCACTGCCATTTTGTTACCTCTTGCGTAATACGTAGACCCGCCACATCGCATAGAGCGGTAAAAAGTCCAGTTGTTCCTGGATGCGAAAACCCGCCTGCTCAAATTCCTTTTCAACCGTAGCAGCCGGTAACACAAATCGATTTTGGTAACCCTCCTGCCCACGTGCTTTCTCGGCGCGTTTGCGTTTCCACGCTTTGAAATTGCCGTCCACCCACAGGGAAAGGACCACGCTATCGCGCGTGACGCGCTCGAATTCACGCAATATGGCCAGTCGATGCTCGGCTTCACCGATGTGATGGAGCAAACGCATGCAGAAAATGCTGTCGACGGCGTTATCAGGCAAGGCGATGTCGAATGCAGAAGTGTGCAAGGGTTGTACCCGTTTCACCACTTCGGCAGGTTGCGCCTGCATGGCAACCTTGAGCATGGATTCGGAGTTGTCGGCGCCAATGATCGCACGATTGGTTTTTTCCGCCAGCAATGGCCAGAAACGCCCCGCACCGCAGGGCAGATCGAGGATCAGCCCCGGCTCACCGACCGCCGCCAGCGCCTTGCGCGCCAGTTGCTCGTCACGCCAGTGTGACAGCCGGCGACCAAGGCCATCCTGGTGTTTACGCAGGTATCGTTGAGCGTGTTGGTCGTCGTACTTTTCGGAAAAATCCAGTTTGATCGGGCCAGCCATCACCAAGGTCTCCAGAGCTGCTGATGGCATTCACGATAGGTAGCGCCGTGTCAGCGACAGGTCATTCCTTTGTGAAAAAAACGTCATGTAAAACCTCAAATCATTTCGAGGTTTTGCAGGGTGCGAACAACAGCTCCCGGGCCAAGGCGGTGTAACAGGCCGATCAATTCATCTGCGACGGACACAGCTCCACTTCAAAACGACAACCATGGGGCTCCATGTTCGTCAGGCTGACGGTCCACCCCTGGTTTTCACAGATGCGCTGTACCAGTGACAACCCAAGCCCCAAGCCCTCACCGCGCTTCTCGTTGCCGCGCACGAACGGCTCGAACATCGCCTCGCGCTTTTCCTCGGGAATGCCTACGCCACTGTCCTCGACCATGAACCCCGTGGCCGTCAGCGTCAGGCGGATGAATCCGCGTTCGGTGTAATGCAGGGCGTTACGCAGCAAGTTGCCCATGACTGCATGCAAAAGGGTTGCGTTGTAGCACGTGTTGGCCGGATGACCCGGTTCAAAGATCAGCGCCAGCCCCTTGGCTTCGATCGGCTCGCGCCACTGGTTTAGCAGTCCATCGGCGACCTGGCTCAGGGTCTGCTGGGGCGACATGCTGGCGTCTTCGCGTTGTGCGCGGGCCAACATGAGGAAGGTTTGCACCAGCTCGCGCATCTCTTCGCAAGCGCGGGCGATGCGCTGGACCTGTGCACGTCCACGCTGATCGATACCGGGGTTTTCCAGCAGCAGCTCGCAGGAACTGGCCAGCACCATCAATGGCGTGCGCAGTTCGTGGCTGACGTCACTGGTGAACAACCGTTCGCGGGTCAACGCCTGGCGCAAGCGCCCGAGGGTGGCGTCGAAGGCCACGGCCAACTCGCCCACCTCGTCGGCGGCGTAATCCGGCGCCAGCGGGGGCGCAAGACCTAATAATTGATCACGGTGACGGACCTGACGGGCCAGTCGCACCACGGGCGCCATCACTTTGCGCGCCAGTACCCAGCCAAGAAACACCGCCAACGCCAGACTCAAGACGAAGCCCACCAGCACCACGGCAAACAGCACCCGCTCACGCTCTTCGAAATCGCTCTGATCCTGCAACAGCACATAATGTCGGCCATCGACGACTTCGACCATCGCGTGGTACGACAGCTGTTCGCGAAACACTTCGTGAAAGCCCGGGCCCAGGTGCCGCAGGTCCTTGGGAAGCTCGAAGTCGCCCGGCCCGCCGCTGAAATAGAACAGCTGGTCCGGCTCCGGACGATGGTTCCAGTCCATGACACTGTCCATCAGCAACAGCCGTTGCAAGTCGCCGCCCAGACCGGCCGAAATCAGTTTTTCTTCCACCAGGTGTACGGTCGCCACAATGCCCATTGCGAAGGCGCCGGCGACCAATGCGCTCATCAGCGCAAAGGCGATGATGATCCGTTGAGCAAGGCTCTGTTTAAACTCCATCTCGGCCCTCGGCCAAGCGATAACCCACACCGTGTACGGTTTGCAGCAACGGTTTGGCGAACGGCTTGTCGATCACCTGGCGCAATTGATGAACGTGGCTGCGCAGGCTGTCGCTGTCCGGGCAATCATCCCCCCACAGCGCCTCTTCGAGAATTTCGCGACGCAGTACATGCGGACTTTTTTGCATCAGCACGGCCAGCAACTTCAGGCCCACCGGGTTGAGTTTCAGCAGTCGCCCTTCGCGGGTCACTTCCAGGGTATCGAGGTCGTAGATCAGATCGCCGACCTGCAGGGTGCGGCGACCGCCACCCTGGGCACGGCGCATGACCGCCTCGATGCGCGCTGCCAATTCAGAGAGCGCAAAGGGTTTGATCAGGTAGTCATCGGCACCGGATTTGAACCCTTGCAGGCGGTCGTCCAATTGATCGCGAGCGGTGAGCATGATCACCGGCGTGTCGCGGCGCGCGTCTTCACGCAGACGTTTGCACAGGGTGTAACCGTCGATGCCAGGCAGCATGACGTCGAGCACGATCAAGTCGTAATGCTCGGTGGCCGCCAGGTGCAAGCCTGACAAACCGTCCTGCGCGCAATCCACGGTATAACCCTTGAGCCCCAGGTAATCGGCCAGATTGGCCAGGATATCGCGGTTGTCTTCAACCAATAGAATTCGCATGGGTGTCTCCTGCGTACACAGTAACGGCCGTCTTGGCCCGCGCAGCTTAAGGCCAAGTGTGGCTGAGGGCTAGGACTGCGTGCGGTTGCATATTCAACCTATAAACCCGGGGCGCCTTTAACGACTTTTTCACTATCGATTCACACGTCGACGACAGGAACAGGCTCAAACTCCGCGCGGCTGCGTGTTCAGAACCTTTCATTGACCAAGGAATTGCCATGGTTTCGACTGCCGGTCGCCCCGCCTCCCGCCCGCTGAATTTCTGGGTGTGCCTGGGCGTTCCCGTCATCGCGGCGATCATTCTGATGCTGCTCGAACTGACGTCCTTGGACATGGACCTGGCCAAGCTGTTCTATGACCCGGTCGCGGGGGATTTCATCGGGCGGCACAGTTACTTCCTGGAAGACATCCTGCATGACCGCGCCAAGCAGGTGGTCATCGCCTTCTCGGTGTTGGCCATCTTCGGTTTCATCGCCACCTTTTTCATCGACCGGCTCAAACCGATCCAACGGGAATTGGGCTGCCTGGTGTTATCTCTGGCGCTGGCGACCTCCTTTGTCACGCCAGTCAAAGCAGTGACGGCCGTCCAGTGCCCGTGGAGCCTGGAGCAGTTTGGCGGTCACGAAACCTATAGCGAACTGCTCAGCCCTCGCCCGCACACCGATAAACCGGGCCGTTGCTGGCCCGGCGGGCATGCAGCGACCGGTTTCACACTGTTTGCGCTGTTTTTTGTCCTGCGTGACCGTCGTCCGCGCCTGGCGCGCAAGGCGTTTGTGTTCGCTTTCACGTTGGGCACGGTGTTTTCCATCAGCCGGATGATGCAGGGAGCGCACTTCTTCTCGCACAACGTGTGGACGGCGATTTTCTGCTGGCTGATTTGTCTGGGGTCGTATTACTACATTCTTTATCGCCCCGCTTCGAAGGCTGAGCGAGCGACCAAGGCGAAACCGGTAAACGCCTGATACACAGATCCAAATGTGACCGTTGTATCCCGGCAATAAAAAACCCCGCCTGCTTTCGCAGACGGGGTTTTTATGTACGGGGGAAGGCTGGCTTACATCATGCCGCCCATGCCGCCCATACCGCCCATGTCTGGCATGCCGCCGCCAGCTGGAGCGTCGTCCTTGATCTCAGCGATCATGGCTTCGGTGGTGATCATCAGGCTGGCAATCGACGAAGCCGCTTGCAGAGCCGAACGAGTCACTTTAGCC
>LNAP01011356.1_pt1 | contig 17305 bp, 18 predicted proteins | sample 602601 | NCBI WGS metagenome assembly LNAP01 (sample SAMN02440304, study PRJNA202911) | soil metagenome | biome: Subtropical and temperate rainforests or woodlands; isolation source: soil samples (1 kg each in a 20% v/v slurry with milli Q water) were... ... | reverse complement strand
AGCGATAGATGTACATCCCGGCCTCTCTTTTTTATGCGCGTGCCCGAAAACGTGCGGCGATGGTAACGGATGGGCGCGCCACTGCAAGTGTGATCACTGTAGTTGCGCTTCGGGCAAGGTGAGTGTGCGCGGGATCTTCAGCGCATCCCAGTGGACGATTCCCCAGTTCAGCACTTCGCGTGGGGTGGCATACGCCAGTTCGGCGCCCGGATTCTGCCCGAGCGCGCGCAATGCACGCAGTAATAAAGGCGTGGCCTGATCTCCGGTCAGCGGCGGCGAACGGTAGGACTTGCCGAGCTTGTTGCCGTCAGGCTGGGTAATCAGCGGGATGTGCAGATAGCGTGGTTGCGAGAAACCCAGCAGTTCTTGCAGATAGAGCTGACGTGGCGTGGAGTCGAGCAGGTCGGCGCCACGGACGATGTCGGTGATGCCTTGCCAGGCGTCATCGAGGACCACGGCCAGTTGGTAGGCGTAGAGCCCGTCGCGGCGGCGGATCACGAAATCACCGACATCCCGGCCCAGATGCTGGCGGTATTCGCCTTGCACGCGGTCGATGAAGTGGTATTCGAGCTCGGGCACACGCAGGCGAATCGCGGCGTCTTCGGTGCCGTGGCCGGCATTGCGGCACAGGCCCGGATAAATGCCGTGATAGGGCTCAAGCTGTTTTCGCGAACAGGTGCAGGCGTAGGCCAGGCCATGATTGAACAGGCGATTGAGCACTTCGGCGTAGGCGTCGTGCCGGTCGCTCTGTCGGACCAGTTCGCCGTCCCACTCGAAACCGTAGCTTTCCAGCGCCTTGAGGATGGCCGCTTGCGCGCCGGGTTCTTCCCTTGGCGGATCGAGGTCTTCCATGCGCATCAACCAGCGCCCACCCACCGAGCGCGCGTCGAGGTACGAAGCCAGCGCAGCGACCAGCGAGCCGAAATGCAGGTGGCCGCTTGGCGTGGGGGCGAAGCGACCGATGTAGGGGGTGGCAGTCATAAGGGCGATCTATGTTGTCCGGTCGTACGCAAGTCCCTGTGGGAGAGCCTTTGTGGCGAGGGGATTTATCCCCGTCGGGTCGCGTAGCGCCCCCAAACTCTGTCATCGCGATGCGTCAGATAGAACGCATCAACCGGGTTTGCGACTGCTCCGCAGCCGAACGGGGATAATCCCCTCGCCACAAAGGCTCGCTCCCACAGTGTTCTGTCGGGGCAAATATCAGAAACAAAAACGGAGCGTTCGCACGCTCCGTTCTTCGTTCAAGTCGAGATTACTTGCCGACTTGCTTTTCCTTGATAGTCAACGCACATGTCGGCGGTAGGGCGGGCTTCCAGTCGCTTGACGCCGATTTCGACGCCGCAGGACTCGCACCAGCCATATTCTTCGTCTTCGATCAATTGCAGCGTCTTGTCGATCTTCTTGATCAACTTGCGCTCACGGTCGCGGGCGCGCAATTCAAGGCTGAATTCTTCTTCCTGGCTGGCACGATCTGCCGGGTCGGGGAAGTTGGCCGCTTCGTCTTTCATGTGATCAACCGTGCGGTCGACTTCCTGCATCAAGTCCTGTTTCCACTTGTTCAGGATCTTGGTGAAGTGAGCGCGCATGGGTTTGCCCATGTACTCCTCGCCCTTTACTTCTTTGTAGGGTTCGAAGCCGCTGATCGACTGATTTTGCTGCTTTGCTTGGGTGGGCATGAAATGGACCGCCTCTACTCTTGTAATCCATCTGCGCAGGATTGCTCCATCACCGACACCTGCCGGCCCTGCGGCTGCAAGCGGGCGAACTTACCAGATCAAATCGGGCCGCGCTACTCCCGGATGTCGAGGTAGTGGCCCAAAGGGCTTGCAAATGATCGCAAAGCCTTGTCTGGCGGCGATGGAGACCTGATCAATTATTGATTTTAGTCAAACCTGAGGTACACGCTTGAGTCGTTTACGGCCAAGTTATAACGCGTCTGACCGCTTTAGGTTCTCGCTCGTTCCAACGCTTGGGTAGAATCGATTTTTTTCTCCGTTGTAAGGAAGGCTAATGGCTCAGTCCTACAGTGCCCGCAGTCGCGCGATCGAACCTTTCCATGTCATGGCGCTGCTGGCGCGGGCCAATGAACTGCAAGCCGAGGGTCACGATGTGATCCACCTGGAAATCGGCGAGCCGGACTTCACCACCGCCGAGCCGATCATCCAGGCCGGCCAGGCAGCACTGACGGCGGGGAAGACCCGTTACACCGCTGCGCGCGGTATCCCCGAGTTGCGTGAGGCCATTTCGGGCTTTTATCAGCAGCGTTACGGGTTGAACATCGACCCGCAGCGAATCCTCATCACGCCTGGCGGTTCCGGCGCCTTGTTACTGGCCAGCGCCTTGCTCGTCGATCCGGGCAAACATTGGCTGCTGGCGGACCCGGGTTATCCCTGCAACCGGCATTTCCTGCGGTTGGTCGAAGGCGCCGCGCAACTGGTGCCGGTCGGCCCGGACGTTCGCTATCAGCTGACGCCGGACCTGGTGGCGCGCCATTGGGATCAAGACAGCGTCGGCGCCTTGGTGGCCTCACCCGCCAACCCGACCGGGACCATCCTGACCCGTGACGAACTGGCGGGCTTGTCGGTTGCGATCAAGGAGCGACACGGTCATCTGGTGGTGGACGAGATCTACCATGGCCTGACGTATGGCACCGATGCCGCCAGTGTGCTGGAAGTCGATGACAGCGCCTTCGTCCTTAATAGTTTTTCCAAGTATTTCGGCATGACCGGATGGCGGCTGGGATGGCTGGTCGCCCCTGAAGCGGCAGTCGGCGAGCTGGAAAAACTTGCGCAAAACCTCTACATCAGCGCCCCCAGCATGGCCCAGCACGCCGCACTGGCCTGCTTCGAGCCGGCCACGATCAGCATTCTGGAAGAGCGTCGGGCCGAATTCGGTCGTCGACGGGATTTCCTGTTGCCGGCCCTAAGAGAACTGGGCTTCGGGATCGCCGTCGAGCCGGAAGGCGCGTTTTACTTGTACGCCGATATCAGCAAGTTCGGCGGCGATGCCTTCGCATTCTGCCGACATTTCCTCGAAACCGAGCATGTTGCAATTACCCCGGGCCTGGACTTTGGACGTTATCAGGCCGGGCACCATGTGCGTTTTGCCTACACCCAAAGCCTGCCGCGCCTGGAAGAAGCGGTCGAGCGGATCGCACGTGGATTGCGGAGCTGGCAAGGCTGATGCGTTTTCATCCTCCCCTCGAAGAAGGTCGCCTGATCCGTCGTTACAAGCGTTTTCTCGCCGATATCGAAACCGTTGGCGGCGAATTGCTGACGATTCACTGCCCCAACACCGGCTCGATGCTCAATTGCCAGGTGGAAGGCGGGCAGGTCTGGTTCAGCCGCTCCGACGACCCGAAGCGCAAATTGCCCGGCACTTGGGAAGTCGGCGAAACCCCGCAAGGCCGGTTGTTTTGCGTGAACACCGGGCGCGCCAACGGGTTGATCGAAGAGGCGTTGCGGGCGGGCGTGATTACCGAACTGAACGGCTTTACCGAGTTGAAACGCGAAGTGGCCTACGGGCAGGAAAGCAGCCGCATCGATTTCCGTCTCGATTACCCGGGCGGGCCGGCGTATGTAGAGGTCAAAAGCGTGACCCTGGGCTTCGACGGTTCATCGGTGGCGGCATTTCCCGACGCAGTGACGCAACGGGGCGCCAAGCATTTGCGGGAACTGGCTCACTTGGCTCGGGACGGGATTCGCGCGGTGCAGTTGTATTGCGTCAACCTGACCGGCATTGAAGCGGTGCGTCCGGCAGAAGAGATCGATTCGGCCTACGCAGTGGCATTGCGAGAGGCGGTGGCATGCGGCGTCGAGGTAATGGCCTATGGCGTGCGATTGACCCATGAAGAGATGGTGGTCGATCGACGCCTGGAGGTGCTGCTGAACAGTTAAAGGTTGATCCAGATACCTTGTTCGTCTTCGCGGCAGGCAACGGGGGTGAGGGATTGTCCGGCGCACGGGCCGGCGACGCATTCGCCGTCTTCGATCAGGAACAGTGCGCCGTGGGTCGCACACTGGATCAGGCTGTTGCTGGGGTCGAGAAACTGATCGGGTTTCCATTCCAGCCCGACACCCCGGTGCGGGCAGCGATTGATGTAGACGTACACTTGGCCGCCCCGGCGCACAGCAAAAAGTTTCTGACTGTCGATGTCGAATCCGCGACTGCTGTTGTCAGCCAGTTCGGCACCTGTACAAATCAACTTCATGTCTATCCTCTGTTTCGGCGGCTCGTGACCGGATATGTCCGAGCTTGACGTTCAAATGCAAACAATTATCAAATGGCCGCTTCGCCCCGTCGGGTGCAGGTGCCGGATGCCGAGGATACTTGGCCTGTCATCTCGATGCCTGGGAAAACTTAAAAGGAAGCTGTTTATGCGCCTGAGTACCCGCGTTGTTGCGCTGTGTGTCGGACTCCTCGTCAGCCACCACGCCGCAGCGGCCGAGTTGCCACAGCGTTGGGTCAGTGCCGGTGGCGCCTTGTCGGAGTGGGTGAGCGCGCTGGGCGGTGAGTCAAAACTGGTCGGCGTCGATACCACCAGTCAGCATCCGGCCTCGTTGAAGGCGCTGCCGAGCATCGGTTATCAGCGGCAACTGTCGGCGGAGGGCATCTTGAGCTTACGCCCGCAGATCCTGGTCGGCACCGAAGAAATGGGGCCGCCGCCGGTGCTGTCGCAGGTTCGTAGCGCGGGCGTGCAGGTCGAACTGTTCTCGGCCCAGCCTGATCTGCCGACGCTGCAGGGCAATCTGGCGCATCTGGGCAAGTTGCTCGGTGCTGAAGACCGGGCTGCGCAATTGCTCCAGACCTACCAGCAGCAACTCGAACAGCAGAAGGTCCGGGTCACTCGCGCGCAGTTGAAGGAAAAATCGCCGGGCGTGCTGTTGCTGCTGGGCCATGCGGGCGGCAAGCCGCTTATCGCCGGCAAAGACACCGCCGCCGATTGGCTCATCCAAAAGGCCGGCGGGCACAATCTGGCCACGCACACTGGCTACAAACCCTTTTCCGTTGAGTCGCTGGTCAGTCTTGACCCCGACGTGCTGGTGTTTGCTGACCGAGCGATGACCGGCGATGCCGCGCGCGCGGCGTTGTTCAAGGAAAACCCGATTCTGTCCTCGACCCGTGCGGCCAGGGACGGACGCGTCATGGAGCTCGATCCGACCTTGTTGGTAGGTGGATTGGGGCCTCGGTTGCCCGATGCGTTGAAAACGCTGTCTGATGGTTTCTTCCCAGGCAATACGGCCCAATGACCGTTCTGGTTAAACCCCGTGCGTTGTTCATTGGCCTGAGCCTGCTGTGTTTAGTGGCGATCTGGCTGTCCTTGGCGCTGGGGCCGGTCAGCCTGCCTTTATTCGATACCCTACGTGCGGCGTTGCGCATGATCGGCCTGCCCATTGCCCCTGATGGGCTGGAGCAGGCCGAGCTGATCCTCGGGCAAATACGCCTGCCTCGAACCTTGTTGGGCCTGGCGGTGGGCGGCGTACTGGCGTTGTCCGGCGTGGCGATGCAGGGATTGTTTCGTAACCCGCTGGCTGATCCGGGGTTGGTCGGGGTGTCCAGCGGTGCTGCGCTGGGCGCTGCGATCGCGATTGTCGGTGGTTCGGTGTTTGGCGGTCTGCCTGAATCGTTCGGGCCTTATCTGTTGTCGGTGTGCGCATTTCTCGGCGGGTTGGGTGTGACGGCGCTGGTGTATAGGCTGGGTCGCCGCAATGGGCAGACGAACGTCGCGACCATGCTCCTGGCCGGTATTGCGTTAACGGCGCTGGCCGGCTCGGCGGTCGGTTTGTTCACCTATCTGGCCGACGACGCGACCTTGCGCACACTCACGTTCTGGAACCTGGGCAGCCTGAACGGCGCCAGCTATTCACGGCTCTGGCCGTTGCTGCTGGTGAGCGCCGGTGTGGCGCTCTGGTTGCCGCGCCGGGCCAAGGCCTTGAATGCGTTGCTGCTGGGCGAGTCGGAGGCCGGTCACCTGGGCATTGACGTCGAAGGGCTCAAGCGCGAATTGGTGTTTTGCACCGCGCTGGGAGTTGGCGCGGCCGTGGCGGCGGCGGGGATGATCGGGTTTGTCGGTCTGGTGGTGCCGCATCTGGTGCGCCTGCTGGCCGGTCCTGATCATCGGGTGTTGTTGCCGGCCTCAGTGCTGGCCGGTGCCAGTCTCCTGCTGTTTGCCGACCTGGTCGCACGGCTGGCCCTGGCGCCAGCAGAGTTGCCGATCGGAATTGTCACGGCCTTCATCGGTGCGCCGTTCTTTCTGTATTTACTGCTCAGAGGGCGTGCCTGATGTTGCGAACCCAGAGCCTGCAAATCCGTCGAGGCGCAAAAATCGTACTGACGGACATCACGCTTGAGCTCAGGCCGGGCGAAGTGCTCGGCGTGTTGGGCCCCAACGGCGCGGGCAAAAGCACCTTGCTCGGCGCCTTGTGCGGCGAGTTGAAGGCTGACCACGGCAGCGTCTGGCTCGATGAGCGCGAATTGAGCCATTGGACCGGCGCGCAGCGAGCCCAGCGACTGGCGGTCTTGCCGCAGGTGTCGACCCTGGACTTCGCCTTCCGTGTGGAGGAAGTGGTCGGCATGGGGCGTTTGCCTTATCAAAGCGGGCGGGTCCGGGATGACGAGATCGTCGCCGCCGCCTTGCACGCTGCCGATGCGGGACACCTGAGTGGCCGCAGCTATCTGGCGCTGTCCGGCGGCGAGCGGCAGCGGGTACACCTGGCGCGGGTACTGGCGCAGCTCTGGCCGGGGGAGGTGGGGCAGACGCTGTTGCTCGATGAACCGACTTCGATGCTCGACCCGCTGCACCAGCACACCACCCTGCAAGCAGTGCGCGAGTTCGCCGATCATGGCGCTGCGGTGCTGGTGATCCTGCATGATCTGAATCTCGCGGCGCGCTATTGTGATCGCCTGTTACTGCTCGAAGGTGGGCGGCCCGTGGCGCTGGACACCCCTGAGCACGTCTTGCGCCCGGAACCACTCAAAGCGGTATTCGGGCTGGAAGTGCTGGTGCAGCGGCATCCGGAGCGTGGTCATCCGCTGATCATCGCCCGCTGAGAATGACATCGAGGTGAGCATGCGAGGAATTTTGCTACTGGCGGTCGTGTTGTTGAGTGCCTGCCAGCACGTTTCGGCACCGCCTCCGGTCGTCGGTGATATTCAGGACCTGCGCAGTGGCCAGATCCTGACACCCGCGGAATTGGTCGAACGGTTGGCCGTGCCGTCGCGGCTGATCGTCGGTGAGCAGCACGACAATTCTGATCACCATCAACTGCAATTGTGGTTGCTACAGGCGTTGGGCGAACGTCGACCCCAAGGCAGTCTGTTGCTGGAAATGCTCACGCCGGATCAACAATCGCGCGTCGATGACATTCGCCGTGCCTCGACGCTACCCGCAGATCTTCCCGGCGCGTTGAACTGGCAGTCGGGGTGGGACTGGAATCTGTACGGGCCGATCGTGCGCTTTGTGCTGACTCAACCCTACCCGCTGTTGGCGGCCAATCTGGACACTCTTGAAGTCCGTACCGTTTATGCCAAGCCACCGACATTAAACGGTCGGCTTTCCAATGCTCCGTCGGTCAAGGATGAGTTGCTGGCGCAGATCAACGACTCCCATTGCGGCTTGCTGCCCACCTCGCAGATGCCCGCGATGCTGGCGGTCCAGCAACAACGTGATCGTCGGATGGCCGAGCGCTTGTTGTCGGCACCGACGCCTTCGCTGCTGTTTGCCGGCGCTTACCACGCGCGCAAGGATGTTGGCGTGCCGATCCACGTCCTTGATCTTGGCGAGCCTGAAGCACCGACGGTGTTGATGCTGGCGGAGGAGCGGGGTGAGGTCACGTCGGCCATGGCTGATTACGTCTGGTACACGCCTGCCACGCCGGCTCAGGATTACTGCGCCCAAATGCGTAAGCAGTTCGGCAAGTAAACAGACGACTTTTCCACAGGCAAAAAAAGACCCGGCAAGAGCCGGGTCAAATAACCGTGATTAGATATCTGAGAGTCCGAACCAAGGGCTTTTCAAATATCGACCAGTCTCGCGACCAGTTGTGATAATCATAGCGATTCTCATTACCAAGTCAACCGCTGTTTTTTTGATTTCTTTGCAATCCCCTTTTTCCTTGCGCGAAAGCCCGTAATCATTGCGCCTGAGTCGGTAATCCTGAGGCGAATCTGCCTGTTCAGTTCTTGTGACGGGACGAGATGGCTTCCAGTTGTTTGTTCAAGGCTTCTTTGCGATCAGCTGGAATGTCGTTCCAGTGCACGTCCATCAGCGCGCCTTCGATCGCATACAACAACACCTTGGACGCCCGGAACCCGCGCGTACGCACGGCCCGATAAGCATCCACCGCTCCCAGGCGGCGCAAGTCCGACGCGCTGTGGATGCCCACGGCATGCAGCCACTGTGCCGACGTCTTGCCAAGATTCTTCAGGTGTTGCAGTTCATCATTCATCAAGCCTCCTTGCGACGGCCGAACGGTGCGTGGGCGAGCCTCTCAGGAGTGTAGCCATCAGTAGGAAAAGCGTGATTGTTTGGTCGGTTTCGACGCAAAAGCTTCTAAGAGGAAGACTCAGATAGCTGCGTGAAGGTCTGCGGGAGCAGTCGGAGGAAGCGCGGAGGAATCAACTTTCCCGACAAAAAACCCAGCGCCCAGCGCGAAGCGGGGGCGCTGGACTTGTCAGGTAGAACGTCGTTTTTAGCGGGTGCGATAACGCAAGCGAGTACCGAAATTCATCGACATCAGGATCTCGTCAGCACTCAGCTCTGGTGGAAAGTAGGCGCCGGAGATCTGTGCGTGAGCCAGGCTTGCGCCTTCCAGGCAGGAGTTGCGGAAGTCGATACCACGCAAATCAGCGGAGCGGAAATAGGCATCGGTGAAATCGACGCCATCGGCGTTCAGCTCACGCAGGTCCAGACCACGAAAATCGCCGCCGACCATGTCGACAGAGGCATGACTGGCGCGCTCGGCATTAAAGCCTGCGATGTCGTCTTTGTGCAGCAAGGCATAAAGCGGGGTGTCGAGAAGTTTCGGCTGGCTCATGTCGCATCACCTGATGGTTTTATGACGCCAGTATAGTGCCACTATTTGGCAGCCGTGAAGCCGGCGATGGCTTCACGGCTGAAATAGTTTTTACAGGCCCGGCATGCGCTGGCGAATCTGTGCAACAACGGTGTCGAGCGTCCCGCTTTCATTGGTCTGGACGCGTTTGCTGCACAGAATTTCTGCTGGCGTCAGGGGCTCACGGCTCGCCTGCTGGGCGGCGATAACGGCGAGGTTGGCGTCGGACGGATCCTTCTGGTCTGCCTGACGCAAGGCCAGCCAGCTCTCGATGACTGCCTGTGGTGCATTGCAATCGAGGATCAGGAACGGTGCCCCGGTGGCTTCGGCGATTTTCGCCGCGCCGTCACGCTGAGCGCGCTTGAGGTATGTCGCATCGATGACCACCGGGAAACCGGCGCGCAGGATGACCGCGGCAATTTCATGCAGGCGGCTGTAAGTGGCGGCGCTCGCGTCGGCACTATAAATGCCGGCCTGCGGGTCATTCGGTACGGTTTGCTCGCCGAACAAACGCTTGCGTTCAACATCCGAACGCAGGCGAATGGCGCCCAGCGCTTCCACCAGACGCATGGCGACGTGGCTTTTGCCGACAGCGGAAACGCCGTGGGTAATCGCCATGAACCGCGAAGGAATGGTGCTGTAGCTTTCTGCCAGGTTGGCGTAGTTGCGGTACTGACGCAGGGTGGTGGCGCGTTGCACCGGGTCGGCTTCGGCCGGCATGCTGAACAGGCTGACCTTGGCGCGAACCAGTGCGCGGTACGCTTTGTAGAAGTTCAGCAGCTCAAGGCCCTGATAGTCACCGGTCAGTTCCAGGTACTGGCTGATGAAACGACGCGCCAGGCTTTTCAGGCCGCGATCTTCCAGGTCCATGGCCAGGAAACCGGTGTCGGCATAAACGTCGGTGAAGCGGAACGGTTCGTTGAACTCGATGCAGTCGAAGATCACGACCTTGCCATCGATCACGGTGGCGTTGCCCAGGTGGATGTCGCCGTGGCATTCGCGGATGAAGCCTTCAGCCTTGCGCTGGGCGAACAGCGGCTTCAGGCGTTCGAAGCTGCTTTCGGCCCAGGCTTGCAACGCATCAAGTTGCAGCAGATCGGCCTTGTCGCTGAGGAACGGGCGGATCTGTTCGAAGTTCTGGCGTACCGGTGCCATCACGCTGTCCGGGGTGCCGGCTTCGTGTTCGCCAGGCACTTTCGGTGCAGTGAGGTGGAATTGGGCAATCTGTGCGGCCATCTCGTCGATGTGCGCGGTGGTCAACTCACCATTGGCTTGCAGGGTGCTGAGCAACTGGCTTTGTGGGAATTGACGCATTTTCAGTGCGAAATCGACAACCGGACCTTCGCCGCCCAGTTGTGGCGCAGCTTCGCTGCCGGTGATCGGCAACACTTCCAGGTACAAATCGTGGGTCAGGCGCTGGTTGAGGCGCAGCTCTTCGCCGCAGAAATGCTCGCGAGCGTCGAGGCTGGTGAAGTCGAGGAAGCCGAAATTCACGGGCTTCTTCACTTTATAAGCAAAGGGACCGGTGAGGATGACCCAGGAGATATGGGTCTCGATGACCTGGAACCCGTCGACAGGATGCGGGTAGAGGGCCGGGTTTTGCAGGGCGGCGATCAGGGACTGGCTCACAGGCGATCCTTCAGAGTCTGGGGAAAATTCACGGCCGCCATTATGGCTGCAAGTCCGTCTGACGCAAACCTCGGAGGGCTCCTGTTGAGTATGAATAAAGTGCGTATAATCCGCCGCCATGACTCGTACTCGATCCCCCCGTACCCCCAAAAAACCACCTTCCCGGGGCTTGAGCCCCTGGCTGGGCTGGGCCCTTAAACTCAGTCTGGTCGGCCTCGTGGTGCTCGCCGGGTTCGCGGTTTACCTCGACGCCGTGGTCCAGGAGAAGTTCTCCGGCAAGCGCTGGACCATCCCGGCCAAGGTGTATGCGCGCCCGCTGGAGCTGTTCACCGGCCAGAAGCTGAGCAAGGAAGACTTCCTCACCGAGCTCGACGCCTTGGGCTATCGCCGCGAAGCCGTGAGCAACGGCCCCGGCGCAGCGGCGGTCAACGGCAACACCGTCGACTTGAATACCCGTGGCTTCCAGTTCTATGAAGGCCTGGAAAAAGCTCAGCCGGTGCGCGTGCGTTTCTCCGGCGATTACGTGGCTGACCTTTCGGCGACCAACGGTTCGAAGCTTTCAGTCGTGCGTCTGGAGCCTCTGCTGATCGGCGGCATTTACCCGAAAAATCTTGAAGACCGCATTCTGATCAAAATCGATCAGGTCCCGCCGTACCTGCTGGAAACCCTGGTCGCCGTGGAAGACCGGGATTTCTATAGTCACTGGGGCGTGTCGCCCAAGTCGATTGCCCGCGCCGTGTGGGTCAACACCTCCGGCGGCAAGATGACCCAGGGCGGCAGTACGCTGACCCAGCAGTTGGTGAAGAATTTCTACCTGACCAGCGAACGCAGCCTGACCCGCAAACTCACCGAAGCCATGATGGCGATGCTGCTTGAGCTGCATTACGACAAACGGGAAATTCTTGAGGCGTACCTCAATGAAGTGTTCGTCGGTCAGGATGGGCAGCGCGCGGTGCACGGTTTCGGCCTGGCCAGCCAGTTCTTCTTCGGGCAGCCATTGTCCGAGCTGAAACTGCATCAAGTCGCCATGCTGGTGGGGATGGTCAAGGGGCCGTCCTATTACAATCCGCGTCGCAACCCGGAACGGGCGCTGGAGCGGCGCAATCTGGTGCTCGATGTGCTTGAGCAACAAGGCGTCGCCACCGCCGAGCAGGTCGCAGCGGCGAAGAATATGCCACTGGGCGTGACGACGCGCGGCAAGCTGGCGGACAGTTCATTCCCGGGCTTCCTCGACCTGGTTAAACGTCAGCTGCGCGAAGACTATCGCGACGAAGACTTGACCGAAGAAGGCCTGCGGATCTTCACCAGTTTCGACCCGATCCTGCAGATGAAAGCCGAAGCGTCGGTCAACGACACCTTTAAACGCTTGTCCGGACGCAAGGGTTCCGATGAGGTTGAGGCGGCGATGGTCGTGACCAACCCGGAAACCGGTGAAGTCCAGGCCATGATCGGCAGCCGTCAGGCAAGTTTCGCCGGCTTCAACCGGGCGCTGGATGCAGTGCGACCAATCGGTTCGTTGATCAAGCCTGCGGTTTATCTGACAGCCCTTGAGAAGCCGAGCCAGTACACGCTGACCAGTTGGCTGTCGGACGAATCCTTCTCGGTCAAAGGCGCGGACGGTCAGGTCTGGAAACCCCAGAATTACGATCGCCGTTCCCACGGTACGGTTTTCCTGTACCAAGGCCTGGCCCATTCCTACAACCTGTCAACGGCGCGCCTCGGGTTGGCGGTTGGCGTGCCGAATGTCCTGAAGACATTGGCGCGCCTGGGTGTCAGTCGCGAGTTCCCGGCGTTCCCTTCGATGTTGCTGGGGGCCGGTGGTCTGACGCCGATCGAAGTGGCGACCATGTACCAGACGCTGGCCAACGGCGGCTTCAATACGCCGATGCGCGGGATTCGTAGCGTACTGACCGCCGAAGGCGAGCCGCTCAAGCGTTATCCGTTCCAGATTGAGCAGCGTTTCGATCCGGCCTCCATTTACCTGATCCAGAGCGCCATGCAGCGAGTCATGCGTGAAGGTACCGGCAGTTCGGTTTACAACGTGCTGCCGAAAACCCTGACCCTGGCGGGTAAAACCGGTACCAGTAACGACTCGCGAGACAGCTGGTTCGCCGGTTTCAGCCAGGACTTGCTGGCGGTGGTGTGGCTGGGACGCGATGACAACGGCAAGACCCCGTTCACCGGTGCCACCGGTGCATTGCAGGTCTGGACCAGTTTCATGCGCAAGGCCGATCCATTGCCGCTGGACATGCCGCAACCGGACAATGTTGTTCAGGCCTGGGTCGATTCGCGGACCGGGCAAGGTTCCGAAGGCAGCTGCCCAGGTGCCGTGCAGATGCCGTATATTCGCGGCAGCGAACCGCCTCCCGGCGCGGCTTGCGGTGGCGACAGTCCCGCATCCATGGATTGGGTCAAGGGCTGGATGAATTAAGCAAAGAGGGTTTCAAGTGAACAAGTGGTTGATTCCAGCGGTTACCGCCGTGGCTTTGCTCAGCGGTTGTTCCTCCGTACAACGCGGTTCGATTCCGGTTGTGGACTCTGGCAGTGCTGTCTCCAACAGTGAGCGAGTGTCGGCAAATGGCGGTTTCCGCAAGACGACGACTAAACGTCCTGTGCAAGCCCAGACTCAAGCGATTCCGCAAGGTGACACGGGTGTCGTCGTGATGGTGCCAGGTGGCGGCGCAGTGGCGTCGGCCCCGATCAGCACCGGTCCGATTACGCCTGGCCCGATTACCCCAGGGCCGATCGACACCTCGCCGGTACAGTCGGCACCGATCAATCAGGGCAGCTACAGCATGCCGTCGACGCCGAGCGGGATTCCTTCGGCGAGCTCCGGTGGATTGTCTGCCGATGAGCAACTGGACGGTCCGGTGCTGGCGCTGTTGACCACTGCTCAGCAGCAACAGGCCGGCGGCGATCTCAACGGTGCGTCCTCCAGCCTTGAGCGCGCCCAGCGAGTTGCACCGCGTGAGCCGCAAGTGCTTTATCGTCTGGCTCAAGTGCGCATGGCCCAAGGCGATGCGCCACAGGCTGAACAGTTCGCCCGTCGTGGCCTGACGTTCGCCAATGGTCGTCCGGCGCTTCAGGCCAGCCTGTGGGAACTGATCGCCCAGGCGCGTGAGAAACAGGGTGATTCCGCAGGTGCGGCACTGGCCCGTCAGAAGGCCAAGGTTGTGTCGTGATGGACGCACGCTTCCCCAAGATTGCCGAGCAACTGCTGTTGATCGAACGTGAGCTACGGGTTCAGGGTTGGTGGGATGACGTTTCACCATCCGCTGAAGCGTTATCCAGCGTTGAACCGTTTTCGGTCGATACGCTCGATTTCGAGCAGTGGCTGCAATGGATCTTCCTGCCGAAGATGAAGGTCATCCTCGAACAGGATCTACCGCTGCCCAACGCGTCAGGAATTCAGGAGATGGCCGAAATGGTCTTCGCCGCCCGCAATGTCCAAGGCAGGGACCGGCAGTTGCAGGTCTTGCTCAAAGAGTTCGATCTGCTGATCACCGCCTCTCGCTGAATCGGAAACTGCCAGTGCCTACTGGCAGTTATCCGCAATCTGTTTCTGTGCTTCGGTAGTGCGCTCCTGACGTTGTTCATCGGTCAGGCGGCGCCTCTCACCGTCCACGTCCTCACGCAATCGCGGATTGTTCTGCAGCTGGGCCAGGTTCGTTCGCGCCTGCTCGCAGAATACCTTTAGCTGGGCTTGCTGCTCGGCAACCTGCTTTTTCACTGTGTTGTCGATGGCCTGTTGATCGCCAATCGCCGTGCTGCGCGTTGGTGCGGCGGGTTTGCCGGCAGGCGGGGAGGGCGTCACCACGGTGGTGGCCTCCTGGCCTTGAGGCGGTTGCGCGTCGAAGTGGGTAACGCCTTGGGCGTCGACCCATTTATAGATCTGAGCGGCCATACACAAAGGGCTGATCAGCAAAGTGATCATTAAGAACGTTCGCATGCCATTTCCTTGCCAGAGTTGCGCAATTGAAGCTAACACAGTTGCGGTTTAGCGGTTTTTTCTTGCTTTCTCATGTGCTTACTTCAATAAAGCACATAGACGGCTTGACTTGCAGAGGACGAAACAGAAGAATCCAAAGTCCGCTGTAGAGGGACTGCCAGAAGCAGACCCACTCAGCAGATCATGAGGCGCACATCCGCGCCGACCTGTTACACCCGCGCGCTGGGTGGGAAAGGCCCGCAACACTTGGGACGATCCCAATACTTGCTCAGTCAGTGCTGACGTAGTCGGCGACCACCGTCGCTCATGCTCTGCTGAGAAGTAAACCTATTAAGACCCGTCCCCGTTTATGTGGGCGGTATTCTGGCGTTTTAGAGGTGAGCAACGTGGAGCTTTTATCTGGCGGTGAGATGCTCGTCCGCTTTTTGCGTGACGAAGGCGTTAAATATATCTATGGGTACCCAGGTGGTGCCGCATTGCATATCTACGACGCGCTGTTCAAAGAACCAGCCGTTCAACATATTCTCGTTCGTCATGAGCAGGCTGCCACTCACATGGCTGACGGCTATGCGCGCGCCACCGGCAAGGCCGGCGTTGTACTGGTGACCTCCGGTCCCGGTGCGACCAACGTCATTACCGGCATTGCTACCGCGTACATGGACTCGATTCCGATGGTGATCCTGACCGCCCAGGTGCCTAGCACCATGGTCGGGACCGATGCCTTCCAGGAAACCGATATGATCGGTATCTCCCGGCCGATCGTGAAACACAGTTTCATGATCAAGCATGCTTCGGAAATCCCGGAGATCATGAAAAAGGCTTTCTACCTCGCGCAATCGGGTCGTCCTGGTCCTGTCGTTGTCGACATTCCGAAAGACATGACCAACCCGGCCGAGAAGTTCGAATATATCTTCCCGAAAAAAGCCAAGCTGCGCTCCTACAGCCCAGCGGTTCGTGGCCATTCGGGCCAGATCCGCAAAGCGGTGGAAATGCTGTTGGCGGCCAAGCGGCCGATCATCTATGCCGGCGGCGGCGTCATTCTGGGCAACGGCTCCGCGCCATTGACCGAACTGGCGCAACTGCTGAACGTGCCGGTCACCAATACCTTGATGGGCCTCGGCGCCTATCCGGGCAGCGACCGTCAGTTCCTTGGCATGCTCGGTATGCACGGCAGCTACACCGCCAACCTGGCGATGCACCATGCGGACGTGATCATGGCCGTGGGCGCGCGTTTCGATGACCGTGTTATCAACGGTGCATCGAAGTTCTGCCCAAGCGCCAAGATCATCCACATCGACATCGACCCGGCTTCGATCTCCAAAACCATCAAGGCCGACGTTCCAATCGTAGGCCCGGTGGAAAGCGTACTGACCGAGATGGTCGCTACCTTCAAGGAAATCGGCGAGACCCCGAACAAGGACTCGGTGGCTGCCTGGTGGAAGCAGGTTGAAGAGTGGCGCGGTGATCGCGACATGTTCCCTTACAACAAAGGGGACGGCAGCATCATCAAGCCGCAAACCGTTATCGAAACCCTGCACGAAGTGACCAAGGGCGATGCCTACATTGCGTCCGACGTGGGTCAGCACCAGATGTTCGCGGCGCAATACTACCGCTTCAACAAGCCTAATCGCTGGATCAACTCCGGCGGCCTGGGCACGATGGGCTTCGGTTTCCCGGCAGCAATGGGCGTCAAACTGAGCTTCCCGGAAGCCGATGTGGCTTGCGTGACCGGTGAAGGCAGCATCCAGATGAACATCCAGGAGCTGTCCACTTGCCTGCAACATGACCTGCCGGTGAAGATCATCCTGCTCAACAACGGCGTGCTCGGCATGGTCCGTCAGTGGCAGGACATGAGCTACGGCGCGCGTCACTCGCACTCCTACATGGAATCGTTGCCGGACTTCGTCAAGTTGGCTGAAGCCTACGGTCACGTCGGCATGCGCATCACGGACTTGAAGGATTTGAAGCCGATGATGGAGCAAGCCTTCGCGATGAAGGATCGTCTGGTGTTCATCGACATCAAGGTCGACGCAGCTGAACACGTCTACCCGATGCAGATCAAAGACGGCTCCATGCGCGATATGTGGCTGAGCAAGACGGAGCGTACTTAATCATGCGACATATTATTTCCCTGCTTCTGGAAAACGAACCCGGCGCTCTGTCTCGTGTAGTCGGCCTGTTCTCGCAGCGCAACTACAACATCGAAAGCCTGACCGTGGCCCCTACCGAAGACCCGACCTTGTCGCGTCTGACGCTGACCACTGTCGGCCACGATGAAATCATCGAGCAGATCACCAAAAACCTGAACAAGCTGATCGAAGTGGTCAAACTGGTCGACCTGTCGGAGAGTGCTCACATCGAGCGCGAACTGATGCTGGTCAAGGTCAAGGCTACCGGCGCCCAGCGCGCCGAGATCAAGCGCACCACCGATATTTACCGTGGGCAGATCGTCGATGTCAGCGCCAGCGTTTATACCGTTCAATTGACCGGTACCAGCGACAAGCTCGACAGCTTCATTCAGTCCATTGGCACCGCCTCGATCCTGGAAACCGTCCGTAGCGGCGTAACCGGTATCGCTCGCGGCGACAAAGTACTCAGCATCTAAACCAAATTAGCGAACGGCCTGAACGGCCTGGATATATAGGGGAATTTCATGAAAGTTTATTACGAAAAA
>LNAP01003077.1_pt1 | contig 17306 bp, 17 predicted proteins | sample 602601 | NCBI WGS metagenome assembly LNAP01 (sample SAMN02440304, study PRJNA202911) | soil metagenome | biome: Subtropical and temperate rainforests or woodlands; isolation source: soil samples (1 kg each in a 20% v/v slurry with milli Q water) were... ... | reverse complement strand
TCCAGTGTGCGGGCCATGGCCCGCACACTGGCCCCCAGCCGAGTCATGCCGGCAATGACGACCCGATCCTCAGGCCGCAGCTGCGTATACGAACGTTGTCTTTTCATGGCAGCACCTTACTCCGGATGGGGTGTTGCACTTCAGACTTGAAACCGCGCCTGCAAAAAGGACAAAAGGCGCCGAATTGGACAAGTTCTGGAGCGGTATGGCTTGGTTCATGGTGCGTAGATTGACTTATCAGCAGTGTTCAGGCGCGCCTGCGAACGGACACGAATGCCGGTGCTCAGCGACCGCCCGGTCGGACAAACCGCTGCAGGCCGCGCCGCGCATAGAAGGCCAACATGGAGCGCAGGGACACCCATGGCCTCGCCTTGCCGCTGCGTATGGCCTTGTAGGGTGCGACAAATCCCTTGTCCAGGCGACGGAGCGTCTTCACGTCTGACGCAACGCCGTCCAGCTCCGCCAGCAACGACGGGCGGACATGCCCGGCGACCACTTCGCGTGCCAGTTCATCGCGCGTCAAGAAGCCGGCCGAGACCGCACGGCAGAGACACTGCACCCAGTGATGCCTGAGCGGGTTGTTCAGCGACACCCAAGGCTGGGTGTCCATGTCAGTGTAATGCAAGAGCCGTGTCCGGCCCGGTTCATAATTCTCCAGGCTGTTCCAGCCCGGGTCGAGCGTGCGCCCCACCTTCTTGGCCACACACATTTCGTACATCAGTTGCTCATAGGAATACCGGCCTTCGTCCAGCCCCTGGACGATGTCTTCGATGCGCCACTGCAAACGTTCGCAATCGAGCAGCACCACGCTGAACTGACCCTTGCGGCCATCGGTGCCTTGGCGAACCGTCAGCAGATCGTGGCCAGCCATCGACGCATTCCAGAGCTCACCGATGTCCGCAAACAGCTGCATGTCGGCGTCGAGATAAATCGCCCGCCCCCTGTAGCCACAAAGCTCGGGGATCAGGAACCGCTGGAACGAAAATGGCGTGCGCGACCGGTTGCGCACTTCGCGCGGCATCGGCATGGCACGCCCGAACGTTTCAATGCGGTGCAGCTCAATCGGCAACTCGCTCGATTCGAGCATGGAGAACTCAAGCACGCGCGTGGGAAGCCACTCCGCTGTCGTGGAGGCGACAAAGACGCGGACCGGCGCGAACTCGCTGGATAAAGTCGGTGAGGTCACGATATGTGGCCCTCCTTGTTCCGGCTCTTGATAACTCGGGCGGGCACACCGCCCACCACCGTGAATGGCTCGACGCGCCGATTCACCACCGATCCCGCCGCGATAACGGCGCCACTGCCAATCTCGACACCATCCAGAATCTGACATCCCGCGCCGATCCAGACATCGTCGCCTATGACTATGCCCTTTTTCCGCAACCCCTGCCGCGCAATCGGCAACGTGGGATCATCGAACACGTGATTGGCCGGTATGATGACCGTCTGGGCCGCGATTCGCACATAAGCTCCTGTCGTCAGTCCGCCATGGCCATAGATGACGCAATAGGGGTTGACGGAATTGCGTTCGCCCAACGTGACCCGCCCGCCTTTGCCTGTGTCGATATAGGCTCTCGGATGTACGACGGTGCCGGTACCCAGTTGGATCGTTCCACCCGGCGCGCACACCAGTCGAGCGCCATCACCGAGCACGACGTTGGGGCCAATGAAGATGCTCGCCAGTTCCCCCACCAGCTCCACACCTTGCCCCATCACGGCGCCAGCACCCCAGGCGCCCAGACGTTCCCGTATGCGCGGTTTTGCAGCTTTGGTCCCCCGATCACCACCAAAGGCCTCTCGAATTCTCTTAAAGATTGACATCGCTTTTGACTCAATGTGGGTGAATCCAACGACGCAGCAAGAAGGGACGATCAATATTTGACGAAGAAAGCCTTGGTAATGTTCGGCCCGTCAGCACCGAACCGCAGGTGCTGCAGCTGCTCCGGCTTGTCCCGCATGAAAACATTGATCGCCTCCCGCGCCATGGGATATTCAACGGAATGGTAATCATCGAAAAACACGATCCCTCCGGGAATCATCCGCGGATAGAAGTATTCCAGGCATTCGATATGGGGCTCGTAAAGATCGCAATCGATGTTAACAAAATGATATTTGACATCCTCAAGACTTGGGATGGATTCCTTGAATAGCCCTTTGCGCAGCTGAATTTCCCTGGAGAACCCATGAGCACTCAGCATCTGGCACACTCCTTCGAGAGAAGTTTCAGTGAAAAGCCGCCTATGCCGATAAGAGGCCTGTGGAGGTGCAAATTGCTTGTCTATCTCGGACAAGTCAGGCAACCCATCGAATGTATCGAGACCAATGAAGCGGAAATCCACCCCTTGATCGCGTGCAATCGAAGCGCATGCCAGCAAACTGCTCCCCGAAAAGACACCACACTCAGCCGCCATGAATGGCGCCCTGCGTCGCAGCACCGATCGCAGTGCGGCCCAGCGCCCAGCGGGCAACCCCAGTCTTGTGCGGTAGTTCCCCAGCGCGAGGCTGAACGCCTGCAGCAAGGGCACGCGCTCGGCAAATACCGGGTCATAGGGGGGTCTGTGAGAAAAAAGATGCTGGGCGCCGAATCGGCGCACCTTTCTCTTATCTGACCTATCCGATGCATTATCGCCAAAGCTCGGCATATTTTGTTTCTCAATCATGGGGCAGTTAACTAATCAGAAACCAGTTGGTCGGAAGTCACGTCGATTCGCATGTCGAGGTTCGCGATGCCTGTCATTGCCGTCGAGCCACCTAATTCAAAGTGGACAACATTCTGGTACAGGCTGAGCGGTCGAGAAACGTCTCCGACCAATTCAAGAAGAATGCAACTCAGGAAATACCGCCCCGGCACAAGCTTGCGGTCGAACTCCAGATGGATGGTACGGGTTGAGCCAGCCTTCAATTGGGCCAACTGGACACCGGCGCGAGCGCCATCCAGCGCACAAACGACGATCCCGTGCTGGTTGGTCAACCCGAAATTGATAGTCAGCAGCGCGATGTCACGGTGTACGCGCAACCGTGCCTGCACGACGCCTCGCATGGAATTCACTTCCGGGCCCTCAATCACCCGAAAGCCCTCCAGGGTGGCGTCCCCGCTCAAAGATGAATCCGCTGATTTGCCCGCGACGACCTTGCCTTCAAAATCGTCATCGCCCATGGCCTCCGTGCGGATGCGCTTATACGTTTCGATCGCATCAAAGGTTAGACCGTCAAAGACTTTGTGCCCCCCTTCCAGCACAACGCCACGGGTGCAGAAGTTGGCCACCATGTTCTGGTTATGGCTGACCAGCAGGAACGTTTGCCCTGACTCTTTCATGCGCCGGATGCGGTCATAGCACTTCATCCGGAAATTGGCATCACCGACGGCTAATGTCTCATCAATGATGATCAGGTCACAGTCGACATGAATCGCACAAGAGAACGCCAGTCGGGCCTGCATCCCCGACGAATAGGTGCGCAAGGGCACATCGAAATACCGCCCTAGATCGGCAAATGACTGGATAGCATCGATTCGTCGATCGGCCGCTGCACGATCGAAGCCTTGCATACTGCAAAAGAGATACGCGTTCTCGCGCCCAGTGAAATTGGTGTTGAATCCAGCTGTCAAGCCCAGCAAGGTTGCGACTCGGCCAAATCGCTCTACACGCCCCGATGTCGGCTGGATCACGTTGCCCAAGATTCCCAGCAACGTGGTCTTTCCGGCGCCATTCCGTCCCATGATCCCCACGGTCTCGCCACGGCGAATATCCAGATCGATCTCTTTCAGTACAGGATATTCATCAAGTGCGGTGGATCGCCTGCCAAACAAGGCCTGCCCAAGAGTGGCTAGCGGATGCTGAGTCCCGAAATACACCTTGGTCAGGGAACGGGCACTGAGAAGCAGGTCAGACGACATCGGATATCACACCTTTGACGCGATGGAATATCCACGCGGACAACAACAATAGCAGCATGCTGGCCGCCGGAAAAGCCCACAACAGCGGCGAGTTGGGCATCAATCCGAAAACAAGAGGGGCACGCAACATTTCCACCATGCCCGTCAGCGGGTTCAGCCACATCCAAGCGCGCCACGGCTCGGGCACGTGCGTCAGCGGGTATGTTATGGGTGTCGCGTAGAAAAGCACCCGCAGAGCCAGTCGCATGGCCTCTGAAATATCGCCAATGAACGGGCCCAATGCCGCCAGAAGCAGTGATGTCGCGCACATGAACAGGATGCAGGAAAGCAGAGCGGGAACCAGCCAAAGCATGCCGGGCACAGTCAAGCGTTGCTGCACGGCCGCCAGCACGACAAGCAGCACCAGCATGACCCCTGCATGCACCCCGCTACGCATGAGGTTGGCCACCCAAAGGACCCATATAGGAAACGGCGACTTCACGACGTAAGTGCGCTTAGCCGAGAACAGCACACTGGATGAGTTCACGATATCGGACAGCGCCAGGTAGATGACCAGTCCGGCGAAAAATGGCAGGAGGAACCCGATACCCTCTTCAGGCCGATGGGGGACCTGCCACTGGACGCCGAATATTTGCCCAAATACTATCCAGTAGATGCCCATCAATGCCAACGGCGTGAGCAACAGCCACAGAGGGCCGATCAGGGAGCGCTTGTATTTGGCCGCTAGATCTCGCTTGGCGAGATCCCAGGCTAAGCGAAAATGGTCATGTAGAGAGAAAAAGGTGGACATATTAGGCCCCCATCCTCCTCGAGATGTCATATATTGCTAACGCTGGTTGTTTTGTGCTCATTGTTTCTGCTTGCCTCGCTTTTCGAGCAAGACGAAAAAATCCTTGTGGTTTTGCTCGCTCACAACGTTGAATTTGCGGAACCCACGTTTTTTATAAATTTTTGACAATACGACAGTCCTTCGAGGATGCAGGGAGCCCTTTGCGCTGAATCACGAGAAACATGACTTACGGATAGATTTAGGCACGGGTTTTACGTTTCAAAATCAAACAATGGCTTCAGCGAGGCTAATGGCGCGGCGCAGATATTGGCGTGTAGGAAGTTTTGCAAGAGGCTCTCATAAGTAGTTTCCATATTCCAAATTTGGCCATTCTAATTAACTGATATTCGGTAACCCTGAGATTGCTCGGTGACGCGCCCGCGTCCCAAATTCCCGAGCCATCCAGACTAGAACTTGGTAGTTGTCACTAGATAAACGACACTCACCATCGTCATAAATGCAAAACCGGCAAACAACATAACCTTTCGCCGGGGGTCTCCATAGAAGTAGACTCGGGTGTTCTGTATCGGCATCTCGAAATACTTGTAGGACACGACGGACAACACCATGGAAAGCACCACATAAAGTAAAGGCCCTTCCCAGACACTCTGGCGAAAAAGTTCGAACGCCAACGCAGAGACAAAGAAATGAATAATGTAAAGCCCATAGCACAGGCGCCCTATCAACGCGAGTAAACGGTTGTGGATGAATGGCTTGCCGAGGACCGTATAGAAAACAAGGAGCCCCAAAAGGAACGTAACTCCATACCAGACCCAACGGAAGTTCATGACTGCGGTGAGACCGTGTTGCCCGAGCCACCACAGGAAGAAGACTGCCCACGCCACCAGCATCAAGCGTAATCCCGCGGCACCCAGCGCCACGGAAGCACCCATCGCGATATACTGCATGTTGCCATGCGTCGCCTTATGGATGATCATATGCCCGCCCGGAAGCAGACGTGCGTCAAACGCAAGGCCGAGTAGAATAATAAAAAAATCCAAAAATGCACCTGCTTACGCGAAGACAGCCAGATGAGAACAGGCCAGAATAAATAAAACTGTTCCTCGATGGCTAAGGACCACATTACATCAGTCCGCGCCGGCGGTTCGATTCCGACCGCCATGCCGTAATTGTTGACCAACAGCAGATTCAGCACAACCGACCGGGCGTACTGCGGCCAAATCACGATGCTGACCAGCAAGGCAAGCAGCATCAGTGGCCATATGCGGAAGACCCGGTTGATGTAAAACCGCGAGAAATAATTTTCGCGCTCCCGGCTTTCCAAGAGGATGCGTGTGATCAGGTAACCGCTGATCAGGTAAAACAGCACGACGCCGTGAAATCCATAGCCGCCAAAGGCTCGTGGCAACCACGTCGTCAGGCCGGTTCCGTGGCAGATGAAAACCCAGATGATCGACAGGCCGCGCAACTCATCCAATCCGTCGACTTGATTCGAAAGCGAGGGGCTACGCACTTGCTCATCAACGCGCGAACTCCAGCTCATTGCGGATACCCCTGTTTGCCAAGTTTCAGCCGCTCAGCCAATTGTTCAGCCAGCCATTTGGAATAGCGCTGGGCACCTTCACCACTCAAATGGCGCATGTCGCTGAAATAGCGATCGGGATCGGCCACATCCTGAATACCGGCATCTAGGAATATCACGCCCCTGCTTTGCGCCCATGCAGCAAGCAGGGCGGCATTCTTTTTGTAATCTGCCCGCCGCTTGAAAGTATCTATGACCAGGGGATTGGTAGGCAAGGCAAACAGCACGAGCGATCTGCCGTCCGTTCTCACGGTATCGTTCAGTCGATCGAAAAACCCGGCTGGCAACGTCAACGCCTCCCACGCACCCGCTTGTAATGGTGCGAAGTCGCGCTCCGGCTCGTACTGCGCCTTCCAGCGCGCAAACTCGCTATCGAACACGTCCCTGTCTTGCGCGATGCTGCGATGCGGCTCAAAGCCGCTTATCGACTCACCGCTCTTGCGTGAATTGAAGCGGAGTTCATACGATGTCCGCCTGAAATTGGGCAGGATCAGCGCACGAACAGAAGGTGCATACTTAACAGTCCACAGCGTACCAAATATTTCCCTGCCGAGCCGCCCATCCCAAGACTGATCGCGGCATAGTGCGTCCACCCCCAGATCCTTGGCGAAAGGCGACGTCAGCACCGGCTTCTGCAGGGCACCGCAGTCCTCCCCGGAACCACGGATCCGGCGATGGACATCAATCATCTGTACGCCGACCGCGACGTACTTCACATTCTTCAATGCCGGCTCGGCCAGCAGCTTTGGCAGGAGGCTAGGCCACCAGGAGGCGCCGAAGCCATCGAAGGCGTGATTAAAGGCATGCATCTGCACGCCGCCCGCTGCAAGTTCCGCATCGACAATTTCCGGATTGATGCCCCAGCGTGTCTCGCTGTCGCCGACGAACAGGATGTTCCAGTCGGAGCGAGCATTCCGTTCCTGCAGCTGCCGGTCGATGCTCTCGCTGTTCGAATACGAGACATGGCGGAACAGGACGGACCGAAGCACCATTTCTCCGGCCAGCAGGATGACCACGCACGCGATCAGGGTCAGGATGATTTTGCGCATTGTCAGAACTGGAAATAAATAAATGGTACGGCGATCGGCGCGCCAAGTATCACCGCCGCAATGATTGCCCAAAATGCGATTCCGACGGCGATGTGGGGCGCGAGACGCTCACGGCGCAAACGGGCCAGCAGCCATTCAATGGGCATCTGCAGCAACGCCAGCGTGGCCACCATGAAAGCAATTTGCTTGATTTCGACCGGAATCGACTGCAGGCTGAAGACGGTCGGCTGGAACATCGCCGAGACGATCTGCGTGGCCTGATGCATATCAACTGCACGAAAAAACACCCAGGCAACGAATACCACGAGGGAAGTGTAAGTCCAGCCAAAAAGCACTGTGATCGACAATCGCTTGTGGGAAGTCTTGACCTGTTTGCGGCCCAACAGATGCTCCAGCACTTGGGCAGCGCCGTGAATCGCGCCCCAGATGATGAACGTGTAGTTGGCGCCGTGCCAAATCCCGCCAAGCAGCATGGTTGCCATTAGAGCGAAGAAGGTTCGTGTCTTGCCATGGCGCGATCCGCCCAGCGGCTTGTAAAGGTAGTCGCGCAGCCATTGTGACAGCGTGATGTGCCACCGGCGCCAGAATTCACGGAGTGAGGTCGAGAGATACGGCAGGTTGAAATTGACCGGAATATCGATGGCGAACATTCGCGCCAGCCCGACCGCCATCGTTGAGTAGCCCCAGAAATCCGCGTAGATCTGGCCGCCGAAGCCAATCGATGCCGCCCAGGCATGCTGAAACGAGTACGCATCCTGGCGTGCATAAAGCTGATCAACGAGCGGCGCTAGCCCGTCGGCAAAAAATTCCTTCAGAAACAGGCCAAGTGCAAATATCGCCAGCCCTGAGGTGAACTGATCCAGCCGAAACTGGAAGTTGCCTTTCAACTGCGGCATCAGTTCATGGGCACGGCAAATCGGCCCTGCAATCAGCTGAGGGAAAAAGCCCTTAAACAGCAGGACGACGCTGAATCGCTTTTCTGCAAGGAATTCACGCCTGTAGACGTCCACCACGTAGCCCAGCGCCTGGAACACGATGAAGCTGATGCCGAGCGGCAAGGCCAATTGGTGAACCCGGAATCCACTGTCGGCAAGCCCAACGTCAACCGCGACGTGCGCGAGGAAGCCTGCGTACTTGTAGTACGCCAGACTTCCCAGCAACAGAACGCTCGCCACCCAAACTGGCCAGGCCGAGCGTGTCTTGTCCGCCTGAATGGCGCAATACCATGCAATTGCCACGAACCCCACCAGCAGCAAGAGATAGCTCGGGAGCCAGTAACTGTAGAAAAGCAGGCTGCTCACAAGCAAGACGACGCGCTTTGCCCGCGGCGACGGCGCCCCCCAAAAGAGGAGCAACGTCAGCGGCAGGAACAGGCCGGCAAAAACAAAAGTATTGAATAACACGATGGTCGGTCTTAGCTAGCGCGCCCTTTTTTTGCGACCAAAATGGGCCGATAGGACGCGTTTTCCCACCCGAACGGACGCGGCGTCAGCACCTTGAGGATTAGCGGAAATCCGGCGGACTTGAGTGCATCGATCAGCACTTCTTCTTTGGCCCAGAAGGAGAACGTGTTGTCCAGCGAGGCGCGCACTTGCTGCTCGCGTTGTTCCGCAGTCGCGTCGTCCTTGTGTTCGCGAAATAAATATCCTTCCCGGCCTGCTTTAGTGAGCTTAGGGCCCAGCAGGCGATGATTCTTTATGGCAAGGTCGGAGCTGATATGCGTGTAGATCAGAAGCATGTCCTCAGTCAGCCGAGCAAGTTCGGAGATCATGCTGTCAAAATCTTCGATTCCGAGATGATGCAAGATACCGGAGAAGACTACTATGTCGAACTTGCCCAACTGCGGATCGAGCTTGCGGACATCTCCCTGGATGAATTTGATGTTCGACTGCCCCATGGCATCCGCAGCAAAACGCGCACGTTCGATATAGAGCGATCGCCCCTCGACCCCAATGACCTCGGCGCCTTTCTCCGCGAACTGGACCGAATGCCCGCCTTCGCCGCATGCCAAGTCGAGCACGCGCTTGCCGGCAAGGGAATGGCCATGCACCTGCATTTCCGCGATCTGTAGCAACACATCGCCAACGCGTTTGAGACCTGTTGCTTTCTTGAAGAATTTCTCGTTTTCCGGCGTTACACTGAACACTCCGGGGGCGAATTCAAACAAGTGTGCCCAGGGCGTTTCCGGAGAAAGATCTGCGAGGTGACGTTCAATTTCAGCGGGAGTCATTTCTTTTCCTTTTGATAACAGAATCAACAATTGTGACAAGCTGTTGCCTCAACACTTCGGGAGCATATCTGAGAGCGCAGTGACGGCGTGCGGTCAATATCGCGTCTTGACGCTGCTGTGGATGATCCAGTAGATATGCTAGTGCCCCATACCAGTCACGCTCTACAAGCAAACCGCCATTCGGAGGGATAGCTTCATCATATACCGGAATACGTGAAGCTGCTACTGCGATTCCGCATGCCGTATATTCAATGAATTTAGTGGGTGCCTTGCAGTGGTTGAACGGCTCGTCTTGGAGCGGTGCCAGACCGACTGCCCAGCCCAAACTGGCCAAGGTGGCAAGAAATTCGGTATATGACTTCTGTACCGAATGGCTGCGCACCCGTGGACCGAAACGCTCCAACGCTGCCGGCATGCGGATGGTGCCGAACACCTCGAATTCCAGATCGGGACGATCGGCCAAAAGGCGCTCTAGTGCTGGGACGACCAATTCGAGATCGTGCTGGTGCCCTTTGGACCCCATGTAGCCGATGATTGGACCAGAGCCGGCGCGCGGTTCGGATGGTTTCAGCGCAGCTCCCATGTAGGGGGCGTAGATACCATAAGCCACCTGCTGGCTAGGAAAGCGGTGCCGCATCAAGTCGGCAAGGGTACTGGTCGATGCGTAGATCAGGTCGCAATTCTTCAAGAGGTATCGACGCGTCTTAACCACGTCGTCGGCACCTTGGCGCTTTCGAATTTCGGCACCGAGCGACTCGGGTATCTCAAGCAGATCGTCGTCGATATGGTAGATAACGGGGATCCCGCGCTGCCGGAAGCCAGCCAGAATGTTCCGGCCATGGCTTTCGCCATAGCGGGTCATGATGACTACATCAGGAGGAAAATCGTCTGCCCACTCATCCCAACGAGGTGAGGCGACGACTAAATTCTGCGATGCCACTGCAAAATTGACCTTACCGTCATTGTGCAGTTCGCGTAGCGGAATATCGAAGCTGATGAAGTAGGTTGCATTGATGTGCTCAGTCAATATGAGAAGATTCAATGCGGACGGATTTCCCCTTTGAATTATCTCGAACGCTTTACTTTCTGCCCCGGCTTGTCCCAGCCACTTTTTCGGGAATCTGATCATGCTTGGGCGGACGGTTGAACTCTGGCATCGGAAGCCTGTTTGGCCTCGTAGTCCCTGATGGCATCCTGCCGTATACGCTTCTGGGCATAGACCTCTTTATGCGGCACATACCCGACAATCTTGTCTTTGATAGCATTCCGCTTGTCGAAAAAAGGTCGCAACCATACAGGCAGGATATGGCGATACCGGATGTCGGAAAGGAGCGAGGGACGGAAGTAACCCTGATCGACATCCTCCTTAAGCTGCTCCCAGGTGAGCGTACCGTTGCGGAGCATCAGGCGCACCTCATCAAACCACAGCTCGCCCCATTGGTTGCCGATGGCAGTCCAGGGCTGAGTATAGACATCGGTGTAGTGAATCAAACGTGTCTGCGAGTCATAGTGCTCCAAACTATTCCACTCAAACGGCACACCGAACTTGATCTCGTCTTCGGCTAGGATGCAGAGGTCATACATCAGACCTTCATAGTCGTACTTTCCTTCGTCCATCTCGCCGACGATACGGTTGATATCCCAATCGAGTCGGCCGCAGTCGAGCAGCATGACAGCGCACTGCTTTTTGCGTTTTTTCGGTGCGCCAATCTTTTTTAGAGTCACATCTTCGTGCTTGACTTCCTTCTGAATGATGACTTTAGCCCCATCAAAAGGGATATTCCACAATTCTTGAATATCCCGGAACACCAGCATATCGGCGTCCATATAAATAGCCTTGCCCTGGTAACCAGCCAGTTTGGGAATGCAGAAACGACTAAAAGAAAAACCTGTACGCTGGCCATCACGAGGATCCTTCGGCACTGGCACCGGTAGGTCCAGCATGGGAATCACTTCCACCTTGGCATCAGTATGCCGCCTGATGGAATGCTCAAGGACAGGTACGGCCAGCAACTGCGAACGGTCAGTACCCACAAAAACACGAATTACTTCATCATTAGTCATGTCAAGACTCCTTATCAGGGTTGAGTTGCCGCGTGTTCGCTAATCGCCCAATCAGCGAGACGCGACAATCCTTCCTCCACAGCGACGGTAGGTGTCCAGCCGAGTAATTCACGTGCGACCGAAATGTCTGCCACCGCGTAACGGATGTCGCCCACGCGAAACTGTCCCGTGACCTTCAGTTCACGTTCTGAACATCCAAGAAATTGTATTAGCAATTTGGCTGTTTGCAAAATGGTAGTCGGTTGGCCCAACCCAATGTCGATGGTGGTCCCATGCGGGAGGTTCGCCTGACCGGCTGCCACCAGAGCGCCGACCACGTCGTCGACGTACACGAAATCCCTGACAATCTCGCCATCTTCATAAATGTTCAAGCCTTGGCCCGACAGCAGTTGCTGGGCGAAAATTGACAGCACACCGGTATAGGGATTGCGCAGGGATTGGCCGGGGCCATAGACATTTTGTAATCGAAGGATTGTCGCCTTCCACGGAGCCCCCTCGCACGCTTGCCTTAAAAGGTATTCCTGCATCAGTTTTGTAGATGCGTAGATTGACGCCGGTGCGGGAGGCAGGCCAGCGTGGCTGGGAATCGGCCGAACCGGCAGACGGGCGAAGGCTGGCATCGGCACGCTGAAATCGCCGGCGAGCATGGCGGATGCGTCGCGCGGAAGCCCGACATGTTCTCGACCGTCAGCATCCTGATAGCCACCTTCGCCGTAGATCGCTCGCGAGGCAGAGAGCACAACACGTCGCGCCGGATGGTGCACGACACGCAAGGCTTCGATCAGATGCGCCGTCCCTGAGACGTTAACGTCACAATAACGTGAAACTTCGTCATATGACTGGCCAGTACCGGTTTCGGCCGCGAAATGGTAGACCAGATCAGGTTTGGCATCCGCAACCACTTGATGTACCGCCTGTTTATCCCGTATATCGCCCAGGCAGAATGTCGTGCCCTTGGGTAGGCTCGGCGGTCTAGCATTAGCGCCATGCACCTGTGAATGCAGATTATCAAATACCCAGATACTGTTTTCAGGCGCGGCTGCATACAGCGCCTTGACGACACGGGATCCGATGAAGCCGGCACCGCCGGTGATGAGTATGCGTTGGGTCATGCTACTAAGCCTTGTACATCTGAATTTGGATCTAAGAGATGCTCAACAATACGTGTAGCTGCATCACCCGACAACAGGACACGTGCCACGAATGCATTGCTAGCATCGACCAGCGCATGCCGGCGCGAACCATCAAATAGGCTCGCGGCAAAGTCGGCCCACTGTGCGGCATCCTCAATGCGATACAGCGGTGCATAGTTGTTTATGGCCAAACCGTGCGCGACGATCGCCACTGGCAGCCCAGCGCGGGCGGCGTCGAGTGCCACCGTGGAGGGAGAAGTGATAACCCCGCTCAGATGCGGCAGCATGCCGGCAGCTGTACGACCTTCCCATTGTGATTCCGACGGATCTGCGATCAGAAGATTTGCCGGCGGCACCAGTCCCCCGTCAAAGCGGGTAGTCAGCCAGAGCCCCGCGTTGTGCGGCTTGATGATGAATGTCACATCCGGGTAATCCGCAGCTAAGCGGAACGCACCATCGAGAAAGAAATTGCGATACGCATCATCATAGCGATGCCAGTGCAGATTCTCGAAAATGCCAACGACCGGCTTGCCTGCTGGCACGACGGAAGGTAGCGCCTCACCCACCGTGTCCACCATCTTCGGGCAGCCGACGGGGATGCATTTGCGGCGCGTTTTATCGCTGACGTGTCGATGGAGCAGGGAAAGGTCGCCCCATACAAAGATATTCCGGGCTTCAAACTCAACACGTTCGATGACGTGCAGATCATCCGAATAGGTAAGGCCGACGTTCTCAAAACCATGCTGCAGCGTCCCAGTAGTGATACCTGCATTATTGGCCGCTTGCGTGATGCTGTGAGAGAAACGGTGCGGGGCAAGATTGGTGTCAGTGATCGTCAGGACTGCGCCGACGGAACTAGGAAAACGCGGCACTACGGCGCCATCCCTTGTTTCCTCTACGACACGCAGTGGGGCACCGGATTGCGACAGCGCCGCGAGCGTGGACGGCCAGCGGCGGATCATGGAGGTACTAACCCAGATGGCCGCAGCGACCCCCCTCTTCTTCGCCGCTGCGACGATCGGGCAGATGAATTCGACATCCTGAACTAGGTTAGCGACGAGTATCAGATCTGGATGTACGGGCTGCGGGGCCCCTGCCTGGGCACACACTGCATCCAGCACCGCCAACCACGCGCTGGCGATAGCTTCTTGTCCATACAAATGCTCGCAGCGTTCGCGGGCGATGGCAAGGTGCGTCTCTACATGTTGCGGATCGGTCAGGTAGCGGCGAATCCCGGTATAAAAATCCCTCGCCTCGATACAGTCGTCGAGTGGCCTCAATGCCGGTGTCGGTGTTGCCACGACCGGTCGATTGGCCATTAGCGCCAGCGCGGTCCTGTTTGCCGACTTACAGAGGCTGAAGGCATCACAACTGTTTGGTACCAGCACGATATCGGCACGTGCGAGTTCTTCCTGCACCCGCGCCGGACTCCACTCGACATAGCGCGACGGAATCGCGAGCGGAGCGATCAGTTGCTGGAATTTTTCGGCGTGGTTACTGACTACAACCAGTTCCACATCGAACTCCCTAGCGATTCGTTCCAGTGCAGCCCGGTTATCAAAAAGGTCAATCATACCGAAGCGCCCCCTATGGCGTGCTCCGTGATTGCCATACCACAACAATCGCCGGGCGTTGAGTGAAGCAGGGGGTAACGCAAGCTGCACAACTGGGTTTTGAGCCGACTGCTTAACTGGCTTACCTTTTTGCTGCCGCAGCAGCGGAGCTAAATCTTTATTATTAGAAGATGACATCGGTCGCAGTATCACTCGTGAGGGCCATCTCAGTATCCGGGCCCGTACAGGTTCCAACTTGCGAAATGCGAACTTCGCTAGGTGATGTGTGATGCCTCGCACCGAAGCGGTGTGCAACAATTCGACCAGCTTGCGTATTTGCTGCGAATCACGAATACGGTCGATCAGGGGGAGACGGCGCTCGTCTTCACGAGCCCGCTCAATGACTTCAGCCGCTGCCTTGACCAATAATCCAGTTTCGATGCCATCCGGTACGATATAAACAGGCAAGTTTTCGCCGAATTGATCGCGCACCAAATCAGCCAAGACTTCGGTCGGCGTAACAAATGCTGCCGCGACCATGGCGATCTGCCGTACAACATCGACGGGCGCCATAACACTTGTATCACTATATCCATCTGAGAAAACATTGTCGCAAAGATCGAAAATGACCGGGATATTTTTCTCGACTGCTGCCTGCGCAAGCGCAATATCGTCCGCATTAAAACTTTTAACGATCACGAGCACATCAACGCCAGCAAGATTCCTAGCCAAACCGGATGCGAACACCTTGCTAGCAACTCCCTTCTCTCGCAAAGCGAGTGATGGGAATATTGCCCGATAGCGGATACTCGCTATGCCCTCATTCAGGGCAGCCAGTTTCCAGCCGATTACCAGTGATTCCCCGTTGCTCAAAACGTATCGGCTCCTTTCAGGGATTTTGCGGCGGCGTCTTTACTTGACAGCACGGGTGCGCCTTGGAAGGGCCACGCAATTTCGATGTCGGGATCGTCCCACAAGATGCTGCGCTCGAATGCAGGCGCGTAGTAGTCTGTAGTTTTGTATAGGAGTTCGGCATATTCTGAGGTTACGATGAACCCATGGGCAAAGCCCTCGGGGATCCACAGTTGCCGTTTGTTTTCTGCAGAGAGGATTTCGCCCACCCACTGGCCGAAGGTTTTGCTGCTTTTTCTGAGGTCGACCGCCACATCGAAGACCTCGCCCTGCACCACGCGCACCAACTTGCCCTGGGGCTGCCGGATTTGATAATGCAGGCCGCGCAGGACGTTCTTCACGCTGCGGCTGTGGTTGTCTTGCACGAATTGCACGGGTTTGCCGATGGCTGCTTCAAATTGCGCCTGGTTGAAGCTTTCAAAAAAGAAGCCGCGTTCGTCACCGAACACTTTGGGTTCGATGAGGAATACATCAAGGATAGTGAGCGGGGTAGCCTTCATCAGAAAACGTTTTCCTTGAGAATTCTCAGCAGATACTGGCCGTAGCCGTTCTTGGTCAGCGGCCGCGCCAGCGCCTCGAGCTGTCCGGCATCGATCCAGCCCTGGCGAAAGGCGATTTCTTCCGGGCAGGCCACCTTGAGCCCCTGGCGATTTTCCAGGGTGGCAATGAACTGACTGGCATCAAGCAGGGATTCGTGGGTTCCCGTATCGAGCCATGCGTAGCCCCGACCCATGATCTCCACGCGGAGTTGGCCCTGTTCCAGATACAGCCGGTTGAGGTCGGTGATTTCCAGTTCTCCGGCCTTGGCAAGCTCAACCACCTGCGCGTCGTAAAAATAGAGCCCGGTGACGGCATAGTTGGATTTTGGCTGCTTGGGCTTTTCTTCCAGGGACAGCACCTTGCCTTGGGCGTCGAATTCCGCCACGCCGTAGCGTTCGGGATCATGCACATGGTAGGCAAACACACTGGCACCCTCGGTGCGGGCCATGCCGTTGGCCAGCAGGTGGTGGAAATCATGGCCGTAAAAGATGTTGTCACCCAGCACCAGCGCGGAGGGGTCGGCGCCGATGAACGTCTCGCCAATCAGGAAGGCTTGCGCCAAGCCATCCGGGTTGGGCTGGACGGCGTATTGCAGGTTCAGCCCCCACTGGCTGCCGTCACCCAGCAGCTGCTGGAAGCGCGGCGTGTCTTGCGGGGTGCTGATGATGAGGATGTCGCGCATGCCCGCCAGCATCAGTGTGCTGAGCGGGTAGTAGATCATCGGCTTATCGAAGACCGGGAGTAACTGCTTGCTGATGGCCAGCGTAGCCGGGTGCAGGCGGGAGCCGGAACCGCCGGCGAGGATGATGCCTTTGCGGCTCATGCGGCCACCTCTTCACCGTAATGCTGGCTCACCCGCTCGCGGTTGGCGCCACTTTGCACGCGCAGCACCCGCTCCGGGTGGCCCTGGTACCACTGCACGGTCTTGTGAGTGCCGATCTCGAAGGTTTCGGCGGGGCGCCAGCCGAGTTCGCGCTCGATCTCGCGTGCGTCGATGGCATGGTGCCAGTCGTGGCCGGGGCGGTCCATCGCGGGGGCGATCTGCGTTTTATGGCTGCTACCGTCGCCCTCGGTGCTGACACGCTGAGGGCGGAAGGCGGCTTTCGCGGGCTCGGGCAGGCCGCGCGCTCCCCGTCCGCCCTGCACGAAGACGTGGCGCGCATCGCCCTGCTGGCTGGCGAGGCTTTCCAGGTTGCCGGCGCAAGTGCGTTCGCCGAGATTGACGAGGGGTTCATCCGACTGGGCCAGCCAGTCGAGCACAAAATTGCTTCCGCTGAAGCCGGCACCGCCGGTGGCCAGAATCGCCATGTGTCAAAGTTTCCTGAAAACCGCAGCTGCAATTAGTCCAAGGTTTCCGAGGACTGTCTGACGGTAAAGACCGCTGCGTTTGAGATGGATAAGACGAGGGATCAGGCTCATTTCGCGGGCTCTAACGAAACGCTCCAGTATTTCCCGATTGTCCGGGGTAAGACGATGGCTCATGGCACGCAAGGCCGCGATATTGCCGTCGTTCCAAGCACGAAAGCGGCCCTGCCAGAACATGCGGATGCGCTTGAAG
>LNAP01007371.1_pt1 | contig 17311 bp, 15 predicted proteins | sample 602601 | NCBI WGS metagenome assembly LNAP01 (sample SAMN02440304, study PRJNA202911) | soil metagenome | biome: Subtropical and temperate rainforests or woodlands; isolation source: soil samples (1 kg each in a 20% v/v slurry with milli Q water) were... ... | reverse complement strand
TGGCCCAGCGCGCGGGCGCGCGCCCCGGCAACGACGCGCTGCAGCAGCTTCTCCACGACCACGGCGGCAACCGTGAGCAGATCGCCGCGCTTCTGGGCGTGTCGCGTACCACGCTGTGGCGCTGGCTGCGCAGCACCACGGAGTAACGATGCGGCTTACGCCACGCCGCGCAGGTCCACCGTGGGCCGCTGCGCTGCCGAGCCGTTCCAGTCCACCGCCAGCCCCGCCGCAGTGAAGGCATCCACGATCGTGCGCCCCACCTGTTCCATGGCGGCGCTGGCACCTTCCGGCCCGGCCCAGAAGCCCAGGCTGAGATCGCTGCTGCGCTTGGCCCGGTTGAGATCCTGGCGTGTGTAGAAGCACAGACCCACCAGGCCGGCGTCCATCCCGCCGCGATCGATGAACTGCTGGGCGGTATCGGCGAAGCCATCGTCCTGGGTCAGGCCAACGTCCTGCGCGGTGACGATGCCCTCGGCCTCAAGTGCGGCGAACACCCCTGTGATTCTCGCGTGGGCGGCGCGCCAGTCGGCGGCCCGCATCTTCTGCGCCGGCCGGGGTTCGGCCTGCACCGGGATGGGAAAGCCGGTCACCGCAGACAGCAGCGCCTGCACCTCCGGCATCATCGCGTTGACGACGATATGGTTGCCACCGCCGTCGTGCACCGCCGGGTTCGCACCGGCGTCGAGCAGCATCTGCACCGGCGTGCAATCCAGCGCGAATTCAGCGGCCAGGTACAGCGCGGTCCGCCCGCCGCCATCGAGATGTTCCAGCGGGCTTCCTGCATCGATGAGCAAACGCAGTACCTGCAGATGCTGGGCCGCCGGGGTGTCATTGGTTGCGCGCGCCGCACATTCCAGCGCAGTGAAGCCGTAGGCGTTTTCTGCGCTGACATCGGCGCCCGCCGCAAGGCCAGCCTGCACGGTCGCCACGTCGGCCGCCAGGGCGGCCGCGCACAGATCGATGGCGAGCGAAGAAGCGGATGCGGTCGTCATTTAACAGTCCCGTGCACAGGTGGATTCCTCCGCAAGTATGCAGGAGCCCGCATCGCGGTCGCTGCGCGCCACCGTTCATGCCACGGGCGAAGCGGCGCGTCCGGTCCACAGCGCATAACGGCCGGCACCCAGCACGCACACCCATGCAAGGACCATCCCCAGTGGCACCTCAGGCAGGTACAGGAACCAGCTCAACCAATCCAGGGGTCCCAGGCCCGCCGGGATACGTCCGATACCGTCAGTGAAGGCCGCTACCGCGCAGATCATCATCAGCGCCGCGGCCGAAAGGCGCGGCAACACGCCGAGCACCAAGGTGGTTCCCAGCACCCATTCCACCATCGCCACTGCAGGGGCACTGGCCGCCGGCCACGGGATACCCGCCTCGGCGAGTGTGGCCAGCATGCGATCCCTGCCGTCATCGGTGAACAGCTTGTTCCATCCCGATACGGCAAACATCGTGCCCGCGACGATGCGCGACAGCAGCAACAACAGCGAGGCGGGGATACGGGTCTCGACAGGCAGGGCAGAAATTGGCATGACAGCGCGGTTCCAGGGCAGACAGTGTCGTCCGCCCCGATCCTAACCGGCAGTTTCCCACCCCGCGTGCCGCGCACGGTTCTCGATGGACGCGCCCTTACGGGAACAGCAACCGCTTGTTCCACTGCCCGTCGTGATCGACCTCGTAGCACCAGCGCTCGTGCAGCCGGAACTGCGCGCCGTACCAGAACTCGATCCGCTGCGGCACCACGCGCAGCCCGCTCCAGCCTTCCGGGCGCGGCACCTCGCGGTCGGCGAAGCTGGCCTCGGTGGTGGCCACGCGCGCGTCGAACTCCTCGCGCGATGCCAGCGTTCTGGATTGCAGCGACGCCCACGCGCCGATCTGGCTCATGCGCGGGCGTGAGGCGAAGTAGGCATCGGCTTCGGCATCGTCCACCTGCTCGACACGGCCTTCGATCCGCACCTGGATGCCCGCCTCGCGCAGGCTGCGCCACAGGAACAGCAACGCGGAACGCGGGTTGCTGCGCAGCTCGCGGCCCTTGTGGCTGTCCAGATGGGTATAGAACACGAACCCACGCGCGTCGAAGGCCTTCAGCAGCACGGTCCGTGCCGACGGCTGGCCGCTGGTGTCGGCTGTCGCCACGGTCATCGCATTGGGTTCGATTTCCGCGCTGTGCTTGGCCTCCTCGAACAGCGCGGCAAAGGTGGACAACGCTTCGGTATACAGATCGGTCATGGTTGGTTTCTTGCCATTCGATTTGGGTTTATTGTCACCGCATGCCTGCTACCGCGTACATGCCTCGCAACAAAGGATTTCCCGATGCGCTGGTCGCCCAGGCACTGGAAGATGCGCTGGCAGCGGGCACGGAGGTGCCAGTATTGGCGATCAGCGGGCTGCAGGGCAGCGGCAAATCGACGCTGGCAGCCCAGGTGGTGGCGCTGGCCGAACAGCGCGGACTGCGCGCAGCGGCCCTGTCCATCGACGATTTCTACCTGACCCGCAGTCAACGCCAACGCCTGGCCCGCCAGGTGCATCCGCTGCTGCTTACCCGCGGCCCGCCGGGCACGCACGACCTGCCGCTGGCGCATGCCACCCTGGACGCCATTGCCGCTCGCCAGCCAGTGGCATTGCCCCGGTTCGACAAGCTGGCCGACGAACGCGTGGCGCAGGCCGAGTGGCCGCGCGTGAGCGGCCCGCTGGACCTGCTGGTGTTCGAAGGCTGGTTCCTGGGCACGCCCGCCCAGCCCGAGGCGGACCTGCAGCCGCCGTTGAACGCCCTGGAGCGCGACGCCGACACCGACGGACGCTGGCGGCAGTGGTGCAACCAAGCGCTGGCCGCGCACTACCCCGCGCTGTGGCAGCGCTGCGACCGCCTGTGGTTCCTGCAGCCGCCGGACTTCGCGGTGGTGCCGCGCTGGCGCTGGCAACAGGAACAGAACCTGCAGGCCGCCCAGCCCGAGCGCAGCAGCATGAGCCGCGCCCAGCTGGAGCGCTTCGTGCAGTATTACGAACGGGTCAGCCGCCAGGCGCTGCGTACCCTGCCGGGCCTGGCCGACCGGATCATCGCGCTGGACGAGCAGCGCCAGATCGTCACGGCGCCTGTGTAGGCGGCGCCGGTCCCGGTCGGATCGACCGGGCGGCCACCGTTTTCCTCAGCCCACCACGAAGGTCACCCGCAGGTTGACCCGCCATTCGGTGATGTTGCCCTCCCCGTCGGTGACCACCTTGGTTTCGTTGATCCATGCGCCCTGGATGCCCTTGACCGTTTCGGACACCTTCTTCAGCCCGCTGCGCACCGCGTCTTCGACGCTGGTCTTGGAGGACGCATTGATCTCGATGATTTTGGCCACTGACATGGGCACGCTCCGGCTGCCTGCGGGACATTCCGCAACCCCCACCATGGGGGCCGGCGCGTAAAGGCCACGGCACGGAAATGTTAGGATCGGGGGTAATGAACCCTGCTCCGAACCTGATCCTGATTGGCCCGATGGGCGCCGGCAAAACCTGCATCGGGCGCCGCCTGGCCGAGCGTTTCACGCTGGACTTCGTGGACGCCGACCAGGCCATCGTGGACGCCGCCGGGGCCAGCATCCCGGCGATCTTCGAGCACTCCGGCGAAGCCGGCTTCCGCCAGTACGAACGCCAGGCGCTGCAGACCCTGCTGCGCGGGCGCAACCAGCTGGTCTCCACCGGCGGCGGCGCCGTGCTGGACCCCGACAACCGCGCCATCATCGCCGAACGCGGTTTCGTGGTGTACCTGCGGGTCAGCGTGGCCGGGCAACTGGAACGGCTGGCCCGCGACCGCACCCGGCCGCTGCTGCAGCGCCCGGACCGCGAGCAGGTGCTGCACGAGATGGCGGCGCTGCGCGACCCGCTGTACCGCGCGTTGGCCGACCTGGCCCTGGATACCGACCTCTACACCCCCGCCGAGGCCACCGCGCAGCTGGTGCTGCGGCTGGCCGCCCAATGGCAGCGACAGGACCCACCCGCATGACCCCCGCCCCCCGTACCGTCGCCGTTGGCGGCGACACGCCCTACACCATCCATATCGGCCCCGGCCTGCTGGGCCAGGGTGACCTGCTCGCCCGTCACGTGCGCGGCCGCCACGTACTGCTGCTCAGCGATTCCTCGGTGGCCCCGCTGTACCTGGCGGGCGTGAAAGCAGCGCTGCTGGCCGCGCGCCCGGACCTGCTGGTCGGTGAGCTGGTGCTGCCGGCCGGCGAAGCGTCCAAGACCTTGGCCAACTTCGGCGCGGCCATCTCTGCACTGGCCGCGCTTGGTGCAACCCGCGATGCCTGCGTGCTGGCCCTGGGCGGCGGTGTTGCCGGCGACCTGGCCGGCTTCGCGGCCGCCTGCTGGATGCGCGGCGTCGACTGCGTACAGCTGCCCACCTCGCTGCTGGCGATGGTCGACTCCTCGGTGGGCGGCAAAACGGCCGTGGACATCCCCGAAGGCAAGAACCTGGTCGGCGCGTTCCACCCGCCGCGCGCGGTGTTCGCCGATACCGCGGTGCTGGCCACGCTGCCGCCGCGCGAGCTGCGCGCCGGGCTGGCCGAGGTGATCAAGTACGGCGCGCTGGGCGACCGGCTGTTCTTCGAGTGGCTCCAAACCCAGCACCAGCCGCTGCTGGCCGGCGACGCGCACGCCCTGACCACGGCCATCGCCCGCAGCTGCGAGGCCAAGGCCGCCATCGTCGCCCGCGATCCATTGGAAAAAGGCGAGCGCGCGCTGCTCAACTTCGGCCATACCTTCGGCCACGCCATCGAGACCGAACAGGGCTATGCCGCGGTGGCCAATGACAACCTCAACCACGGTGAAGCGGTGGCCGTGGGCATGGTCCTGGCCGCGCGGCTGTCCGAGCGCCTGGGCCTGAGCGCGGCGCAGGACACCCAGCGCCTGATCGACCTGCTGGACGCCTGCGGCCTGCCCACGCAACTGCCCGCCGGCCTGTCGCCGCATGCCCTGCTGGGGCGCATGCGCCTGGACAAGAAGAACCTCGCCGGCCGCCTGCGCCTGGTGCTGTGGCGCGGCATCGGCCAGGCCGAAGTGGTGCCCGACGTGGATGAAGCGCAGGTGCTGCAGGTACTGGCCGATATGCCCTGAGCGCATGGGCGGGACGCGGGCGCCACACCGGGCTGGGATAAACTTCCGGCCATGCGCCTGTTCCTGCAACAACATCCCAGCGCCGGCGAACCGCCCCGCTACCTGCAGCTGACCCTGCAACCGGACCTGTTCGGCGGTTGGGAGCTGCTGCGCGAGACCGGCCAGATCGGCGGCCGCGGCCAGCTGCGCCGCGAGCAGTACCCGGCCCAGCCCGAGGCGACCGCGGCATTCGAGAAAGTCCGCGACGCGCACCTCAAGCGCGGCTTCCAGGTGATGTTCGTGCGCGGCGCCGACGCCCCGCGCTGAGCTGCGCGCTTCCCCTTCCTTACCCTCGAAACCTGCCATGACTGCGCTCAAGAACGATCGCCTGCTGCGCGCGCTGCGCCGCCAGCCCACCGACCGCACGCCGGTATGGCTGATGCGCCAGGCTGGCCGCTACCTGCCCGAGTACCGCGCCACCCGAGCCCGGGCCGGCAGCTTCCTGGGCATGGCCAAGAACCCCGAAATCGCCTGCGAGGTGACCCTGCAGCCGCTGGCGCGCTTCCCGCTGGATGCGGCGATCCTGTTCTCCGACATCCTGACCATCCCCGATGCGATGGGCCTGGGGCTGTATTTCGTCGATGGGGAAGGCCCCAGGTTCCGCCACACCGTGCGCAGCGCGGCCGAGGCGGCCAGGCTGGCGGTGCCGGACATGGAAACCGAGCTGCGCTACGTGATGGACGCGGTGCGCCTGATCCGCCGCGAGCTGGACGGCAGCGTGCCGCTGATCGGCTTTTCCGGCAGCCCGTGGACCCTGGCCTGCTACATGGTCGAAGGCGGCGGCAGCAAGGACTTCGCCCGGATCAAGGCGATGGCGCTCAACGATCCGGACACACTGCACGCGCTGCTGAAGGTCAACACCGACGCGGTGATCGCGTACCTGTCGGCGCAGCGCGCCGCCGGCGCGCAGGCGCTGCAGGTGTTCGACACCTGGGGCGGCGTGCTGAGCCCGGCGATGTACCGCGCCTTCTCGCTGCCCTACCTGGAGCGCATCGCGCGCGAGCTGGAGCGCGGCGAAGGCGACGATCGCACGCCGCTGATCCTGTTCGGCAAGGGCAACGCGGCGCACCTGGAAGCCCTGGCCGCCACCGGCACCGACGCGGTCGGCGTGGACTGGCTGGTGGAGCTGTCCGATGCCGCGCGCCGCACCGGCGGCAAGGTTGCCCTGCAGGGCAACCTGGATCCGGCGGTGCTGTACGGCTCGCCGGCGGCCGTCGATGCGCAGGTCAGGCAGGTGCTGGACAGCTACGCCCGCGGCACCGGTGGCAGCCGCGAGGGACACGTGTTCAACCTGGGCCACGGGATGTCGCCGGACATGGATCCGGACCACGTCGCCGCGCTGGTCGAGGCGGTGCATCGCCACAGCGCGCGCTGAGCGTCGAAACACGCGTGCTCCAGCGGCATGCGCAGGCCTTTGGGCCGGCGCCGCGTTTCAGGCCTGGCGCTGTTGCGCGGCGGCGATCGCCGCGGTGATCGCCTCGGCCAGCATCTGGCCGGTGACCGGCTTGCGCAGGAAGCCGTCGAAGCCGGCCGCATGCGCCAGCGCCTCGGCATCGCCATCGGCGCGGGCGGTCACCGCAAGCATCGGCAAGGTCAGGCCCTGGGCGCGCAGCTGGCGGGCCAGCGCCAGGCCATCGATGCCCGGCAGGTCCAGGTCCAGCAGGGCGATGTCGAAGTGTTCCAATGCCAGGGCCGTCAGCGCGGCCAGCCCGTGCGACACCGCCTGCACCGCATGTCCGCGTGCCTGCAGCAGGCCGGTCACCACCTCGGCGATGGTGGCATCGTCCTCCACCAGCAGCACCGACAGGGGCGAGCCTTCGCCTGGGGCCGGCGCGCTCGGCAACGCTGGAACGGCGCCGTTGCCGGCCGGCAACGGCAGCGATACCAGAAAGCGCGTGCCCTGCCCCGGGGTGCTTTCCACGCTGATCGTGCCGCCCATGGCCACGGCCAGTTCCTGGCAGATCGCCAGGCCCAGGCCGCTGCCGCCATAACGCGAGGCGGTGCGTGCACCTTCGGCCTGCTCGAAGCGCTGGAACAGCCTTGCCTGCTGCTCGGCATTCATGCCCGGGCCGGTGTCGCTGACCACCAGCATCACGCCTGCCTCGGCCAGCGGCAGCGCCTGCAGGCGCACCGCGCCGCGCTCGGTGAACTTGACCGCGTTGCCCAACAGATTGAGCACGATCTGACGGATCCGCAGCGGGTCGCCACGCAGGGCAGGCGGCACGCCGTCGGCGACGTGGCACGAGAACGCCAGCCCGCGCTGCTGCGCACTCGGCGCGATCAGCGCGGCCACGCCATCGAGCAGCTCGCGCAGATCGAAGTCCTGCGCGTCCATTTCAAGTCGGCCAGCCTCGATGCGGGCCAGGTCCAGGGCATCGTTGACCAGCCGCAGCAGGTGGCTGCCGGCGTTCTGGATCGCGCGGGTGTAGCGGCGCTGGCGCTCGTCCAGCGGCGTGGCCAGCAGCAGTTCGCTCATGCCCAGCACGCCGGTCATCGGCGTGCGCACCTCGTGGCCGAGCGTGGCCAGGAAGTGGGTCTTGGCCTGCGAGGCCTGTTCGGCCAGCTCGCGCTTGTGCTGGGCCAGCTGCCAGGCGCTGCGGCGGCGCAGCCGCAGGCGGTACAGGTGCAGCGATCCACCGGTCAGCAGCAATGCCAGCAACGCCCACGACGCCAGCCCCCAGGGGCTGCGCCACCACGGTGGCAACACGCGAAAGTGCAGGGTCTTGACCGGCGACCACACCCCGTCGCTGCTGCGGCCCTGGACCTCCAGTGCGTAGCGTCCGGCCGGCAGGCGCGAGAACAACCGCTCGCCGCTCACGCCCACCTCCACCCAGTCCGGGTCGTAGCCGCCCAGTCGGAAGCGATAACTGCTGTCGTCAGCGCCGGAAAATGACAGCAGCCGCGCCGCCACGTGCAGGTCGCGGTCCTGGCTGTCCAGCACCGGCTCTGCAAGGTGGGTCAGGTCCAGGCCATCGTCGCCGCGACGCACGCCGACAAATTCGATCTGCAGCGCCGGTTGCCGCCTGGACGGCGTCAGCAGCCCCGGGTCGAACAGCACCAGTCCGTCGGGGGTGGCGCCGGAGATCTGCCCGGTGCTGGCCTGGACCAGGCTGTGCTCGCGGATCTCCGGGCTTGGCAGGCCATCACGCACGCCATACTGGCGCAGCTGCCGGCTTTTGGGATCGGTGCGCGTCAGGCCGCGCGAGGAGCCGGTCCAGACGATGCCCTGGCGGTCGACCAGCAGACTGGTGGGCGCCGTGGCAGGGAAATCCTGATCGGCACCGATCCGCTGCAGCAGGCGCAGACGCTGGCCATCCCAGCGGTAATGCCGGAGCTGGCCCATCGCGCCCAGCCAGAGGCCATGGTCACCATCGAAGGCCATCGAGAACAACGCATCGCCCGAAGCGCCCGGGATGGGTTCGACCCGTTGCTCCTGTTCGCGCCACCGCATCAACCCGCGGTCGGTCACCAGCCATGGCTGTCCGTCCGGACCACACTGCAGATCCTGCACGAAGACGTCTCGGGGAAAGGCCGGAGAACCTGCCGGCACGCGCCGCACCACGTGGCCGTCCAGGTCGCGCACCTGCAGGCCCACGGTGCGCACGTAGAGCCACAGCTGCGCGCCACAGGCCCTGGCCAGAGACACGCCGCCCGGATCGACCGCATCGACCGCATCCTTCTCGCTCCAGCGCAGGAGCTGGCCATTGGCCGGGTCGTAGCGGTAGAGCAGGCCGTTGAGCCCGATCCAGACCCGGCCCTGGTCGTCCTCGGTCATGCTCTGCGGCCAGAACACGGGGTCGATCACCTTGAGGTGGTGCTTGACCTGGCCGGTGGCCGGGTCCAGCCAGTCCAGCGCACCGCGGGTGCCGGCCAGCCACAGGCCGCCCTGGCTGGAAGGGGCGGTGGCCAGCACGTAGGGGTTGCGCATCGTGGCCGGGTCGCTGTCGTCGTTGCTCAGCACCGCGAACTGCCGCCAGGCAGGTGCCACAGGTTGGCGTTCATGCTGGCAAACCACAGTCCGCCGTCGCGATCCTGGTAGGCGGTGACCCAGTTGGGCTTGACCAGGCCATGGGCCGAGACGCTGTACAGCGGCACATTGCGGACAGTGGCCTGGTCCTGGTAGCCCAGGCCCGAGGCGGTGTCGAGCCAGTAGGTGCCGGCGCTGTCGTGCAGCAGGGTCTGCAGCACCGGGATCGCAGAGGCGCTGCGCCAGGGCTGGTTGACGAAGCTGCCATCGGGCTTGCGCAACACCGCGCCCAGGTTGGTGGCAATCCACAGGCCGCCATCGGGTTCGGGCGTGAGCCGGTTGACGTCGACGCGCTGCAGGGCCTGGTTGGGCGCCCGTTCGAAGTCATGGCCGGTCCAGCGTGCGAGTCCGCGCTTGGTGCCGATCCACAGGCTGCCGTCGGCGGTGGTGGCCATGTGCACCACGCTGCTGTTGGGCAGGCTGCGCGGATCGCCTGCGATGGGCATGTAGCGCTGGAAATGCCCGTCGGCAAACCGCCGGGTCAGGCCGCCGCCGGCGGTGCCAAACCACAGGCTGCCGTCGGCCGTGGCGGCGATCGACCAGATCGTGTCGCTGCCCAGCGCCGGCGTGTTGCGGCGGTTGTAGAAGGTAAAGCTCTTGCGGTTGGCGTCCATCACCGCGATGCCGGCGTTCTCCGTGCCAACCCACAACCGGTTGTCCGCGTCCACGTACAGCGCCCAGGTCAGGTTGTCGCGCAGACCATCTTCGGTCCGCCAGATCCGGAACCCGCGGCCGTCATAGCGCGCCAGGCCATCGTAGGTGGCCATCCATAGATACCCCAGCCTGTCTTCGGCAAAGGCGTTGACCCGGCCGCTGGGCAGACCGTCGGCCACGCCCATCTGGCGGGGCTGCGGGGTCAGCGGCACGGCCGCCGCGACCAGGCCGGTCCAGCCCAGCAGGCTCCACAGGAACAATCGTCGTGCCCACATCTGCTGTTGCCCTCATGGCATTGGCGCATGCACGGCTGCGGCCGTCCGGGGCGTGCGGCCTGTGCGCAGCGCCATCGTGCAAGCAAGCATGGAGGCCTGGCAACCGTTGCATGGCGTGTGCGAACCCCGCGCCGGCGACCGCGACACGCCGCCGTGGGCGTGGACCGTGTGCGGCTTCGGCAGCGCCAGCGGGCAGGGCTGGCAGGTGTCTACAATCCGCGCCATGCCTCGATCCGCCACCCTGCTGCGCCTGATTCCCGCCGCCTGGCTGTCGTGGGCCGCGCTGTTGCCCTGCGGCCCGGCCTGGGCGACGCCTGCGGCCTACCAGCTCGATCCGGTCCATACCCGGGTGCTGTTCGCCGTCTCCCATGCGGGGTTCTCGCAAGCGATGGGCACGATCTCGGGCAGCACCGGCGTGCTGGAATTCGACCCGGACGACTGGGCCAGCGCGCGGGTGGAAGTGGCCGTGCCACTGGACCGCGCCGACCTGGGCGATGCGGCCTGGAACAAGGCCGTGGCCGCCGGCAACCTGCTCGACAGCGACGACCATCGGCAGGCGCGCTTCGTCTCCACCGGGGTGGTCGCCCACGATGCCAGGCGCGCGCAGGTCACCGGCAACCTGACCCTGCGCGGGGTGACCCGGCCGGTCACCCTGGAGGTGGTCTTCAACCAGCTCAAGCGCCATCCGCTGCCGCCATTCCGGCGCACCGCCGGGTTTTCGGCCACCGCCACGATCAGCCGCGCCGACTTCGGCATCACCGCATGGAAATCGGTGATCGGCGACACCGTGCAGCTGATTATCCAGGCCGAGGCCACCCGCACCGGCCAGGACCTGGACACGCCGATGCCCGATGCCACGCAGATGCCGGCCACCGCTGCCGCCGAACCCGGCGTAGACTCACAGCCAGCACAGTCCACGCCACAGGATTCCACGCCATGACCAGACCCAACGCCGAACGCTGGGGCGCCGTCAGCCAGGCCCTGCACTGGCTCATCGTGCTGATGATCTTCGGGCTGGCGGTGGTCGGCCTGACCCTGGACGAGCTGCCCAGGACGCCGAGCTACTTCTGGGTGTACACCGCGCACAAGTCGATGGGCATCACCGTGCTGGCGCTGGTGCTGGTGCGCCTGGCCTGGCGCCTGTACGCCGGTGCGCCGCGGCCGGTGCCGGGCACGCCCGGCTGGCAGCACGCCACCGCCGTGGTCACCCACGTGCTGCTGTACGCGGTCATGTTCGCCATGCCGCTGTCGGGCTGGCTGTACGACTCGGCCAGCGGGCTGCGTCCGTTCAAGCTGTTCGGCCTGTTGGAGATGCCCAAGCTGGTCGCGCCCGATGAGGCCATCGCCGCGACCGCCCACGAGCTTCACGAGTGGGGCCTGTACGTGCTGATCGTGCTGGTGGTGGTGCATGCCGGCGCCGCGCTGTACCACCACCTGTTCCTGGGCGATGCCACCCTCACCCGCATGCTGCCGCGCGGCTGGTTGCGCGCGTCCGCTCCCGCGGCGCCGGGCAAGGAGCCCTGACCATGTCCGGCAAGTTGCTCTCCCCCGCGCTGACCGCTGCCGCGCTGGTGGCGATGTTCTGCACCGCTGCGGCCAGGGCCGCCGACTACGTGCAGGCGCCGGGCTCGACCCTGGCATTCGCCAGCAGCTACGACGGCGAGGCCTTCACCGGCACGTTCGGCAAGTTCGACACCACGGTCAGTTTCGACCCGATGCGCCCGGACCAGGGCTCGATCGAGGTCACCATCGGCCTGGCCAGCACCAATACCGGCAACGGTGACCGCGACGCGACCCTGGCCGGCGCGGACTTCTTCGACGTGGCCAGGTTCGCCCAGGCCACCTACAGGGCCAGGGGCTTCAAGGCGCTCGGCGGCAATCGCTACAGCACCGACGGCACCCTGACCCTGCGCGGGGTGTCCAGGCCGGTGACGCTGACCTTCCTGTGGACGCCCGGCCCGCAACCGACGCTGGCCGGCAAGGCCACGCTCAAGCGCCTGGACTTCGGCGTGGGCGGCGGCGACTGGAAGGACACCGACACCATCCCCGATGCGGTGGCGGTGAGCACCAGGGTCATCCTGAAGCCGGCCAGCTGATTGCCGCGCGGATCCGGGATCGCGCGCAGGCGCCCGGTGCCCGGCATTCCTGGGCCGCTCAGCGGCCCAGGAATGTCGCCACCGCCTGCGCATCGAACGGCCAGTCCAGCTCACGGCCGCTGCGTGGATCGCACAGCACCGGGACACGGGGGCCATAGCGCGCTTCCAGGGTGGGGTCCTCGTCGATGAAGACACTCTCCAATGCCGGCGCGCGTGCCGTGGCCAGCACCTCCAGCGCCAGGTCGCACAGGTGGCAGTCATCACGCTGGTAGAGGATCAGGGGCATGCGGCAAGCCTGCACCAAAACCGGCGGCCTGTTGTACCGCGCAGCAAGCCTGGCGGGCGCGGCCTAGAATAGGCCCATGGCGGTCAGCACCTTTGATTTGTTCAAGATCGGCATCGGGCCCAGTTCCTCGCACACGGTCGGCCCGATGCGGGCCGCGGCGCGTTTTGTCTCGCGCTGGCTGGGCGAGCCCGGGCGCCTGCCCGAGGTGGCCCGGATCCGCGCCGAAGTCTACGGCTCGCTGGCGCTGACCGGCCGCGGCCACGGCACCGACAAGGCCGTGCTGATGGGCCTGGAAGGACACCTGCCCCACCTGATCGATCCGGACATCATCCCGGCCACGCTGGCGCGCGTGCGCGGTGAACAGCGCCTCATGCTGGGCGGCAGCCACGCCATCGCCTTCGAGGAAAAGCGCGACCTGGTGATGAACAAGCGCCAGAAGCTGCCCTTCCACAGCAACGGCATGCGCTTTACCGCCTTCGATGCAGCCGACCAGGTGATCGCCACGCGCGACTACTACTCGGTTGGCGGCGGCTTCGTGGTCAATGCCGATGAAGCCGCCGATGACCGCATCGTCGCCGACCAGACGCCGCTGCCGTATCCGTTCCACAGTGGCGATCAATTGATCGCACGCAGCGCGCACAGCGGCCTGTCGATCGCCCAGCTGATGTTCGAGAACGAAAAGAGCTGGCGCAGCGAGGCACAGATCCGCGCCGGCCTGCGCCAGATCTGGACGGCGATGCAGGCCTGCGTGGCCCGCGGCATCGTCCAGGAGGGCACCCTGCCCGGCGGCCTGCAGGTGTCGCGGCGCGCCCCGGCGCTGCATCGCGAACTGTCGGCCAAGCCCGAGGCGGCCATGCGCGACCCCCTGACCACCCTGGACTGGGTCAACCTGTACGCGCTGGCGGTGAACGAGGAAAACGCCGCCGGCGGACGGGTGGTCACCGCCCCCACCAACGGCGCGGCCGGGATCATTCCGGCGGTGCTGCATTACCTGGACCGGTTCTGCGCCGACAGCGACGAGCAGAGGATCTTCGATTTCCTGCTGACCGCCGCGGCGGTGGGCATCCTGTACAAGGAAAACGCCAGCATCTCCGGCGCCGAGGTCGGCTGCCAGGGCGAGGTCGGCGTGGCCTGTTCGATGGCTGCCGCCGGCCTGACCGCGGCCCTGGGCGGCAGCACCAGCCAGATCGAGAACGCCGCCGAGATCGGCATGGAGCACAACCTGGGTCTGACCTGCGACCCGATCGGCGGATTGGTGCAGATCCCGTGCATCGAGCGCAACGCCATGGGTGCGGTGAAGGCCATCAACGCCAGTCGCATGGCCATGCGCGGCGACGGCAAGCACAAGGTGTCCCTGGACAAGGTGATCCGCACCATGCGTGACACCGGCCGCGACATGCGTGACAAATACAAGGAAACCAGCCGGGGAGGCTTGGCGGTAAACGTCATCGAATGCTGAGTCGCTTCAGCCGCTGACCTTGCTGCCGTTAACCGGATCAGGGGAAAAGGCGACGTCAGCATGGGCGAGGCGGTTCCGGGATTGCACCAGCACACGCGCGGCGGCCACTGGCTGCGGCGCGGCTTGCTGTGCGCGCTGGCCGCCTGCGCCCTGCCCGGGCACGCGCTGCAGCCGGACAAGCGCTTCCAGGACTACGTCACCAGCAACTGGTCGGTCGAACAGGGCCTGCCGCAGCTGAGCGTCACCGCGCTGGCCCAGGACAGCACCGGCTATGTGTGGATGGGCACCCAGGCCGGACTGGCGCGTTTCGACGGCATCCAGTTCACCAGCTACGACGGCCACGCCTGGCCGGGCCTGAACAGCGGCGACATCCGCGCGCTGCTACCCGAGGCCGATGGCCGGCTGTGGGTCGGCACCAGCCGGGGGCTGGCGGTGTTCGCACAGGCCCGCTTCCGCCAGCTCGATCCGCAGCCGGCGCCGGCCGGCCCGTTCGAGGTCACCGCCCTGTCCCACGACCCGCAGGGCCGGGTGCTGGTGGCCTCCAGCCAGGGCGTGTACCGGGTCGACGGCGATCACCTCACCCGCCTGCCCGGCCTGGAAAGACCCGCCACCGCCCTGTTGCACGAGACCGGCACGCTGTGGGTCGGCGGCGTCGGTCAGGTCCAGCGGATCGACGCGCAGGGCCAGCGCACCACCCTGGCCCTGCCCGATCCGGCCACCACCGCCTCGGTGCACCTGCTGCAGCGCGCGCAGGACCGGCTGTGGGCCGGCACCAGCGCCGGGTTGTATGTCCTGCAGGCCGGGCGCTGGCAGCCGTATACGGCCGATCCGCTGCTGCGGCGCGCCCCGGTGGAGGCCATGCTGCTGGACCGCGACGACAACCTGTGGATCGGCACGGCCGATCACCTGATGCGCCTGCGCGCAGGCCAGGTGGTCGAACGGATCACCGGCGATGTGCGCCTGGCCGCGCGCAGCCTGATGCAGGACCGCGAGGGCAACCTGTGGATCGGCACCCTCACCTCTGGCGCCACCCGGGTGTGGAACGGCACCACGCGCCGCTATTCGCGCAGCGACGGGCTGAGCGACCCGCTGCTGTGGTCGGTTGCACCCGGCCGCGATGGTCAGATCTGGGTGGGCAGCAACGATGGCGTGGCGCTGTTCGACCAGGGCCGCTTCCGCACCCTGGTCACCGGCCGCCAGCTGCCACATCCGGCCGCCTACACGCTGCTGGTGGAAAGCGAGCGCACCTGGATCGGCACCCGCGCCGGGGTGGCGGTGCTGCGCCAGGGCGTGGTCCAGCGCCCTGCCGAGCTGACCCCGATGGACGGCGCGCAGATCAACGGCATCATTCGCGACGGCCAGGGCACGCTGTGGTTTGCCACCTCCAACGGGCTGTTCCGGCTCAGGGGCCAGGCCCTGACCCGCTACGGCATCGCCCAGGGCCTGGCCGACCCGCGCGTGCGGGTGCTCCATGTCACCGGCGACGGGCGCCTGCTGGTCGGCACCTACAGCGGCCTGTACCAGTGGCGCGACGAGCGCCTGGTCCCGCTGGGGCGCGACACCGGCTTTCCGGCCCAGACCCACGTCACCGCCCTGTACGAGCTGCCCAACCACCAGCTGCTGGTCGGCAACCTCTCGCGCGAAACGCTGCTGCTGTTCGACGGCCGGCGCTGGATCGAGCTGGGCCGCGAGCGCGGCGTGCCGGCTAATCCGGTGTTCGCCATGGCCGCCGACACGCGCGGCCAGCTGTGGCTGGCGGGGCTGCGCGGCATCTACCGCTTCCCATTGAGCGAGATCGCCAGGGTCCAGGCCTCGCCCAGCGCCAGCCTGCAGATACGGCAGCTGCTCAACGAACGCGGCGACCGCCACGGCGGCCAGAAGGGTGACTGCTGCAACGGCGCCGGCAACGCCCGCGGCCTGCTGCGCGATGGCGCGTTCTGGCTGCCCACGCGCGATGGCCTGCTGGCCATGGAGACGGCCCGGGACCACAGCAACCCGGTGCCGCCGACGCCGCGCGTGGAGCGGGTGCAGGTGCAGGGTCAGTGGCGCGATGTTGAAGCCGGCGGCGACTGGACCCTGCCGGCGCAGGCCCGCGACCTGCGCTTCCAGTTCACCGCGCTGAGCTTCCAGGCGCCCGAGCACATCGACATCCGCTACCGCCTGCGCGGCTACGACGCGCAGTGGATGACCCTGGAGAACATCGCCCAGCGCAGCGTCAACTACACCAACCTGCCGGCCGGGCAGTACGTGTTCGAAGTGATCGGCGTGAACAACAGCGGGGTGCAGAGCCTGCAGCCGGCGCAGCTGGCCTTCCGCATCCAGCCGTTCTTCTACGAGCAGCTCTGGTTCGGCCTGGGCGCCGGGCTGGGCGTGCTGCTGCTGATCGCGCTGGGCTACGGCTGGCTCTCGCGCCGCCACGCGCGCCAGCGCGCGGTGCTGGAAGCCCTGGTCCAGCGGCGTACCCAGGCCCTGCAGGATGCAAACCAGCGACTGGAGGCGCTGACCGTCACCGACCCGCTGACCGGCCTGCACAACCGCCGCTACCTGGGGCGGCAGATCCCGCTGGACCTGGCCTTCTACGAGCGCGACACCGGCGTGGACATGCAGCGCGACGCGCTGATGTTCGGCCTTCTGGACCTGGACCACTTCAAGCAGATCAACGACCGCTTCGGCCACGACGCCGGCGACCGGGTCCTGCAGCAGGCGGCCCAGTGCCTGCGCCAGCTCACCCGCGAGGGCGACTACGTGGTGCGCTGGGGCGGCGAGGAATTCCTGCTGGTGTTCCGGCCGATGCCGCGCGCGCAGCTGCATGCGCTGGGCGAACGGGTCTGCCAGGCCATCGCGCAAAAGCCCTTCGCGATCGGCCAGGGCCGGACGCTGCAGGTCACCGTGTCACTGGGGCTGATGGAGTACCCGCCCTTCCCCGAGGCGCCGCACCTGCTGGGCTGGGAACAGATGGTCACCCTGGCCGACCGCGCGCTCTACCACGTCAAGACGCATGGCCGCAACGGCTGGGCCGCGTATCGGCGCGCCCCGCACGCCACCCAGGCCGGCATTGAAGCGTGCAATGGCAATCCCGCGCAGCTGGTTGAAACCGGGCAGCTGGTGCTGGTCGGGTCCAGCCCGCAGGTGGACCAAGCAGCCCCGCCAAGTTAGCCATCGGCGGGATCAAGCCGCCCGCCGCTGCGCCCATGCACGGCGCAGCCTGCGTTGCGCAGCGCGGCGTGTAACCGCTTCCAATCGCCGCTAGGATGGATAGCCCCCGCGCGGTCACGCCGACGACCGTGCACTGCGCACGCAAGCACCGTGGTGTGCGCACCCAGCGCTGGAAGCTGATCCACTTCTGGGAAACGCCGGAGGAATGGGCGCTGTACGACCTGC